>OCZT010000419.1_pt1 | contig 42198 bp, 94 predicted proteins | sample 1539031 | NCBI WGS metagenome assembly OCZT01 (sample SAMEA3539308, study PRJEB22396) | soil metagenome | biome: tundra; feature: field; material: soil | place: USA | collected 2010-05 | depth 0.15 m
ATAGACAAGGTGAAGGCGTTAGTACAGATTTTAATATTGATGCCATAGATCAAGGTGCAACACTTCAAATCAATTTTCAGTATCGCGCCACGTCTGGGATGATACTGGGTGCAAATTCTGACGTACAAATTTTCGTGTACGATATCACTAATGCTATTTTGATCCCTCTGCTTACGGTAAATCCTTATCAGGCAACACAACCAAATACTTTGGCAGGAGCCGTAAATGCCATAAATACTTTTACTGGTCAATTCAAAGCATCAGAAACCAGTACTGCATATAGACTAATTTTTCATATCGCGACAGTTAATGCGGCTGCATGGGGCCTAGAAATAGCCTCTGTGGTTGTTAATAATCTCGTAAATCCGGCAATAGCAACTGAAGTCCCGTCTCTTGTTTTACATGGTCAAACAATTGACGTAACAGTAACAGATCATATGGCCGTTGCTTTTACGGATGGAGCCTTTAAATGGGTTCCTGCCACTGCATCATTTAACGGTGATTTCTGGGGAATGTTTGGATTTGCCACAAATATCGTGGGCTTAACTGCCGACATCTATATTCGCGGTTACATGGGCGGTTTCGGATTCGGACCTTTGTGGGGTTACAACGAATATGTAGACCCAACAACTCCAGGTAATATAACAGCCATCCCTGCAAGTTATCCAGGCGATAATTACTTGATAATGGGTAAGGCTATTAGTCCAACCGCAATGAATATTCAACCATTTTGTGGCACTGATTTAATTACTTCTAAGGGCGGATTACTAGGTAACACCGGGTTAAATGATGGTACGGGAGATCACGTTTTAGCAGTAGGAGCTAATGGTAACGTATTAGTCGCCAATAGTGCAGCATCTTTAGGTTGGAACTGGGCTCCTGCAGTTGTCGCTAGTGCTGGTTTGTCTTATACTCTTGCTACCAGAACATTAGCGATAGTGACAGCTGGTTTTCCCACTCTTAACCAAAATACTACAGGTACTGCTGCAAGCGCTGCGATCCTTACGACTGCACGCACAATTGCTGGAACTAGCTTTAACGGATCAGCTAATATTACTCTAGCCAATAAATTTATCGTTCAGGGAACGGCTGACGCTGGTTTGACTGGCGCTCAATTTTTGGGAGCATTAACAACAGGAATCGTCAAAAATACCACAACGACTGGCGTTCTTAGTATCGCTATTGCTGGAACTGACTATGTCATTCCAACCGGCGTTATCGGATCAGTACTAACTGGTTACGTTTCAGGTGCTGGAGTCGTCGCAGCAACTGATACAATACTTCAAGCAATTCAAAAAATTAATGGAAATGATGCTCTTAAGGCTCCGCTTGCATCCCCAACGTTCACTGGAGACGTAAACGTATCGACTGGTAATTTACTTATCAGTACAATCGGCAAGGGTCTTCAGGTTAAGACTGGTGCCAATTCAAAAATTGGTCAAGCTACACTTGTAGCTGGAACCGTTACGGTTGCTAATACGTCAGTGACAGCTAACAGTAGAATCTTTTTAACCGTATCAACTGCTGGTGGAACACGGGGATTTTTAAGCACAGCTAAATCTGCTGGAGTAAGTTTTACAATTACAAGCACTACAGCTGAGACTAGCGTTGTTGATTGGTACATTGTTGAAAGTATCCCGTAATAGCAATTAACTGCCTACAGGCAATTAGGAATAGAGGAATATATGAGAGACGATAATAAAACAAACGAATGGACAACTGGAATGGTGGAAGCCTATCTAAGTAAAGTCATGGATGAACGTGATAACCAATACCGACAACGCTGGGAAGCTCAAGAGAGTGCCGTTGCTAATGCCTTTAATGCTCAAGAGAAAGCGGTGGCCAGCGCACTTAGTGCGGCTGAACGTGCGGTATCGAAAGCAGAGATGGCATCTGAGAAAAGGTTTGATACTATAAATGAAAAAATCGAATCCAACAATATGATTTTGGATAAGTTTGAATCAAACACTAAAAGTCTAGTTGGAAGAATTGATGATCTGAGAGAATATAAAGATACGACTTCTGGCAGATCTACTGGCCAAAGTGTAGCTTGGGCGCAGATCATTGCGGCTGTTTCTTTTGCTGGCGCTATCCTATATCTGTTGGTAACACTCAAGCACTAAACAGGACTAGCGTCCTAGGCTGTGTACTTGTGCGGCGGCTACGCCTGCACCAATGATCGTCAATGCACCAAGGGCAAAGTATGCCCAGTTGCTTGTGCTCTTATAAGAATCAATCGACTGAATATTCGATTCTAGCTTTAAAGCGGTGTCCTGCCAAAGTTGAGCCCTGGCGTCCGATTTGCCAATAGCTGCATCCTTAAGAGTGATCGCCTTATTCAAATCGCTCACCTGCTGAGTCTTCATAACATCACTTTGTACTAAATTTCCCACGCACAAATTTAAGGTTTTAGAGTAGGTATAGGTTCCATCTGCATTGGTCACAATCGTTGACCAATCACAGCCTGCGAATGCGCTATTGGAAAACAATGCAAGGGCAGCAACTAAAGAAACGATTTTGGCTATGGACATGTGGTTTTCTCCCCAAAGTCTTGGCGTTGTTCCGTAAAGAAAGCCTTAGTAGGATCTTTCAAATGGAATCCCTGAAAGGAATAGTCAAGAGTAATGTCTGAATATCCCTCAATAATATGGTTCTCTACTACCATTGCGGTTAGGCCTACTATGGTTGATATTTCAAAACATTCACCAGCTTTGTGTGGCGGTATATGCGCGAAGATGAACTCGCCCAGTCTGGTAAGAGCAAAGATGAGACATAGGGCAATCGCAAATTTGAGTAAACCTTTGTTTGGGCTCATAGTTCCTCTTTATAGTCTGCCAAGGTCAATCCACTTAATACTGTCGATATGGCCGTATTGGCAGCAGCCGCCATAATATCCGCGACCTTGCTCTATCCACCAACCTGCAACACGAGAATATCGCACGACAAACAAATCTCCTGATTTCACATGCATCCAAACGCGAGAAGGCGTCCACTTCATGTTCACAGCTTCACTCCAGGCGGCAATGGAGGCGTAGGCTGGTCACTAGGATCGTCTGGCGGGTCATCAGGCGCATTCTTATTGTTGTAGTAGGAGTTGACCGTGGCCACAATATGCTGCGTGGCGTGGACCGCAAAGAAGGCTATTACGGTGTTTTTGAGGAGGTCAACCATATCGCTACCAGAGATCAGGTTAAGAACTCTGAACGTCACCCCAATGATTATCAGAAGTAACATGATAAGGGCTTTCTGTAAGTCTAAGAAAGCATTGAAGAAATCAGCTAATTTTTGACGCATAGTATCTCCTTTAAAATGGCCTTCTGATGGGATTTGAACCCACGCACTTCTTACCACCCCTTACGAGGTTCGCTCTTACCAACTGAGCTACAGGGGCCATAACAACGACTATACCATAGATTTCAGCTTTTGCAACAATCTTCTTTACATGATGGAATTTGGCGAAATACAGTATTATGGTGCCCTTGGATTAGCTCTTGGCATTGCCACGCTTGTGGTAACGCTCCAGAAGGTTTTTAAGAACTTTAGGAAGGAACGTGATGAGTATGCCGCCAAAGTCATTCAGGCAGCTAAGGAAGACGACGCAGTCATCAAAGCCAAACTAGAAGCCAAAATCGAAGCTTTGTCCGTTAAAATCAATAGCTTAGAAGCCAGCGTCAATAAGGACATGGCCCACCTAAAAGAGACTTATACTAGTGAAATCAAGAACCTAGGTGATAAAATTGAGAATCTGCGCGATGAGTTAAGACAGAATCACTCTGGATTGATTGATCTTTTAACCAAAATGGTGGCTAAGAAGTAATGAACGCACAAGACGTAAAAACTGCACTATCGTTATTCTGGACTAGACTCCAAGCCGACCTAAAATTCATGTGGGAAAACGACCGTATATTCCTATTCATTTTTGGTGTTTTAGTCGTGATCGCTAAGGGTTCAAGTATAATGATTAGCCTATTGGCAGCTAAGTCCAAGATCGAAGTCGCTTCTGCTACTAAGGTTAGCGACATTCTAAAAGCACAAGAAGCCGCTGATAACGCCGCCGCAGATGCCCTTGTCAAACAGGCCAATGATCTGCCTAGTCAGCAAAAACCAGTTGCTGACGACTGGTTCAAAAAGAAATCCTAATAAAATTTATTTTTCCATTTAGGGAACATACGCTCGATTTGAGCCTGTTGTTCATCCGATAGGTAATTGTAAACCGCCATAGCCTGAAAGAAGTAAACGTCTTTCAATCCGTGCATTTGCAGGTTATCGCCATGTACAACCGACTCACCTTCAGCATTCTTTTGAGGAAGTGGGGCGATGGCATCGTGGGCCTCTTGCATCCTAGTCAGCGCGTCATAGACTAAGCCAAAGCGTAAAATCTCAAACTTGCTGAACACATATTTCTGAGTATCCGTTGCAGCCATGTTAGTTCCCAGTGCAAGCAGTTACAGTATTATAGGGATAGCCAACACCATTCAAAAATAAGGTTTCCCAAGCCAGGCAGGTATTCTGATCTTGGAAGCTTCCTGAGCCACCACAAGAATACGGCACCATATGATTACAGCATGCTTGAGTTCCACATCGCCATGACATGTTATATGCCGTAGATACATGCTGTTGATTGTCGGCAGCACACGCTGTCAGGACCAATAAGGAAGCGATAGCTAGTAACTTTTTCATGGGACATTCTCCTAGTGTAGTTGTGAGTTTGATTCATTATCGAACGTATACATAAAGTGACGCATGATCCCAAAAGCAGCAGCATTGTGCCAATGATCGTACATCTCCGAGACAGCCAAAGCTATCTCGTTAGACTCAAAGCCAAGTTCAAGTACTGCGTAAGCGCAAACCTTCTTGAGATCACCACGAAAAACGCCTTTGCGACTATGCAACTCATAATATGAGCCAAGGTCGTGAAGTTGGTATCCAGAGACTATAGGGTTTTCTAAAGTTTGAAACATTTATACCTCGTTTGTAGATTATACCAAAGCCAAAAAGAATACAAGAAAATAAATATTCATAGTTTAAGCCAAAGAATACGGACAGTTAAAAGATAGCTTAAAAATAATTACTAAAATGCTGCTTTTAAACTGAGTGAGGTGTGATATAGAACTGGTGTTCCTGCTTCGCTTTGCATAGTCGGGAAACAGCCTTTAGGCTGAGTTGATGATTTAGTTAATGACTTAGTTGTAAATTTGAAAAAAGTACAGAGGAAAAATGGACGAAGCTGATAAAAGAGACGATATTAAAATTGATAGTGACATAGCAACCTGGGACATTTCTGCCGTTGGTAATATCAAAGGAACATATCTTGGTACTTTTAAGTTCCGCTGTTTCCTTACTCCTTTACAACAAATCGCTGCTGGTCGTGAAGAACGAGCCCTTATCGGTGAAAATTTTGCATTTGCCGCTGACCATGAGAAGTTTCTAGCATATGCTCTTACTCAACTTAAATATCGTGTAATTTCTGCTCCTCCATTTTGGTCATCAGCCAATCCCAATGGTAACATGCCAGGCGACCTTCCAGATCCTGAGATTGTATCGCTTGTATTAGGCGCAGCCATTGACGCCGAGGTTAAATATAAGAACGAGATCAAGTATCGTAAAGAAGCGGCTATCGAACGCGCTAAAAAAGCCAACGATACGATTATTTCTGCCAACAAGGAAGAGGAAGAACTCAACGGGTTGCGTGACTAATGTACATCCACATAGGCGAGATCATTGAGCTAGCTAGGGTAGAGGCTATAGCATTCAAGCTACACCCTACACCTGCATCTATGTGGCGTAATCTTTGCCGTGAGTATTCCAAAAAATTCCATACTGAACTCAACGAAGTACTTGAAATGTCTCCAGAATTCGTAATAGGTCAAGTGATGGAAGAACGCCTAGATGATGTAAACGTGTCCGATCCCGATAGGTTAGAAGAGTTAATGGAACGTATTTATTTGGCAGAAGATCCTAACTACGAATCACACAAAGAGAAAGATCTACAATCTTGGATCAAAGACGTTGAAGAAGAAGAAACAGAACGTCTCGCTAAGGACGCTCCAGTTCGAACAAAGAAATCTAGATATCCTTCAAAGCAAGAAGCTAAGCCAGAAATTCCAAAAGACTTACCCAAGGATGGGTTCGTGAATTTCGACTACATCAATAAGAACGAAGAGAGCTAACCCTTGTGAAATCTACACATCCACGGATTCGCACCAGTGTTCGGGGGTTAGTTCCTCGTGTTAGCCTTTTAATTTAGCAATCACCGCTTCTGTCTTTTTCAAATCAATCTGCAATACATTTTTCTTTTCAGGTTCTATCGAGCCTGCCAAGCGTTGTCGAAGTCCAGCAGCGTATACGACCAGTCGATTCAGTCTGTCTAATTGAGCAATAGCCTTTGCATCTGTAGCCATATTGTCCTCACCATTTAATTGTTAGTTGTTTGTCTTTTAAACTTACTAAAAAGCCATTTTCTTTCAATCTAATCATAACTGCATTTATATCGTTAAGGTGATCCGTAGCATAGAACGTCACGGTTTCACCACTAGTAGCTGATTTTTCAATTACGGCCATTATACGGCATAGACCAGCCAATTTATATGAGTCGGTCAACTCACGAGCCTCATCTGCATGCGTTATCGACATTACATACCTACCCTGTGATAAAGAACAATCGAGCCTGCGCATGACACATTCATGGAATGCTCACCCTTAAGTTTAACCAAATGCTGACAAGAGTCAATGACTTCTTTGGATAGGCCAGTGTCCTCTGCGCCCAAGATATAGATAGCTCGTTGAGGATGAGAGAAGTCCTTGAGATCCTTAGCTCTTTCGTCTAATTCAACTCCTACTAATTGGCACCCATAAGGCATATGTTTGTAGAAGTCTTGGAATGAGTCGTACTCAAACACTGGTAAGTGCAGGTAGCTCTTGCGCGTATCGCTTACCTGCCGTGGAAACCTGCGACCAACGGTGGCTATGAAGTCCACTTTAAGCAAACTGGCGGTACGCATAAGCGAACCCCAGTTGTGCTTGTTCTTGGGTTGGAACATGGCTAGTCCAAAGAATCCTCTAGGTTTCATACGTTTTCTTTCGGCAACACTGTTTCAACGTGCTTAGTAGCATGCTCCGATGCTTCGACAGCTTCGTCTTCATCTGCCAATTCAACCCGCAGGTCTATCAGATTTGTAAGCCCAATAGCGTAACTCCACCCGCCGTCTGTTTCAAAGTAGACGATACCGTTTCTGACCACTTCGTCCTCTGCAATCACTTCTTCTTCGTGGTTGCCGTCTCCATCGTTGACTCTGACGGTGTACTTATACAGTTTCTTTTTCGTCATTGGATGCTCTCTTTCTTAGAACTTTACCTATCGCCTTGCCAATATCTAGGAACTCTTGATGAGAGAATAGCTCATTCTTTGACCAATTGCAAGTTTTACAACAGACAACGCAGTTTTCTTTTGAATAAGGACCAGAAGAATCTTTTCTATCTAAGTTGTACCCAGTTGCTCCCCTATAATGAGCAGGAACATGGGCCATCCATTCAACGTTTGATTTGCAGTAAACGCACTTATTGATTTTCGTAAACTCTAAAAATTGAGCATATGTCAAGGTACTTTTTATACCCTTAAGTTCGGCATTTGAAGTTACCCTATTAAACAAAATTCCGTATGGCCTTTTCTTTCTGTGACACGAAGTGCAATAGCCAGTAGACCTTTTCATCTGACACGGTGCAATGCCAACGTTTATGGTATTGGAGCATCCTTCCATTCCGCATTTGAATATGTAAAATTTACGCTTATTGGCATACGTTTCAATGCTAATGGCGTTTTTAGGATTTAGTCTTATCGGTTTCATCTTGTTTTTCATTAATAGATAGATTGCTACTCATCGTAGGAATCCTAGATTGTAAAAAATTCCTATCCTGTGTGAATATGGGAGGATCAAATACTCCCCAACGGATACGTTCGATCATAGTAGGCCTGTTCTCGCCCTCGATTCTCTGTTGGACTACCATGCTTTCACTTTTCTCTTTCAGTATGATGCGACCGCGCTTGAAACCAATTGGGTACTTGTCCCAGTTGATTCCTTTCTGAAACATAAGCTCCTGTAGCTCAGAGGTGTTCTTGCCATGCAGTTCCTTTTGGCTATACAGAGACTGAGCGCCCATTTGTATGCTGTTACGAGTGGCGTCCTGCTGTCTCCAGATAAGCGCATTTATCACTTCTTCGCGATCAGGTATGCTGAAGACTCGACTGTCGAAATAGGCCACTTTATCCATGTTGGCCAGAATGTCTTCATCAAGATACATACCGTTGTTGAATGCAGCAGTGGCTATAGAAGCAGAAACAGAGGCCATTTTTTGGATATTACCGCCAAACCAAGCATCCGTTTGTATGGTCTCGAAATCTGTTAGAACTAAAGAAATCTCGTCCGACTGCACATATGCTAGCTTAACCCCTTGTATTGCTTCGCACAGGGCCATTGCTGTTTGGTCCATGATACGCATGAGTCCAAGATCGTATGGTCGCTTAAAACCTTTTGTGTACGTGTGGAACGACTTGCCGTCCAATCGAATCACCGTATAGGTGCGGCGAGGTACAGAGAACCGCGTGCGGTCCTCATAGTTGTCTTTCATGCGTGAACCTAATTCGTCATTTTTCATATACTTCCTCTTCTAATATTGGGTCAGAATCACCAGAACAAACGACTGCTTTTTCAAGGAAACCTTTAGGTCTCTTTGTAGCTTTTTCATTACAGAAATCAAAGATAAACTGCGGATCGCTCTTGTTACCCATAGCCATAGTCTGAAACTTCGCAGGACTAATCTCTGATCTCATTTTAAAGTTAGCAGGCATCTTGAAGTCTGGATAGAACTTAGCGAACATCTTCCTGGCAGTCTCGTCATCTAAATAATCGATTTTGAGAATAAGCTCGAAGCGTCCTTCTCTGATAAGGGCCGGGTCTAACTTCTCAACATGGTTGGTCGTAGCTATTAGGATACGATCCTCAGTAGAGCAAATGCCGTCAATAGCATTGAGTAGCCCACTCAAGCTACCAAACGAGAAGTCGCTGGCATCTGGCCGTTCGTCGTCATAAGCCGGGGCATCGCTAACCTTAGTACCGCGAAGGGACTTCTTGTCGTCTTTCTTCGCTATCATTTTCTTACTACGTGAGGTAGCAACCGAATACGAGTCAATGTCCTCAATCAAGATGATGGCTCTAGGTGGCAAAGACTTGAACATCTCCAATAACCTTTCGTCGCTCGTTAATGCTAAATTAGCTATGAACAAGTGTGAGTTAAACTCACCGCATAGAGCAAGAGAAATAGTGGTCTTTCCAGTGCCAGGAGGTCCCTCTAATACGATACCAGTTCTCCATGGTATTTTGTGCTTACGATACCATGCCTTATCGTCAAGGTATTGTGTTATATGGTCGCGTAATTTCTTTTCGTTTGAATCGGTCAATACTACAGTACTAAGGTTTCGCACGCCCTTCTCTGTGCTACGCCTCCAATAGTCATCAAAGGCATGGATATGCGTATTCTGGTCGCCTACGGGCTGCGGTATAACGTCCTGAAGGAAACGCCTGATTGATTCAGGAGACCAACCATATGTAGTGATGTACAAAGACTCTTTAGTATCAGTGGTATTATTTACATCCTTTTCAATGCGACTCAAATAAAAGATTCTGCGTTTATAGAAAAAGATGTGGTTTCCATAACCCACGGATATGGCTACCGTATGTTTGTCAATGCCATAGTTTAATTTGGCTGCGAAATTCTTACAACGAAATACTCGCTCTTGTTCTTCTAGCCAAAGCGTAATTGCGTTGAATAGATTGTCATTGTTGTTGATTCGCACGCCAACCATGAACTGGCCCTTGATATAACCAAAGATTCTAGAAGGGATATCCTTGAAAAGATAAGTAGCAATCCCCATACCGTATAGCGTCATCGCGCCACCGATCACTGGATTGCCCTTCATCATCTCTGCGTAAGATTTCCACAGACCTTCGGCTGTTTCAAGAAGTTCGTGTATCATATTACTTACTCCGTTTTTTAGTGTCCCACTCATAGACCATTTCACACGGTGCTGGCAAATGCGCCAAACGATCAGGAGGTAGCATGCCAATACGTTTCACGATCTGTGTCAAAATTTTACTAGCGGCCCTACGGTCAATAAGGCAACTATCCCATTCTTTTAAAATATCTGCTAGAATGTCAGCAGCTTCCGACTTTTTCATTTTCGTTCCTTTAGTCCATACAATACACTATCTTGTGTTTGGTCTGCAATAGCAGCACCATGCGTCGAAACGATTTCCACAATCTCAGCCACATCTTTAGCGTGCGCTTTGCTGCCACGAAAATCTTTCACATATTTCTGTGCTTCTTTTAGAGAATCAAACCTTGGCGTTGCAGGGCCAGAGATCCAATTCTCCGATTGATGAATCACACCAAACTTTTTCATTTTGTTTTCCTTTTAGAAAGGGCTTTAACCTTGTGCTCTAAATCCCTTATTCGCTTTTCCATGGGCGATTCAGGGCATGAACATCTGAACAAGCTAAAGATCAACTGATTCCCAAGAGGCGAGTATGCCGTTACGGGACCTAATGCCTCTCTAACTTGTCGCTCTGTAACTGTGATCGTTTTCATTTTGCCTCCTCAATAATTTTTGCGAAAGTCTTCAACTTAAATCGTATCATCTGATCTATGTATTGCACAAGCCAATCCTTGAAGTAGGCATTATCGTTTGGATAGTTAACCCAAACCATTGGATACCCTTCTCTTTCCAGTATCTTAGGTACATCAAGGTCATTGCTGATTACGAATCTTGATCCATTGGAGAATGCCCTGTGAAGCCATAGCGCGTCCTCTTCAGCATCATTTGCTACTACTACGACATTGTAGCCAAGTCCCTCTAACTCCGCCTTGCGGCGCTTACCTATATTGCAATCTAGTGCTATCTTGATACTCATAGGTTAAACGCCCAACCAAAAATAGTGGTATGCCATCCTAAGTCGTTCAATTCTTTAGCGTGAGAATCAGTGATCCGCGAATGATCCTCCGGTCCAGCGAAGAGATACCCGTCCATATACGTGACCTGATGATCGTTGCCATAGCTACGCAGTATGGTTAGCCCTTTAATTAAGCAATCTATTCGATTCATTTTCTTCTCCAATCACCATAGATTTTAAAGTCTCCATCTGAGAAAACACTTCTTCAAAACCGCCCTCATGCCCGTGTTTCCAAGCCAGTCCCCATATCCAATCGGCCTTGTCGTGGCCTATTAGCCCTAGCTCTCTCATAGCATCCATGCGGAACTGTTCACAAACTACAGGGCAAGTGCCCTTATATTTATTGAAGTCCATCTGCATTCGCCTGGTTAAGTTCAACTGCTGCCATTACTTCTTGACGCACCAGCTCATAGCTATCGCTAGCCACAAACACTCCACCATTGCAAGTGCCTTGAAACTGTACCACTCCATGCCCAGCGTCAACCATGCCAAGCACAGCAAACTCTGGCTTGTTGTTGCCTAAGCTAATTGAGAACAGGGTCCACATTTTGTCCTTCTTTCATAAGGTATCCGTCATCTGTATAGGTTGACTCACTAGCGGCAACCGTTGCCAATCGTTCAATCTCTCTATAAATTTTCTTATTATTAAGCAGAGAGAGCACTGCAAATCTGGGACTATCCTTATCCACTGCTATCTTCATAATCCTCAGTAGTTCCTTCTGGTTAGCTGGATCTACCAATTCGATTTCAAGAACGCCCTCAGACAGGTCTTCAATCACACCCATGGTAATGGTCTTGACCGCATCTTCTTTCTGGAAATGATTCAAGTCTTCGAATTTTTTCATAGATACCCCAAAAATTGGCTAAAGGTTTTTGCTGGTCCAGCGTAGTCGTGGCGTCTCATACCGTCGTAACTCGCACACGCTCTATAGGCCTCTTCTTGTGTATTTCTTGATGTGCATCCATATACTTCCAATTCATTGTCGGCGTCCCAATACCCTGTCCATTCCACGCGACCACAAGGATGAATAATACGCAGTCCACCGTCCCAACGAAGCATTAGAATAGGACGCCTATTGAATTGCTTAGGTTTCATAATTCACCCAAAAATTCCATTTTAGGCCAATTGCTTTGTCTGTCATACCTATTAGCCAATCTGATTGATTCCTTGATATTATTAGGTTTATAGTAACCCTTATCTACATCAAACTCGTCTATCTGCAACCAACAAGGCGGCTCATCGAACGCGTATTCCATCGCATCGCCCGTTAAGGCACACCATTCTGTGGTTCCATCTGGATAAAATATACGCACGCGAGATCCATCTACAGCGCCGTATCCACGCTCGCCGCAAATCTGAAGGAACATCACGGGACGACGACCTGAAAATTTAGTTTTCATTTTGACTCTTCCTTACTGTCTGGAGTTACTATCCATTCAAAACGTTTGCCATAGGCCATAAGCCAAAACCAGAAGAACCAGACCTGTGCATACCAGAAACGTCCATGCACGTTTTTATTCCCTACCTCAATAAAGAATCCGATGCGCTTTGTGCTGTTTTCCCATGGCCAACCAGAAGGATTCAATTCGATTTTCATAGAAACCGTCTTTCCGCCTTAAGCTGGTCCGCACACGATACGTGAAGCGTGTGAACGTTACCCTTAAGGACTAGGAACGAATGATGATTGCCACGCAACTTTTTACCGCATTCCCAACAGAATTTGATCTTGGGTTTGACAGATTTCATTTTGCCGCTGCTTGTTTGATTAGCAATGCAGTGCGTACTCTGGAGCTATTGCGCTGCATCTTGTGGTCAAACGAAAGTTTCTGATACTCTGCATTACGTGCTTCTGCCTCTGTGCGCTTGCGTAGCTTGTTGGCCGCAGCCGCACCGCTCTTGCGATTGTTTAACTTCTTACCAACCTTGACCAATGAATCGATTGCCATAAAATCCTCCTAGGGTAATTTGTTTTTCTTTTCGGTTGCTTCCATTCGTTTGAGCATACTAATCGGTTCCTCATTGAAATGATTCATCCATTGTGGTGCCGTGTAGTCTCCGCCCACGAAGTCAATAATCACACCGCTGTTCCTCAATATCTGTCCAAATCTCTGGTCATCATTGATCATAACATATTGTGTAAGTTTTGCAAGTATCTGTAGGTTAGCTTCTTTGCGTGTCACAGTTCCTCCATAAAAATTGGTACGGGCAGCTTGGACAGTTACCCCAAGCGTCTTCCGGTGCGACCTTTGCTCCTGGTTCTGGCATACACCCGTATTGGTAATAGGTAATGCAGGCATCGTGCCAAGGAAAACCCTAATGATTTCAACTGTAGCATATTTTGCCGGTGTTGAACTTTTGAGCGTTATAATAGTCCAAAACTCGTATGTTTCACTAGTTCTGGTCACTTATAGTAGTCTGTATAACTTATTGGCAGTGTCTAGAACGTGGTCATCGCGTTGTGATGCCTACGAGACTTAGGTGCCTACGCTGCATGAGCCGCCAAGCCCATAGGCATTCATTACGGCAGAACAGTACCCGTATAGCTAGACTGTCCTTAAAAGTTGATTCTGAGATTAGGTTATGTTTTTCACAAAAAGAAGCCCATTCCAGTAGTTCATTTGGAATAGGAGATGGGATCGAGATGGATTCGGAACAATACCGACAGCGAGGCTCAAGCATTAATGACTAATAACACAGCCAGGATGAACTGTCAAGTCACAAGATGAGTCTAGTGCTTTGGACTCATATTTGCCAGGCGGAAGATACGTAAGAAATCCGTCGTGTTCGCTAAGTACGGCATAGAGATTATTGTTAAGACATAGGGCTATCTCTACGAATGTGCTAGGATAAGTTGATACGCCAGGACACAGCGTTACAACCGTAACTGGAGTAGCATTTGTGCCATTCGTGCCAGGTACACCTTGAGGTCCTGTAGCTCCATCTGATCCGTTCGTGCCATTAGTTCCATCAGTGCCTTGAGGTCCAGTAGCTCCAGTAGGACCAGAAACGCCAGGTGCGCCCGTAGCTCCTATACTACCAGCATCGCCAGTCTTACCGCCACACGCCGCCAGCATACTAATGGTTAGTACCAAAAAAATGATTTTCATAAAAACTTCTTTCTGTGAGAATTTTTGGCCCACTCCATATGTAAAACTTACCATAAACTATTTATTATTCCAATCCTTTTCTTCATCCTCAAATTGCTTGCGCCTCAGATAACCTTCGGCACACTCAGCGCAGTAGTACGAATGGTCTGGCTCAATTACGTACAGTTCAAGTCCTTCGCCAGAACATCTCTCACAATGCAACCCACCTATCTTAGCTGGGATTTCCGTAATTGAGTTCTTTACGGTTGGGAATAACATGTCCAATAATCCCATAATTACCTACCATTCTGCGAATCAAGTACGTGACCATCTCATCGCCTTGGTCAAGTATTGCCGATACTCTGCGCTCGCCTATGCGTTTACCATTCTTACAGACTACTAGCCTAACATATCCACCAAAATCTTGCCACATAGTACCGTAGACGATACCGTCTACGGCTATTTCATTTAGCTTAGGATTATTCATTACTTAGCCTTTCGTGCTGTTTTCTTTTTGGCGATGAATTTGCCATCTGGCCCACGCTTTGCATAGTTGTTCTTATAGCTGCTTTTCTTACGCTTAGGGCTAAGCAAATTATGCTTAGCGTCTAACCGTTTTACTAAACGACTAATGCCCGTTTCCTCGTCGGCATCGCGTGCTGATTCACTACGCAGGTCATCAAACGAATCATCTTGATCCATGTCAAACTCAAATGTTGCCAACTCTTCGTCGTAGTCTCCACCATCGGCACTGACAACGTTCTTGGCGAGAATGTCAGTGGCCTCTTTAAGCACTTCAAAGCGGCATACGCGCATTTTCTGACCATTATAGTCGTTTGGTACAGCTACCACATCTTTAGGGTTTACCTTGACCAATACGAGTTTACCACCGCGAGCGAAGTCCTTAGCATACTCGTAGCCGCCAACGTGCAGACCAGTCGAGCACGTATTGTCTGGATTGTCGTCAACGCTCTCGCGTGGAACGATGCATACAGAGCCAGGGCTATTGTCGAATTTGCCAGTATGGCGATCCTTAAGATCCTCGGTCACACCGCGATAACCACAGAAATGTCCATCCTCAGTGATTGAATGCCCTTTGTTCTCCAAGAACTTGAACAACATAGCACGCGAATTAAACGAAGGATTCTGTTTTAGGTTTGCCCAGAATGCCAGCAAAGACGTAATGGGCAGGTTTTCTTCTTTATAGCCCATGATACGCGCAGACAATTCGGCAGGCATATCCTCGCCTTCAATTTGCAGCACGCCATCTTGCACCTTCAAGCCTTGCTTGGTAAAGTACAAATCGTTGTCTGCCAATTCAATCACATCGGAAGTTCGATTTTCGCGAATCGCTAACACGATAGCGTCAAATCGACCATCCCCTTTAGCGATTGTGGCAGTCTTGCCGTTGTAATGCAGAGTCACAGAGCCTTCAGTCTTTAGAAACGGAATCATAACTACCTACCTTTGTTTTTAGCGTTAATATAATAAACCAATTCATCTATATGTCCAGTCGTAACATTGTAAGCATTTTGCAATGCTCCTACTAAAGGATACACATCATCTAGTAGCTTTGTCAACTTATCATCTTCTGCTACAAAATGAGCCAGATCGTCTTTACACCATTCCAAGAGCGTTTTTGGTACAATGTCGCTCTCGATCACGTTGTTTCTGTACTCATGCAACATTAATGCCACATGCTTATCCTTGATAGTTTCTTTCGATCTCTTGAGCAAATTCACTTCTTTATGATTCTTTGCCTTGCAACCCTTCATGCGTGCTAGCGTTTTCGCATCTGGCTTAAAATTGGTTTTCCATTCCGTATACGACCTAAACTGTTTGCAACCCTGTACCATACTGATACTATCCTCAGTCATAGCGCACAGCGTAATCTTTTGTCTATCCATATACTCGAATAAGTCATTGAGTTCACTCGCGAATTTATCGTACTGCTTGTACGGCACATAATAGTACGTATCTGTGGTATTCTGCACTGTCTCAATAGTGGTAGTCTTTGGTGACTTGCCATTACCAGTGCTCTCGTGCATCGTGAACATCTCTTTGGTCCTATCACGCTTAGCCTTCGGAATACGCACAGTGGGCGTATAGGGCAGCGTAGACAGGCCCTTGGCATTGAAGTCAGCAACAATTTTGGCCAATACTTTCTTACTCTCTTTGAACGTGAGAGTCACGATCATTGGAGCCACAGCTAGAGACGAGTTGACATGCACAGGGCGTACCCATTTGGGGTCAATGCTTTTCTTCTCTGTCGCATTTATGAGCATCATCGACATGCGATTAGTGCGCTCCATATACTCGCGCATTCTCTTATTTTGAGTCACTACTGGCTCAGTCGTATCACATACAAACACATTGTCAACGTTGTCCAAATTGATGAAACGTCCATTCTCACGTTCTAATGAGGCATTCTTAGCGCGACGCTTTTTGCGAAGGCTAACATGCATACATTCAATGTCTGAGAAATTCTCAGAGTAAATTGCGCTACGCTCGATCTTGTAGTCGCCAAATTTGGAATAGTCGTCAACATTCGCGAGGTTAGACAGTTCTTTGAATGCCTTGATCCATTCAGCATTAGTCTTTGCCAATTTGAATATTGTAGTAATATGAGACTTGAGGTTACTCTCCATTGTCTTAGCCAAGTCGCTCATTGCCTCAATAGTGAACGGACTGTCGGCAATTTGCTCGCGAGACATTGCAACTTCGATAACACCATTGCCAATGTGAATGATCGCCTTAGATACAAGTCGCTCCAAAAGACTTTCCATATTTGGGATTTTCTCGATCAAATCTGAGCCCATGGGATACGGCACACCATCGACAACCATCAACGCCTTAGCATGATAATCCATTTGAACAAAATCTGGCACAGAGCTTGCATTGATTTCCAATGATTTGCCAATCATTAAGCCTTTCACATGCTTAGTTGGTCCATCGAAGGTTTGATTCAATCCACGTAACTCTGGACGCTCTGCGTCTGTCCAGAAATAGCATGCACGAAACACAGCTTGTCGAAACTCACGAGAATCATTGGGCTTAATTGCAACGTGAATCTCTGTGCCAGTTTCCTCAGTCGTCTCAACTTCAGACATTAAGTCTGCACGACCTTGGTTGTTTGCACCAAGATGACACACATATGTACGTTTCACGCCGCCAGTAATAGAGATCACTGTGAATGAATCAGTATAAGACCATGCACTTTTTGCGCCAATACCAAAGCCGCCTGTTTGACCATTGCCAGTGCGCTTAGTTGAGTTACCATATTGAAGGAAAACCTTGGTCATGCGCTGTGGAGTAATGCCAGGACCGTAGTCGCGCACCTTAAATACAGGACTTAACTCATTAGGAATACTCACAATAATGCGTTTGGTTGAATTAATCTCGCGTGCGGCATCTCTGCCATTGCACATATATTCTTGTACCAATGTGCGAATGCGATGTTGATATACGTTTTTGCGAAGCATGCCGATTAGAACACCAATATCTCCAATACCGAAGTCTTGGGATACAACCTCTGTGTTCGTCTCTAATGCGTTATTGTGTGCGGCTAGTTTCATCTAATCACTCCTTGTTACAGGTATACTATAGCAATCGGTGTGCCACACTGGTTATGGCTTAAAATTGATTAGGGCTATGTTGTGTGACAACGGATTAGGCACTGCCAAGGAATCCTGAAGGATTTCAAGTGTCAAACTTCCAGTCAACGTCAAAGAGTTCAACGGATCAAGACCAGACGTCTCAGTATCGCACACTATTCCTAGCATAGGTTTAACACTACCATTGCAAATAGGGCAGAACCTCTTGCTATTATTGTGGTTTTTAAGTTTGCGCTCGAAACTACGGTCAGCATTAGCCCACAGTCTCGCAATAGTAAACTCAATGCCAGCCTTAGCTACAGCGGCCATCAGCTTGGAACCACTACCGTTTCTGTGTTTCTTCATGCGTGCGTCTAGGCCTTCTGCATTATTAACGAAGCCAATGTAATGTTTCGCATGTTTCAGTTTGGTATCAAAGCACAATAGGTAAACCATTAGTCCTTCTTGGCGTATTTACGCCGTAGCTCAGTTACCAATGCCTTACGCTCTCGCTTGGTAGCGCACGACCTAACCCGTTCTAACTCTTCGTCTGTGAACTGCTGAGCCTTCTTCTTTGGCTCATGGAGAACTGGTAGAACACCTCTCTCGCTCATAGCGAATAGGCCAAACATTGCTGCAAGAAGCAGGCCATGTCTACTCTTCATCTGGATTCTCCTCTTGAAACCACCACTCAGGTTCTTTGGTGTTATAGAAATATTCTTTAGCAATTTCATCTAGTTCGGACTCACACATATCCTCAGTTAGAGTATATTCCTCATACTCTCTTGAATGCGCGTCATGCGTGGCACAACACAGAAAAACAACTGTGCCAGCTTTATAATTTTTCTCGTTACTCATTGAAACATCTCCGATATATAATAGTTTTCAAACATCTGAGCATCAGCACTAGCAATTACATATGGCCACATAATTGAGGCAGCTATTGAATGCTCAACTAAATCAGGACCATAGATCGAGAGCCAATCAAACCTGTGTACCCTAAATAGGACACAATGCCCCATCTCATGGTACATAACGGTATGTCTAGACCATTCATCGGTGCCTTCAAAAAAAGGTCTATCTATCAGAATCGTAGGCGTACCGTAAACGTTGCCTTCGTAATATTGTACCATGCAATCGCCTACAGTTTCACCCAATGAATCGCTACCCAAATCCGGTGCGAATTGCACTATTAGGTTGGTAATGTCAATTGTACGGCCCACAGAGGCAGCGTCAGCCACAAATCTATTTACGTATGGTTGCAGCATTGGATCGATGCTCACCTGTGGCGAAGGCAATGGCAACTCTTTATTACATCCAAGCAATAAACATGCCAGACTAATACAGGTCAACATCCTCGTCGTCACTGTCGTCTTCCACATTAGCAAAATCCCATTGTCCATCATAAACAATTTCCTCAATCTTTTCATCTAGTTCATCCTCTTCTTCATCGGTTAAGGATATATTATCGCTAATTGAATAGCCATGAGAATCAATAAGCCAGCGTCCCTCGCCTCTATTACCATCTGTATCTGCACCAAATTGAGAATCATAGATGCCAAATACTTCGATCTCAACTTCAATAGTCGTGCCAGTAGACAGTTCGACGTTCACATCTTTATTAATAGTTATCATAAGCTTAACCTCTTGGCATCATAAATCGTGCATAGTGCTCAAGGCCACCGGCACGAAGAACGTTGAATAGCGTTTCAGCTTGAGTCGTACCATCCTCAGTCTCGACAATCGCAGTCAAGAGCGTAGCAGCCGTAATGTCAAGTCCTAAAACATTGTCCACCACTTGGACCAAGCGTCCCGCTTTGACCTGTTCCACGATCTGTTTCAAAGTGATATACTTTGAGTTCTCAGTATCGTACAGTTTGCGGTTTGCGTAACGTTTCACGACCAAGGTAATTGCAGGTGTTCCAATGACAGGTCCAGTTTGAGTCGTTGTCATGTTCATTCCTTTGTTTGAGTTAGATAGCTCTATCAGACTTCAAAAATGTGTCCATTACAGCATTACGCTTGAGAAACTTAGCCACGCGATCACGGAACGACTTAGTGCCTTGAACGCCTACAGCGCCCATCACACCGATCTGTGTGCGATCACCATTCATAAATGTGCCAGTCAAAGGATCATTGCTAGTAACAATGTAACCATCATCGAAACCCCACACAAATGCACCATTGGCGAGTTTACGGTTAGTAAATCGCAATGTGTTAAGGCCTAATAGTTTCGCAAACTTAGGTGCCTCCATTACAGCCTCACCAACACCGCACTTGTAATTCTTATTAAGACGTTTTCCCATTTTATTTTCCTTTTGCCTTTAGGCTGTTATGTAAACAATACCATCTTTAAAACGCAATGCAACAACTATTTTTGAAACATTACGCTAAACCATCTGCCATTCGATAAATGCCAATTACCTTATAGTTATCCATATGTTCATTCAAAAACAATCCTAGGAATGATTTTTGCAGTTCATCGGGATAGATGCCCATACGTCCAGCGTGCAGCATTGTTTTACCATTAGGGTTTCTCACAACAAAACACACGTAACTATCGGCCACTACCTCATATTCTGGTATAAGCACCTGAGCCGCTACCATATTGCGTACTTCGCTCATTACCTCGCGCACATTCTTTTCTTTGTCTGACACAATGTCTCCCTATGATGCATTCTGTTTTGATCCACACACCTTACAAAAATGATAGTCAAATCTAAAGCCTTGGCAAAACTCCATATGATCCGCGCAGTTATGTGGTCCACTGCTATTGGTTTTATGGAGATCATTTTTTAAGAAGAAATTTTTGCTAAATACCTCTAAATTATAATGAACAGCCGCTTCAATATCCTCTCCCGTAACGGATACGTGGTTTGAATCAACGCTTGCGATAGTGTAAAATCTACCCGTTTTCTGATACTGATATACTTGACCAATTGAAAAAACAGTTTTAGAATTGACTAACTCTAATTGATCTGGTACACACGACCAGGTCATACGGCCAAACCATACTTGATAGTAGCCAGGATTAGGCATACCCATTATTTCTCCAATAGAGCCAACCACTTCACCAACATTGTTATTACGATTCAATAACCTAACCTTATCGCCTTTGTTGAATATCATTTTGAGCCAACCTTTGCTGCCTCAATACGAAGCGCACCAAAAGCAAAGGCGCATTGAAAACCATTCACTATTAAGAGAACTAAAAAAATGATTTTGATAGTGAAGTTTAGCAGGTCTGATTTATTCCAGATCACATGCAAACTACCGAAAACAATCGTGTTAATCAACAATAGATAAGCCATAAATTACCACCATCCAAAGATGCGCCCAAAAATAGGCATTAATATTAATGCGTTAGCCACTGACGACGTTCGTGATCTAACGTCGCTCTGTAGTACCGCTGCTAATGCGTGAACCGTCAATATCCCGATACAATACGCGATCATAGCTTGACTCCTCTCCTACCAACTTCTGCGAAGGTAAGCAATAAAACTATTCGCATATCTATGGCTATTTTTGAAAAATCGTAATGATACCAGCTATATCCGCAATCTTTATCGTAAAATTCTGTAAACTTTTCAACCAGATTATTCTCGCTAAGGAGAGCAAAATGCCTAGTTCCATCGGCAAAAGCTAATGCGTTACACGCATGGAATTGTTTTCCAGTCGCCAATAAATTAGCTGCCCTTAATATCTTTTTCACTTCTACTTTAGTTAGTCTCATTTCAATCCACCTTTATGGTTGACAGTATCACAGTAACCACGCATTCCGCCACGGCTATTGTAGCAATCGTTGTCTTGTGTATCGTCGCTATTGAACCGCCTATCACTCACACTAACACAGCCGGTCAAGAACACAACTAAAAATATGATTCTCATTCAAACGTCTCCTGTCCTTCATCGTCGATACCCTCGGTAGGCTCTTTCTCGCCTTCATTGATAACATGCGCTAGTTTAATCACTCCACCCATTGCACCGGGAATATCCTTTACGAATATCAGACGCTTAGCCGCTAACCACGTTTGACCAACATCATCCTCGATAGCTAGATCATACCAATTGGCCTCATCACGATCATACTTGGCCGATTTCGATTCTGCTCGCACGTTCTTAAGGCCATATTTGTCAACACAGTCCACCGCATAGCCAAACGAGTTTGACCACACGATGCACTCATGGCCCATCTTTTGCAGTTCAAGCAGCAATCCCAGCACAAATTTACCCTTAGGACCTTGCAGCGTACCCTTTACATCAAATGCGATTCTCATTTTAAGTACCCTCAGTTTCTTCATTGGTCTCAGGATCGAGATAGCCTAATTTATAGCCTAAATCATCAATAGCATCAAGGCCTTCACACATCAGAGAATAAGCGCACGTAAGCTGTGGTGACTCAAAACGTTCCGCAGCATTGCCCACAATACCAGCAGATTTATAAGCCTCATCGCGTAACTCTTTGAAACCAGCACGATTTAAGCGTCTCATAATTACCTCAACGCCAAGGCATAGTAGAGCACATAGAACCAGCCAAAGATACCATGAAGAACAGCCCACAAAATGGACTTATTCAAACTCCATGAGATGGTCACTGCAATAACGCTGCCAAGACCTAATCCGTGTTCCATTTTAATCCTTCCTTTGTTCATTTTCTAACTCCTTCTTGTAGTCTCGCTCTGGCCAGCCACCTTTGGGCATTCCGTACAACGTGCCAGGCAAATCATAGCAATAGCCAAACCCAAACCCCATGATCTTGAAACCAAACGCTCGCTTTCCAATGGTTAGGCCGGTTGATAAATATAATGTATAGCCAAAACCGTTATTTGAAATCTTAGGATAATAAATCTGTATCTGTGATCGTCTTGGCAGTTCAATGGTTAGCATGAGAAACACGCGCCAACTAACCACACTAGCTGTCCTTTATCATTGCGATATTGCACAACAATTGCGTCTTCCCATTTTTGTACAACACCTGGAGTATAAACTTCTTTGCCAGCCTTTTTAGTAAACTTTCCGAATAGATAATCATAGGCCAGCGTTTTGTTTTTGAATGTCTCATTGTGGAAGTCAACGCCACCGTTCCACTCAGCCCATGAGCCAGTATAGCCACCATGACCACACTCATGCAAATCATTCTCATGCGCTGCCTTGATGCGCGATCTAACGTGTTGTTCATTGCCACCAACTACCGTAAAACTCTGATCTTCTGCGCCCATTTGGTACTCCTACCGTATGTTTGTTGCTCCTTAGTTTTAAAACCGGAATGGTACAAGCCGCCTACTCTGTACCACTCCGTAAACATCGGGAGTGACTTACACTAATGCAGTGCGTGTGCCAACGCTAACCTATTGAAAAGACTTGCACCTAATAAAACGATTCTGTATAACTTATGATCTAAAAAAACGATTTTCACCCAGATCCCCTATGATTACAATAATTTACCCACCCTGCCTAACTTTTATACAATGTCAATATCGTAGACAGTTTGGATTGCGACAGATTAGGACAATTGCGACAAATTGAGACACGTAACCCATTATAGAGTTACAATTGCGACAGTAATACGTTTGTGGGTTAGTATTGCGACAGCCCAATGAATGGGCCTAGCATTAGCGCGGTAACGTTTTCTTAAGGTGGGCTAATAGCGTGGGCATATCCTCTGCGTTGATGCGTCCAAACCTCTCTAATTCAGCGGCGATACGGCTAAGGCTTTTGTGGCTCATTGCACTATGGTCTTGCAGTATGCTCATATTATCGGCTAAGGCATTGGTCACATAACCTGCCTCAATGCTGCTATCTACTGAGTTTCGTAGATAAATTAGTAATTGATCTAGTGGTACTTCAGCTTCTTTGTGAGACATGTCTCATCTCCTTTGGTACAACACCTCATTATGAGATGCTATATAAAACTTATACAGCTCAATTTGAAACGGCCTTAAATCCTTAATAAAATCAGCACTTTAGACTTGGCACGAATCTCCATCGACAAAAAACGTCACTGAGCGATTATGGTGCGCTTTAAAATGAGCCGCTATTCTCGTGACTCACTTATAGAATACACCGCTTGACCTCATAGGACTGTCAAGGCTTGACGCTAACCGCTAACCGCTAACCGAGGCAAAGACCCCCAAAAAGGGGAAAAACCGTCTCAAAACGAGACACATTTGCCTCGTTTCAATGGGTTAGCCTGTCAAGGCCTGTCAAGTCAAGGCCTAGCCTTGACCTAACCCCTTGACTAATGCCACGTTAGGACCTTGACACCGCGCCACGTCTAGACAGGCATCGGTCAACGCGCCACGACTGTCAACTAAGGTCAAGGCACCGCGCCACGTTCTAACGCCTAAGGCACCGTCAAGGCCTAAGGTCTCAACGCATAACACCGCGCCACTAGACAGGCCTAGGTGTCTTAGTTCGCCTGTCAAGGCCTTGACCTTGACGAAGTCACCTTGTTTCAATATGAGATTCGACATAACGTCTCCTTTGTTGGCACGATAATTGCAATATGCAAACTAACGGCCAGTGTTTCAATTCGATACATCCACAATTCAGGCCTAGAATTTGCAATATGCAAACCATGGGCCATGTCTCAAAATGAGAATGTTGTAACGTCTCATTCTGATAATAATGCCTCCCTCATATGCACGTTCTATGCCAAACCCATTTTCCTTGTCTACTGTCCTATAAAGATACAGTCTCATAATGATACCTCGTCCCATTGTATCACAACGAGACCAACGTCCATGCAAATAGTATACCAGCCATGCGACCTAAAATGAGCCACCGCTGCTATTGTATCATCTTGAGTCACATCGCAGTCTATCGCAATTTGAGACAGACCTGCAACCTTGGCACGATAAATGCAACGTGCAAACTGTTCTACTTTGGGATTCACAATTGAGCGTCTCATAATGATACACCTATCCTTTTCTAACCCATTGACTAACCTAACCGCCTAACCCTTAAGACCTTGACACCGCGTCAAGGCCTGTCTTGACACCGCGCCTTGACCTAACCCTAAGACCTTGACACCGCGTCAAGCCTTGACCTTGCAAACGCGTCTCATTTTGAGACAAACACATATTCGATAAAATCACGTTTCAAAATGAGACAGTACGTATAAGCCTCACAGAACGTCTCAAATTGAGCCACCTGCCCTTGATAATAGATAAAGTGTCTCATTTTAAGCCACCTTATTCCATTTTGTGTTTGAAAAATTCTTTGTGCCATGGTAGCACAGTCCTATTTTGAGACAATCGCCTAATGCCGCTACCATGTCGTCATCTGTCCCATTTTGATACCCTGCTGCCTCTAATTGAGACATTGTCTCAAAAACACGCGCATTGAAATCTGTATCAATTTGAATCAGTTTGTCTTGTTTGCCACCAAATGAGAAGATGGCACGAAAATTGCTAGGCAAACGGCCTTTCTCATTTTGAAACATCTGGACCTGCTTAGTGTAGGCATAAAACGAGACACGTTTGTCTGCCTCAAAATGAGACATAATTTTAATCCATCGGTTTAGATATTGCATGGAGTAAAAATCGCCCGCATCGTGGATTCTCACAACGAGACGTTTGGTGTTTCTCTTATTGAGCCACCGTTGAACGTCTGCAATCATCATGCCAACGAATGTATCAATTTGAGTCAATGCTAGTTTCGCCTCGTGCGCTGCCTTGACATTCCCAAATTGATACGCGCCTTGACGCGCATAGCAACCTACCGCGCATAATCCCGCATTAGGACACGTTTTAATCCCACTTTGAGACATAAAGGCTGGTATCGTCCAATTGACATTAGTAATCCCATTTTGAGACGATTTTTTCATTTTGCTATTTTGAGTCAGTAAGTCCATGTTGGCTCCCTTTGTATTGTTTAAAGACGTATTCTTTTAAGACATCCAAACTAGCATTCTCAATTTGAGGCGATGCGTCAACTAACCCATAAGCATCAATCGTGCCACCGTCTTGGTCTATTTCTGAGACAGTAGCATTTTGAATCATCTCAATTAGAGAATCACCAGATGCCTCAATATGATACGATCTCCACATTCCCTCGTCTGCAAAGTCTATGCCAAGTTCTGTATCAATTTGATACGTAGGAATACGAGACAACCATGGACTGTGGCCAGTAAAAAGTGCCTCAATTTGACACAATCCATAGACTGCCTGTGCAATCAATTTTGTCTCAAAACGATACTTTCCTGCTGGCCCATATGAGCGCCCATTTTGATGCGTTTTAAAACGAGTCACTGACCATTTGTTGCGTCCCATATTAAGCCGCCTTCTTTTGAGATTTTTTGGCTCTTTTCCAAGGCTTCCAGTCCATGATTTTCCCCGTATAAGGGTTAATGTCAAGCATAACATAATCCCCGAAGTGTTCCCCAGGCATAAAGCTTGGCACATATCCTGCATACTCGCTTAGCGTTTGACCATTGGCACCGATAACTTCATGGGACCATAAGTCCGAACACTTAGCGCAAACCCTGATAATTGCATGTGGACGTTTCATTTTGATACTCCCCGTTTCTTTGGTGCTCAATTGCACCGTATAACTAAGACTAACCCGCCTAACGCAACAAATAAAGAAAATAATGCAAAGCGTCTCAATTTAAGACTAACCGTCTAAGGTCTAACGCGCCTAACCCATGCCTTAGACTAAGGTCTAGACACGTTAGACAGGCTAACACCGTCAAGGCTTGACCATAACTAACCGCTAGCGGTGTTAGTTCACCGCTTGACAGGACCAATGCGGAGCAACATTGACAGTGTTTCAATTTGAGACACCTAACGTTATTTTTCAACTGTTTCATGTTGATACACCTATTAGGCCGATCTCAACAATCAAACCCATCTCGTATTGAAACATTGTCTCAATTCTAGAAAATGCTCTTGACTGATATTTGGCACGTATTGTCTCAAATGTGCGCGTTCCATCTTGCCACAAAACCGCAAACGTCCACATTTGAGACGCATACTTAGACTGTTTCATTTGGAGACTCCATCATCTCAATTTGATCCATTATGTATTGCGCTCTATTTAGCGCGTCAAACACTAAGTGATCGAAACCGTCTCCTTTTGAGACATAGAATTTCGCTGTTATGAGCCAATAATCAATCTGTCTCAATAAGAGATCGCGTTTCATAATGATACCCCTTGCAATTGTTGTGCCAAATTAAAACCTTATACCATCTTTCTCAAATTGAGATTTCAATTCCCGTACCAACGTATTAAAACGACGCGTCCCATAAAGAGACCTATATGCCGTTGAAAATATGTGTCGTTCTGGGTCGTTCTCATTTAATACATAATCCTCAAAATCGTCTCGTTCTGAGTCAACGATATATTGAGAACATTCTTGTGCCATTACGATACGCCAATCAGGTATCTTTTTAGAACGTTTCACTTTGATACTCCCTTAAAAATGATTCTCAGTTTGCTACACTAGAAGGTGCCCCATAATGGGGCACCCATACTGTCTCAAATTAAGCCGTTAGCAGTTTGCTTGCAGCGTCCCAAATTGAGCCATTCAAGTCAATTGCTCGTGCGGATTGTTCTGAGACATTCCGAGCGGTGCAATTGCGTATCGTTCTGATATTATTAATATCGAACGTCTCAGTTTGATAACCTACTCCACCGCGAATAAGGTTCTCTTGTACCACATTGAGACAGGTCCAAAGATCGCTAGCGGCATCATCGGTGCGTCTCACTTTGAGAAGTGGTGCGGCATATATCTTGCATACATTCTCAGTTTGAGACAATCGAATTGTGGCTACTTCTGTCGCAAATTGAGCCAATTCAATCGGTGTCACAATTCGAGACTGCATCATTTTGACCATCTCAACAAGAGACGATTGTTGTGCGACTAGCATCGGAATGAGACTGTCCAATTCTGAGACAGGGTTAGCCAAATGCGCAACCTTGATTGTCTCAAAATGTTTGCCTACGTTCAATTGATTAGCGCATGCGCCACGAAACAGGCCTAGAACCCCTACTAACTTGCCGTAGAGATGCGGTACCTTGAAAATCAGATCAAAATGAGACCCATTGATCTCAAATTGAGACCGACTACGATAACGGGCGATAGTCGTTTGAAAGTCCTGTCTATCCGAAGACTTAGCGCGTCCCGTTTTGAGATGGACCAGATCAAACCCATGGTCATTGAGAACTGCCTCAATTTGAGCCGGTTCAATTGCGATAAACTTGTCGCTTTTTGATACATGGACCTGATTTTGCAAGAACGAAGTCGAACGTGCGTTTGCGCCATTCTGATACATTTGAAACCCCTTATTGTTATGAGACGTTGTCTCGTTTTATACATTTAACTTTTGCACGAATCGGGCCAACAATTCCTCAATGATTTCAATAGCCTCATAGTGATATCGGTGTATAACTTTTGGTCAGAAAAAACGATTTTATAAAAAATCATTAGTGATATCATATATTTATCCCTCCCTGTCTAACTTATATGCAATGTCAAAATCGTAGACACCAGTTGTTTCATTTTGAGATTTGGTTGTTGGGTTGCCTAAGACTTGAGACCTAACCGCTTGACGCTTGACAGTCTAACAGGCCTAAGGTCAAGACTTGACGTCAAGTCCTAACCCTAAGACCTAACGTCAAGACACCGCGCCTTGACAGTTATATAGAAACGAGAAAAGCCCGTCTCAAAATGAGACAGGCTATTGATTACATTCAAGAATCATGCCAACGTATCATTATGATACGCTTTTACAATACTCCACAGTTAGCATTTTGCCCCAAATTGGAGCATCTTTGCCAATCTCATTTTCGACCTCGGCATAGAATTTGCATCGGGCCAAACTCGATGCCTCAAATTTGGTCGCTGCCTCAATCTGATACGTTTTCGTATGATGCGAAGCCATCCGTCCCAATCCGAGACGGACCTCAAATAATTGACGTTCCATTTTAATACACCCCATTCTGTCTCATATTGAGACTGTTTATTGTGGCCTAACCCTTACGCCTTGACCTGTCTAGACTAACCGCCTAACACCGCGCCTTGACCTAAGGTCCTAAGGCCTGTCAAGACACCGCGTCAAGGCCTAACCCGCGCCTAACCGACCTTAGAGACTGCTGTCTCAATTTGAGACAGTTCGCGGTCTAGCTCCATTATACGTGCGGCCAAGCTATGGACTGTCTTATTTTGAGACACTTTTCTAGCCCTGTCTGCTTTTGAGGCGTATCGCATTGAGCCATACGTGGTCTTAGTATATTGTCTCAAACTGAGACATGCACAGATTTGAGACCACAACTGTTTCATTTCGAGACAAATAGCTCGACGTTTCAGGTCAAGACGCTCTGTCTCGTTTTGAGACACCAGCCTTAGTTGGCCTATTGCAATACCTGTGCCAAGGCCTTCGCCTTGTATCAAAGTGAGAAAATTGCCTCTCGAAGTCCGACGATAAATCTGTTTCATAATGATACACCCCTTCGTGTTTCAAATTGAGCCTGTGTCAAAACGGGACGCTCGTAGTATTCTGAGACACGGACTGTCCCAGAACTAGGCGTTATACCTTGAGACGATTTATATGCATCATAATGAGATTCGCAAACCATGGTCAATCTGAGAAATGTCTCATTTTGAGTCATGTTTGTAAATGTTTCAATATGGGTCACTGTACCAATTTGATACGATGCCCCATAACCGCACACCGCTACACGTTGTCCCACTTTGAGACTGGAAAAGTCGCGATACTTGAATTGTCTCATTTTGATACACCCCTTTGGTTTGCCTAACCCTAGGTCTTGACCTGTCTTGACACCGCGTCTTGACAGGCCTAACCCTTGACCTAAGCCTAACACCTAACCGACTAACCGCCTAACTAATAGTGTAAAAAATTCACTACTGTCTCATTTTAGAACATAGGCGTTACACCTGCACAGATATCCCTGTCTCGTTTTGAGACAGCTTCAAACGCCTCATTTTGAGACTCAAAGTCCATTGGCGCTATATGGAACGTGCCACCGCTAACGTATCCAAATGAGAATTTTTGGTCTGTCTCATATTGAATCACAAAATATTCGTGTCCTATTGCGGTACGTATCAATTCGACTGTCTCAAAATGAGACCCTGCCTTCATTATGGCATCGCTCTCTGTCTCAACTTGACGCATCTCATTCTGAGTCGCTTTTAGGTCGTCTGTCTCATTTTGGAGCTGTGTCTCATATTGAGATATTTGCTGTTTTAAGTCCCAAATTGAGGCACTAAGATAGGCCTGTCTATCGTAGGATTTTGCCTCAATACGAGTCAGTATGTCATAATGACACACTTTTTGGGTTTTCAGATTGATACGTTCCATTATAACACATCCTCCATTTTCTCAATTTGAGACATATCTTTGGCTGCTGCCTCAATAAGAGACGCTAACTCCGCTTGTGCCTTATTGAGACGTTCACATTCGTCTTGTGTCAAATTGAAACGCAGCAAGTTCGTTTCTGAGACATGTTCGTTCCACCTTGAGACAAAGACCTGTCTCGAATTAGTACGTTTTCCCATATTGATACACCCCTTAGGTAAAAAGTTCAAAAGTACCAGAATGAGACAACTGGTTGAAATCGGGGTGCGTCTCAAGTTGAGTCATGTTGTGTCTCATTCTGGTTCAAAAGCGTCTCATTACAAGACGAGCGCCATATAGACCTCGTTTCGTTTTGGTACACTATCAAGCGCCCCAAGATGAGACGCTTAAACTGTATCAAAATTATACGTCTGCAACTGTCCCAAAATCCTCCGTATCGTTATCATACGCCTCATCATGGCACGACTCATTTTGGAGCACTTCGTCCACAGTCCAGCCGTTCTGAATTGAGTCATAGATGTGCTGATATGGAACGTTCAAAATTGAGCCACCACCGCGAGCCTGGAATGTATCATCCTGAGACATGTCTAATACCATCTCATTTTGAGCCGCAAAAATGATGCATAGACCCTTGATCTGTAGCAAATGGATACGTTTCATTTTGATACTCCCTAATCCCCTAGTTGGTTTAAAACGGAACATCTCATCTTGAGATGCCCCGTTGCGTAAGGGATACAGATACTCAATGCAGACCTCGTGCCACGAAATCCCCAATGATATCAATAGCCTCAGTATGAGATTATGTCGAACTTTTGGTCAGCAGGTTAGTCAATATGGCTTATTCTTTAATGATATCAGGTGTTTAGACCGTTCTGTCTAACCTTTGGTCGATGTCTAGACCGTAGACAGTGTAAGCGTTTCAAAATGATACTGCAATCTTATCCTAGACAGGACTGTCAAGGTCTTGAGACTAACCGCCTAACACCGCGCCTTAGGCCTAACGCCTTGACCTAACACCTAACCCCTTGACCTAACCCGTCAAGACACGTCAAGGTGTCTAAGGCCTAACCCTAAGGTCTTGAGACCTGTCAAGATGCACTATATAAGAGGCATCAAAAGAGCATTGTCTCAGATTGAGTCATAGGACCTCAGTCAACAGCCAGCGTCTCAAAATGAGACATTATACGCGCCGCGCTCACGCCTCGCGCCTAACAGCCTAACGTCTAACCCGTTAGGCCGACGTGTATCTAAGGCTGTGTGACCTAACTATGTGAATTCATTAATGATTAGGCTGTGTGACTGGACTTGACACGCGGGTGTATCATAGTGAGACGGTGTGACTGGACTGAGGTCTAAGCCCTTGACCTAACTAAGGTCTCAGCTATGTCATCTCATTTTGAGACACGGCACCGATGTTGCTATATGCAATGCGTCGTGCCACGGTGTCAAGTCTGTATGCGTATCGAATACGGCACTGTCAAGGGTTTAGTCATAGCTAAGTGTCCGATACCACTCGGAAATCCGCGAATCGGGGTTTGGCATGGGGAATGCAGGCTAGGTCTGAAGTACTAAGACAGGCAAATTAGGATTCGATGTAATTTTTACAAATCCAGACTAGAAAATTTCCAAAATCAGCGTTCAAAATTTTTTTAAAAAAAATCGTATAGATTTCGTGTCTCTATGTGATATAAGTGTAGTATGCCAACAAAATATGTACCTAAACTTAAGAAAGAACCCACAAAACAAGATCATAAATTTTGCACCAAATGCAATATAGAGAAGCCTTTTACTGACTTTAAGGTGGGGCCTGGTCGGTTTGGCTTGCATTCATGGTGCATTATATGCGTTTCTACGTATCAGATAGCGAGCCATATACAGCGCTACCAAAAGAGACCTAAGCGACCTAAAAAAGAATATGTTCCAAAACCCAAAAAAGAACGTATAGCGAAACCCAAGCCATCACCCAGGCCTATCTCAGAGCCTAAGAAATTGGGAAGACCTCGCAAAGCTCCAGCCATTGTGGTGCCGACCATTCCAGAGGGATGTAAGAAATGCAGGAAATGTAAAAAGATCAAAGAGGTCAATATTGACAATTTTCAGTGCGATGTTAGGGCCAAAGGAGGCTTCCATTCTCGTTGTAAAGAATGCACTAGGGAAAAGTACCATGCCCAAAAGATACTTGTTGCATTTGACAAAAGGTCTAACGCTGGAAGGATAGCGTCGGGATTGCCGCCGTGGTCTAAAATGCCCAAGGTCACACACAGATCGTGTAAGACGTGTCTCAAGCCAACTCCCGTAGAAGAACTGAGACACCCGTCAGGCAAGTTAGCCTATAAAAATTGCCTATCGTGTAGGGAAGCTAGGGCGAAAATGTTGTCTGAGAGAGATTCAAGGAGTCGCGACAGGATAGCCCTAGAGAATGCAGGATTGAAGAAATGTTGTACCTGTAAAACCGTAAAACCGAAGACAATTGAGTATTTTAACCGCAGCACCTACAAACCTAGTGGATTTAAAAGTACGTGTAAGCTATGTGATGCTGAGTATCAAGTAGAAAGGAATAGGATTCTAAAGGAATCGGGCGTAGAAAAACCCAAAAGCAAACCCCTGACTGAAGCCCAAAAAGCTAAAGGTAGGGCAAATAGAAAAATATGGAGGGCTAAGCAAAAATTAATAGATCCTCTTTTTAAGATACGAAAGAACCTATCTAGATGTATTCAACAGGCCCTGAAAAAGATGGGCCATCGTAAAAGTTCTAGAACTTCCGAGATCTTAGGGTGTTCTATGGACGATTTTAAAAAACATCTAGAATCCCTATTTCAACCAGGAATGACCTGGGAAAACTACGGAAAAGGATCAGATAAATGGAATATCGATCACCATTATCCTCAGTCTGCCGCAAAAACTAAAGAAGAAGTTTTGAAACTCAATCATTACACCAATTTACGGCCAATGTGGGAGCCTGAGAACCTGGACAAGTTCGATAAGATACCAGACGGCTGGAATCCTCTTCTGTAACGCACCTCGCTAATCCAAACCTTTGGCACCCCTTTTCGGACTACCGTGGTTTTTTGTAAAACGTACACATAAAGTTATAGTTTGTATGCGGTAACTACGCATTAAATGGTATAAACTGCACACAAAATATAAATCTTGACTACTTTTATCCATGTCTGATAGTATGTACTTCTGCGGTTAGCCCAGAGTCTAGAGGCAAAGGCATTCATGGGCCTAAAGAGGGCGAGCACATAGCATCGTCACCGCAGACCACACAATTGTGTGCGAACAGGTTCTGGTAGAGTCAATAACCCGTGAAAGCGGAAAAGACAGTCTGATCCCGTGAGGGCCATCGCAAGCCTGTGGGATCAGATACGTGCAGGTGAAAGCCCTGTCCAAGAACCCTCCTTTTACTATCCAAATTCCGATGTAAAAAGTACTTGCATTCCATTTGGATTGTGTTATTCTATCTTTGGGCCGGATAGCATAATCTGGCTAATGTGCCTGCCGGTTGAACTCGGGAGATTCCTTTCGACGACGATTCAGGAGATACCGTGTTCGAAGCGCGGCTGGCCCACTACTAAGGAGATAATATGTTAAACGCAAAAGAACGACGAATCGTAAAAAGTGCAATCGCCCGTATATCAGACGGTAGTGCAGAATGGTCTTGCAATGCTATTAGCGATTTCCATGGCCATTCTGGATACCACGTTAGGTCAAAATATGCTGATTTTTACAACCAATCTGGAACTCTTTGGGGAAACCTGAGATCGGTAGGCGTAACTGATGGCCAACAAAAGGAAAACCGCGAACAACGTCTTTTTATGCTTGAACTCTTCCATCACACGGGTGGCGATTTATGAGAGGTCAGATAGGACATTTCATCAACTATAAGAACGAAAAACCTAAGATAGGAATGGGCGCTACTGTGTTCCACTATACGGATCGTTCTGCGGCCACTGTTGAAAGAATTTCAAAGTCTGGTAAGGTAGTTTGGCTACGTGAAGATAGGGCTGTACGACTTGATAAATACGGCCAATCAGAGACTCAGTCTTACATGTTTGAGCCGATTGCTTATGGTAAATTATTCAGAGCCTCGAAGCGCAAAGACGGCCAGTGGCGCATATCCAATGATGATCGAAAGGTCGTTCTTGGCGTTCGAGACGCTTATCACGATTACTCATTTTAGGAGGTTTTATGTACAAATATGAAGTTACCTATTGGTCTGAAGGCGGAGGTCCTGGCGGAAGTTCTGACTATGTGGTCGTCTTGGTTGCCGCTAAAAATATGAAGGCAGCTATCGCCCACGTTATCAAGAATCATGGAGTATACACAGCCGATCAACCCAATGTTAAAGCAAAACGTGTAAAAGGCACAGTAGAGGCTTTCGACATTGGCCTTGGCTACGTGGCGCGAACATGACCGATCTGCAAAGACTATGTCTTTACGCTTTAGAAGATATGACTCTCACAGAGTTGAACGATAAGTATTTTGACGGTGGCATTGGCTGGACCAAAAGGATGATCGCGGGTTCCGTCTATCCCATGCCTGTTATGGCCAAGATTTATGAGAAACGTTTCCAGAAGAAGTACCACAAGAAAGTAATCGCACATCGCAAAGTAATAGAATTAATAAAAAACGGATGGTAATATGCACGAACTAATTGAAAAACTTACAGAGATGTTGAATCTAACTCCTGAACAGCAGTTTCGCGTATCGGCCATGATTAAGCGAAACATCCACGACGAGAAGGCCTCAGTATTTCACCGCTATTCCATGTACATGCAAGGTCCACCTATATTCGACCGTACAGACCCTGAGAACCCCAAAGTAATTGGCCACGAACCCTCCTTGAATCCGTGGCTACACAGTATCATGGTAGATAAAGCCGAACAACACGCGGAATGGGCTAAGATGCCTGATGAGGAAGTTATTACGTGGTCCGTTGGATCGTTCAAATACGTACAAAAACGCGACCCATGCTCAGTATGTGGCGTTGACCTGACTGGTAAACCCTATGCGGCCACCTACGACAAGACTGGCCACAAAACGTTTTGCGCTACCCACGCACCAAAGGATGAAAATGAAGAAGGCTAAATTCTCTTACAAATACAAAGACAATAACGACGGTGAGAAAATCACCGCTAAGGTAGTCGTATGCGATGCTGACTTGACTAAGGACCTTGGCCAAAGATTTGTCTTTATTGATATTACCCACATTGAATCCAGCAGGTCGGTAAGTCAGGATATATCGTTGCCCGTGAAAGCTGTGAAGAAACTTATCAAGGCCCTACAAAAGGTGGCAAAATGAAACAAAGCGACGACCACAAAGCATTCTTCGAGAAGTTTGGTTTTAACCTGACCTGTAATATGAAGCACCCAGATTCTAAGGAGCCCATGAACTTTGAGGGTTGGGAAGCCAAATACGTTTCTACCCTTGAGCACAAAGTGGAACAGCTGGAGAAGTATCTTGGTATGCAAAACGAGAAAATCGACTGGCTTATGAATCGTGACATGTACCTGATTAAGCAAAAACTCTCACAGACGAAAGAGGACTAGATGAAAACTGAAACTTTTACCTGCGATATCTGCGACTTCAAAACGGACAATAGCTTACGGATGCACGATGCCCACCTAAGTATTGGTAACAAAAAGCACATTATTAATTCGTTTCACGTATGCAGCACTTGTTACGGCGAATCGCCCAAGGGCGTATTCCAAAAGGCCTTTAATGCTATTTTCAGAAAGAAGAACAAATGAAATACGTAGTATGGTATCCCAATAGACGACTTGACGTAAACACCTGGACTGGCAATAGCTGGTCTGATGATGCCAAACCCTTTCTTTTTGACGACAAGGCACAAGCCGAAGAATTTGTCAAAACGCTGCCATGCTGTGCTCAAATGGGTAAGCGCATCAGTCCAGCGGCAGCATTTTGTTCCTTTATTCATTATTCTGGAAAACCATTTTAGGAGATTTAATGAAATATTTACTCGTCCTTTTCCTATGTTTGACTGGTTGCGCAACCACTACTTACGGCGAATACCGTTTGTTCGAAAAGGCATGCGAAGCTGGTTATGTCTTGGCCGTAGTGGACTATAAAGAATTGATCCCTAAAGATGAACGACAAAAGATCAAAGACCAGAAACTCTATGAGCGCAGGTGTCGCGAGGAAATAGTAAAGGTACGGCGATGAACTTCTGTATGATACTACTTTATAGCTCGTTTGCTCAGTGCTTCTTTGCTACGGCCAATTTAAAGATGTGTACATTGGAAACTCCCTATCGTCCGATCTACACATTAGAAAAATGTTTGATGTCTCAGGACCTACAAAAGATCCTGGACAATATGAGTCCTACTAAAAGCTGCGAAAGGAAGAAATAATGGGCGTCTACGTTTGGGTATCAAAATATTGCTGTAATGAAGAACTCCAGTTCCAAAGCAAATCGCATCCTGATAGGGAATATGGAGACGTTGACGCTGATTCTGTTCCAGTACAGATGGCAAAAGATATCGATGGCGACCGACAGGAATGCCCACATTGCTTGCGCGTGTATCGCATCAAGGTCAAAGATCGCGATTATGCCACCGTACCCATGGAGATCGTATGTGAGAATGAAGGTGAAGTCGGTTTGCGCGAGGATTATATCAGCAAGAAAGAAGAACATTCCTACGACGACGAAACAGAAGAAGACTCTACCGAAGACCGTCTAAAAGAGATCGAACGCCACCTAGGTATTAGAAAATGACGCAAGAAGAAGCCGAAAAACTTGCACGAGAATGCTTCCATAGGTTGTGCCCGCATGCGCCAAAAGATTTACCTATTGACAAGTCCACCACAATGAGAGCATTCTTAGAAGGATATCATACTAACAGATTCGTCAGTCCTCCAATTGAACCGTCAGATCTGACAGAAGAAGAGTTGGAATGGCTTAAAGAAGACGAAGTGAGACACGGGAAATGAAAGTAATTAAAGCACCAAATCCGGTATCGTGGAACAACCCACGAAAGATGGTATTCCTGGCTGGCAGCATTGAGATGGGTAAAGCCGTTGACTGGCAAACTCAAGTGACCAACGCTTTGGCCGATATGGATGTTACGGTATTAAACCCTCGCCGCGACGATTGGGATTCTTCTTGGAAACAAGAAGCCAACAACCCTCAATTTGCAGAACAGGTCAATTGGGAACTGGACGCTCTTCAAATTTCTGAAGTGATAGCAATGTATTTTGATCCTGCCACTATGTCGCCGATTTCACTCCTTGAACTTGGCCTACATTCAGGTAATCGCAATTTGATCGTATGCTGCCCAGAAGGTTTCTGGCGCAAGGGCAATGTCGATATAGTTTGCAAACGAAACTCAATAACGCAAGTAGATACAATTGAACAGCTTATCAAAGCGATCCGCCAGAGGTTGAACTAATGATCACCTATACGGGCGTTCTCCTCAGATTAGATGGCGTACCAGATCAAGGCGGCGAAATATTCGACGAGAATACTGCTATTGAGTTGCCCAGCCATAACGTGCCGGTCACCCTCGAATTTCATGGACAGCCTGAGTTTTGGCTCGGTAATGCTAGATTGTATTTTGAATCAGACAATCTAAAATACGACATGCAACTTGACGATACCCGTTTACCTAAACATGCTCTAGAAATCCTTATTCCATGTGTAGGTGGGTTCGTAAAGGGTAGAAATGGCAAAAATATAACTCACGCCTCGATTACGTCTATAGGTTTGACCTCTGTCGGGAACGCAGATGCGCGTATTAAACGCCTCAAGGACCAAACATGATCTATTTTAAATGGAATGACGCAGAAGTTATAACCACCACTGTTTGGAATACTAGTATCACCCTACGCATGGAAGTCCACGTTCAATCTCTGAAAGAACGCCTAAAAAGTCCTATCGGCGGCAAGCGCGATATCGATCAACTGGTAGATATTGGAAAAGGTATTGCAGCAATTATGGATTATATTGAATCGAGGGAGCCCAAATGAAATATTTACTCTTGTTATTTTTGATAACGGCCCATGCAGACGAACCAAACGGCCAAAAACTATTCTCCGAGAATTGCGTTACTTGTCACGGCGAAAGGGGTAAAGGCGATGGTCTTGTAGGACAATATCTTACTCCCAAACCGCGAAATTTGGTTAAAGACAAATTCAAGAATGGCGATAGCGTGGAACAGATTGCTCAGACCCTTAAGACTGGACTAGATCAAATGCCTTCTTTCCCTTATTTGTCTGATGCAGACCGTACAGCATTGGCTACCTATGTGAAGTCGTTGAGAAAATAAAGTGAATACGGTTAATGATTTCATAGATTTCTTTAGGAAACACGGAATCAAGGCCGACGTTAGAGATGATGGCAATTATGCAATCATTGTGATTACCGATGAAACTGTTCCTGATTCTGTTAAATTTGCTTTGGAGCAACATCGTCCTGTCGGCATGGGCATACATTACACTCTACGAAGCAAGAACAAAATAGAAGTTCCAATTGCCCTGCATAAATGGTATCGTGAAACAATAAAGAGTATTAAATAATGCACTGCACTAAAACGAACTCTATATACCCCTTTTGCGCTACGCGCCCGAACAGGATTTAAAATGGCTAAAGATGATCTTATTTTAATCCCAACCGTTATAACTGCGACTTCACCAGAAGAACTTTCCAAGGCAGTAGCTGCTGAGCGCATTCGTCGTGAACAAACCCATGCCAAGGCCTACTATTCAGCGGTGTATGTACAGCGCAATGGTAATGGTGGATCGGGCAACAATGGGTATACCAAATACATTGCTTTCATCGAATTCAACACTAAGGAGAAGTAATGGGACTTTATCCTATCAATTGCGTAGCCTGTAGTAAGCCGTTTACATGGTTTAGTGGAACTATGGACCAACGATGCGAAGCGTGCAAGAAGCCGAAAGAGTTTTGGCTTCTTAATAACGAAGGCGAAGATTTCATTCTGAATTCTGAACCCGTTCTGCCAGAAGGCTGGACTCACGTAATAGAGAAATCGGCGTTTGACTTTCAATGTAAGCAAGTCACGGAGATGGCAGAGACTTTTAATAAAAGCTCTGAATACTGGCAAGGCATGATTAAGGATTTGCAGGCTCAACTTTTGACGGAAAAAGCAGAAGTGGGCAGACTGATGGCCTTAAATAAGCGCAGAAGTAAGGCTTAGACTGGTTCGTCTTGAGGCGGAGTAAAGAATTGTATGAATGGACCCCAGTTTATGACAATTCTGACTGGATTTTTGGAAAACGGCGGTAAAAGCGTGTGATTCCAGTAATTAATCCAGAATTCTCCAAACAAATCAACAGGTTGAAACGCTTGGCCCTGAATTAAATCAGGAAAATTGATATTATAGCCCAAATTTGAGTAATATTTCCAAATACCATGCGGACTTACGTGGCCAAATGTGGTCATACTGATGTCGGCTCTGCCAAGAGCGATAGCGGCTAGGATTTGCCTATCAGCGTCAGCTATAAACAATGCGTTATCAGCCGCTTCTAGAGCTTCGTGGGCTGCTTTTTGGTCCGTTAATGCGGTACTTGCTGGTATGGATGACATACCCATAAGATTAGGCCTTGACTTCAATAGTTGTATTTGTTACAGTGCTTATAGGTCCTGGCGTTGTGGGCTGGCCCGCTACATTTCCATGGCTAGGATCGATACGAACCATGGACTGCTGAGAGCATTCGAGAGACCTCAGAGCCAGGTATACAGTCCTGGCGTGGACCTTAACTTTTAGGAGAGAATATGTTAGACCCCAATTTTTTCATCCCATATTTGGTCATACTTAGTTTCTTGCTCAGCATTGGTCTAATTATACTTGACACATTTTTCACTCCTAGGGAAACCACAGCCCAAATAGTGGCTAGGCTTAAGGCCCAAGGCATCGGTAGCCCAGAAGATATCGCTAAAAACAAACAGGAACCAAAATGATCGCCGCAAACATTATCACTGTAGTTCTGATTGGTTGTCCTACAACCCAGGTCCTCAATAATACTGACGAATGGAATGCTCAAGACAAACAGGCCCTAAAGACTGCTGAGATTTCATGCGGAGTCCAATATGATAACTCGCCGTGCCTAAAAATGTTCAAAAAGATCGAAGAAGGCGTTTACCAAGCATTATGTGGAGCGAAAACCAAATGAGACACTTCATCTTTCACACGCTTGAGTGCGGTTTCTTCTGCCTAGGCTTTCACGTAATTGACGCAAAGTTTCTTTTGACTGAGCGCTTCATTCATTTATTAATGCATTTGCACATTTGGTAGTTGACTTTGGTTTTTAAACGTTTATACTGGCTATAACTCTAAAGGAGAAATAATGGACACACTTATGTATTTGGGCTTCGGTCTTGTAGGATTTTTCTTGTTAGGCCTCGTGGCTTACAAGGCGTTGGGTATCGTAGTGGTTGGCGACGCAGAAGTCGGTATCATCACTAAAAAGATTTCTAGCAAAAACTTGCCTCCTGGTCAAGTGATCGCCCAAAACGGAGAAGCAGGCATTCAAGCAGAGACGCTGGCTCCTGGATGGCACTTAGGCTTCTGGCCGGTCATGTATAAAGTAGACAAAGTTCCTCTTGTTAGCATTGAACCTGGAAACCTAGGCCTCGTGATGGCCATTGATGGACAACAGATTAATTCAAGTCGCATTTTGGCCAAAGAAGTTGACTGCAATAACTTCCAAAGCGCACCGAACTTCCTTAGGAACAACGGCGAAAAAGGCAAGCAAATTGCCACACTTACGGCTGGTAAGTATCGAATTAACACTGCACTCTTCAAAATTACAACAGCACCCGTAACAGTCATTGGTTCCAACACAGTTGGTATCGTTACCACTTTTGACGGCGTACCCTTGGATGGCGGCGAAATCGCTGGTTCTACTATTCCTGGACACAATAACTTCCAAGATATTCAGAAATTCATCACTGCTGGCGGAAAGCGCGGCGTGCAAGAACAGGTCATTTTGGCTGGCCAATGGAATCTTAATCCATGGTTCGTTGCAGTGAAAGCTGTTGAAATGACTGCGGTTCCGATTGGACACGTAGGCGTTGTTACCTCGTTTGTTGGTAAGGCTCATCTGGACATTTCTGGCGACACTTTCAAACACGGCGACCTTGTTGAACAAGGCCACAAAGGTGTTTGGGCAACTCCCCTTTATCCTGGAATGCATCCGATCAATTTGGCTACTATGAAAGTGGATTTGATCCCCACTACCAATGTTGTTCTCAACTGGGCAACTAATCGTAATGAAGCACACAATTTGGATAAGAACTTGTCCAGCATCACTGTCCGCTCGAAAGACGGATTCTCCTACAACCTCGACGTTTCTGTTGTCATCCACATCGGTGCCAAAGAAGCTGCTCGCGTGATCTCACGCATGGGTTCGATGGCTGGTCTTATCAGTCAAGTATTAGAGCCAACTATTGGTAACTACTTCCGTAACTCCGCTCAAGAAAACGCAGCATTGGATTTCCTCAAGGCTCGTACTCAAATGCAACAAAGCGCAGCTAAGTACGTTGGCGCAGCATTGACCACTTACGACGTAGAAGCAGTTGACACTCTGATCGGTGACATTGTTCTCCCGAAAGAGTTGCTTGACACTCAGACTCAACGTAAGTTGGCTGAAGAAATGCAGAAAACTTATGAGGTTCAACAAGAATCTCAGAAGCAAAAAGAAGCTCTTAACCGTCAAACAGCTGTTACTGAAATGCAAACAAGCGTTGTGCAATCAGAACAGGGCGTCTTGATCGCTCAACAGCAAGCCGATGCCAAAGTTAAAACGGCAGAAGGCGACACGAAAGTGGCTGAACAGCAAACCCTCCAGCAGATGCGTTTAGCTGAAGCATCAGCCGCGCAGATCCAAAAGAAAGCATTTGCAGAAGCAGAAGGTATCAAAGCTAAAGCGTTAGCCGAAGCCGCTGGTATCCAAGCCAAGGGTAATGCTCAAGCTGAAGCCTACAAGAATGGCGTTGCAGCAATGGGCGAGAATAACTTCACGCTCCTGGAAACGATGGGTACGATTGGTCGCGAACACGTTAAGATCATCCCTGACCTGATTATTAATGGTGGCGGTTCTAACGGCGACGGCGGAACATCCAGTATCATGTCAGTCTTGATGGCAGGAATGCTCAAAGACAAGATGGCAGCTGACAAAACCCTTAAAACTCAGTAGGATAACATGCG
>OCZT010000420.1_pt1 | contig 42191 bp, 35 predicted proteins | sample 1539031 | NCBI WGS metagenome assembly OCZT01 (sample SAMEA3539308, study PRJEB22396) | soil metagenome | biome: tundra; feature: field; material: soil | place: USA | collected 2010-05 | depth 0.15 m
AAAGCCCTTAACTCCTCCTTCTCAGTGATTTATGGAGCGAGGTGAATTTGCGCTGAAGCAGGCCATTGCGGGCGGGCCGCACTGTCTCAATGGGCTGCTAGCGCTTCGCGGCGTCAGCCTCTTTAGTGGCTTTAGGCTTGTACAGACCCGCCTTGATAAACGGTTCGAGATAAGCGCCGTAGCCAGCCTGCTCCATCTCCTCGACGGGGATGAACCGCAGGGAGGCGGAGTTGATGCAGTAGCGCAGACCCGCGGGGGCGGGGCCATCGTTGAAGACGTGGCCAAGGTGCGAATTCGCGGCGCTGGAGCACACTTCAGTCCGCTTCATACCATAGGAATTGTCGGAGTGCTCGACGACGCCATTGGTGGCCAGCGGGCGCGAGAAGCTCGGCCAGCCGCAACCCGAGTCAAACTTGTCCAGCGAACTGAACAGCGGTTCGCCCGAGACGACATCAACATAGAGCCCGGGCTTGTGGTTATCCCAGAACTCGTTGCGGAAGGACGGTTCGGTGGCGGCATGTTGCGTGACCTCAAACTGCATTGGCGTCAGCTTTTGCTTCAGCTTTGCGGCCGGGGGCTTTTGGAAGGTGCTCATAGCGGAATTGGTAAATAGGGGCGGAACGGCGGCTGGAGTGTTCGTCGAGGTCTGCGACGACGCCCGGGTGCAGCCCGCCAAGGCAACGGCTGCCAGGGCGGCGGCCACGCTCGGCCAGCCCAAGGGTTTCACCAGGTTCATGCAGGATAATAGCACAAGGGGGGCGGTTGGCCAGCGCCTCCGAAATCCATAAGGTGCATGAATACAACGCCCCTCTTAAAGGCCCCTCGGGGTGGTCTGGGGGAGGTCTGGTACCACCCTGGACATACCCTGGTACCATAGAACCCCCTGACAGGACCATTTTTGATCAATTGGGCTTATACAACTCGGCTGCTGGTGCCCGCAGCGCGTCCGGTTGGTACATGCCTTGCCGCCTCGGTCGGCCATGCAGCCGATGGCAGATGGCAGATGGCAAACTAAGAACGCTAGCGGCAGCATTAGCTAGCCAGCGCTGATGTCCCGAGGCATAATGGGGCTATGAGCGAGCCAAACAACCAGCAACCCGCCATTCGGGTGGTGATGATGCCGCGCGACACCAACCCAATGGGCACCATCTTTGGCGGCATCATCCTGAGTTACATCGATCAGGCGGGCGCCGTCGAATTCCGCCGGCGGTCGGATAAGCGGATGGTGACCGTGGCCATGCACGAGGTCAAATTCCTCGCGCCGGTGTTGGTGGGCGACCTGGTAAGCTTCTATACCGAGACGGTAAAGATCGGCAACACGTCCCTCACTGCGCGCGTGACAGTGGAAGCCAAGCGCGGCCTTGCGCCGCATGAGACGGTACGGGTGACCCAGGCTGAGGTGGTGTACGTGGCCCTCGACGAGCAGGGCAAGCCGGTGCCGGTCCTTCAGGTCGGATAATCAGGCGCTCCAGCCCTTGCGATAAGGGCGCTGCAGCCACTGGTTCAGCTCGGGGAGGTTGGTGACCTTCATGTTGGGCCCGTCCCATTCCAGTTTCTTTCCAGCGCCGGCGTGTTGGGCCAGGTTGCCGAGCAGGGTGAATTCGGTCAGGCGGGCGCCGTAGTCGAAGGGGGCGGCGGTTTCGGTCTTGCCTTCGCGGCAGGCCGTGAGGAAGTCCGTCATGGTGTTCTTCGGGCGCGGCAGGGTGCGGGGCGGCTGAGTTATCTGCTGCATTTTCTCCATGGGCAGAATGTGGAACTTGCCACCATAGGTGCCGGTATAGAGGATGCCCTTTTCGCCGACATAAATGGTGCCACTGTCGGGCCGGTCCATTTCTTCGTCGGGATACTGCTTTTGCAGCTCGGCGAGCAGCGGGGGGAAATTCCGGTCGGCGCCCTTGGCGGCCTTAAGCTTTCCGACGGCGTTGCCGGTGGCATTCTTGTTGAATCCCTCATACCAGTAAACTTTTGCCGGCGGCATGTCGCCGCGCGCGGGGATGTCCCAGCGAACGCGGCTGCCGGTTGGGTAGCGTTCGTCGCTGCCGCCGCGCATTTCCTCGGCTTCGACGCTGGTTGGGTGCTCGATCTTAAGCGCCCAGAACACTCCGTCGAGCACGTGGCAGCCCATGTTGCCGATTGAGCCGTTGCCGAAGTCGTACCAGCCGTGCCACTCGTGCGGGTGCAGGTCGGTGTGATAATCGCGATAAGGCGCGGGGCCAATCCAGTTGTCCCAATGCAAACCGGCGGGCGGGGGCAGGTAGGGCGGGCGCGGCCCGACGCCGCCATTGGCGCGGTCGGTCCAGCTATGGGTCTCCTTGATGTTGCCGACGACGCCGGCCCAGACGAATTCACAGAGCCGGCGGTAGCCGTCCTCGCAATGGCCCTGGTTGCCCATTTGCGCGGGGGCCTTGGACTCGCGGGCCATAGCCCGCAGCTTGCGGGCTTCGGCGATGTCGTGCGAGAGTGGCTTTTCGCAGAACACGGCTTTGCCCAATTGCATGGCGAGCATGGCGGGCAGCGCGTGGTGATGGTTGGGGGTGGCGATAAACACCGCGTCGATCTGCTTGCCCAGTTGGTCGAACATCTTGCGGTAGTCCGTGAAGACCAGCAGTTTGGACGGGTCCTGTTCCTTTTTTTGCAGCCACGCCTTCACCTTCGCGTGGTTCTTCTCATCCGCGTCCACAATGGCCACGAGGTTGTCCTTGCTTTGGGTGACCACCCAGTCGAGATGACTCATGCCACGTCCCCCGCAGCCGATCTGCACGCAGTTCAGCTTGGCGCCCGGGCGCGCGGCGCCGAGGACATGGGGGACGGGCAGTAAACCTCCGGCGGACAAAGCCCCGGCGGCCAGTGCGGAACGCTTAAGAAATGAGCGGCGATTCAAGGCAGAATTCATAGTTCAGTATCAGAGCATTTACCGACGCAACCAGGACGCATGGCTCGCAGTGTCGCAGAGCCGGTCAAAAGCTCAAGACGGCTCTTGCGGCCGAAAGGTAACAGGCCAATGGAAAATATGAAGATTCGTTATATGGTATGTTACCAAAAAACGCATGTCTTTTCAGGATCAATCGATCAAGCGCAAAGCGATGTCGGTCATCATGCTGACGAGCGTGGCGGTGCTACTGCTCACGGCGACGGCCTTCACGGTCTATGATTTGGCCACCTACCGCCAAAACCTGGCGGGCAGCCTCTCGGCGACGGCGGCGATCATCGCGGACCACAGCACGGCGGCGCTGACTTTACGAGACGCGCAGGACGCCCGGGCCACGCTGGCCTCGCTCCGGGCTGACCCGCGCATCGTGGCGGCGGCTCTTTATGATCGCCAAGGCAAACTTTTCGCCCGGTATCCCCTCCAGGCTCCTGACCGCGAGTTTCCGCCCGCGCCGGCCAGGGTCGGCTGGCGATCCGAGGGCGGGCGCGTGCTGGTCTTCATGCCCGTCACGGAAGGCTCGGCGAGATTGGGCACGCTCTATTTAAGATCGAGCCCCTATCCCTTGTATCGGCGGCTGCAGATGTATGGCGGGCTGGTGTTGACTATCTTATGCGGCTCGGTCCTGGTGGCGCTGGCCATTTCCAACACCCTGCAACGGCGGATTACCCGTCCGGTACTCGCGCTGGCGGCGGTGGCCAAAGCCGTTTCCGAGCGAGGCGATTATTCCATCCGCGCGCAAAAGCTCAGCGGTGACGAAATGGGGCTGCTCACCGATGCCTTCAACCAGATGCTCGGGCGCATCGAGGAGCAAACCGAGGTCCTGCGCCAGCATGAGGAAATCCGCTCCTTCCTGGCCGCCATTGTGGAATCCTCCAACGATGCGATTATCGGCAAAGACTTCGAAAGCAAGGTGATAAGCTGGAACGCCGGGGCGGAACGGATGTTCGGCTATGCCGCGGCGGAAATGCTCGGTCAGCCGATTACCCGGCTGCAGTCGCCTGACCGCCCGGAAGAAGAGGCGAGCATTTTGGAGGAGGTCAAGCGGGGAAGAACGCGCCACTACGAAACCGTGCGCATCCGCAAGGACGGCCGGCCCATCAAGGTTTCGCTCAGCGTCTCTCCGATCAAGAACTCGCACGGCGAGATCATTGGTGTTTCCTCCATCGTCCAGGACATCACCGAACGCAAGCGCGCCGAGCGGGAGCTGCAGGAGAGCCGGGCGCGATCTGCCGACATCATCGGGTCGGCTATGGACGCCATCATCAGCGTGGATGCCGGGCAGCATATCACCATTTTCAATGAAGCGGCGGAGCGGATGTTCGACTGCCCGCGTGGAGAAGCGCTCGGGCAACCGCTCGACCGGTTCATCCCGGCGCGGTTCCGCGCGGCACACCGCGAGCACGTGGCCGTCTTCGGCCGCACCGGCATCACCAGTCGGGCGATGGGCAATCTGCGTCCCCTCTCCGGTCTGCGCGCGAACGGCGAGGAGTTTCCGATCGAGGCCTCCATTTCCCACATCGACGTTGGGGGGCAGCAGACTTATACGGTGATTCTGCGCGATATCACCGAACGCAAGCGGGCGGAAGAGCAAATCCTCCAGTTGAACGCCGAACTGGAGCAGCGGGTCGAGGAACGCACCGCGGAGTTGACCGCGGCCAACAATGAGCTGGAGTCGTTCACTTACTCAGTCGCCCATGACCTGCGGGCTCCGCTCCGGCACATCGACGCCTTCTCGAAGATTCTGTCGGAGGATTGCGCGCCCTCGCTGCCTGCGGAAGCACAGCATTACCTGAGCAACATACGCACCAGCGCCACTAAGATGAGCCAGTTGGTGGATGACTTGCTTAACCTGGCACGCGTTGGCCGGCAGGAACTGAACCGGCAGTCCACGCCGCTGAGCGAGTTGGTGGACGAGGTGCTCGAGGAGCTCAAAGAGGAAACCGCCGGCCGGAAGCTCGAATGGCACCTCCAACCTCTGCCGGCCGTCGAGTGCGATCCGGGCCTAATGAAGCAAGTGTTCGCCAACCTCCTCTCTAACGCCGTCAAATATACGCGGCCCCGCCCGGTGGGCGTCATCGAAGTGGGCTACCGAAAGATGAACGGCGACAGCGCGGTCTATGTCCGCGACAACGGCGTCGGCTTCAATATGAAATACGCGGACAAGTTGTTTGGCGTGTTCCAGCGCTTCCATCGGGCCGAGGAGTTCGAGGGCACCGGCGTCGGGTTGGCTACCGTGGACCGGATTGTGCGCAAGCATGGCGGGCACATCTGGGCGGAAGCCGCGGTTGATAAAGGGGCGACGTTCTATTTTACAGTGGCCGGGTTGGAGCCGGCGCCGGAGCAAAAGCAAATGGCGATATGAACAATAATGAAGTGGAACTCCTGCTGGTCGAGGACGATCCAAATGACGTGGAGCTCACGCTGCTGGCCCTGCGCAAGCATAAGCTGGCGAACAAGATTCACGTCGTGCGGGACGGCGAGGAAGCGCTGGACTTTGTCTTTTCCCGCGGGACCTACGCCCACCGCAGCTCGAATGGCCCGCCCAAGGTCATCCTGCTGGATTTGAAGCTGCCCAAGGTCAACGGCCTGGAGGTGCTAAAGGCAATCAAAGGCGACCCACGCACCCGAGCGGTGCCGGTGGTGGTGATGACCTCGTCTCGCGAGCAGCGCGACATGGTCGAGGGCTACCGGCTGGGCGTCAATAGCTATATCCAGAAGCCGATCGACTTCAGCCAGTTCCAAACGATCATCCGCGACCTCGGCTACTACTGGCTGGTCGTCAACCAGAGCCCCCCGCCCGAAGCGTTCCCGGCAAAGTGAGGGTTGAGACAAGCTGGATGAGGAGCCTGAGTTACATGGGTTACATAAGTTACATCGGTTACACGGGAGCACGAGATCCGCCCCCTATGTACCTTATGTAACCCATGTAACGAATCAACGATGTAACTCCTTCACCCTGCTCTTGCCTGCCAGTTCGCCATAAACCCGCAACGTTGCCTGCGCCATTGCTTCGGCGCTGAACTTCTCAAACACCGCGCGCTGTCCCGCTTCGCCGAGCGCTCGCGCCTTCGCGGGATTCAGGAGCAATTCTTCGATGGCCTCCGCCAGCGGTCCTGGCTCGCCGGCGCACAAGACGCCGCCGCCCGTGGCTTCCACCAATTCCGGGAAGGCCGCGACGCGGGGTTGCACTACCGGCGTTCCCGCGGCCAAGGCCTCGATCACGTATAGGCCAAAAGCTTCGCCATAAAGAGCCGGGACCGAGAAAACGGTTAGCGAGCGCAGGAGTGCCAGTTTGCCCGCGCGGTCGGGATTAGGATGAAACTCGACGTCACTGAGCAGGCCGCTGGCTTGCAGTCGCTCGCGCAACGAGTCCACGAACGCCGCGTCCGCCGGCCCGCAACTGCCGCCCACGCGCAGCTTGAGCTGCCCCACGCGACCGCGCTGGCGCAACAGGAGGTAGGCCTCGACCAACGTATCCAGCCCCTTCTCCCGGCACATCCGCGCGAAGAAGCCCAACACAGGAACATCCGCGCTTTGGACTTTGGACTTTAGACTTTGGACTTCAGCTTTGTAGCCATCCAGGTTGATTCCGTTATGAACGACCCGCACACGATCGGCGGGCAAGCCAAGCCGCTCGCGCATCAGGTCTCCGAAATACCGGCTCGGCGCAATGAAGAGGTCCACGTCCGCAGCGCGTTCCGCCAGCGTTTGCCAGCAAGCCGCGCGGTGGCTTTCGGGCAAGGCATCGAGGAACGTGTCCTCGCCTTGCAGGGCGCACGCTACGGGGATGCGCAGCTCGGCCTTGAGCCGGCGCACCATGCCGATCAGCAGCGCGTTGGACAAGGACAGCATGTCCGGCTTGGGCTGGGTCTTAAGCCACATACTGAGAGTCTCTATTTCCCGCGCCTGGTTTCCCGCCTCGCCGCGCAACATGGAAAGCGTCAGCTCGCCCAGGTCCGCGGGGCGAGTCTTGGCTGCCTTGCCCGCCGCCCAGGCCAGCAGGGGGCGCGAGGCGAACAAGTCGTGCAGCCAGCCCGGTGCGCCTCGAAAGAGCGCCGTTTTCTGTTCGAGGTAAACACTGATACCGCCGAAGAAGACCGGCGTGCCGGCGCTTTGATCCTCTTCATCCAACGTCAACGGCAGGTAGAGCGGCACCATCAGGGCCTCGTGGCCCAACTTGCGCAGTGCGGCGACGAGCGCGTTATCGCGGAGGCAGCCCCCGCAATACATTGGGCCGGCGCCGGGAGTGAGTTGCAGGATGTGCATTTAGAAGGGGTGGGGCATCGTTACACCGTTACATCGTTACATCGTTACACCGTTACATCGTTACATCGTTACATGGGTTACATGGGTTACATCGTCATGCAGTTACAAGGGGAGGGAGGCGAGCCAGGATTCGAGTTCTGGGTCGGAGTCGCCGTACGGGGTTGGGATTTCATGCAGGGCGAGTGTTTGGCCGGTCTTGCAATCGCGCAGCCAGCGCAAATAGCCATTGAGAAGCTTCAGTACGTGCCAACTTGGCTGCTTTAGTTGCGCGACTTCCGGTGAGGGCAGGTACGCTTCGTCCTCGCAGACGTTGAGGTCATCAATGAGTTCCTGCAATGAGCCACGGGCCTGCAGCATGAACTTGATCTGGTCGAGATAGTGAAAGCGGCCATGTCCTTCAGCGATGTTGTTCGTGAGCGAGACGGCCGCCCGGCGAATCTGGCTTGCCAGCTCGAACTTCTCGAAAGCCGGCAGTCTCCTCGTCACGCCGTACATGGCCTTGCGAAACTCCCGTGCCGCTTTGTAAGCCTCCAAGTCCTCGAACGTCTGATATCGCTTGCTCTCGTTGTCCATATTTCCTCCCGATGCAAATCATGTAGCCCATTTAACTTATGTAACTTATGTAACCCATGTAACCCATGTAACCCATGCAACGGATGCAACCCTGCCCCTCACTTTCCTCCAAAACAATAGACGTTGCCATCATCCGCCCCGATCACCACTTTGGCGCGCGCGATCGCCGGAGAGCTTTCGACGGGCTGCCCGATTTCATAGGACCAAAGCTCTTTGCCCTTATCCAACGACACCACGTAGAGCCGGCCGTCATCGGACCCCACGACCACCTTGTTCCCGCAGACGACCGGCGAGCTGTCCACCTTGCCGCGCGTGGCGAAACTCCACACCGGCTTCCCATTTTCCCGCTTCACGCAGTGCAACAGCTTGTCCCGGCCACCGAAGACGACGACCTCCTGAGTCACGGCTGGGGACGAGAAGTAGGGGAAGTTGCGGTCGTGGAAGGTCCACGCCTTGTTGCCGGCCTTCAAATCGACGCACAGGAACTCGTTTTCATACTGGCCGAAATAGGCGCGGCCATCCACCAGCGCAGCCGAACCGGCGATATAGGCGCCGGCTTCGATCTCCTTCGCCTGCTTGCCCTCCGCCAGCGAGATCACATGCAGCATCCCATCGCAACCCCCGAAGATGGCCTCGCCGCTGGCCACGGCGGGGGAACCGTTGATGTAATTGCCGGTCTCATACACCCAGTTGCTCCGCCCCGTACCGGCATCCACGCAATGCAGTTTGAAGTCATAGCTGCCTACCAACACTCGCAGCGCGTTGCCCGACTTCACCCAATTCGGCCCCCCGAGGATCTTGTCCCCTGTCTCGTATTTCCAGGCCAGCTTGCCGGTCCCGGCCTCCAGCGCATACAAAAACGCGTCACTTGAGCCCACAAATACTTTGCCCTCCATGACAAGGGGCGAAGACTCAATCCCGCCCCCGGTCTTGAACGCCCAGACCTTCGTGCCGTCGGCCAGCGCCAGCGCATAGACGTTGCCGTCGTCCGATCCGATGAATACCCGGTCCTGGACGATGGCGGCGGAGGACTTGACCGGGCCGGCGGTCTTGAAGGTCCAAAGCAGCGCCAGCCGTTCCGGCAGGCTGCCCCCGGCGACTCCGGCCAGCGCCGGCCCGCCCCGGAACATCGGCCAATCAGCGCCCGAGACGGCAGCGTTCGCCCGCCAGGACACCAGCAGCCAGAAGCAAAGAACAATGTGCCGCGCCAAGTTCACAAGAGTCAGGATATGAGTCCAACAACTATCTCCCACCTCCAAAGCCTGCGCAAACCAAAACGGCCCGAATCCGGGCGTCGAGACAAAGACCGAGCACCAACCATTGCTTTTTTGCGTGCCCGCAGGTACACAGCGGTGTGCGGATGCCAACTGGCTCTGCATCGAACGAAAACAGCTATCCTATGGACCCGTTTAATTTCCCGTATTTCGATTTCCTGGTGCTGCCCTTGTTCATTTTTTGTCTCCGGATCTGCGATGTTACGCTTGATACATTGCGGATCATCTTCATGACGAAGGGATTCAAGCGGCTGGCACCCATCATCGGGTTCTTTGAGATATTGATCTGGATCGTGGCCATCACCAGGATCATGCAGCACCTGAACAGTTGGGTCTGTTATGTCGCTTATGCCGGCGGCTTTGCTATGGGCAATTATGTGGGAATGCTGGTCGATGAGAAACTGGCCATTGGGCATGAGCTGATCCGCGTGATTACCCGGATTGACGCAAGTGAATTGGCCAGTGCCTTGAGAGTCGCCGGGTACGGCCTGACCGCGGTCAAAGCAACGGGCATGCAGGGTGAGGTGGGACTTCTCTTCATTATCGTCAACCGGAAGAACCAGAAACAGGCTCTGGAGATCATTCAGCGATATACACCCAATGCTATCTTTACCATTGAGAACATCCACTTTGTAAACCGGCCCGTTAACCGGAACAACTTAACTGACGCAGGAGGATCGCGGTTGGCAGATCTGGAGAGCGGCTTGCTCAACAACAAGACAGACCTCTAATTCGTAAAGCGGCCACGAGCCCTAATGGGTGCCAGCTTTCACGACCGGGAAAAGATCAGCGGCGATACCATCAAAGGAACGTTTACAATAGATTGGATGGGGCATACCCGCACGAAAGGCTGGGAGGCCGAGCGCCTCAAAGAGCAGCTCAGAATGACGCCACGACGTATCGGTGCCTGAATAGAAATCGCCCGGCCCGGTGTTTCCGGCTATAGTGTGGACGATGCGTCTCGGTCCGTTGACATTGGCCTCCAACCTGTTCCTGTCGCCGCTAGCGGGCTACACCAACCTGCCGTTTCGCCTCACGGTCCGGGAGCTGGGCGGCGTCGGCTTGGCCACCACCGACCTCGTCAACGCCCGCTCCCTGCTGGAAAAGAAGGCCCAGGCACTCAAGCTGATCGAGACTTTGCCCGCCGACCGGCCGCTTGCCGTGCAGTTGTTCGGCTCCGTGCCGGAGGAGATGCGGGATGCGGCGGTCTATCTTGAGTCGCTCGGCATTGCCTCCGCGGACATCAACATGGGCTGCCCCGTGCGCAAGGTCTGCCGCGTCGGCGGCGGCTCGGCCATGATGACAGAATTGGACCGGACGGCGCGCCTGGTCAGAGGGATGGTGGACGCGGTGAAGATTCCCATCAGCGCCAAGATGCGGCTCGGGTGGGACGACGAGAACATCACCGCGCCGGACCTGGCGCGCGCGCTCGAGGACGCTGGAGTGGCCGCTGTGTTCGTTCATGGCCGGACGCGCCAGCAGGGATTCTCGGGCACGGTCAATTTGGCCGGCATCCGCGCCGTAGTGCAGGCGGTGAAGGCCATACCCGTGATCGGCAATGGGGATGTCACCACGCCCGAGGCGGCGAAAATGATGCTCGAGCAGACGGGCTGCGCCGGCGTGAGCATCGGGCGGGGCGCATTCTACAACCCGTGGATTTTCCAGCACACGCTGCATTATCTCCAGACCGGGGAGTTGCCGTCCGAGCCGACTTTCGAGGAGCGCGTGCGGCTGATGTGCCGTCACCTGGACTTGATGATCGAGGTGTTCGGCGAGGACCACGGCTGCCGGATGTTCCGCAAGGTGGCGCCGTGGTATGCGAAGCGGTTCGGCCCGGCCAACGAGTTCAACAAGCGCGTCGTGCTCGTCTCCAGCCGAGCCGGGTTTTACGAGATTCTCGACTACTACCGCCGCTGGCGTCAGCAGTTCCTGGATGAAACCGGCGAGCTGAAACCCCGCTTCCGGCCGCCGCCCATGACGGCTTCATTCATGCAACCCCCCGACGCGGCGCCCTCAGGGAACATCCCCGTGCCCAAAGGGCCCGTGGAAGTCTGGTGAGGGGACCGGAAATCCGAAACCCGGAACCCGAAACTCGAAGGCCGAAGCGAAACGCGCTCAGGAGGCGGAAGAAGGAACAAATCCAAAACTCGCAGGGCTTTGCTCTAATTCGAGCCTTTGGCCCTCGGGTTTCGGATTTCCTTCGGATTTCGGGTTTCGGGTTTCGGATCTAGTCCCCCCCGGTCGGTCTTCTGTCCTCCGCGCGATACGTTGACACGACCCGTCGGGCCGATTAGCTTCGCCCGCATGTCTCGGTTGCCGTTTGAACTGCTGCTGGCGCTGCGGTATCTGCGGCCCAAAAGGACCTTTGTCTCGGTCATCACTCTGATTTCCGTGCTGGGCGTCACGCTGGGCGTCGCGGTGCTGATCATCGTCATCAGCGTCATGAGCGGCTTCGACCAGCAACTGCGCGACAAGATCCTCGGATTCAACACCCATCTTAAAGTCATGCCGCGCGATGAGACGATGAAGGATTACGCCGCGGTCGCGCGCATCGTCTCCTCCAATCGGAACGTGAGGGCCGTGGCGCCTTATGTCTTCGGCCCGGTGCTGATGAAGACCGAGCCCCCGGACGGCCAGTCGAAGGTCGGCGCGCCCTTCGTGCGCGGCATCAATCCCAAAATCGAGACCAACATGAGCGTGCTTCCCAGCAGCATCGTGGAAGGGAAATTCGATGTGAGCGACCGGGGGCTGCTGGTGGGGACCGAGTTCGCGCACAACATGAGCTTGCAGGTGGGCGACCGCGTCGAGATCGGCGGTCCCAGCGTCCTGGAGAAATGGAAGGAGAGCACCGAGAAGAAGGGCGCGACCGCCCCCGTCCTGCCGGAATACGACGTGCGCGGGATATTCGACGTCGGCTACTTCGAATACAACCTGTCGGTCGTCGTGATCTCGCTGCCCGAGGCGCAGGAGCTGTACGATCTGAAGAATGATGTGCACGGACTGATGGTGATGTTGCACGACCCCTACCAGGCGCCGGCGGTTGAGGAGCAGTTGGCGGCGGCGCTCGGACCCCACTATCAAATCCGGACCTGGATGCAGGAGAACTCAAATCTTCTGAACGCCTTGGTGGTGGAGAAGAACGTCATGTTCTACCTGCTGTTCTTCATCATGATCGTCGCGGCGCTGTGCATCCTGAGCGCGCTGATCACCTTTGTGGTGCAGAAGACGCGCGAGATCGGGATGCTCAAGGCCCTGGGGGCCACCGACTGGCAAGTTAGCCTGGTGTTTCTCAGCCAGGCGGCGCTGGTCGGCGCGATTGGAGACCTGGCCGGTTATTGGCTGGGCATGCTGGCTCTGGCCTATCGCAATGAGTTCCTGCACTTCATGAATCGCATGACCGGGTTCGAGCTGTTTCCGGCGTCGATCTACGGCTTTACCGAGCTGCCGGCGCTGATCGTGCGGCGCGACCTCCTGCTGATCTGCGGCAGCGCCTGGATAATCTGCCTCCTGGGCGGCGTCATACCGGCTTGGCGGGCAGGCCGACTCAAACCCGTGGAGGCATTGCGTTATGAGTGAAGTGCTGCTCTCGGCCACCGGCCTCCACAAGACCTATATCCTCGGCCGCCGCTCGCTCGAAGTGTTGCGCGGGGTGGACGTGGAACTGCGGCGCGGCGAGTTTCTCGCTTTGCGGGGCGCTTCCGGCGCGGGCAAGAGCACCTTGCTGCACCTGCTGGGCGGACTGGATTCGCCCAACCAGGGTGAAATCCGGCTGGCTGGCAGAAACCTGGCCACGCTTGGGCGGGACGAACTCGCGCGGCTGCGCAACAAAGAAGTCGGCTTCATCTTCCAGGCCTACTACCTGTTGCCGGAACTGGACGCGCTGGAAAACGTCTGCCTGCCCGCGCGCATGGCGCGGACGCCGGCGCCGAAAGCTGAAGCGCGGGGCCGCGATCTGCTGGCGCGCGTGGGCCTCAAAGATCGCCTGGAGCACAAGCCCTATGAGCTTTCCGGCGGCGAGCAGCAACGCGTCGCCATTGCGCGGGCGATGATCAACGAGCCGGACCTGATTCTGGCGGATGAACCCACCGGCAACCTGGATTCGCATACCGGCGAGGAGATTATCGAGCTTCTTTGCGCCCTCCGGGCGGAAAAGCAAACCACGCTGATTATGGCCACGCACGATGCCCGGGTGGCAGCGCGGGCTCCCAAGGTTGTGGAGTTGGTGGATGGGCTGATCGCGAATGGGAAAACGGAGTGATGGAATGGTGGAGTGATGGGCAAACCTTCTCAGAACATTCCCGGAACACCGAGTGGGGCAGGCGCCTCTCCTACCAGTAGGTCGCCTCGCCCTCGTCCGGTCCGACGCCGGACTGCTCGGCGCATCAGCCAGCACGCCAGCTCCGTCGCCGCTTCCTTTTGCTCCAATACTCCAATACTCCATCACTCAAATTCTCCCCGCCACACCAGCCCTTCCTTCTGGGAATCTCGCTACCAGGCGGGCGACATGCCCTGGGAGAAGGGCGCACCGTCTCCCGGGCTGGTTGATTTCCTGGCCGCGCACCCGGAGCTGGAGCGCGGTACGGTCGGCGTGCCGGGCAGCGGGACGGGCCACGACGTTCGGGCCTGGGCGCGAGCGGGGTTTGCCGCGTTTGGATATGACATTGCCCCAAGCGCCATCCGCCTGGCCTCCCAGCGGACGCGGAGCGCCAGGCTGTCGGCGCAATTTCAAGTGGCTGATTTCCTCCGGGATACGCCGCCACGCCCGTTCGATTGGGTTTTCGAGCACACCCTCTTCTGCGCCATCCAGCCGGCAGAGCGTGATGATTATGTGCGGGCGCTGTTGCGCTGGCTCAAGCCCGGCGGCCAGTATCTCGCGGTCAACTACCTGATCCCTGACCAAGACGGCCCGCCCTTCGGGACAACCCGCGACGAACTGTGCCGACGCTTCTCTCTGCATTTCCAACTGCTGGAGGAATGGGTGCCCCGCTCTTACCCGAATCGGACGGGCTTGGAGCTGATGCTCTGGTGGCGCAGGACAGGGGAAACCCGAAGACCGAGGGCCGAAGACCGAAGGAAATCCGAAGGCCGAAAACCGAAACCAGAAGCCTGAAGTGCGGGATTTGGCTGGGCGCGCTGACTCACTTTCCTCTGGCTCAGTCTGGCGGCTCGGCATAGGCTCGAATATGCGAATGAACCTCGCAGTTGTTAGCCGATTCTTCCTCGCGGTGGCGGTGCGCTACGGCTGGGCCAATACGCCTGAAGTGAATCTCTTCAACAAGGAAGGGCTACCGGCAACGCCGTTCCGCATGGATGCGAAGTAGGGACTGGGCGACTTACATGGGTGTTACCAACATTGGGGTTATTGGCTGCGGCCATTGGGGGCCGAACCACGTGCGGGTGTTCTCGCAGCTCCGGGAATCGCGCGTGGTCGCAGGCGCGGACCTGGACCCCAAACGGTTGGAGGTGATCCGCGAGCAGCATCCGCAGATGAGCGTGTTCCAGGATTACCAGGAGCTGTTGAAGACGGCGGCGGTGGAGGCCGTGGTGGTCGCGGCCCCCCACCCGGGTGCACTACCCGATTGTCAAAGCCGCCCTGGAGGCCAACAAACACGTGCTGTGCGAGAAGCCGCTGTGCATGCATTGGCAGCATGCCGCCGAACTGGTGGCGTTGGCCAAGACGAGGCAGCGCGTGCTCATGACCGGGCACGTGTTCCTGTTCAACTCGGGCATCGTCAAGCTCAAGGAGCTGATGAGCAGCGGCGACCCGGGCCGAATCTATTATTTAAGGGCGCTGCGCACCAACCTCGGCCCGGTGCGGCGTGACGTGAACAGCGTGTTCGACCTGGCAACGCATGACATCGCGATTTTCAACTGGATACTCAGCGCGCGGCCGGAATCCGTGTCGGCCGTCGGGGGGCATTTCCTGCAGGAGACCATCGAGGACGTGGCGTTCATTTCGTTGCGGTATCCGAACAACATACTGGGCCATATCCAGGTGAGCTGGCTGGACCCGAAGAAGCTGCGGGAGATCGTGGTGGTCGGCGACAAGAAGATGATGATTTGGGATGAACTGGCGCCGACGGAGCCGATCGCGGTTTATGACAAGACGGTGGTCCGCCACGAGAACTACGAGGACTTCGGGCAATTCCAGCTCCTGGCGCGCGAAGGGGACATTACTATTCCCAAGGTCCGGGTGGAGGAGCCGCTCAAGGTGCAGAACCGGTTCTTCCTCCAGTGCCTTGGCGACGGCCGGCTGCCGATGAATGACGGGCCTTTCGCGGTGGATGTCGTGAAGGTGCTGGAAGCCATCGAGCATTCACTCAAGGCCGGCGGAGTGCCGGCGCCCGTCCCGCACTGGCATGAGCGCGCGCGCCCCGCTGGTGAGCATCCAGGTGCCGGCCTACAACGCTGCGCGTTACCTGCCTGGGTTGTGTCAGTCCATCCAGGCGCAGACCTATCCCCACTACGAGGTGCTCATTGGCGACGATGGTTCGAACGATGACACTATGACCGTGCTGGCTCCGTTCCTGCCGGACAACCGGTTCCGGGTCGTGCGCTGGCAGCCTAATCGCGGTTTGTGCCGGGGCATGGAGATTATGTGCGCGTCGATGAGCGGCGAGTACTGGTGCTGCACGGGTGCGGATGATTTGTTCTATCCAGCGTTCCTGGAGAAACGGGTCGAGTTGCTGGAAGCCAATCCACAGGCTTTTCTGGTGCATGGCCGGCCCGAGCTGTTCAATGAGTCCGGCGGACCCGTGCCCGGCGGTCCGTGCCTGCTGGATCTCCCAGCGCGGCTAAGTCCGCCCCAGAGCCTCGACGTGTTGTTGCAGCACAACCTGATCAATGCTCCGTCAGTGATGGTGAGAAGCAGCGTGACGCGGCAGGTGCTGCCGTTCTTTCATTGGAAGTGGGAGTATGCGCCGGACTGGTTCTTTTGGATTCTGCACGCGGCCACCGGCTTCGATTTGCTGTGGGACGCGCGGGTGCTGAGCAAGTACCGGGTCCACACGAGTTCATTGAGTCTGGCGCCGGAAAAGTTCGAGTTGCGCCGCGCGGAAGATCGCCTCATGCCGCTGGTGGCGCTGCGCACGGCGGCGCAGTTTTCGCAATGGGCCGCGGTGAGCTGGGCCCGGTGGGGCCGGACGCTTTACTGTCGGTAGCTGCGGCAGGCGTTGGCGCTTGAGTGCAGAGGCGGGCTCAGGCCGGAATGGATGCAGTTGGCCGGGCACGCCTATTACGGTGCCAGGGGGAGGCGGGTCTCGCTTTGGGTCGAGCTGACCAGGCACTCCTTGGGTCTTGTCGCCGCCGAATTCAGCAACCGGCTCGCTCAGAGGCGGCAGAGCTTCGTCGTATCCGGCCTGGCCCAGATTGCCGATTCGATTTTCCGATGAAGGGAACCGTGAAACCCAGCTTTTTCCGGCACCCTTCGGCCCTGGTCGAGTCCACGACCGTCGGTGCGGGCACTCGCATTTGGGCCTTCGCACACGTGCTTAAGGGCGCGCATATCGGCCAGCACTGCAACATCGGCGACCACTGCTTCGTGGAAGGCGGCGCGCGGATCGGCGATAATGTGACGGTTAAGAACGGCGTTGCGATTTGGGAGGGGGTGGTTGTGGCCGACAACGTATTCGTGGGCCCCTTCTCAGTGTTCACGAACGATCTGGCACCTCGTTCCCCGCGATTCCTGGGGGCGACCCGGCGTTACCAGTCCAAGGGCTGGCTCCGCCGGACGGAGGTGGAGGAGGGGGCCAGCATCGGTGCCAATGCTACGATCTTGTGCGGACTGCGCATCGGCAATTTCGCCATGATTGCGGCGGGGGCAATGGTCACGCGCGACGTGCCGGCTTACGCGCTAATGGTCGGGGTGCCGGCGCGTCAGACCGGGTGGGTGTGCCAATGTGGGGCGCGGCTGGCGGTAGATGGTAGCGGGGCGGCGTCCTGTCTCACGTGCCGCTTGCGCTACGAGGTGCGAGGCAAGCGGCTGGTTCCGCGGCGCGCCCCCGCGGCCCGGACCACCTCCACGAAGAAGCGCCGTTCAGCGACTGGTTCAACTCGCTGAGGCTGCTCCCGATCACCGTCCTGAGAAACCAACTATTTCGACTTTATGCTAAAAGCACTTGTCACTGGTGGCGCGGGCCTCATCGGCTCGCATATTGTGGATCTGCTGCTGCGGCGCGGGTACGGGGTGCGGATTCTCGACAACCTGGAACCGGCCACCCATTTCGAAGGCCGCCCAGGCTGGATTCCGGCCGAGGCTGAATTCATCCAGGGCGACGTGCGGAGCACCGACGATGTCCGGCGCGCATTGCGTGGAGTGGATGTGGTTTTCCATCAAGCGGCTTACGGGGGCTTCGCGCTGGAACTGACCAAGATGACGGAAGTCAACGCGGCGGGCACGGCGCGGTTGTTTGAGGTCATTCGCACCGACGGGCTGGACATCAAGAAGATAGTGGTCGCATCCTCGCAAGCGGTGTATGGGGAGGGGAAATACGAGTGCGCGGAGTGCGGCCCCTGCTACCCGGAACCACGGCCGCTCGAACAGATGGAGCGGCGGGATTGGGAAGTGCATTGCCCGCGCTGCCAGGCTCCGCTGAAGCCGATTCCAATTGATGAGGCGACGCCGGTGAAGCTCATTGGCACCTATCACCTGACCAAGTATTTCGAGGAGCGCCTGACGCTGGCGCTGGGACGCGAGTGGGGCATCCCGGCGGTTGCGTTGCGCTACATGCTGACCTATGGCCCGCGGCAGTCAGTCTTCAACCCCTATACGGGGATTTGCTCGATCTTCTCGACGCGCCTGCTCAACGGGCTGCCGCCGGTTATCTACGAGGATGGGCGGCAGACGCGGGACTTTGTCTTCGTGGAGGACGTGGCCCGAGCGAACGTGGCGGTCATGGAGAGCGACGCAGCAAATGGGCGGGTCTTCAACGTCGGGACGGGCCGGCCAACTACGATCCTGCAATTTGCCGAGCTGCTGCGAGCGGCGTATGGGGCCAAGGTGACGCCCTCGGTGCCGGGGCAATACCGGCCAATGGATTTCCGCCACCTGACGGCAGACATCAGTCCGCTGCGGAGCATCGGGTGGGAACCGGAGGTAAGTGTCGAGACGGGAGTGCAGCGCTATGCGGAATGGATTCTCTCCATGAAGCGGCCCGCGAAATATTTCACCAAGGCTGAGGAGGCCTTGAAGCGAGCGCGCGTGGTGCGGCAGGCTGGCAAGGACGATAAGAGAGATTGACAGGGCTAATAGGAAACCGCATTAAGGCATATATGGACAATGGGAAAATACAGTTCGTGGATTTGGTAGCCCAATATCAGCAGATCAAACCGGAGGTGGACGCGGCAATGGCCAAGGTTTGCTCGCGCGGTGATTTCATCCTGGGCGAGGACGTAAAGCTGTTCGAGCAGGAGTTTGCGGCCTTCTGCAAGGTGCCGCATTGTGTGGCGGTCGCGAACGGCACGGAGGCGTTGAAATTGGCGCTGCTCGCCTGCGGCGTCGGCCCGGGCGACGAAGTCATCACATGCACCCACACCTTTATCGCCACGGCCTTCGCGATTCACCAGGCGGGCGCCAAGCCAGTGCTGGTGGATTGCAATCCGCAGACTTACACCATTGACACCGCCCAGGTTGAGCGCGCCATCACTCCGCGCACCAAGGCGATCATACCGGTCCACTTATACGGCCAACCCGCGGACATGGACCCAATCCTGGCAGTGGCCCGCAAGCATAAGCTCTACGTAATCGAAGATGCCTGCCAGGCGCACGGAGCCGAGTATAAGGGGCGGCGGTGCGGCAGCATGGGAGATATTGCCGCGTTCAGCTTCTACCCGGGAAAGAATTTGGGGGCCTACGGCGATGGGGGAGCCGTGACGACGACGCGCGCGGATCTGGCGGAGCGCGTCTCGCTGCTCCGCAATCACGGGCAGAAGGTGAAGTATGAACACATAGTCAAAGGCTTCAACAGCCGGCTCGATACCTTGCAGGCCGTCGTATTGCGGATAAAGCTCCGCCACCTTGAGCAATGGAACGAAGCGCGCCGCCGGGCCGCTGCCAAATACGATCGGCTGCTGGCGGGAACCCGTTTGGTGACGCCGAAGGTGGCGCCGTATGCCAAGCCCGTGTTTCACCTGTACGTGGTCCAGGTGCCGGACCGGAAGAAACAGCAGGCGGCATTCGACGCGGCAAATATCTCGCACGGGATCCACTATCCGATTCCCGTGCACTTGCAGCCGGCGTTTGCCGAGCTGGGTTACAAGCTGGGCAGCTTCCCCGTCACCGAGGCGCTTGTGTCGAAGATCATTTCCTTGCCAATGTTCCCCGAGCTTACCGACAGCCAGATTGAACGGGTGGTCGGTGCGTGCCTGAAGGCTTGAAGCAAGCCTGCCCAGGAGATCCTAAAGTCTGCGTCCTGACGGGCGCGCGCGGTTTTGTGGGCAGCCGGTTGAAGCGCCAACTGGAACAGAACGGCTGGCGCGTCATCGCGTGGACGCGGCAGCCGGAGCCGGGCAGCGGGGCGGTGGCGTTTCGTCTCGGCCAGGAGGTTGATCCCAACTTGCTCAGGGGCGCGAGCGCGCTGGTGCATTGTGCCTACGATTACGGCCCCCGGCGCTGGGAGGGCATTGCGGCGATCAATGTGACCGGTTCGCAGAAACTCCTGGCAGCCGCGCGCGAGGCAGGTGTAGGGCGAGTGGTGTTTATCTCCAGCATCAGCGCGTTTGCCGGCTGCCGCTCGTTTTATGGGAAAGCCAAGATGGCAATTGAGGCTTTCGCGCGAGCCAACGGGGCGTATGTGATCCGGCCCGGGCTGGTATACAGCGACAACCCGGGCGCGATGTTCGGCCATTTACTGCGCCAAGTGCGTGGTTCGCGCTTCATTCCGATCGTCTCAGGCGGAAGGCAGACGCAGTATTTATTGCACGACGAGGATCTCGGCCACCTGATTTTGGGCTGCCTCGATGGGCGGGTGCCCGCGGACGTTGAGCCCATCACCATCGCCCACGAGCGAGGCTGGGAGTTGCGAGACATTCTGGCACATATGGCGCAAGCGTTGGGACGGCGCATCACGTTTGTGCCCGTGCCGTGGCAGCTCGTCTGGCTGGCCTTGAAATCCCTCGAACTGGCCGGCGCGCGGCCCAAATTCCGCAGCGACAGCCTGATTGGCTTGGTTTATCAGAACCCGCGCCCTTCCTTTGCGCTGGTGAAGTCGCTGGGTTTCGAGTGCCGCCCTTTTCAATGGGCGCCCTCCTTCTCAGGCGAGGGAACCGTTCGGTGAGAAGCTGGCCTACCTCCTCATTCAATTCGCCTTCAGCCGGAAGAACCTGGTAGAAGCACCAATCGCATTGGTGTACGGGCTCGTCGCGCCGGGGACGTTGGCGTAGGTGCCCGTGATAGCCGGAGCCGCCTGCAAACTGAAGGATGGATCACTCCAGGTCAGGACGAGCTTGCTGGCGTTGTGCTGTGCAAGCAAGGTGACGGGAATGGGCGTGCCATTCCTGCCGGCAACGGCGGCAAAAGAGAGGCCCACCTTCAAGTCATCAACCAGCACTGTCGCCCCACATGCACTGTCCTGGCGGAAGTTGAATGAGGAGATGGAAATAGCATTGGTGAGATCGGCGGCGGTCGCGCCGGGGTCCGATTCCGAGGCGGGGTTGAGCCAGAGCGTGGACGCGGCGTCATCAATGTTGTAGCGGAGCACAATAGTGCAGGGCGTATTGGTATGGAGATCGCCGGCGGTCACGGTGTTGGCGTCGGTCGCGTTCGACACATAAAGGCGCAAGGACCCCGGCGCGGCGTTGGTGGGGGCACCGACGTAGATGCGGCCACGATGGGTGGTGCCGCTGGCAAAATGTGCGAAGTAGTCTGGGACGAGCTTTGGGAGAGAAAGCACGGTCAGCTTGAAGGCGGCATACAAGACGGTGTTGCTGCCCTTGAGATAAGGCGCGCCGACGAGCGTGGCGGACACATCCTCGGCTTGCGCCGCCGTGACCTGCAGTGCTCCATTCGTCACCTGGCATTCGCCCATAATCGTCCCGGAGCGATGGTCCCAGAGGAAACCGGAGTTCGTTAGGAGCGAGCCGTTGCCATAGTTGAATGGGTCGTAAAAGAGGACGCTGGGGGAAGGCGTGACCATCACGGCAAAGCTCGAGCTGGCGGTGTTAATCCCATCGCTGACGGTGACGGTGACAGGAGCGACGCCCGTTTGCCCGCCGGCAGGGGTGATGGTAACGGTGCGCTCATTGCCGCTGCCACCGAAGACGATGTTGGCGTTGGGCACGAGCAGGGTATTGGCCGAGACGGCTGACAAAGTCAGGTCAGCCTCCGGTGTTTCGAGGTCAGAGACAGTGAAGCCGATAGCAGGGGTGGCGGTATTGACGGTCGTGTTCGTGCGAGAGATGGCTGAGATGACTGGAACCGTGTTTGCCCGGAGCACGGTGACCGTGAAACTGGTGCTGCTGATTCTTCCCCCGGTGTCGATGACATAGACGGTGATGATGGAAGATCCGGGCTGGCTTCCAGCGGTTACATTAACCTTCCGGCTTCTGTCACTGCCGCCGAAAGCGATGTTGCCGGCAGGGATGACGCTTGGGTTGGAGGAGCCCACGTCGAGAAGCAACGCCCATGCAGAGTCCTCGGCATCGTCCACCGTGAAGGGCAAGTCGCCGCTCGATTGGTTGACGCGGATGGTCTGGTCGCTCAGGCTGGAAATAGACGGAGGCGTATTGGCGCCGGGAATAACGTCTCCAGAGATTGTAACCATATCGAAGCGCCAGGTGCCGCTGGTACTGTAGGTGGAGCCGGTCCTCGTTGCCACATAAGCCGCGGACCCGGAACCCGTGGCGGTGCTTTCCCATTCGTCAACAATCCGGAAACCAAAAGCCGGGGCGTTGGCAACGGCGGGATTGCTGGCGAGGTTGACGGTCTCGGAGGTAAACACGTTGGAGGTAGTGATGGAAATCACATCCGCATCGGTAAAGTTACTACCGTCCACCGTATATTGGAGACGCCCGTAGCGGCTGGCGCTTGCGCTATTACGCTGGAACCAGCTTATCGAGATGTTCTCGTAGCCCGTGGTGTCCACATCGAACCTGACGCCGCCCCGGTTAGGTGAAGTCGCCGCTGGGTATCCCGCCGTGCTCCAACCTGAGTTGTCCGTTGGAGCCGGGTCACTGATTGGGTCTCCCGAAACAAAACTAGCGGTAGTGGTGCCCACGAGAGCCGCCGTGCCGCTCCCTGTGGACGGCGCAGTGGTCCCGCTGGACGTATTGGTATTGGGCGTCGGGCTATTGAAGTTCCATTGAGCGATTGTGGCGGCGCGCCCGCTCCCCAGTAACGCGAGGAGAGCGACTGCGACTATGTTGAGAAGGAATGCCTTTTTCATGGTGGATGTCAGGTCTGAGACGTGCGAGGCCCGGACGATCCGGGCTACGGAATCCAGATCAGGTTCGGATTATTAGTAATGCCTTTGTTGGCGACGAAGTTCCAGTATTCGCGGTTGCGGAAACGTTGCGAGTGGCCGTCAAGGAAAGTGAATTGGGCGCCCTTGGTGTGCAGGTTGGTATGGACGTTGTTCTGCTGGGCGACGCCGGCGAGCCCGCCGTTGTCGAACAGCCAGACGGTCAGGGCCGGCTGGGGAACCCTGGAAAGTCGCGTCTGGTTGCCTGTGCCGGTGCCATTGACGTGTTCGTTGAGGCAATAATGGAAGAGGTTGTTGCCGTTGCTGCGGCGGGTATTGGAGGGGCAGATCCAGGTCGAGCGGCCGGGCTCCACGCTGGCGTTCGTGCGCCAGGGCATTTCCTTGTACGTGCACAACCCGATGACGCGTGGCAGGTCAATATACCAGCCCTCGTCAATGGACGTGCCGTTGGGGCTGCCATCTTTGGGCAGTAAATCGTTATTCTCCAAGGCGAACATCTGGGTGGCCAGCCCCCACTGTTTGAGGTTGTTCAAGCAGCAAGCCGCGTTGGCCCTTTCCTTGGCGCGGCTCAGGGCCGGCAAGAGCATCGCCGCCAAAATGGCGATGATGGCGATTACGACCAGCAACTCGATGAGCGTGAAAGCAATGACGCTCTGACAAAGTGGGCGACTCACTTTATCAGAGTGCATCATGTGATCTGTTACGCTGCCCGACGATTGCCCAAGCCATAACTCTTTCCTTCTAAGGCGGATTATGTCTAAACGCCGAAGACGAGCCAAGCAGAAATCGCACAGCAGGAATCGCAACCGCGGCTCCACGTGCTTTGCCGTTGAATTAGCCGCCTGATCCGGCCAGACTTGTAGCCAGCGTGAAGAGCCGGACCTGGAACTTGCCAAGCAAGAGGTTGATTTGCCTGGCCCTCGGGCTGATCACCGTGGCGGTGTTCGCACCCAACCTTACGCATAACTTTCTCGGATACGATGATCAGCAATACGTGACCGAGAATGCGCAGGTGCAGGCCGGTCTGACGGGACACGGCATGGTTTGGGCGTTTGGCCGGCACGCCGGCAACTGGCATCCGCTGACTTGGCTCTCGCACATGCTGGATTGCCAGCTTTACGGTTTGAAACCGGCGGGACATCACCTGACCAATGTGCTGCTGCACGTCGCGAACACCCTGCTGCTTTTCCTGGTCCTGAACCGCATGACGGGCGCGTTATGGCGCAGCGCGCTGGTGGCCGCGCTCTTCGCCTGGCATCCGCTGCATGTCGAATCCGTCGCCTGGGTGGCGGAACGGAAAGATGTGCTAAGCACTCTCTTCTTCCTGCTCGTGTTGTGGGCGTACGGCCGCTACGCGGAAACCCGAAGGCCGAAGGCTGAAGGCCGAAGTCAGAAACCAACACCCGATCTCCAGCCGCACGCATCACGCATCACGTATCACGCTTTACTCTACTATCTCCTTTCCCTCTGCCTCTTCGCCCTGGGGCTGATGAGCAAGCCGATGGTGGTGACGCTCCCGTTCGTGCTGCTGCTCCTGGACTATTGGCCGCTGCGACGCCTTCAACTCAATACCCATGGCTTGACTGCTAAGACGCTGTTGCCGCTGGTTTGGGAGAAAGCCCCCTTCTTCGCGCTGGCCGTCGTCGATTGTGTTTTGACCATCACCGCCCAACAGCCGGCCATGGTTTCGACGGCGGGACTTCGAATTTCCCAACGCCTGGAGCACGCGTTGGTCGCTTACGCCCATTATCTGGGTGCGCTTTTCGTGCCGCGCAATCTGGCGGTATATTATCCATACGAAAAGGTTGTCCCGATGGCGGAGGTTTTCCTTGCCGGGCTGGTCTTGGCGGCGGTGAGCGCCTTGGCGCTTCGACACGGAGCGCGGCGGCCATATTTAGCAACCGGCTGGCTCTGGTTTTTGGGCATGCTGGTGCCAGTGATCGGGCTGGTGCAGGTGGGAGACCAAGCGTGGGCGGACCGCTATACCTACCTGCCATCGGTGGGGCTATTTGTCGCGGTGGTATGGGGAGTGGCGGAGTTGGCCGGGAAGGCCCCGGCAGGACGAGGTTTCCTACGCTGGCTGGCGGCAACAGTGAGTTTGGCTCTGCTGTTTGGAACTTCGGCGCAACTGCGTTATTGGAAAGACACGCGCACGCTATTTGAGCATGCGGCGCGAGTCACCCACCACAATCCGCTGGCAATCACTCTCTTGGGCAGCCTGCTGGCACAGGAAGACAAGATTGAACAGGCGGTGGAGTATTACCGCACCGCCTTGCGCTATGCGCCCGGTTTTCCGGAAGCCGAATTCTACCTCGGGCGCGCGTTTGACCAGCAGGGCAATCTCGACGAAGCCATCGCTGAGTATAATAAGGCCCTCTGGTTCAAGCCCTTTCAAGAACAGGCGCACATCTTCCTCGGCATTGCCTTGGCCAAACAAGGGAAGCTTGACCAGGCCACCGCCCATTACCTGGCCGCCATCAAGCTGAATGGCGGCGAGTCCGCAGTAGCCCACAATAACCTGGCCAAACTCCTCCACACCCAAGGCCGGCTTGACGACGCGATTGCCCATTACTCGGCCGCCTTGGAGTCTGCCCCCGGATTGGCCCAGGCGCACAACAATCTCGGCATCCTCCTCCTCCAACAGGGCCGGTTGGTTGAGGGCACGGCTCATCTCCGCGAGGCGTTGCGGCTCAAGCCAGGGGACCCCGAATCACAGGTCAATCTCGCCCAGGCCCTGGCTCAGCAGCACCAATGGGCCGAAGCCGCGGACCTCTTCGCCAAGACGGTCACCGCCGCTACGGCCGATCCGCATGTCCACTGCCAATTCGCCGTCACCTTGGCCCATCTGCAGCGGACGCGAGAGGCAATGAGCCACTACGCCAGCGCTTTGCTTCTCCAACCAGACCTGGTGGCGGCCCTGGACGGCCTCTCGTGGATTCTGGCGACCGATGCCAACCCTGCCTTTCGCAATAGCGTGGAAGCTGTTCGCATGGCCGAACGCGCCTGTGAATTGACCGGTCGCAAGGACGCTGCAAAGCTCAAGACTCTCGCCGCGGCCTACGCGGAGGCTGGGCGATTCCCAGAGGCGGCGGCCACCGCTCAGACTGCCATCGAGTTGGCCGCCCAAGCTTCCAGTAATGAACTTGCTAACGAGTGCCTCCTCATGCTCGAGCAGTTCAAAGCGGCCAAACCTTGGCGGCAGAGGAGTGATCTTAAGAAGAGTAGTTAACCCGCGCCGCCAATTCACAGCCGCAGGGGTCCGGACATTCTGGTCCGCCAAGCGGCACGCGAGGCACCGGCGGACAATTATCCTAAGCCTGCACGCCACACCACCAAGACTACCGAGCATCGAATCAAAAGGGCCGGGGCGAAAGACCCGGCCCTTGCCAACCAAAACCAACTACTACAGCGGCCGATTATTGGCTCTTGATCTTGTAGAACATCTGCCCGCCCGCGCCAATCGGGATGTTGAAGGTGGCGGGGGTGGTGCCATTGGTGGTCTGAATGACCGGCCAAGTGGCCAGCGGCGCACTGACATCGTTTGTGCCGACGAGAACGAACTGCGATGCCGCGCCTCCTGCGTAGGAGATGTTGAGGCTATCATCGGCCCCCACAGCGATGCTTACGCTGCTCACTGGAGCCACGGTTGAGTTGACCGTCACGGTGTTGGTCTCTGAAGATACGGTGAGGTTATTGCCGAAAAGAGGATAAACCACTTTGGCCGAGAGAGGGTAGGTGCCGGCGCCGACACCGTTCCAGGCATAAGTGTAAGGCGCAGCGGTGGCGCTGCCGATGAGCGTCGTACCATCATAGAAATTGACGGCGCTGACGGCATAACCGTTATTCTCAACGGTGGCGGAGAGGGTGATATTTGCCGGCGCCGAGAAACTTGAACCGTCAGCGGGCGTGTCTAGCGTGATGCTGGGCACGGTGGTAACAATGTCCGACCACCGGGTGGGAGAGACCTCATATCCTGTGGTGGAGGCGATGAGCGGTCCCATGACCGCGTAAGCAAAGGACGGGATGGTCCGGTTCGTCAGGTCGTAATCCAGCGCAGCCGGCAGGAAGACGCGGGCGAGGTGGCCCTGAGGATCGGTAACAACCATGTTGTAGTTTCCGTTGGTGGTGACAACCCCGCCGAACGCGCCGAAATTCACGTTAGTCAAAAGAACCACGGCGCCCTGGACATTATAGTTGAGGTACGAATTGGTGCCGAATTGGTACAGGTCGTCCCACGCGACGAGTTGGGCGGCTGGATACGCGGCAATATTATTGCTCCAGATAGTGACGCTCTGGGCAGGATTGCTCAGGTCGGCTTCCAGTTCCAAATTGCCCCCAAAAGAAGAGAGAAAACCGACTGCCGTCACCACGTCACCAATGGCCGGACGGAAGGCCGAGCCAAAGGTGCAAAACAGATTAATACCGCCCGTGCCGTCCTGGAGATAGTAGGAAGCAGTGTTGCCGGTCGTGGTATTGGTGTACGTGGTAATCATGCCTGTCGCCTGATAAAGCAAGGTCGAATTAGTCGGGGCGAAGCTGACTGGGTCCACCAGAGAGTGGAGATAGGCAATTGTTGTGGCGGGCGGGGTGCCGACTGTCAGCGCGGCTCCAGCGCTGGTTTGAGAATAGAGCGTGCCATCGCAAACATTGGAAACAACGCAACTGTAGGTGCCCGCGTCGCTTGTTAGCAAAGTGGCAATCGAAAGCGTCGGGGTGGCAGTCCCGCTGAAATGGCCGTCGTCGCTCAGGACGGTGGTGCCGTTTTTCAGCCACACATAGTAGCGCGGCGGCGTTCCCAGCGCTCCAACAGTGAAGCTGGCGCTTCCGTTGATGTAGCCCGCGACGGTGGCCGGGCTGGAACTGATGGATACGGGCGTGCAGGCTGCGCCGGGTTCCCAAGTCAGACTGAAATTGTCTATGCCGGTGGTTTGCCGATTCCCGCTGCCAGCCGTGCCCGTGAGCACCACGATGCGAACCCACACCGGCCCATTGGCGTTATCAATTGTGCCGTTGGGTAAAGTAATTGTCTGGCGAGTCGTGCTGAATGTGCTCGGGGACATCGAGAATGTCGATACCGGAACAAAGGAAGAGGGGGTGACGCCGAAGCCGTAATCCACCGTCCAGGTTGCGGTCCGGGTTGACGTAGGGTCGAGGTTCATGGAGTCAAAGCTCATGACAAAGTTCTTCCGATCGAGCGTGTCTGCGAGCTTGATGACAAAGGCGACGCCTTTGTCAGTGGCTGAAACCTGCCGAACGGCGAGGCACCGATTCGGCTCGGCCTGCTGAATTGCCGTGGCCTCGAGACCGTTGAAATTGGTGCCGCCTAAATAGGAGAATGTTGAAGCCTGGTTTGCGAAGCGGCCGGAGGTGGTTCTCCAAGTGTTGGATGATGCCGCGTAGTTCACAGAGCCCCAAGTGGCAAGCGTTCCCGGCACTGTGGCCGTCGCCGCAGTGTAAGTGTACCACTCGCCCGGCGGGGCTTGGTCAGCTTCGATGGTGTCGAAAGTGTTGGTATAGCTGGTCCCCGTGAGGGTGATCGGTTGCGCCGAGGCTTGCTCAAGCGATACCGCGGCGAACAGGGTAAGGACTAATCCTATGAGCGGTTGTGCTTTCATGATGGGGTTTGTTCAATGTTTTTGGTGTAACTGCAGGTAAATCACTCACGGATTAGCGACACGATACGGAGGGTTCCAAATGACGTCGGCCAGCCGCGGCTCATGGCTATTCTGCTCGGCACTGATCTTTGCCTGTTTAAAGTAGGCCGCATGGCCGTCGCAAAAGGCCAGGATGCCTCCTTGCTTGCTGTGGCGGCTGGGGAAAGCGCGCCAACGCGCAGCGGGATTGACTGAGAAATAGGTGTTGGGCGTACCGGGCCATTCGGTAGGGCTGAATACTGCATCGGTCATCAAGACCGTGGCGGAGACTTGTTTCAAATTAGCTAGTTTGGGCATGCGGGGGTAGGGCATCCTGTCCGCATCGGTTGCCATCTTCAGATCGATATTGAACACGTAGCTAAAGAAGCCCTCAGCTCCGCCCCCGGAGAGGCTGTCCAGGTCCGAGACGCTCATGCGGGCTGCGGGACACTGCCAAATCTTGCCCACTCCGCCGGGGAAGGGCAGAATTTGAGAGTTCTTAATCGGGCTGCTCGTCACATTGGCCGTGTAGTTGGACAAGGGTTTTTGGGCCATATACTCCGGAAGCTGGTTAAACCAAGCGTTGGGATCGCGGGAAGCGCCGCTGTCTCCTGGGTACTGGGCATTGTTGCCCATCCCGTCGCGCGGGATGCCGTCCGTGTTGTCCGAGGCATACATGACGGCTGCCAAGCTCCACTGCTTCATATTCGACAGGCAATTCGCCGTCCACGCTTTGTCCTTGGCCTTGGCAAGCGCCGGCAGCAACAGGGCAGCCAGAATGGCGATAATCGCAATCACGACAAGAAGTTCGATCAGCGTAAATGCACGCATCACCCTCCCCTTGGTCAAACACTTCACTTTAGAAGCAGGCATAAAGTAGCTCTATTGCATCTCCCGGCCCGAGCCGGCACTGGTTGTGACACTATTATCATGGTAGTCTAGGGAGGCTGGCATGCACTCACAAGTGCAAACTTCAGTCTGTCATCACTCTCAGTACTCGTTTCAGGGAAACAATTTGGTTATGCTCCAGCCTAGGAAACGGAGTGCCGAAAGGCAAGTCTTTCGATGTTAAAGTTATTAACAATCTGGTGACAATTGGGTGACAATCCCGCCGATCTCCGAGGCTTTGAGGATCAGGGTATCAGGTGTTCATGGAAGGGGTTCTGGCCCTGTTTTGCGGTCACCACGAAAAGCCGGACAAAGTCACCCAAAGCCACATCATAGCCACTTGCGCCGCCGGTATGACGTCTGCCTTAGCCGCAAAGTACCCCCGAACACATGCTGGCGGACCTATTGAGATTGACACCCTGACTGACGCCGCAAATACTGAGAAACGCATTCTTTATGAGCTTTGCCCGGCGATTAACTTCCTTTTCGGCGTATGCCGCCTTGGTCATCACCTTGGCGGCACCCTCCGCCAGGGGCGCGCTCCGCGTCTTGACCGATCCCGCCGCCGCCGGGTCGGGGCGCTTTTACCGCGTACGGCAATGGTAGGGAGACTATGACCGAGTGGAACATCCAATCACGCGCTCAGGCTTGCGCTGCCTGCGGCAAGGCTTTTGCCGACCGGGAAGTGTACCACACCTTGCTGTTCGATGAGAAAGCCGACTTCCGGCGCTCAGACATCTGCCAGGCCTGCTGGCAAAAGCAATACAGCGAGGGCGCGCGCGACCGCAAAGGCTTCGTCTCCTATTGGCACGGCGTCTATGTCGCGCCCACGCCCCAAGTGGAGGCGATTCAAAAGGAGAACGCTGAGTCGCTCCTGCGCAAGCTCATCGAGCTGAACGACCCGCGCTACATCCCGGCCGGATATATCCTCGCCGTCATGCTCGAACGCAAGCGCCTGCTCAAAGTCAAAGAGCAGCTCATGCGCGACGGGCAGCGCGTGTTCATCTATGAACAACCGGGGACGGGCGACGTGTTCACCATCATCGACCCAGCCTTGCAGCTCAACCAACTCGAACAAGTCCAACACGACGTGGCCCACCTCCTCGAACACGGCTTGACCCCGTCGGCGCCGCCGCCGCCCACCGACGCTCAGGTCGCTCCCGCCGCTGCCGCCGATGTGCCCGCGCCCACGGCCGATCCCGAAGCGCCGGCCGCGCCAGAAGCTCCGACCCCCTCCTGAACGGGCGTCCTGCGCATGAACGACCACCCCAAGCCCGCCATCACCGGCTACGAAGAGCTGCAAAGCCGGCTGGGTTACGCCTTCCGCGACACCGCCCTGTTGCAGCTCACCTTAACTCATCCCTCCGTCGCCCACGAGCAAGGCGCGGCCATCCAGACCAATCAGCGCCTCGAGTTCCTGGGCGACGCCGTCCTCCAACTCGCGCTCACCCGCGAGCTGTATGAGAAATTCCCCGCCTTCGGCGAAGGCCCGCTGACCAAAGCCCGCGCCAAGCTCGTTAACCGCCGGACGCTGGCCGAGCGCGCCAAGCACCTGGGCCTCGGCCAGCATTTAATCGTCAGCCGGGGCGAGGAGCAGCACGGTGGCCGCGAACGGCCCTCCGCGCTGGCCGACACCTACGAGGCGCTGCTGGGCGCGATCTTCCTCGATGGCGGATACGAGGCGGCCCGCGACTTTATTCTCCACCACTTCCAGGGGGCCTTCGGCGGGCTCAAAGTGATTCCCATCCTCGAAAACCCCAAGGGCGAACTGCAGGAACTGCTACAAGCCGTCTCACCCGACGCTCCGCATTACCATGTCGATTCCGTCACCGGCCCGGACCACGACCGGATCTTCGAGTGCACCGTGCATCATGGCGGCGTGGAGCTGGCGCGGGGCCGAGGCAAAAGCAAGAAAGCCGCGGAGAGCGAAGCCGCCTCGGCGGCGCTTACCCGGCTGCGCGAAAGCAAGGAGACGAGCGCATGAAATCAGTGTTCCGCACACATCACAAGATTCTCATCGGCGTGGTCCACCTGCGGCCCCTGCCGGGCTCGCCGCGCTGGCGCGGTGATCTGGAGGCGGTGATTGATTTCGCCGTGAACGATGCCCACGCCTACGAGCACGGCGGCGCCCACGCCCTGTTCATCGAGAACTTCGGCGACGTGCCGTTCACCCGGGGCTGTGTCGCTCCCGAAACCATCGCGGCGATGGCCGCCGCCGGACGCGCGATCCGCCAGGCGGTGAAACTCCCCGTCGGCTTCAACGTTCTGCGCAACGACGCCCGCGCCGCGCTGGCTTTGTGCGCCGTCTGCGGGGGCGAGTTCATTCGCGTCAACGTCCACACCGGCGCGATGCTGACCGACCAGGGACTCATCGAAGGCAATGCCTATGAAACCTTGCGCTATCGGCAGCGCATTTGCCCGGGAACGCAGATCTTTGCCGATGTCCACGTCAAACATGCCGTCCCCCTCGGCAACTGGACCATCGCTGACGCCGCCCGCGACACCGTGGAACGCGGCCTGGCGGACGCGCTGATCGTCTCCGGCGCTGGCACCGGCCTCGCGGCGGACCTGGAGGATGTCGAGCAAGTTCGCCGCATCTGCCCCGCCACTAAAGTCCTTCTGGGCAGCGGCGTGAGCCTCGAAAACATCCGCGATTTCCTGCCCGTCGCGGACGGCTTCATCGTAGCCAGCTCGCTCAAACTGAACGGCCGGCTCGCCAACCCGGTCGATCCCAAACGCGTCGCCGCGCTCGCCCGGGCCCTGCGGGCATAAGCCGCGATCGGGAAGTCACTTCAAGGCTGCGGGCGCATGAATGTCGCGTCCAGCAGATTGAGCAGTGGACCGGGGGGGAAATCCGCGCGGTTTTGGTAGAAGTAGCACTTCCTGGTGCCGTCGGTGTTCCAAGTGGTCAGATAACGCATCTGGTCGCTCTTGATCCACTGAGCGGAGCCATCGGCGAAAACCTCGTTGCCGCCCGCAGGAAACGCACTGCTCGGGTTACGGTGCGGCGGCAGGTTGTCGTAAACTCCCAGATGCGTCGGGTCGGGCTGGCCCCAGCCGAATTCGGTTTCCACCACCGCATCCGCGCCAAGCGCCCAATACGATTTGGATTGGCTGAGCTTCACCGGGCTGAGGCTGGGCATGCCCGACGGCACGGCCGGGTTTATCCAGGTGGTGATGCCGCCAAAGTATTGATAACCAATATTCCATTGGGCGGGGGTTACCCCGGTATCATACCAAGGCAAGTTCGGGCGCGTGGGGCACGTCCAGATGGAGTTACGGTTGGAAGATACGGTGAGGCCAATCGTGGGCGCCAATTGTTGCTCCGGCACATTCAACGCAAGCTGGTTGAAGGGGCCTCCGGGAGAGAGTTGGCGAGCCGTGATCACCCGATCCTGATTGTCGGTGGCGTACACCGTCATTCCAATCCCAATCTGCTTTAGGTTCGAGAGGCACTGGATGCGTTTGGCCTTTTCCTTCGCTCGCGCCAGTGCCGGCAACAGCAGCGCGGCCAGAATCGCGATGATCGCGATCACCACCAACAACTCGATCAACGTGAACCCGCTATTGGGGTCTTGCCTGCGTATTCGTGTGTCCATATTTGATTCGAGCACCTCTTGGGCGCCGCTGACACCGCCAACCCCAGCGGCGCCGACACTTGCCTCAACCCCAACTCATTCAACACTCAACCGATAGAAACGCCGGTTCCCGTTCAGGCCGTCCGGCACTGACTTAACAGTGCCATCACCCGCAATCCCGAGCCCCAAGGCCGTCCAATTCGGGTCCGTCAGGTTGTTCTTGTAATAGATCGTGTAGGTAAGCGCGGCCTGCGTGGGGAAGGAGAGGACGATATTGCCCCCGCTGACGGCCGCGGTCAGCGTGACCGGCTGCGTCATCGGCACGAGCATGAAGAAGTTCGCGTTTTCGTTGCCGTCCGCTGTCATTTGGAACGTGTTGGTTCCGCCGAGCGGGAGCACCACGCGCTGGCCGGTATTGGTGTTCATCAGCGGCACCCATTGCCATGTGGTGAAGCTGGTGCCGGTGCCTTTGAACGTGCCCAAATACTGCGCTGTTTGGCTGGCCGTCCCCCAGCCGCCAGTCACGCGCGCGAGGGCGAGGTTGAAGGCGCCGTTGCCGCCAGCCAGCCGGCCATAAACATAAAAGTCGCCGGCCGGGCAGGTGCGCGTCCAGTTGATGAACGCCGCGTTGGTCCAGTAGGCCACATCGTGATCAATGATGGTTGGATCCAGGCTCGCCAGTTGCGCGTTGAGGTAGCTCTGCCGTGGGACGTCCGTGCCATTCTCGGTCACGATATAGTCCGAGGGCCTGTAAGTAAAGGTCACATTGGGACGGTAGGTGCCGAACAACGCATCCACATCGATTCCCAAGGCGCTCAACTGTCCAAAGTAACTATTCGCCGCGGAACTCGACGTCGGCGCCGGATTGTCGATGTATCGGTTGCCGGTCCCGCTCGGAATGGGGCTGTAAGCCGACTCGAAGTCGAAATCCTCCGCTTCCCAGGTGAAGTTGTTCGGGTTGAAGGTGTCGAACGTCACCGTGGTGGTAGCGGTCTTTTGGTTCAGGTCCGTCACTGTGATTACAGCCGTGTAATCCGTGCTCGGCTGCAGATTGGGGTAGCTGACGTTCCAGCTTGTGGATGAACCGCTGATGACCAGATTCGTGGAGATGTTAACCCCGTTCAACGTCACCACGATGTTCGTGGTACTGATGCCATAGTTCGGGCTGCTGGCGACGAAGGAGAAAATATTGGTCTTCTGCATGAGGAGCGACCCGTCCGGATAGACATTGTCAATCCGGGGCAGGTCCGTCCGCGCGGGAGTCAGCATGTAAAAATTGGCGTTGACCGGCAACGAAACGGTCGTGCGGAACGTATTCGTGCCGCCCAGGGGCACATTGGCGTAATTGCCGAACCGGTCTATCAACGGCGAATACTTGTAAGCGGACCACCCGCCGCCGCCCGGCAGCGAGAATGTCCCCACTCGCTTCGTGAATTGCGCGGTGGTGCCCCACCCGCCCGTGATCTCATCGAGGCTCACGGTGACCGTGCCGGCGTCTCCGCGCGCCAGCCGGGCATACACGTTAAACGTCCCGGTGGGGAACGTCCGGGTGTAGTTCTGCCAGAAGAAGTTGCCGAGGAATCCGATGTTGTAGTCGGGCGCGCCGGCATTGAGGAATTGCTCGCGCGTGGCATCGGTGACCGGGGTGGTGGCGGTGAGATCGTTGGGCCGATAGTTGCTTGTGGTCACCCCCCCGCGCGTGCCATCCGTGTGCTCGTCAATGTCCTGGAGACCCACCTGGTTAAAATAGCTGTTCGCCGCCGGACCGGTCGTCGGCACCGGATTGTCAATGAACCGGTTGCCGGTCCCGCTGGGAATGGGGCTTGAGGTCGGGTCGAAGTCATAATCTTCCGCCTCAATCTGAAAAACGGCGTTGTACGTATCAATATTGAACGTGCTGTTGGCCGTGCCGCCGTTGGCGTCGGTGACGCTGATGACGGTGGCATAAGTCTGGCTTGGCAGCAAACCGGTATAACTCACATTCCAACTCGAGGCTGAGCCACTGAAGACCAGGTTGGAGGAGACATTGACGCCATTTAACGTAAGCTGGACGCTGTTTGTGCTGATGGTAGTGCTCGCCGAGCTGACCGTGAAGACCAGCTTGTTGGTGGACTGGAAGAGCACGCGGCCATCCGGATAGACGGCGCTGATAATCGGCAGATTGGTGTTGGCCGGGACCAGGATGTAGAAGTTTGCGTTGGCTCCGCCGCCGGTCGTCACGCGCACCGTGTTCTGGCCCGCCAGGCTCACGGTCGCCAGATTGCCCACATTGTCCCGCAACGCCACCCACTGGTAGGAATTGTAGCTGGTGCCCGAGAAGCTGAAGATGCCGAGATTCGTCGTCGTTTGGGTGCTGGTCCCCTGTCCGCTGGTCACCCGGTCCAAATGGATCGTCGCCGAGCCCGCCCCGGCTGAAAACCGGCCATACACGTTGTATTTGCCCGCCGGGAACGTCCTGGTGTAATTCTCCCAATCGGAGCTGGACCAATACCCCACGGCGTGGTCCACGGCGTTGGAGTCGGCCACATTGTTGAGGAACTTCAGCCTTAACTGTTCGCCGGTGGCGAGCCCCGTTTGCGTTTTGGTGCCATCACCGGCGCCCACACGGTAATCTGTCGCGCTGGAATTGGCCGTGGCCACCTTGAAGGTGTCGATTCCCGGCACGCTATCCAGCCCGAAATAGCTCGTGTTCGTCGCGTAGGTCGTATAGTCCGGATTGTCAATGAACTGCCCGCCGTCGTGGTCGAACTCCTCCGCCTCCCAGGTGAAGCTGGCCGGGTCAAAGGTGTCGAAACTCATATTGAAGGTGCCGACTGACCCGTTAGCGTCGAGAGCTTTAAGCGACGCCGCATAAATCTGGCTGGGGCGCAACCCGGCATAGGTCACGCTGTTACTGGTGGCGGGGCCGGTCACCACCAGGCTTGACGAGATATCCGTGCCGTTCAGTATGGCCTGAATGTTCGTGATCGCGAGGCCGATGGGCGAGCTGGCGGTGAAAGTCAGTGTGTTGGCGCCTTGTTGGAGGGTAGAGCCATCGGGATAGACGTTGCCGATCACCGGCGGGTTGCCAGCCGCCGTCGAGCGGAGGTTCTCGACGAAGGCGGCATCTCCCGCACCGGTGTAGAATTGGAAATCATCAATCCAGCCGCCGAAATCCCGATCACGAGCCCGGCGATTGCCGATATAGAGTGCGCCCGTGGCGCCGAGGCTGACGATCTGGCCGGGAGCCGAGGTGGTGCTGATCAACATCGCGGACGAAGTGTCCGTGCCCTCGTATATTCTGACATTGGTGCCGTCATAGGTTACGGCAACAAATACCCAGACATTAGTCGGCAGATTGGCCGAGAAAGTGGCGCTGGCGGTGGGGTTGCCGGTGTTAATGTGAAAGTATAACTGGCTCGAACTCTGGAATTTCATTCCCAGGCTGTTGGCTTGGGCCGTATCCGACGCGGTGTTCGCAGCCAGAATGAACATACGGGGACCGATATTGTTCGCCAACATGGCATTCTGCTTGTACCACATCGAGACGGTAAAGGCGCTGACATCACCCAGGCCGAGCGTGGAGTTGGTTATGGCCGCGATCGGCCCGGCGCCACCCTGTATTATGGTTGAGGAGAAATCCAACGCGCGGCTGCCGGTGATCGCGCCCGCGATGCCCGAGTTGGGGGCGCCGTGATAATCGATGGGTGCGCCGGCATTGTTGAGCATCTGCAGGGTGGCCGCCACGCCGCCGCTGCTCGTGTCGCTGGGGGTAGTCGTGCCTGGGCCGGCATCGTCAAAGCCAAATCTCAATTTGAGAACCGGCTGGGCCTGAGCCGCCCAGCCACACCAGAACAGGCCGGCTATGATAGCCAAAGACGCGAGCCCTGACAGAGGCAACTTTAGATACCCCCTGGGCTGAACGGGTTTGCGAATGGATGGCTGATTGGTGTTCGGCTCTTTCATGGGATTCGGGGGTTATTTAGTTTCACGTGAGGTTGAAGCAGACACTTAAGCAGACTGTAATGGTGACATAGAACTCTTTCACATCAGGTCTGGGTGACATAATCGAACTCATGCTGGGTGGTTTTTACAGGTTTATCAGTTCTCTGGCATCCCTCTTTCGAGGGATAGGAATAAACTGGACTTTTCAGCCCCGCGGCCTTGAAATCGGGTATCGTCCGAAAGCCCAAAAGCAAGAACCGCCCGGGCTTGCAGCTTGCTCCAGCTCAAGGGGTCTTCTTTGTTTGGTTGTTCCTGCTGGGGGCTCAGGCCGTATCGGCGCAGGAGCTCAGCGAGCTTTTGACCAACGCCGCTGATGTAATATCCCTGCCCGCCGAACGGGCCGCGCGCAGCATTAAGGTGCTGGTGACCGGCGTAGTCACCGCTGCCGATCCCACCCTCAAAGGCCGGTTCTTTGTCCAGGATTCCACCGGGGGCGTCTTTGTTGATAACGTCAACGGCCCCCGCCCGGAGCCGGGTGACGTCGTCGAGGTTTCCGGCATCAGTCATGTCGGGGCCTATGCTCCCATCATCACCGCCCCGCGTCTGCGCAAACTCGGCGCCCGGCCCCTGCCGCCCGCGAAGCTGGTTCCCGTCGAGCGCTTGATGTCGGGTGCGGAGGACAGCCAGCGGATCGAAATCGCTGGCATCGTCCGCGCCGCCCGGGTGGGGGGTTCCCGGCTGGACCTGGACCTTGTAACGGGTGGATACCGGTTTCGGGCCTATGCGCCCATTCCTCCCGGCATGGACCCGCAAACGTTGGTTGCGGCTCACGTGCGGGTCCGGGGCACTGCGGCCGAAGCCCACAACCGCTCGTTGCGACAACTGATCGCCGCGGAGGTTTATGTGCCGGGACTGTCCGACTTCGTTGTCGAGCAATCCGAGGCGATCAACCCCTTTAAGGAGCCGGTGATTCCGTTGAACGGCCTGGCGCAATACGGCAGAGACAATTCCTTGAGCCGCCGGGTTCATGTCCGGGGAACCGTGACGCTCCAACGGTTGGGGGAGAGCCTCTTCCTTCAGGATGCCACCGGCGGCCTGCAGGTCCAGAGCCGTGAGTTGGCCGCCTTCTCGCCCGGCCAGGTCATCGAAGCGGTCGGTTTCCCAAGCTTCGATAACTTCCTCCCGGTCTTGCAGGATGCCGCTCTGCGCACCACGCCGGAGCCGCGCGTAGCCCTCAATCCAAAACCGGCCTCGGTCGCCGAGTTCCAAAACGGGCTGCACCATGCCGAGCTGGTTTCTCTCAAAGGCAAGGTGATGGATCGCGCCGTCCGGCACCTGCGCCGCCAAAGCCCCGACCCGATGGGCACCCGCACTACTTTGGTTCTCCAGAGCGACAATTTCATCTTCACTGCGGAAGCCGATGAGCCCCGGGGCGACGGCGAGCTGAGCGCCATCCCCGTCGGCAGCACCGTCCTGGTCAACGGCGTGTGCCTGACCGAAATCGACAGCGATGGGAAGATGCAGTCCTTTCGCCTGCTGCTCGGCAGCCCAAGAGACGTCCGGGTCGTTCAGAAACCAAGCTGGCTTACCCCCCAGCGCCTGCTGGTCGGATTTGCCATTCTCGGTTCGGTGTTAATCCTCATCGTGAGTTGGACAGTGATGCTGTCGCGAAAGAATTCAGCCTTAAACTATTTGATTCGCGAACGGGAGAAGGCCCAGGTCGAGCTCCAACTGGCCCATGATCAATTGGAACAGCGCGTGAAAGAGCGGACGGCGCAGCTCAAGTTTGAGATCACGGCGCGCAAGGAATCCGAGCTGCAGTTCAAGGGTGGGCTGGCCGAACGGACCCGCCTGGCCCAGGAACTCCACGATACGGTGGAACAGACGCTCACGGGCATCGCCTTGCAGTTGGACACCGCCGCGAAGCTCTACGAGCGCGATCCGAATAGCGCGCTGCACCACTTCGAGCTGGCGCGCAATCTCATGGCCATGAGCCAGGTGGAGGTGCGCCGTTCAGTGTGGGATTTGCGCTGCCGGGCACTCGCGCAGTTTGACCTGGCCGGCGCCCTGGCCGACAGCGCGCGGCAGATCACCAACGGCACGAGCATGCAAGTGGAGCTGGAGACCAAAGGCCCGGCGCGGCTCTTGCCGGAAGTGGTGGAGGAGAACCTGCTGCGCATTGGCCAGGAGGCGCTCACCAATGTGATGAAGCACGCCCGCGCGAACCTGGCAAAGATCGAGCTGGAGTTTGGCCCGGAGCAGGTGGTGTTGCAGATAACAGATAACGGCATTGGTTTCGCCCCGGAGAGTGCCGTCGGCCCCAATGAGGGCCATTTCGGCCTGCTCGGCATGTCAGAACGCGCCAAACGACTCGAGGGGCAGCTTAAGGTTTGGAGCGCACCGGGAACCGGGACGACCGTGCAAGTCGAAATCCCGTTGGAGCCGCCGGCGCAGTCCCACGACACGGCGCTCGCCCAGACGCAGCCTGCTTATGAAGAAGCCATCGAAGATTCGAGTCCTCATAGCTGACGACCATTACATCGTGCGGATGGGCCTGACCGCGCTGGTGAACACCGAACCGGACATGGAAGTCGTCGGGGAAGCGGCGGATGGCGCCCAGGCCATCGAGCTCTATGCGAAGTGCAATCCCGATCTCGCCCTGATTGATGCGCGCATGCCGGTGAAGGACGGTCTCCAAGCGACCATTGAACTCCGCAAACGGTTTCCCGGCGCCGCCATCCTGATGCTCACCGCCTTCGACGGCGACGCCGACATCCGGAGCGCACTAGAAGCCGGAGTGCAAGGCTATGTGCTCAAGAGTTCCACTGGCGATAAACTCATCCCCGCCCTCCGCGCCGTCGCTGCCGGCGAGCGCTGGGTGCCCAGGGAGGTCGCCAGCCGGCTGGCCTCGCGGAATTCCTTCGAAGCGCTCACCGCTCGCGAAATACAGGTGCTTAACGAACTAGCCAAAGGGCTGGCGAATAAGAGAATTGCCGACTCCCTGAACATCACGGAATACACGGTGAAGGACCACCTGAAGAACATCCTCGCCAAGCTCCGTGTCGCCGACCGGACCGAAGCCGTTACGACCGCACTCCAGCGGGGTATCATCCACCTGTGAACTGCTTGCGTTCGGAGGGCGGCGCCCGTCCCGACCCTGCGGAGTGAGTTGGCGACCCGCTCCTCAGCCAGCAAACTTCGCCCTGAGGGGAATCCCATTGTGTGGCCCGTGGCCCGGGCGCAGCGCGAGCGCGGTGCCCCAGTGATGCTCTGGTGTTACTCCGGCGTTGCTCTGGCGTTGCTCTGGCGTTGCTCCTTTGAGCATCCTTGGGGCATCCTTAGGGCATCCTTAGGGCACCCTTAGGGCACCCTTAGGGCACGGCTCTTGGATCCCTTGCGTATTTGGGGCATTTGCCGGGTGCTTCCGTGGCATTCCCGTGAGGGCTTCGGTCAAACTGCGGGGTCTCCGCCGAAACCGGGCTTCGATTTGACAGCGTTTGGTTGGGCGCGATTCATCCCAATTTTTCCTATCCTTCCCCAGCCATTTGGCTCCAGATTAGAGTATGCCAACGCCAGCGCCCCTGCTCAGACTGGTCAACGTTACCAAGCGCTACGACTCGCCGGCCAACGCCGGGGCGTTGACGGTGCTCGATCAGGTGACGCTCGAAGTCGCGCGCGGCGAATCGCTCGCCATCGTCGGCCCATCCGGTTCGGGCAAGAGCACGTTGCTGCAGATCATCGGCACGCTGGATCGCCCGACGAGCGGCTCGGTCACGCTCGACGGGAAGGATTTGAATGCTCTGGATGATCTGCAGATCGCCGCCGTGCGCAACCGCCAGATCGGCTTTGTCTTCCAGGCGCACTACCTCCTGCCGCAATGCACGGTCTGGGAGAACGTCCTGGTCCCCACGCTCGCCTGCTCGGATGCCGCGCTGCGCGACGGCGCGGGCGAACGGGCCGAGCGGCTCTTGAAACGCGTGGGCCTGGGCGAGCGCAAGTCCCATCGTCCCGGTGAACTCTCTGGTGGAGAGCGGCAGCGCGTCGCCGTCGTCCGCGCGCTCATCAACCAGCCGCAGCTCCTGCTTGCCGACGAGCCGACCGGCTCGCTCGACCACGCCTCGGCCCAGGAGCTTGGGGAATTGCTGCTGGAGTTGAACCGCGAGGAAGGCGTGACCCTGATAGTGGTGACGCACGCCCGTGACCTAGCCCAACGCACGGGCCGCGTGCTGGAGCTAAAGGACGGCCACCTGGCGGCGGCAGAAGGCCGGGGGTGAGAGGCAGAGGCAGGACACGGCGAACTTCGAACCTTGAACATCGAACCTCGAACCTTGAACGCTGAAGCGCACACTTCGGGTGGGCGCACAGCGCAGGACCTGCTATGACCTTTTGGACGCTCATCCGCCGCAGCCTGCGCTTTCACGCGCGCGCACACTTGGGCATCGTGCTCGGCGCAGCGATCGGGAGCGCGGCCTTGATTGGAGCGCTGGTAGTGGGCGATTCGGTGCGTGGCAGCCTGCGCCAGCGCGCCCTGGACCGCATTGGCAAGACGCAATACCTGTTGGAGACCCGCGATCGGCCTTTTACCGATGACACGAACCGCTGGATCGGGGTCTTCCGAGACGGCTATGCTTTGGGACTCCGACTGCCAGCGATTGCTTCCGTGAGGCAAGGGGCCGCGCGCGCCAATCAAGTGAATCTGTACGGTGTGCAGCCTGGGTTCTGGGAGTTCTCGGCAGCAGCGACCAATATCTGGATCGCAACGAACAGCGTGCTGCTGAACCAACCGCTCGCCGCACAGCTCGGCGTTAATGCCGGGGATACCGTGCTGCTGCGCTTTCTGAAACCCGCCCCCTTCTCCAGCGAGGAACCGCTGTCCCCGCAGTCGAGGAACGCAGTGGTCTTGCAACTTAAGGTTCAGGGGATACTTACCGCTGCCCAGCTCGGCGGCTTCAGCCCGGTCGCCGGCGTAACACCGCCCCGGAACGCGTTCATGCGGTTGAACGAACTGCAGCAAGCGGCACAAGCGGTTGGCCGTGCAAACTGTTTTCTGATGGCATGGTTAGACGCTGAGCCGCCCAGAGTGTTCGCGAAAGCCCGGTTCAAGCTTCAGGAGTGGCTGTTGAAACTGGGAGTTCATCCTCCGAGATGGCTTTCGCCGGCGAGACTCCCTGACACCTCGCCGGAAGCCATAGTTGCCGCGCTGGATAACTGGCTCAAGCATAGCTGGAGCGCCGCCGACGTGGGACTGGACTTCGCGACTTTGGAGCAGCCGCGGGGGGTTGAACTCAGGTCCAAGCGCGTTTTCCTGGACCCGGCCGTGGTGCGGCAGAAGACGATTCCCGACGGAGATCGGCACGGGCTCGGCCCAGTCAGGCTCCCTTCCGGCAAGGAAGAGTTAATTCTCACCTACCTGGCAAACCTTCTCCAGGCGGGCACGAACGGCACGCCCTATTCGATGGTCACTGCGGCGGGCCCGCCCTATGCGCCTGCCGACATGCGCGATGATGAAATCCTCGTCACCGACTGGCTGGCGGATGATTTGCGCGTGCAGCCAGGCGACTGGATTGAGATGATCTCATTCGTGCCGGAATCGCGCGCCCGACTCGTGGAATCAACCAACCGTTTCCGCGTGCATGGCGTTGTGCCTCTTAGCGGCATTTATGCCGACCGCACGCTGATGCCGGATTTCCCGGGCATCGAGACCGCCGAGA
>OCZT010000421.1_pt1 | contig 42153 bp, 39 predicted proteins | sample 1539031 | NCBI WGS metagenome assembly OCZT01 (sample SAMEA3539308, study PRJEB22396) | soil metagenome | biome: tundra; feature: field; material: soil | place: USA | collected 2010-05 | depth 0.15 m
CGAGATATTGGCGTGACTGGAGTTCAGACGTGTGCTCTTCCGATCTGGGCATGCGGATCGACCCGTCGACGCGGTGCCGGTACTCCGTCTCCCAGTGCTCCGCCGCCCGGCGCGCCTGGTCGCGCTCCGCGACCGCCGCCTGCATCGCCGCGTCCTGCTCGCCGGCGCGCGTGCGCAACGACTCCACCTGGTTGAGGTAGCGGTCGAGCTCCCAGTCGTCGAAGACACTGATGGGCTCGGCGAGGCGCTCGGCCCACTCCCCATGCTCGCCGGCGACGGCGATATAGAAGCGGTTGACCCCGTCGAACACCGCGAACTGGTAGCCGGCCGCGAGCAGAAGCGGTTCCCACTCCTGGTGGCTCGCCGTCCTGGAGTGCGGCCACGTGGCCTCCACGACGACGATGCGCGGCCGCCAGCGCGTGAAATCAGCGCCCTCGAGCACTGCCGTCTCGTGCGCCTCGGCGTCGACCTTGAGAAAGTCGATCGGCGATGCGACGTGCTCGGCGCAGACGGATGCCAGCGTCACCGTCCGCACCTCACGCGCGTGCACGGCGCGGCCGTGGTGCTCCTCGATGAACCGCGCGGTGTCGGTCGACAGCGTCGCCCAGCCGTCAAGCGCGTCGGTCTCGTGCAGCGAGGCGACACCGTTGCTCGACGAGCACGCCACCTCGAGGTTGATGTCGCGCGGTCGCTCGCGTTGCAACTCGGCGAAGAGCCCCGCGTTGGGCTCGATATTGATGCCGTGCCACCCCAGCTCGTAGAAGTGCCGGGTCACCGAGTCCGAGGTCGGGTGCGCGGCGCCGACATCGATGTAGAACCCAGCGTCCATGTCACCGAGCACTCGCGCCAGGCGCACGTCCTCGAAGTTCTGGGCGTAGGACCGCATCGGCCCTATCCTACGATTGCCGGGGAGAGGCCCGGACGGCCCGCGGGACGGCGCCGTCAGCTGTTGCCGGTGGTCACCGCCCTGATACCGAACAGCACCATCGCGGCTGCGCCGGCAAGCAGGTAGAGCATCTCGTCGCGCGGCCGCACACGCCGCGCGAGCAGCTCCGCCGCGGGAATCGGCACCACCGTGGCCGCGCCGTAGAAGAAATGGATGGCCTCGGCCGGTCGCTGACCGGTGGCCAGCATGATCAACCCGATGACCGCCTCCACGCCCGCGGTGGCGGCGCACAGGCGCACGAAGACGCGCACCGTCGGGATCAGGTCGGGTCGACTCCGCGCCACCAGCGCGAGCACACCACCGATCAGCGAGACCACGATGACGGCGATGCCAAGGCGGGCGTGCACGCTCACGGAATCACCAGGACGAGGCCGCTTGCCTCGAGCAGCCGGGCGACGCTGCCTCCTGCCTCCTCGGCGTCCTCGCTCGCCCAGTGCGGGAGCAGGAGCGCGAGGTGGCGGCGAAGCTGCGCGCCGAGCATGCCCGCGTCATCGGGAAGAGACGTCTCCGGCGGCTCGCCGTCGCCGATCGAGCCGAAGTGGGCGTCGGCTCCCGCTGCGACGGTGTCGAGCAGCGCCCACACCTCGTCCTGGTCGACCTCGGCCACCAGCTCGTCCCACGGCGGCAGCTCCACGCTCAGCTCGTCAAAGCCGCCGCGTGAGTGTCGCGCCTCGATGAACAACGACTGCTCGCGCCAGCGCAGCTCCTGTGAATGCACCAGCGGGATTCCGCGCCGGTCGCCGAGAGCACGGGCGACCCCGACGCGTTCGACATCGAGGGCTGTGAGCGCGGTGAGCACTCGCGTGAGTGGCCAGGGCCCGGCCTCGTCCACCGACCGCAGCGTCAGCGACGCGATCGTCTGGCCCGCGCTGGGCAGCTCGACATGCCGCCGCTGGCGGCGCCGGGCGCGCGCGCTCACGTCGGCGCCGCCGCCGGTGCGGTTCCGATCGCCCCGGCGGGGGGTACGCACGCGACGGCGCGCAGCGCGCCGCTCGGCGGGGGCAGCGCACCACCGGTCGGCACGCTGAGGATGAAGTCGCCCAGCCGGCCCCAGACCAGCGTCGACGGCAGGTTCACAGGCGGGTAGATGAGGATGGCGAGCCCCGAATGACCGGGGTCAAGATGGATGCTGCAGTCGTCGCCGGGCGCGGAGTCGGCAACCAGCGCCAGCGGATAGGTCGGGTGGTAGAAGTGCCGGAGCGGGCCGGTCGCGGTCCCAGTCGGCGCGTAGTCGCTGGCCATCTGCAGGTCGCCGAGGCGCGGGTCCGAGCTCACCTTGCCGTCGTCGCGCAACCGCATCGCCACCAGCGTGAAGTCACCGAAGCCGCGCAGCTGCGACCACGCCGGCGCGTCACCGAGCAGTGCCGCGACGGCGTCGACGTTGTGCCGCTGGACGAGGATCACCTCGAGATGATCGGCATTTTTGTAGATGCCGCCGTCGGGGCTGGTGAACACCGTCGCGGTCGCGAGCGCCGGCGGCGTGCTGCTCTGGGGCAGACCGAGGGTCACGTCGTTGAGCGTGACGCCGTTGGATCCGCATCCCACCACAGCACAGGTCACGAGCAGCGCGATGGCGGGGCGGTGTCGCCGGCGCGGGCCATCACTCATGTTCGAGGATGCGGCGACTCAGAGGCAGCAGCAGCGCCAGAGCCACCAGTGCCGCGGCGAGGACGGCCGCCACATCGACGATGCCGTCGTAGCCGGGGCTGCCGCCGAGCGCACCGATGAACGCCGAGTGGAGATGACTGAACGGGTCCACGGCCCCGGCGACCACTCGCCATCCACTCGCCGGGACGCCGGTGAAGAGCCCGCCGAGGTAGAGCAGGGGGGCGAGCACGACGACCACGTCGAGCAGCACCTCCGCGGGGTTGGCCGCGGCCAGGGTGACCGCGCAGCCGAGCGCGTTGGTGACCACCAGTGCGCCGGCGAGGGCGACGACCAGCACCCCGACGGCGGCGGGACCACCGCCCCCACTGATCCCGGCCGCGATCGCAACCGGCAACAGCTGCACCACGTCGACCGCGGCGGCGGCGAGCACCCAGCCGGCGAGCAGCCGCGGGCGCGATCCGGGCGTTGCCGCGAGCCGGGTCAGGAAACCGGCGTCGCGCGCCCGGCTCACGCTCACCGCCGTGCCGACGGCGCCGACCATCGCCACCAGCACGGTGAGCAGCATCCCTGCCCAGAACGTCGGCGCGTGGCCGGCGACGAGCACCAGCGCCAGCAGCAGGGGCAGACCCGCCTTGATGGCGAGCGCGCGCGGCCGGCTGAGCACGATGGCCAGCTCGCGACCGGCCACAGTGCGCGGCATCAGCACGGTGCGCCGCGGCGCCACCGCCACCCTCGCGGCGTCGCCGATCACGGCCGCTCCTCGTGTCCACGCCCGGTGAGGTCGGCAACGCAGTCGCCGAGGTCGGGACGGCGCAGGCGCAGCTGGCGCAGCCGCCCGCCCGGCGCGTCGGCGGCGGCAACCAAGGCCGCCACCGCATCATCCCCATCGAAGCGCACCGTGGTCGTCCCCGCGTCGACGGTGACGTCGATGACCCCCTGAACACACCACAGCGCGGCGCCATCGCCCCCACCATCGATGACCAGTTCGGCCACGCGCCCCGGCGGCAGCGCCGCCAGCAATTCGCGCGGGGGCGCGCAGCGCAGCACCCGGCCGTCGTTCATGACGGCAACCCTCGCCGCCACCGCCTCCACGAAACCGGGGTCGTTGCTGGCGATCACCGTGCTCCGGCCGGTCCTCGAGCGCGCGGTGATGAGCTGGGCCAGGTCGGCGCAGCCGCCGGGGTCGAGGCCGGCGGTCGGCTCGTCGAGCAGCGCCACCGCAGGGTCGTGGACCAGCGCGGCGGCGAGCGCCAGGCGACGGCGCATCCCGAATGAATAGGACGCCACCTTGTCGTCGGCAGCCTCGGCCAGCCCGAGCGTGTCGAGCACAGCACAGGTGCGCGCCATCACCTCGGAGCGCTCGGCGATCCATTGGGAGCACCAGAAGTTCGTCGCCTGGCGGCCGGTGAGGCCACCATCCTCGAGCGCGCTGTCCAGCGCAAGGCCGATGCGCCGGCGCGCGGCCACCGCCCCGTCCCCGAACCAGTGGATGTCGCCCCGCTGCGGTCGTGACACCGTCGCCAGCACGCGCAGCAAGGTGGTCTTGCCACACCCGTTGTGGCCCATCAGGGCGACCGTCTCGGCGGCGCCGACGTCAAGGTCGATCGGGCCCGCGCCGCGCCCGTTGCGATAGCGGCGCACCACCCCGCGAGCGCTGATCGCCGGCGCCGCACTGAGCGCTGCGCTCATCGGACCACCACGGCGAGCAGCGTGCTCACCTGCGCCGCCACCGCGGTCGGCTTGAATGGCTTGAGGATCACGCCCGCCGCGCCGGCGTCGACGGCACGCCCACCGTCGGCGGCGGCGCGGCTCTCGAGCATCGCGAACCACCCCATCCCGGGCTGCACGCCGGCGGCGGCCAGCTCGCGCATGGCGTCGATGCCGTCGCCGTCCAGGGTGGCGTCGACGAGGGCGACGTCGCACGCAGCCAGCGCGGCTGCGAGCCCGGCAATGGTCGCGACGCGGGTGACGATGTGGCCCTCGCGGGTCAGCTTCTCGGTGAGGATGCGGCCGATCATCGGCTCGTCCTCGGCGATGAGGAGACGGGCACTCATCGCGCCGGCGTCGCCCCGATGTACAGCCGTGGCCAGCCCGACTCGTCGAGGTCGGCGACCGCGCAGAGAGGCCCGGCGAGACCGGCCTCCTCGAGCATCTCGAGCGCGTGCTGCGGGTTGGCGACGCGGCTGGCGATCAGTGTGTTGCCCTCGATGTGCAGGCCCCATCCCTGGCTCTGCAGGCCGCCCGCCACCGAGGACAGCAACTCGAGGCGGTGGCGCAGACGCTCGCCGAGGGCGCCAAGTGCGGCCGGGATCGTGGTCTCGGGCGCGTCGACATCGATGCCCTCGTCCTGGCTCTCGCCGAGCCGGTATAGGTCGCGCATCCAGCGGGGCCACGGCGGCTCGATGGCGTCGTGCAGCTCCTCGTGCGCGGACTCGAACACGGGCATCCTCAGCGCCACCGCTCCGGCCGCGATCCTCATGGCTGTCCCTGCTGCCGCCCTGGCACCGTCGGCGCGTTGTTGGTCACCTGCTGGTGCAGGGTGATCTCGCCGTAGACCAGGTACGGCTGGCGCGAGTGCTCGCGGATCACTCCCATCACCATCATCATGACGCTGACCACCACACCGAGCCCCAGGGCCAGTCGCTGCGCTCCTCGCCCGCTGCCCCCCGGCCTCACCCGTCCACGGGAGAGCGCAGTGAGGTAGGCCGTCACCGACCACAGGCCGACGATCACCATGCCGATCAGCGCGGCCGCCTTGAACGGGATGAAGTTGCCGATCGGGTTGAGGAGCCCGCCCTGCCACCACGGCCGGTCGCCACCCGCAGCCACCGCGTCGGCGTACGTCGCCGCGAACCACGCCGGCTGCGCGGCGAACACGGTGAGCACGATCAGCACGATGGCGAGTCTCAACTGCCGTCGCGCGGTTGGCGCGCCCGACCGCTTCATGCGCCGCCAGAAATACAGGGACCCGAGGCTGAAGACCGTTCCGAGCAGGAAGATCTGCAGGAGGAACACGTTGGAGAGGTCGCCGAACATCATCGTGTACCAGGCGCCGTACGCGTGCAGCTGCACCTCCTTTGCGTACGAGTAGCCCACCCACGGTTGCAGCAACGTCAGCGCCACCGCCCACATCACTCCCCACTGCGTGACCCACTCCCAGTGGAGGATCTCGCTGCGCTTCGCCTGCGCGTCGAGGTGGCCGGCAGCCATCGCGCCGATGGAGCGCAGCGGGCGAACCGGCGCCGCGTCGGGCCGTGGCTCGCGCGCGTGCCGCGTCAGGCGCAGGTAGTTGAAGGCGCCGACCACGCCGGTCACCGCCCCCGCCCAGGCGATGTTGCCGATGGTGCGGTGGATGGTCAGCGGCAGCTGGGTGGGGTTGAGCGCCTGGTTGAGCAGGCTGACGTCGCCACCGTTGGGGGTGAGCATGAAGGAGGCGACGACGTCGATGAGAAACATCTGCCACCACAGCGAGATGTTCAGCAGCACCATCATCGCCAGCCGCGCCCGGCGGTGGCCGGCGAGCCGGTCCCAGTTGGCATAGAGCGTGTAGAGCAGCACGATCTCGGTGAGGAACATCACCGCCTCGAAGACCAGCACCCAGAACGCGACCTGCTGCAGCGCCGTCCAGAAGATGGCCCACAGTCCGGCGAGCACGAAGATGAGGAAGAAGATCGCCACCGCCGACCCGAAGCTGAACACGTACACCTGCGACTTCACGATCATGTGTGCGAGCCGGCCCTGACGCTCGTCGTGGCGGGCCATCGCGATCGCCTCGGACACGGTGGCGAGCGTCGAGGAGCCGGTCAGGTAGGCGGCGATCTGGATGTGGAGCAGCGCCACCACCGCGACGACGACACCGTTGGTGAAGATCGTCCCGGAGACCGGCGAGAGGCCGTCGAGCAGGAGTCGCGTGTTCACAGGTTGTACAGCCGGTTGATGCCGAGGACGGCGAAGAAGATCACGGTGAACGCCATGAACAGCGCCGGGATGATCACCTCCGGACGGCGCAGCGGCCTGCGCTCCGGCGAGCGATCGATGAACGGCAGGAAGACCATCAGCGCCGCGCCGATGCCCACCACACCAAAGACTGCGATCGCGATGAGCGGGTTGCTCGGCGCCACCACCAGGAACTGGTCCAGCGGAAGGAAGAACCACTCGGGCGTCGGCACGTAGGTCAGCGTCGCCGGGTTGGCGGGCTCATCGAGCGGCGCACCGGAGATCAACCCCATGATGAAGATGACCGCCACCAGCACCGTGCTCAGCACCACGTCCTTGAAGAGCTGATTGGGGAAGAAGGGCACCGTCTCCCGCGGAGCGGCGTAGCGGCGACCGATGCGCTTGGCCGGGTAGGGCGGCTCCGCGTTGCGGATCCGCTCTCCGATCTGCTTCTCCTCGTCCTCGCCGGGGTCGGTGTCGTAGTTGATCCAGGCGCCGAACTCGCCGTGGCGGCGCAGCAGATACAGGTGCGCGCCGATGAAGCTGAAGAGCAGGAACGGCAGCACCCAGACGTGGATCGCGAAGGTCCGCGTGAGGGTGATCGGCCCCACGAAGTCGCCACCGCGGAGCAGCTTGCGGATGCCGTCACCGATGACCGGAAGGTAATGCGGGATGTTGGTGACCACCACGGTCGTCCAGTACGCCGCCTGGTCCCAGGGCAGCATGGCACCCGTGATGGCCAGCCCCATCACCAGGAAGAACAGGATTGCGCCGGACACCCAGTTGAGTTCGCGCGGCCGCTTGTAGCTCGCCGACAGGAAGGTGCGCAGCATATGCAGCCCGATGACGAAGATCAGCGTGTACGAGCCCCAGAGGTGCAGGCCGCGGACCCAGGCGCCGAACGGGTCGTCGGTGCGCAGGTAGTCGAGGCTGGTGAAGGCCTCGTTGACGGAGGGCACGTAGTCGAGCAGCAGGAAGATGCCGCTGAACAGTTGGAAGAGGATCAGCGCGAGCGTCGCGCTGCCGAGCGCGTATGCCCAGCCGCCCTTCTTGGGAACCGCCTCGTAGAGCCCCTTGTGGAGCAGCTCGGTGGCCCCGGTCCGATCCTCGAACCACTCCCTCCCGGCGCGGAGCCGGCCGGTGAACGGGCGGGTGAGCCAGCGCGTGACGATCATCTCTAGATCGACTCGTCCAGCATGTTCTCGATCTCCAGGATGGTGTGGCCTTGCGCGTCGGTGTGGGTGCGGTGGATCCACTGCGCCAGTGGCTGCGGAGGCGGCCCGCCGACGTTGGCGCCGTCCATGTCGTAGAGGCCGCCGTGACAGGGGCAGAGAAAGTTGTTGAGCGCCGGGTCCCAGTGCACATCGCACTGCATGTGGGTGCAGATGTTGCTGAGCGCCAGCGTCCGGCCATCGGGCTTGCGCACCACGTAAACCACCCGTGGCACCGGCGAGGTCGTGTAGCCGGTGCCCTCGGGAACGTCGGCGATCAGCGCCGTCGGCTTGTTGAAGGGGATCCCGTCGATGGCGCCGACGGTCACCCATGCGGGCTTCGTCTTGGCGAACAGCGGGCTGATCAGGAAGCCGATCGCGGGCACGCTGAGCATCACGCCCACCAAGCCCATGCCGAGCCCGGTGCCGCGGATCAGCAGGTCGCGCCGGGAGAGTTGCTTCACGTTCCGCTTCCGTGGATGGCGATCAGGCCGCCGATCGCCGTCGCGTACATGCCCGTGAACGCGATGAAGCTGAAGACGACCGCCGCGGCGATCACCGCGGCCGGCCCGCGCTCGCCGGCGCGCCACATCCGCCGCGTCCCCACCAGCGCGTACGCGGTGCCGAGCACGATGAGCAGCAGGATGGCGAAGAGCAGCAGCGAGTAGAACCACGCGGCCTGGAAGTCGGCGGCGACGGCGAGCGGAGCGTGGCTCATGGGTAGAGGCTCTGCGTCGGGTGGTACTGCTGGTGAGCGTCGACCTGGCGAAGCTCGCCGTACACCGCGTAGTCGCCGCGGGCGTGCTCCTTGATGTAGCCCATCAGGAGTGTCGTCGCCACGGCGAACGTCCCCGCTGCGATCAGCGCGTTGCGGCCGATGCGCGACGCCGAGCCTGTGACACGAATGGAATCGTCCTGGCGGCGCCGGACGCCGCGCATCCGCGACACGGTGTGCGCCGCAGTCACCACCGTCGCCGCACCGAGCCCCCAGTAGCGAAGCGCGTTGAGGTCGCCGCTGAGCACGGAACTGGGCAGGGCCGCCACCGTCATCCCGGCGACGGCGACCGCGATCGCCGCCCAGCTGCCCGGTGACCACTCCCGGGGACCGCCGTCCTCGCTGGCGAGGGCGATGTTTCCCGCGATGAAGATGATCCCCACCAGGCATTCCTGGGCGACCATGAAGGCCGCCGTGCCACCGCTCAGCAGGTTGGCGAAGTAGCCGGGCTCGCTCTGGCGGATCATCTCGATGAGCAGGAAGCCCTCGACGGGCATGAGCAGGGCGAAGAGCAGGCCGATGCGCAGGTTGATCCGTGCCGCCCACGACTGGAAGGCGCGCTCCGCCGCGTCACTGCTCCCGAAGCGTAAGCGCAGCGCCGCGTACCCGGCGCAGAAGAGCGCGGTCCAGCTGACGTTGCCGGTGAGTCGGTGGAGTAGCAGAGGCCAGTACACGGGGTTGAAGACGGGCTCGGTCAGGCCGGCGTTGACCGGGTTGATCAGGTAGGCGTCGATGCCGACGATCAGCACCATGAAGAGCGTCTGCAGCGCGAAGACGGCGGTGCCGAGCATGGCGTGACGCCGTGGCCGCATCGAGGTGAAGGTGTTGCGGTACCAGACGAGAAGCGGCGCCAGCACGAAGAACAGCCCGAAGGCGACGGCCACCAGCCAGATGAACCTGTTGACCAGCTGGCCGAACTCGTTGGCCCACAGCCCCGTCAGCAGCACCACGGCGAACACGGCGAAGGTCGCGCCCAGGCTGAACACCAGGTAGTAGCTGTTGGCCAGGCTGCGCGCGTACCGCGCGGTGCGCGGGTCGCCGGTCACGACGTGGTGCCACTCCGCCGCGATCGCCAGGCTGATCGCCCCGAGGCTGAACTCGGCGATGAGGATGTGGATGAGGAAGACGATCCCCACCGACGCGTTGTTGCCGATCCCAGGGAAGTCGGGGGTGGTGACCTGGAGACCGAGCACGTCAGCCGCCCGGCGGCGCCGTGGTCACCCGCCGGCCGAGGTCGTTGATGACCGGGGCGGTGATCTCGTTGAGCCCGCCGCCGCGGCGCGCCGTCCCCCGCGGCACGGTCGCACTTTCCTCACCGGCCGCCTGGTGCACCGGGCAGGTGGCGGGGCCCGAGTCCGGGGTGCCCTCGCGCCTCATGCGCGCCCGCGCCTCGGCGATGCCCGCCTCCACATGCAGCATGCCCACCGCGGGAGCGCCGAGCGCAATCGCCAGCCGCTCCACCTGCTCGGTGGCCAGGTTGCGCAGGAAACCGGCGGGGATGCGCTCGATGCGGTCGTCGGCCTCGTCGCTCCATGGCAGGCGGCGGCGCTGGTCGATCTGGGGCCCGGTGTGCGCCTCGACTCCCAGCGGCGCGCGATGTGGCCCCGCGTTGGCGTCGAGCGCGTCGAGCTCGGGCGCGACGAACGGCTCGGCGACCTCGGCGGTGATGGCGGGCAGGCGGCGGGTGCGAGCGTGCTTCTCGACGATCGCCTTGACGCGACGGCGCAGGTAGCCCGCCGGGAGCTGCTGCAGCAGCCGGCGGGCCTCCACCGTCCACCCCAGCTTGGCGCCGTCGAAGGCGGTCTGGGCGGCATCGCCCTCGCCGGCAGCTGCAGCGCGGAGCGCGTCGCTGTCGAGACGCTCGAATCCCTGGGCGTCACCGCCGCACACCGGGCAGCGCTGCGGCGTCTCGCTCCGAGCCGCGTAGCCGCAGGTGCGGCAGACCGCGCGCGCGTCCTCGAGTCGCGGCTCGCTGAGCATGGCGCGCTCCGCCTCGTCGACCGCCGCGGCGGTCTCGGCGATGCGGCGCATGGTGCGTGCGAAGGGCATCAGCTCGTCGAGGGCTGTGGCCACGTCGCCCGACGACACCACACTGTGACCGCGCTCCATCGCCCAGCGCAGCACCGCGGTGCGGGCCAACCCGCGGGCTCCGCCGGGGACCGTGCTCATGCGCTCCTCGGCCTCGGGCGTCCACACCACGGACGCGTCGGCGCGGACGTCGATCGGCGGGGTGAAGCTGCCGCTGCTGACCAGGATGTTGCAGGGCGCGAGCCGGAGCAGCTGCTCGGTGTTGCTGCCCATGTCCATCGCGGGGTCGGAGTGCACACCGATGCGGCCGAGCACGAGCAGCCACGGCCTGGTCTCGCGTGCGTGGCGGAGCACGCGCTCGAATGCCTTGCCGTCCAGCAGTGTGATGGGCAGGTCGACGCCCTCCTCCGCCGCCGTCGCGCGTGCGACGCGGAGATGGGATTCGTAGATCTTGGCAAGGCCGGTGTCGATGATCTCCTCGTGGAGCGCCTCCTGCTCCTTGAACCGGAACACCTTGGACGCCTTCTCCGAGAGCACGTCGACGATGCCGTTGAAGACGGCGTAGTGCAGGTAGGGGTCGTACACCGCCACCGCCTCGACGCGCTTGTTCAGCGCCCGGCCGAGCGCGAGCGCCGTGCGCAGCCCGGCGAAGCACTGCGGGGATCCGTCGATGGCGACGAGGATGTCTCCCTCGAGTGCCGCGTCGCCGGTGCTGCGGATGATGAGCAGGTCGCGGCGGACGCGCCGCGCCACCCTGTCGGTGACGCTGCCCAGCTGCGACTCCTTGACGGCGCCGGTGCCGAGCGCGCCCATGACCACGAGGTCGACGTCATCACGCTCATCGATGTCGGCGACCAGCTCCTCCCAGTTGCGGCCGTCGCGCATGCGCGCCTCGAACTCGACGCCTTTCTCCAGGCAGCGGTAGCGCAGCACGTCGGTGTAGCTGTCGCTGATCAACTCGAGCCCGGTGGTGATCAGGCTGTCGTGGATGCGCCGCTGGCGGAGCAGCTCCGCCTCGTCCTGGTATTCCTCGGGGAGCGTGTACTCCATCTGCTTGAAGCGGTAGTCGTGCATCCGCGCCGCGTAGACGTGCATGCCGATGATGCGTGCGTCAAACGCACCGGCAAGCTCGAGCGCCACCGTGCTCGCGGTGTCCGAGTGCTCGGAGTTGTCGAGGGCGACGTAGATGGTGGAGTACATCCGCTCCCTGGCATGCAGATGCAACGTCGAACGTCGAAAGCCCCCGCGTGACGCGCCAGGTACCGACCGAAGCCTCACCCGTGGACGCTGAGATTGATGATAGCGATCCGGGTCGTTGCCCTGACAGCGCCGTCGTGGACGGCGCTCCGCACGCGTAGAATCGACCCGACCGCAGCGATCACGTGGGAGGTGCGCGATGGCCGACGACTCCGAGGCGCCGCGGTGCCCGGTCCCGCACGGCGTCGATGCCGCAGGGTGCCCGGTGAGCGGCGTGACGGCGCACCCGCCCATGAGCTGGACCGATGAGGCCCGCCGTGCAGCACAGACGGGCCGGCAGCGCGCTGGCGTCAGCCGCATCGACCCCGATCGTGCGGTGACCATGGCGGAACGCGTCGTCGAGGCGCACGCCGAGCGCGATCGCGTCGATGAGATCACCGACCTCTTCGTGCGCACGCTCGGCAAGAAGCTCGGCTACGGCCACCCCCTCAGCGAGCGCACCGGCACCGAGGTGGTGTTCACCTGGACCCCGGAGGCGGAGGCGCGCCTCACCGAGATCCCCGAGTTCTGCCGCGACCTCACCCGCTGGCGCGTCGAGTGGACCGCTCACAAGCTCGGCCTCGGTACCACCATCACGCCCGTCGAGATGGACGTGAAGTACGAGCTCTGGGGCCGGGTGTCGCACGCCATCGAGGAGCGCGATCGCGATGCGCTCCCCTGGACGGAGTCGGCGCGGTCGCGGTTCGACCGCATTCCGGACTTCGTGCGCGGCCAGGTGCTCGAGGCCGTCGAGGGCAACGCTCGCACGCTCGGGCTCACCGAGGTGAGCGACGCCGTCGTCGACCTGGTCATCAACCGCTGGGTCGACACCGGCGACTTCCACGAGGGGCGCTACGGCTTCAAGTAGCCGTCCCGCACCCGGCCTTGAGCACCCTCTACCGCGACCTCTGCATCGCCGACGGACGCTCGGCCGAGCTGCGCCGCGGCGTCAGCATCATGGTCGAGGGGGGCCGGGTCGCCTGGATCCGGCCCGTCGACGGCGAGGAGGACCCGGGCGGCGCCGATGTCGTCGACGCCTCCGGCTGCACGGCCATTCCGGGGATGGTCGACGCGCACAGCCACGTCACCCTCCCGGGCGGGGCGCACTGGATCGAGCGCGGCGCTGATCCACCCGAGCGGCTCTGCGCCGACGCCGAGCGCAACGGCGAGCTGCTCGACGCCGCCGGCGTGCGCTGGGCGCGCGACGTCGGCGCCCCTGTCGGCGTCGATCCCGTCGACGGCCGCACCCGCGCGCTCAGCCTGGGGGTGAGGGACCGCTGGGCGGGACGCCGCGATCGCCCGCACATCCGGGCGGCGGGAAGCTGGCTGAGTCGCAGCGGCACCATGGATGCCATCCCCCACGCCGCCGCTGAGGACGCCACCCAGCTGCTCGCCATCGCCATGGGCCAGCTCGACGACGGCGCCGACCTCATCAAGCTCTACCTCGACGGGCCCGACCTCGAGGTGGCGCCGTGGTCGGTGGCGGAGATCGCCACGGTTGTCGGCGCCTGCCACGAGCGCGGGGCACGGGTCACCGCCCACGCCACCCGGCTGCAGAACGCGCGGGCGGGGGTCGAGGGTGGCGTCGACTGCATCGAGCACGGCTCGCAGATCGACGCCGATCTCGCCGCGGAGATGGCCCGGCGCGGCACGTGGGTGGTGAGCACGCTCGCCGTCTACCGGTCGTGGCACACGTTCGCGCAGACCACGTCGATCGATCGCTTCACCGGACCCGAGGGGCGCGCCCGCCTGGCCACACGCGAGGAGGAGTCCAGGGAGAGCCTGCGCCTCGCCCACGCCGCGGGGGTGAACATCGCCGCCGGCACAGACTTCGGCGGCGGATCGACACGCGCCAACCAGATCGCGTGGGAGGTGGAGGCGATGGTCGAGGCGGGCCTGCCGCCGCACGACGCGCTCGCGGCGGTGACGTGGCGCGGCGGCGAGCTGCTCGGCGAGCCCGATGCCGGCGTCATCCGCGAGGGCGGCCCGGCCGACATCGTCCTGGTCCACGGCGACCCGCTCAGCGATCCCTCCGCGCTCTGGCGGGTGTGGCGACGGCTCTGGCGCGACGGCTGAGGGCTCGTCGCTAGTCCGGCCAGTACTGCTCTTCGCGGATCTCCTTGTCGCTGAAGCCGCACCGGCGCATGATGCCGTGGCTGTTGGTGATCATGCCGGGGTGGCCGCAGAGGTAGATGGCGCCGTGGCCGGCGCGCAGGCCGGCCTCGTCCGCGTACTTGCGCAGCACGTCCTCGACACGGCCGGTCTCGCCGGTCCACTCCGGGTCGTCCCACGGACGGCTCACCGTGGCCGCGTAGGTGAACCAGCCGCACTCGGCGTCGAGGGTTCGCAGCTCCTCGTCGTAGCCCAGCTCCTCGGACCGGCTGGCGCCCTGGATGGCCACCACCGGCTCGTCAGGCGTCCACTCGCCGCTCAGCTGGCGGCGGCGGAGGCTGCGCAGCAGGCTGACGAACGGCGCGATCCCGGTCACCGTCGCCACGAACAGGTGGGGCTGGTCGATCACCGGCGCGTCCCTGAGGAACAGTCCCTTGCAGCGGCGCCGCACCAGCGTCGTGGAACCGGTCTCGAGCGCGTACAGGGGGGCGGACAGCTCCCCCTCGGGCACGCGCTCGATGAACAGCTCGATCTCCGCCTCCTCGGGGTCCGAGGCGATCGAATAGGGGCGCTCGATGATGCGACCGTCCAGCTCCAGCCCCAGGGTCACGTACTGGCCGGGGCGGAACGCCAGGTCACAGTCGGGGCGGACCCGCACCACCCAGAGGTCGGCGGCCAGGTCGCGGCGCGAGACGATGGTCGCCGTCGCGTACTTCTCGGGATCGGTCATGCCGCGCGACAGTGTAGGGAGCCGGGGGCCGCAGGCCGCTCCCCGGCTACACTCGGCCGCTGATGAGCGCCCTCTCCGCGGCGGACCGCCTCGCGCTGATCGAGCGCAACACCGCAGAGGTGATGGGCCGCGACGACCTGCTCGCCCTGCTGGGCACGCCGACGCCCATCCGCCACTACATCGGCTTCGAGATCTCCGGGAAGGTGCACCTCGGCAGCGGCCTGGTGTCGATGGGCAAGGTGCGCGACTTCCTCGCCGCCGGCGCCGACTGCACGATCCTGCTCGCCGACTGGCACACCTGGATCAACGACAAGCTCGGCGGCGATCGCGACGTCATCCGGCGCATCGCCACCGGCTACTTCACCGAGGCGATGCGCGCCTCGCTGCTGGCCGTGGGTGCCGATCCGGCCGGCGTCAACTTCGTTCTCGGCACCGACCTCTACGACCAGCACCCCGACTACTGGACCACCGTCATCGAGGTGAGCCGCAACACCACGCTGGCGAGAATGCTGCGCAGCATCAGCATCATGGGTCGCGAGCAGAGCGACTCGGTGGACTTCGCCAAGCTGATCTACCCCGCCATGCAGGCCGCCGACATCTTCGCCCAGGGCATCAACCTCGCCCACGCTGGCACCGAGCAGCGCAAGGCACATGTCATCGCCCGCGACGTCGCCACCAAGCTGCGCACCAACCGTCTCACCGACTCCGAGGGGCGGACCGTGAAGCCCGCGGCCGTCCATCACCCGCTGCTGCTCGGCCTGCGCAAGCCCCCGGTGTGGCCAATCCCCGAGGATGTCGACCCGTCGACGCTGAAGATGAGCAAGTCCGACCCGTCCTCCGCGGTGTTCGTCCACGACGATCCCGACACCATCAGGCGTCGCGTCGCCAAGGCCTTCTGCCCGCCGCAGGAGACGCGCTTCAACCCCGTCCTCAACTGGTTCGATCAGCTCGTGTTCGCACTCGACGGCGGCGCGGTGCGGATCGACCGCAGCGACGCCAACGGAGGCACGGTCACCTTCGAGACGCACGCCGAGCTCACCGAGGCGTACGGACGCGGGCTGCTCCATCCCAGCGACGCCAAGAACGCGCTGGCCGCCCGGCTCATCGATCGCCTCGAGCCGGCCCGCGCCCACTTCGCCCGTCCCGAGGTCGCCGCCATGCTCGCCGAGGTCGAGGCGGTCTTGGACAGCCGAGGCGCGCGCGCCTGAGCGGCCCGGCTCAGGACGGGACGGTGCGCCCCTCGAGCACGTCGAAGGCCATGGTCACGGCCTGGTCCGCCGTCTCCGCCTTGCGGATCCCGGGGTCGGCGGTGTGGCCACCGGGAGGCCGTGTCTCCCAGGTGTCGAGACCGATGACGGTGCGCCCTATGCGCAGCGCCAGCCCGATCTCGCTGAGCGTGCCGTAGGCGCCGCCGATGGCGATCAGCACCGCGCACGCCTGCACGATGAGCACGTTGCGCATCTCCCCCATCCCGGTGGCGATGGCCAGCGACACCTCGGCGGCGGCCTCCTCGGTGGTGTCGCCGGGCAGCAGGCCGAGGCTGAAGCCGCCGGCACGCGCCGCGCCACGCGCCGCCGCCGCCATCACCCCGCCGAGCCCGCCGCACACCACGATGCCGCCGCGGGCCGCGATCAGCCCGCCGACACGCTCCGCCAGCTCGTCCGTCGCCGGATCGCTCCGCGACGTCCCACAGACACCGATGAGCGGGGGCCGGTCGGGAGCTGGGCTCGGTCCCATCGCCTGACCCCGCTCAGCGCAGCCCGACGGCGCGCTGGACACGCAGCAGCGTCTCGTCGGCCACGGCGGCGGCCCGCCCGGCCGCCTCGGCGAGGATCCCGAGGAGCCACGGCTCATCGGCGCGAATCAGCTGGTACCGCGCCTGCACCGGCTCCAGCGCCTCGACGATGGCGTCGGTGACAGCGGCCTTGAGCGCGCCGTAGCTCTTCCCTGTGAGCTCGGCGACGGCGTCCTCGTGGCGAAGGTCGCGGAGCGCGGCGTAGATATCGACGAGGTTGGCGACGCCGGGGCCGAGCGGCTCCGCGACCGCGGGATTGTTGTCGGTGGTCGCCCTGCCGATCTTCTTGCGGATCGTGTCCGGTGGATCGAGCAGCAGGATGGCGTGGGCCGGCCTGGTCCGGGCAACGCTCTTGCTCATCTTGGTGGTGGGGTCGTCCAGCCCCATCACCCGCGCCCCGATGGGGCGGATGAGCGGCTCGGGCACCCGGAAGATCTCGCCGCGGAGGCGGTTCATGCGCTGGGCGATGTCGCGGCACAGCTCGACGTGCTGGCGCTGGTCGTCGCCGACGGGCACGTGGTCGGCGTCGTAGAGGAGGATGTCGGCGGCCATCAGGTCCGGGTAGGTGAGCAGGCCGGCGGCGGCTCGCTCGCGCTCACGGCCACTGCCAGCCTTCGACTTGAACTGGGTCATCCGCTCCAGCCAGCCGAGCGGGGTGTGGCACTCCAGGATCCAGCCCAGCTGGGTGTGGGCGGCGACGTGCGACTGGACGAAGAGGACGCTGGCGTCCGGGTCGAGGCCGCAGGCGATGTACAGCGCGGCGAGCTCGAGGACGCTGCTGCGCACCACCTCGGGGTCGGGCACCGTCGTCAGCGCGTGCAGGTCGACGATGCAAAAGTAGTTGTCGTAGCTGGCCTGCTCGCTGGCCCAGTGGCGCAGGGCGCCGAGGTAGTTGCCGAGGTGGAGCTGGAAGGTGGGCTGGATGCCGCTCAGCACGCGGGGGCGTTCGCCCCGCGGCGGCACCGTCAGCGCGGGCGCAGTGGACACGATGGCCAAGGATAGCGCTGCCGTCGCGATCCCTCGGTCAGGGGGTCAGGAGGTGCGACGGCGTGCCTGCCTGGCGGCGGCCGCGGGGCGGCGGCGAGGCTGGACCACACGCACGCGCGCGGCCCACACCTCGTCGAGGAAGGCGTCGATCTCCCCATACAGCCGATCGGGGCGCAGGCGCATCTCGAGGATGGAGCTGGCCGCAACGAGCCGGCCGTTGGCCAACTCGCGGGCGAGCATGTCGGCGTCGGAGAACAGGTGGACCGGGTCGCGGCGGTGACCGATCACCAGGGCCGGTGCGGCGAAGGTACGCCGCTCGTCCCGATGCGGGGCGGTGCGGCCGAAGAAGAGGCCCTGGAGGAGCGCGCCGCTCGGTCCCGGATCCTGAGCATGCGCTTCGAGAAGGACCTGGATGTTGAAAGGCAGCCGTGACCTGGGGATGCGCCGGGCGATGGCCGCCACCAGCTTCATCACCGGCTCGCCGATGGTCAGCGCCACCAGGAGAGGCGCGAAGGCGACGGCACTGGCGAGCAGCGCGTTGTCGAGCACCGGCATCTCGAGCACCATGCCGCGAAGCCGTTCCGGCGCCAGCGAGGCCACCTCCAGGGTCACGTTGGCGCCGAGAGAGGTGCCGCCGACGACAGCCTGGTCGATCTTCAGATGGTCGAGCAGGGCCACGACGTCGCCGGCGAACATGCTCATCGAGTAGCGCCACATGTCGCGGGGACGCGCCGAGTCGCCCTGGCCGAGGGGATCGAGCAGGATGACGCGGTAGCCGCGCTCGGCGAGATGGATCGCCAGGGGTGTGTTCATCCGCGCGGGCAGGAGCAGGCCGGGGAGGAGGATGACCGGCCGGTCGCCGTCCCCGTGGGTGGTGTACGCCAGACGCTGACCGCGGCTGCGGAAGTTGCTGCGCTTGACACCCTGGGACATCGCTGACCTCCATCTGCGGGACGTGACTATGAGCATTCTGCGTCGCTCGCACCGTTTGCGGGCGGTTGCGACCTCGCTGATCCGTAGACTGCCGGCCATGGCAGGCCGCATCGTGCTCTTCGGGGCCACGGGATACACCGGGACCCTGGTGGCTGAGGAGCTGGCCGCCCAGGGGGTTGCGGCGGTGCTCGCCGGCCGCAACCGGGAACGGCTCGAGGCTCTTCGCTCCCGGTTGATCGGGGACTTCACCATCGAGACCGCCGACGTGGCGGCTCCGGCAACCGTCGCCGCGCTGGTCGGCGCCGGTGATGTGCTGGTCAGCACGGTGGGTCCCTTCGCGCGCTTCGGGAGGCCCGCCGTGAGCGCGGCCGTGACCCGCGGCGCCCACTACCTCGACTCCACCGGCGAGCCCAGCTTCGTGCGCTCAGTCTTCGATGACTTCGGACCCGGCGCGGAGCGGGCCGGTGTGGTCCTGCTCCCCGCCTTCGGCTACGACTGTGTGCCCGGCCACGTTGCCGGGGCCCTGGCGCTCGAGGACGCCGGCGCCGCCGCGGTGCAGGTCGACATCGGCTACTTCAGCTCCGGCGGACGCTGGAGCGGTGGCACGCTCGCCTCCCTGGCGGGAGCGGCCGGTGCCCCGGGCTTCTCGTGGCGCAACGGCCGCCTGGTCACCGAGCGCGGCGGGGTGCGAACCTCGAGCTTCGATGTCGGCGGCCGCCGCGCCGAGGCCCTCTCCTTCGGGGGATCCGAGCATCTCGCCCTGCCCCGGAGCTACCCGCGCCTGCGCACCATCGGGACCTACCTGGGCTGGTTCGGGCCACTCACCAAGGTGGTCGGGCTGGCCGGCGCCGCCCAGTCGGCGCTGGCGCGCGTGCCGGGTGTCAGTGGACTGCTCGACAGTGCGGCGTCCCGGCTGCTGCCGGGCTCGAGCGGTGGGCCCGACGCGGCAGCTCGAGCTCGCACGACATCGACATTCGTCGCCGTCGCCCGCGACTCACGCGGACGTGAGTTGGCCACAGTAAGGCTGCACGGGGTCGACGGCTACACCCTCACCGGGCGACTCCTCGCCTGGGGGGCGCAGCAACTGCGCGACGGCGTCGCGCCACCGCCCGGAGCGCGCGGGCCGGTCGAGGCGTTCGGTCTCGACCCGATGGCCCGCGCGCTGGCGGATGCGGGACTGCCCCGCGTCGACTAGCTGCCGGGCTCGTACTTGAACGACAGGTTGAGCCGGGTGCGGAACCGACCCACCTTGCCGTCCTCAATTGTGATGTCGAGCTTGACCACCTCGGCGACGCGCAGGTCACGCAGGCTGTGACCGGCGGTCTCGATGGCGCGGCGGGCGGCGTCCTCCCAGGACTCGGTGCTGACACCGACGAGCTCGGTGACGCGGTAGACGGAGTCGGCCATCAGGGGTTCCTCCACAGGCGCGTTGATGAGGGAACCCATTCTGCCGCAGCGACATGGGCATCGACGGCATCGCGGACGGGCTGGCTAGGATGAGGAGCCCTGCCGCCGTCACGAGGTGATCCGCTATGGCCCTGTTCCGCTTCCTCGCCCGAATCGCGTTCGGTGCCATCTTCTTCACCGGCGGATGGGGTGCGCTGACCAATCCGGGACGGCGACCGGAGATGGTGAGCAAGACGCTGCCGCTGCCGGAGTCGGATCTGATGGTGCGGCTCAACGGCGCCGGGATGCTGGCCGGAGCCACCGCCCTGGCGCTCGGTATCAAGCCGCGTGCCGCAGCGACCGGGCTGGCGCTGATCCTGATCCCGACCACGTATGTCGGCCATCAGTTCTGGGCGCAGGAGGAGGAGATGGCGCGCCGCAACCAGCTGGTCCACTTCAGCAAGAACGTCAGCCTGATCGGCGCGCTTCTGACCTACGCGCTGAGCGACGACGACTGATCGCTGCCTTGCCGTCCAGTTCGGCCACGGGCGCGCCGGACCGGCTGGTCGCCCAGACCACGCTGACCAGCACCAGCGCGGCGGCGCACGCCACCTCGATGGCCCGGTCCCAATGCAGGATCGAGGCGGTGCCGAGGGCCCACAAGGCTCCGACCAGCATGCCGGAATACAGCGACAGGAAGATCACCGCGTTGAATCGGGCCATGAAACCGGGCGGAGCGCGGCGCTGGACTTCGGTGAGCCCCCAGACCTCGAACGCGCTCCCGCCCACGGAGCTGACCGCCAGGAGCAGCAGGGCAACCAGCACCAGGGGGATGGCGCTGAATCCGGTCAGCGCGAGCAACTCCGTCGCGATCGCCAGATAGACGGCCACCCTGGTCCACGAGCGGGGCGGCGACCAGCGTAGTGCCAGCAGGCCGCCCAACGTTCCTCCGATTCCGACGCTCGAGTACAGGTAGCCGACGGCCTCGTCCCCGCCGAAGCGTTCGCGGGCCGCTACGACCAGCAGGGCCTGCGTCACTGTGACCGCGAGCCCGCTGGCAAAGTTGGCCACGGCCACCATGCGCACCTCGGGCTGGCGAAGGGCGAGGAGAATGCCGCGGCTCGCGAACCGGCCGCGTTGCGCGTCACGGCCGGCGCTGTGGCCCACCCGCCTGGGACTGGGCAGCGTGGCCACCAACAGCGCACCCACAAGAAAGCTGGCGGCGTCGATGGCGAACAGTGGATCGGGACCGACCCGGAGCAGCAGCGCGGCGCCGATGGCCGGGCCGACGAAGATGCTGGTGCTAAGAAACAGCACGTACGTGGCGTTGGCACGCGGCAGGGCCGCATCCGACACCAGCATCGGAAGCAGGGCGCTCTGACTGGGCCGCACCAGTGCGCCGGCGAACTGCGCAAGCCCAACTGCCGCGTAGATGGCCCAGATCGCACCCGCGCGATCGGAGAGGATCAGCGACGCGGTGAACGCCGCCTGCAGGGTGGTGCCGATGATGATGATCCGGCGTGGAGAGAGCTGATCGGCGAGTCTGCCGCCGAGGAGCGGGCCGAGCGCCCGCGGGGCCACGCGCACGAGGATGTAGCCAGCGGGTCCCGCGGGATTGCCCGTCAACTCGTAGAGGATGACGACGAGCGCGACCGTGCTCAGCCAGTCTCCGTACCACGACAGCACGCTGCCCACGAAGAAGCGCAGGATCGGGCCGCGCCCACCCCGGTACGGGGGCGGGAGACCATCGAAGAATGAGGCCGCCGGCTCGCTTGGAGCCGGCAGCCCCAGAACCCCCTCAAGGGGAGTGCCCGGCCCTACCTCAATTGCCACGTCGGCAAGATTCGCAGAGCGGCGCTCCCTTGTGTGACGAACACCGTGACCGGTGCGTCACGACATTGTCCAAGGAACCGTTACACCAGCGGTCTACCTTGGCGGAACCGGTTCTTGCAGGAACCTAGACCCACGAGCCGTGGCTGCACTGGGTGTCCCAGGTGGCCATTGTTTGCCTCCGTCCGGCTGAGTCCACACTCAGCAGTCGAGGGGACTCTGGCGTACCCAGAATCGGGTGTGGGCGCGGTTGCCTCGCTCGGAGCGTTCAGATCGCGCTCTTTACTGACTCGTTCAACTTCTTTGCTGACTCGTTCAACTTCTTTGCCGGTCTTAACAAGAGGGTGCGTGGGCGCGCACGGTCTCGTGGCGATCATGTCGCGAATGCGGAATAGCGTGACGGTAGCGGGGACGATCCGAGCGATGGGCGGATTGCACGTTCTCGCGTTGTTTCGCCGGCTGCGGACGCTGCTGCCCGAGGACTCCTCCCTGGCGGTGGAATACCACGCCCCGCTGGTTGCCTTCGTGGCGGTCGTCGTGGCGGGTGCCGCGGCGCTGTGTGTCATCACCTTGCGCCCGGTGAGCGACCCCGGGACCCTGGTGATCGGCGGCCTGGTGGTGGTGGTAGCTTCGTACTCCAGCGTGCGGATGACCGAGGGTGTGGACATCGTCTGGACGGCAGCCGTGTTCGTGCATCTTGCGCTGGCACTTACGTTCGGCGCGCCCGGTGCGCTCGTCGCATCGGTCGCACAGGCCGGTGCCACGGCTCTGCGCATGAGGAGCGGCCTCCTCCGCGCCTCGTTCAACCTTGCGAATTATCTCATCGCAGACATCGCCGCCTGGCTGGTGTTCACGACGGGCAGGCCGTTGGGATCCGGCGCCGTGTGGGGCGCGGCGTCCGCCACCGCTGCTGGAGTGACGCTCTGCATCGTCAACAACTGCCTTTTGGCCGCTGTGCTGCGCATTGCGTCCGGCGGCCGCGTCAGCGCGTGGACCGCCTTCCGTCGCTCGGTGAAGTCATTGATCCTCTACAACGTCGGCTACGGCTGGGCGGCATACGGCGCGGTGCTCCTGCACAGCGTCGCCGGTACGATCGGCTTCACAACAACGCTGCTCCCGATACTCCTGCTCCAGGGGTTCCTCGTCCTCCTCGCTCGGCGCATCAAGGCGCAGGAGGCCGAGCGTGCGGAGCACGCGAAGGAACGCGAGTCGCTGCTGCAGCAGGCCATCGACGCCAGCGACGCTGAGCGCAAGCGCATCGCCAGCGACCTCCATGACGGCGTTGTGCAAACGCTCGCCGGTCTGGCGTTCACCCTGGCGGCGCGCGGCTCGACCAAGGACCGGGACCCGCAGCTGCTCGAGGCGGCGGACACGCTGCGCGCGTCGGTGACCGACCTGCGCACGCTGATGATCGAGATCGCACCGCCGGACCTCGACGAGGGCGGCGTTGACAGCGCGCTGCGCAAGCTGCTGGAGCCGCTGCCCGGACGCGGCATCGAGGTCGAGCTGGAGGCCACCGCCGGCACGCATCTGCCCCCCGACAAGACATCGCTGGTGTTTCGCGTGGCCCAGGAGGCGATCCGCAACGTCGTGAACCACAGCCAGGCGACGAGGGTGATCACCAAGTTCCGCTACGCGGATGGCATGGTGACACTCGAGGTTGAGGACAATGGTCGCGGTTTCTCCGCCGCCGATCGCACGCGTCGTCGCGGCGAAGGACACGTTGGTCTCCATCTGCTCAACAACGCGGTCGAGGCGTCGAGCGGTCGTCTTTCGCTCGACAGCGAACCAGGCCGCGGGACCTCGCTTATGCTGCAGCTTCCATGCTGAAATTGAGACGTAGATGATCCGCGTGTTGATCGCCGACGATCACCCGCTGATGCGCAAGGGGCTCGCCGACATCCTCGAGGGCGTCGACGACATCGAGGTCGTCGGGGCTGCCGAGGATGGCGCTGCGGCGCTCGCGCTCGCACACGCCGTCAAGCCCGACATCGTGCTCATGGACATCTCGATGCCGGGCATGGACGGTATCGAGGCGACCGAGAAGCTCGTCGAGATGGACTCGACGGTGCGCGTGGTAATGCTGACCTCATACTCCGAACGGGAGAAGATCACGGAGTCCCTCGCGGCGGGCGCCGTCAGCTACCTCACCAAGGACGCCCCGCCCGATGCGGTGATCCGCGCCATCCGGTCGGCGGCGGCGGCGGAATACGACGGCGCCGGCTGAGGGCCCTCCATCAGGTAACGGAGGGGGGTGGTCGCCGCGCCACACCGGTCCCTTCCAATCCGAACTGCGTCGCTGGCAACCGATCCCTCCCCCCGTACAGAACACAACGCCGACGGGCGCCTCAACCTTGCGCTCCGGACCGTCCTGAGTAGCCGCCCGGCGCGCGGGGGTAGGAAACGGGGGACCCGTGACGTTGACTCAGTAGATGGCCCCGACAGCGATCGCCGAGCCACGTCCGATGAGAGCCTTGCTGCGGTCGATCCGGCTCCTCGCGGCGACTGCCGCCACGGCTGCCACGCTGGTCGCCGGCCTCGGCGCTGCAACGGCGGTGTCGGCGTCCGCGGCCGCCCCGGCACAGGGCGCCTGCGCGAGCCTGGCAACCGGCGGCATCGACGACGGCCCGGTGCTGTACCACGCCGGTGAGGAGGCCGTCGGAGCCGCACCCTGCGCCTCCCCGATGAGCGTCGCCACCGCCCGCTCCGAGGCGGCGGTCGCGGGCGCCGGGCTGCTCGCCTTCGGCGCCACCACCCTGGTGTACCGCCGCCGCCGCCGCCTCGCCAGGTCGTCGCCGGCCTGACCGCCCGCCTCCGGGGCCGGCGGCGCTAGCATCGCGGCATGGCATCGGCGACGCACGCGCCCACCTCGAGGACCCCGGTGCACCGGGCTCTCACCCTCCACGGCCACCGGATGGCCTACCTGGAGGCCGGCTCGGGGCCCACCCTCCTGCTCATTCACGGCATCGCCGAGGCAGCCTGGGCGTGGGAGCGGATCATCCCGGCCCTGGCCCGCACCCATCGGGTGATCGCACCCGACCTTCTCGGCCACGGCCGGTCTGCGAAGCCACGCGGCGACTACTCCCTCGGCAACCAGGCAACGCTGATGCGCGACCTGCTCATACACCTCGACGTCAGCTCTGCCACCCTCATCGGTCACTCCCTGGGGGGCGGCATCGCCATGCAATTCGCCTACCAGTACCCCGAGCGGTGCGATCGGATGGTGCTGATCGCCAGCGGTGGCCTCGGCAAGGACGTCACCTTCGTGCTCCGAAGCCTCGGACTGCCCGGCGCGGACCTGGTCGCACCGCTGGTCCTCTCCGCCACCACCCGCAACCTGCTGCTCGGGGCGGGCGGCTGGCTGGGGCGGCGCGGGCTCAAGCCCAGCCCCGGGCAGCGGGCCTTCTGGCGCGGGTACTCGAGCCTGACCGACCCGAGCACGCGAGACGCCTTCGTGGCCACGGTTCACGCGGTCATCGACCAGCGCGGTCAGCGCATCTCGGCGCTGGAGCGGCTCTACCTCGCCCGGGCGCTCCCGACGATGCTCATCGCCGGCGAGGGCGACCGGATCATCCCCGCCAGCCACGCGGTGGATGCCCACGAGGAGATGCCCGGCAGCCGCCTCGAGATCGTGGCCGGCGCCGGCCACTTCGTCCAGATCGAGCAACCGACGCACGTCGCCCGGCTGATCCTCGATTTCATCGCCACCACGGAACCCGCGCACCTCACCGCCGAGGCTCTGCGCGACGCCCTCCGACAGGGACCCGGACGGCAGCGCCGGGCCGGCTGAGCCGTTCACAGACCCTGATCAGCGAGACAGCACAGGCCCCGAGCCTCAGCCAACGCCCCGACGCAGGCGCCGCCGTCGCATGGCCAGGGCACCCGCGCCGAACAGAGGCAGCACGGCGATGAGCGGCGCCTCCGACACGTTGGCGGCGGGCGCCAACCCGTACTGGGTGACCACAGCCTGCAGCGGCGTCAGCAGGTCGGCCGCGTAGGGCTGGAGGATGTTCGCCGGCCCCGAGGTCGGCACCGAGAACCGCCACTGGATGCCGTCCAGCTCCGTGACGGCGATGTCCTGGGTTCCGTTGTCGGTGTCGCCCGTGATGAAGAAGTGGATCCCGTGCTCGGCGATCGCGCCCTGGAACGGCGTTGTCGTGGGCGTGCCGTCCTTGGAGACGTCGGCATTGGGGTTGCACGCCAGGTCGGAGTACTTCAGGGTGGGGTTGCCGGTCTTGGCGCGCCAGTAGTCGCGATAGCCGTCCTGGACCACCTGGTCCGTCGAGGCGTTGCCGGGGTGGGGGCGCGGCACGGGATTGTCACCGGTGCCGTCGTCGAAGCAGGCGTCGTCGCGGTAGTACGGGACTGCCGCAGGGTTCAGCAGGCTGGTCGGGCTGGTGAACTGGAACATGTACACCAGGCTGCCGTTGTTGCCCGCCCCGGCCACCTCCTCCGGGTTGTCCACCGCCGAGCAGATCTGCTTTGTGGGATCGCACGCGTTGAAGTACGCCGGTGTGCCGGTGCCGGGAATCTGGTCGACGTAGCCGACGGTGTCGTTGATGCCGTCAATCGGCACACCGCCGGGGGTCTTGAGGTTGTAGTACGTGGACGCGGCGCCGAGGTTGTAGTCCCAGGCGGTGTACAGGCCGTCCGGCGGGATCGGGTGGACCCGGACGTGGTACGAGTAGGCGTCAGCGTCGCGGTAGTAGAACTCGGTCTTGGTGACGTTGGTGCCCGAGTCGGCGCCCCAGATCTCGCGGATGGCACGCACCGGCCCCACCTTCCAGCCGAGCAGCGCGGAATTCGCCTCCCAGTTCACCTGCTCGTCCTCGAACCCGACGACCGACACCTGCGAGTTGGGGCTCGACTGGAACGCCCTGCCCTTCCACCGCGCGATCAGGCTGGGACCGTACGTCGAGGTGGTGTTCGGCGCGGTCACCTGGAACCCGCCAACCATCCAGCGACCCGAAGCGGTGAGCTTGTACGTCGGCGTGGTGACGATCATGGCGTCGCGCGGGAAGCGGTCCGTCGACGCACGCGATTGTCCGTCCGGCGTGGTGATCGGCGGGCTGGCGTCGTTGCCGGGTGAGGTTCGGCACACCGTGCCGGTGAGGTTGGGGCCGTAGCCGGTGTTGCTTGTGCCGAGCTTCGCCGGGTCCGACGGGGCGAAGCTGTAGCGGTCGATCCACTCGCTGGCGTTGGTACCGCGCTGCATGTCGACGTAGCCGTTGGTGGTGATCGTCCCGTCCGATGCCTGCGTCGCCTTGAACGACGATCCGCCGGGCCGCGTGAAGAGATACACGTAGCTCGTCGACTGGTCGGTCGGGTCGACCAGGGTCACCGTCTGGCCGTTGCCGGCGGCGGCCGGCGGCGGCGTGCCGTCCGGGGCGGCCGCGCCCGCGTCCCTGGCCATGAACACGACCTCGTCGTCGTTGTTGAGCGTGCTCACCGGATCGGTCATCGCGCGCGTGTAGTCGCTGTCCGTCTCCTGGGGGCCGGGGGTGTAGATGCCCTGCGCCTTCGCCCAGGCGATGTCGGCGGCCAGGGTGGTGGGATCGGCGTAGCGCGCGGTGCACGTGCCCCACAGCTTCTTCCAGGCCTCCTCGCCCACGCTGTGCGCGTCGGGAGCCCAGGAGTAGGTCAGCTCCTGGTCGGTACCGCCATAGAAGGAGAAGCTGGAACGGTCATTGGCGAGGAAATTGGGGAACTTCTGGTCGACCTGGACCGGGACCTCGGCCCAGGCGGTTCCGGACCACTTGAAGGCGGTGACCTGGTTGGGGTCGACGCCCGCCGGAGTCCCGGCCGGTGGCACGGCGCAGGTGCCGTTGTGAGCGGTGCGGACCTGGAACTGCGCGGGCGGGTAGGTGCCGACACCGGACGGGTACGGCTGGCCGACGCACTGCGCCGACGGCCCGGACCACTGCGGGATCTGGGAGCCGGTGAGCACCACCGGCTCAGAGGCTCGAGCGGCAACGACGACGCCGGACGCGGCCGCGGAACCGGGGTGCAGCAGTGGAGCCAGGGCCGCCACCACCACGACAGCGACGGCCGCCCAGCCGCGGCGGTTGACGGGCCTGAGGGGCGCGGAGTCGTGGTTCGTGGAACTCATATCTCTACAACGCTCTCGGTGCCGCGTTCCCTGCGCCGACCGGGTCGACCAGTCGTCCCGCTCAGGTGGCAGGGGCAGGCTGCAGGCCGGCGGCCGTTGTGGCGTAGGCACGCCCGCAGCCGGTGCAGCGGAGGGCGTCGTCCAGGCGCAGCGCGCAGCGGCACACCCAGCCCAGTTGCCTGGCGGGGTTGCCCGCAACCAGCGCGTGCGCCGGCACCGGCCCGGTCACCACGGCCCCGGCCCCGACCAGCGCCCATGCCCCTACGTCGTTGCCCGCGACCACCACCGCCGCCGCCCCGACGGAAGCGCCCCTCGCCACCGTGGTCGCCGTCAGGGTCCAGTCGTCGCGGCCCTTGAGCACGCCATCCGGCGTCGAGGCCCGCGGCAGGCGGTCGTTGGTCAGGATGGCGCCCGGTCCGATGAACACGTCGTCCTCGAGACGCACGCCGTGAAAGATCAGTGCGCCGTTCTCGATCTTGCAGCGCGCGCCGATGACCACGCCGGTGTCGATGAACACCCCCTCCCCCACGCGACACTCCGCGCCCAGCGACGCGCCCTCGCGCAGGTGCGCTCTCGCCCACACCCGGCTGCCCTCGCCGATGGTGACACCGGCGTCGATCACCGCGGCCGCGTGAACGAATGTCGCAGCGTGCTGGGGATCGGCGGTCACTGGTGGCGCTCGTCGTGCGCAACGTTCGCGCTCTGGCGGAGCCGTCCGCGCAGGCGCCACAGGCCCAGCGCCATGCGCAGCGAGTCCCGCACCGGCGACACCGTCGACCTGCCCCCGTGCCGCGGATAGTCGACGGGAAGTTCAACCGCCTGCACGCCCATGCGCGCCGCCCACGCCACGATCTCGGTGCTCACCAGGTAATCGTCGCACTGCAGCAGCGGAAGGATCCGCAGCGCCAGGGCGCGCTCGATGATGATCGTTCCCTGGGTGTCGCGCCCCCGCAGCCCGAGGAGCGCACGGCGAAGCCAGCTGAAGCCGGTGGACATCAGCCTGCGCAGTGGGTCCACGTCGATGCGCGAGTCGGGATGCCCCTTCGACCCGATGGCGATACGCGGCGGTGGCCGGCGGCGCTGCCATGCTTCAACGTCGCTGAACCCGAAGGGCAGGTCCGCTGCGGTGAGCACGATGTAGTCCGCGCCGGCGAGCCCGATGCCGCGACGGAAGGCGGCACCGAGTCCGGTCGACGACGACACCGCCGAGAACCGAACGCTGCCGCCGTACTCGCGGACAAGCGTCTGCGTCAGTTGCGCCGAATCGTCGCTCGAACCGTTCTCCACCATCACAATCTCGCATCCAGGGCGGGGCTCGAGCTGCTCGAGCAGCCGTCCCATCCGCTCGCGGAGCACTCCCTCCTGGTTGTACACGGGGATGACGTACGTCAGCGTCGCCGCGGTCATGCCCGGCCGAGTTCGGCGACGACGCGGTGCGGCGGGACGATTGTCTCTCGCTCCGCGTGCACGCGCGCGGCGTCGGCGGACATCAGGCCGAGGAAATGCGCGAGCTGCAGACCCAGCGGTTCACCTGCATGGCGCACGAACGGGATGTCGACCATGGTCTCGGCGCGGTAGGAGCCGCCGTCAACGGTCAGAGACTGGCGCAGGTGCCTGTACACGGTGAGGTTCTGGCGGAGCAGGTCGAGTTCGAAGAGGGCTCGTCCGGTGTCCACCCGCATGGTGCGCACCTTGCGCTGTCCGGCGCGGCTCGCCGAGAGCGTGGCGATGGTCCCGTCGTCGAAGCGGATGGTGCAGTCGGCTACCTCGGCGCAGGGCTTTCCCGGCGGCGTCCACGTCGCTCCCGTGACCCCGGCCACAGTGCGGCCGGGGTTGAGCCGCAGGGCGATGTCGACGTCGTGGATCAGGAGGTCGTGCACCACGCTCGAGACAGTCCGCGGGTTCTGCGGTGAGTGGCGCAGGGCGACCAGGTGCACCGGGGGCTCCTCCATCGCGGAGCCGAGCGCGGTGATCACCGCGTTGAAGCGCTCGACGAAGCCGCACATCAGAATGACGCCGGCATCGCGAGCCGCGGCGACGACCACCATCGTCTGCGCCAGGTCCTCGGACACCGGCTTCTCGACCAGCAGTGGCCTGCCCGCGGCGATCACCTGCAGCGCGATGTCGGCGTGGGTCGCGGTCGTGCTGGCAACGATGATCGCGTCGCAGTCCAGCGCGTCGTCGATGGATGAGGCGGGCACGCCACCGAACTGGTCGGTGAGCCGCGTCGCCCGCTTTGGGTCGGCGTCGACAACAACTGCGAGCGACGCCTGCGCTGACGACGACACCACGTGCGCATGCCGGGTGCCCATCGATCCCGCACCGATCAGGCCGATGCGTACCTGCGCAGCCAACTGAGGCGGCTCCTTCCAGTGGTGCCAGCAGAGAACGCGGTGGCGAGATCGGAGTCTATTCGATCCCCGGCGCAGGTGCGGCTGTGGAGGTTCGAACTCCAGAAACTTGCTGATGAGACCGGGTTGGAACTGGAACCCGGCTGATCCTTACGGTGGCGCCAGTCCTGCGGTCACGTCGCCCCGGGGTGTCAGGGCCGCGTCGTTGAGCGCGAGCACGGTTCGACAAATTCGCCCTGATAATGAGCCGGTGAGATTCCGGGAGAAGGGACCGGCGGCGGACCTTGTGGCGACCTCGGACGCCGAGGGCACCTCTCGATCCGGTACCCAGGTCGAACACGCTCCGAACACCGCACCCGGAGCACGCCGCGACCCATCCCGGCGAAAGGGTCGTCGCCAAGGGGCAGACACGAGGGTGGCGACGGTCATCGCCGCCGCGACCGATGACGCTGTCGAGGGACCCGCGTCCACCCAGGTCGCCCCGGACGACGCGGTCAGTTCCAGCGCTGTCACTTCGTCGGCGCCGCTACCGGATGACCACGGGCTGATCCTCGTCCCCCAGGCCCCAAAACCCACTCCGCGCTCGGTTCGCGCATTTCGCCGAGCAGGCTTGCTTCTCGATCGGTTCAGCGCACGCGCGTCGTCGAACCCGGTGATTCTTGCCGCTCTGACCGCGGCTGTCGCCGGACTCGCAATGGCATGGAACATCCAGGGATACCCTCGAGTGAAAAGGGACGAGGGAATCACCTCGTACACCGCGTACAGCATCCTCCACGGGACTGGTAACGACGCTATCTTCACCTTTCGTCACATGCCTGGCGCGCCGCTCATGCTTGCCGGCTGGGACCGCCTGGTCGACATGGTCAATCAGTCCACTGGCTGGTTCACGAGCATGTCGATCATCGACCGCGGGCGGCTACTGATGGTGGTGCTCGCCATCATCGAGGCGCCGCTTATGTTCTACATCGTGCGGAGACTCACGGGGATCGACCTGCTCGCTACAGGTGCGGCAATTCTGTTCTCGCTCTCTCCGCTGGAGTTGTGGTACGCACGCTGGCTAGAACCCGATCCGTTCGTCGGATTCTGGAGTCTCTTTGCACTCGCGCTTGCCCTGCCCCCGGCTCGTGGCAAGGGAAATCCACTGAGAGCGTTGATGGCCGGCTTGATGCTGGGGGCCGCAATCTTTTCGAAGGAGATTGCGATTCTCCTGGCACCGGGGGTCGGCCTCATGATCCTCGGATGGCCCCGCGGGCGTCGCTTTCTGGCCGTCCCACTACTCATCGCCGGCACCGCCGTGATCCCAGGGGGATTCCTGGTGTGGCTGTACCAGAACCACGAACTGTTTGTGAACCCGGGCCACGCATCGTTCGTCGGGGTCATGCTCGACCAGGCGGGGCGTCAGCATGACGGCGGGCTCTTCAGTACCGGGAGCCAGTTCTACACAGTCAAGAACATCTGGGGATCGCTGCAGCCGTTCTTCATCACGCTGAGCCTCCTCGGGTCCGTATGGCTCACGGGATTCGGCCGCAGTGTGGCCCGGCGCGGTCTCGGGCTGATGGCGCTGGCCTTCTGGCCATTCTTCGCGAGCGGGCTGATAGTCCAGGACTATTACGTCGCTGCGGCGGTCCCCGTGTGGACTGTGGCAGCGGTGCTCGCCGTCGTGGACTTCTGCGAGCGGGACTTCGTGCAGAAAAGGCTCTGGGGTTTCGGACTCCTCGCGCGGGCCGGAGGCCTCGGTACCGTGGTGTTCCTACTGCTGATGGCGCCGGGCATACCCGCCGACGCACTGGCGTTCGGAGCGCAGGACGCCAAGATCCAGACGGACGCGACCCTGTGGCTCAGAGAAAATGTGAGTCCGCAAGCAGCGATCGTCGACGATGGGAGCGATTCACTTGACCTGCGCGGTTCCACACTTGCCGGCCACGACGTCCCTAACGTGTGCAACTACTACGACACGTCCTGTCTAAACAGCGCCGGAGTGAAAGTGGCGTATATAGTCGATTCTGGCCTGCTGAACTACCTCGCGCAGCAGGACCCGACGGGCAGCGGCAAACTCCGGGCGAAGGCCCTCAGCGGCACCCTCGTGTGGTCAGCCGAAGGTCTCACCGACAACAATTTCATCCACATTTTCCGCGTTGATCTCACCACCGGGCCCTGAGGTCGATTCCTCGGGTGGGCTGCCGCTCGGCTTCGTGTAGCTCCGAGTCGGGATCGTGGCCTGTACCCGCGGCTGGCAGACTTCCCGGGCCCCCCGGCAGGCGGCCCGCTTGGTAAGGCCGAAGCCTGTCGGTGATCAGATGCCTGAGCGCACGGGAAGCGCATCGAGCGCTCCGGCGAAGGCTGCGGCCGAAGTGCTGGAACTGACGATGCGCCAGTCTGTTTCCTTGTTCATGTCGAACCAGATGAAGGCCTGGATGTCGGGACGGTTCTTGAGCTGCGCGAACATGTCGGTGATCCACGCAGCCTTGCTGCCGCCCACCTCAGTGCATCCGACCTCGGCCAACATGACCGGCCGGTGCGAGATCGATTCGATGTCAGCAATGCTCGGGAAGAAGACGTCGGCGAAGCTGTGCCAACCATTGGAGTTGGTCGTGCCCCAGTTGTAGCCGTCCAGCGCCAGCCAGTCGACGTAGGCATCCCCGGGGTAGAGGCTGCGCAGTGGCGTTGACCCCGTGTACTCAACATTCGGGCTCCAGACCCACCGCACGTTGTTCGCTCCTTGTTGTGCGAACACGTTGTGGATGTGGCGCCAGGCGTTGACGTAGTCGGCCGCCTTCTGGCCGTCCTTGCCGATGGAATAGCTGGACCAGTTTCCATTCATTTCAGAGTCGAAGCGAATGAATACCTGACGGCCGAGGGTACGCAGGCCGTCCGCCCAGCTGATGAGGTACGGGTCGAAGGCACCATTCGCGATGTTCGCGAGATCGTACGCGGACTCGTTCGAGATGGAGGGATCATCGGAGAGCCAGGTCACGACTGGCGTGGCGCCCTGCGCAAACGTCCCTTGGATAAAGGGCAGTGCCTGCGTGAGCGCACCCCACCCGCCGCCCCAATGTACGTACGTCTCCATGAAGTTGGGCTGGCGCCCGACAAGGTTCACAACAGTTGCCAGGCCGGTCGTGGTCTGCGGAAACCCATCCTCGACCAATCCCCAGCCTGCCCGGAGGGTGTTGTTGGTGTTGTAAAACGAGTGGGCGAGAGTCTGCGTCGGCGACGCCACTCCTGCCCTCGCGGCAGTCGCTGCACCGGTGGCGGACACGGTCGACGCGAGCGCCGTGGGTACTGCCGCCGCGAGAGCGGACGTGGCAGGCGCCGCAGCGTGCGCCGTGGAACTCACTTCGTGAGCAAGCCGCGCCACGGCGGGCGCGGTTGCTGATGCAGCGACTCGGACAGGCGGCGTCGCTGCGGACGCTACCGCCGGTCCGGACAGCACAGCGATCGTGCCGAAAGTGGCGACGGCAAGCCAGTGGGGACGAAGGGGGCGGGGCACGGGGGACTCCTGGGTGGTTGACGGCAGAGCCAGCACAGCCGATAATACAAACCCTAGGTTACTGCTTCCGTGGACTGGTGGCGATCAGTCACGGCCGTGCAACGAAGGACCGTCCATCAGACGAACTGTGCCGCCACCGTAGGCAGGCCGTACCCGTTCAGTCAATGGTCCCGAGCGTCGAAATCTCTAGTGCGAGTTCAACTTCTTACAAACATTGGTTGAACATTTACAAAGGTTCGCTCAGACCTGACAGTGGTACTGCCTCACTTTCACCGTGGGTCCCTGTTGCCAGAAGTATTGGTCCAGTGGGAATGGGCCTCTTGTCGCTCACCTTTGGCGTCGGAGTCCAACTGACTCGCCGTGCGCCGAACATCCAGCGGAGCAGAGCGAGGAATGGGCCGACGGTCTCACATAGGCCAGCGATGGGTGTGATGACCAGCATCACGGCTCCCTGGCGCACTCGCTCTTTCCAGTCCACCGTCTGGTAGCGAAGGTTGCGCATGATGCCGATCTGGTAGGAGGCGATCCAACCCACCGCGGAGGCGATGATCAGGACTCGCCAGAGGCCCACGAGCGATCCCCAGTTCGTGGAGGTTTCTGCCGGATGCACGATGAAGTACAGCCCCGCAAACCCGACCGGGAAGCCGAGCGAGTAGGTGGCGATCCGGTACCCGATGGACGTCATTAACCGCCGCTTTTCGCGCCGGGTCATCCCGTCGTATTCGTGGCGCGTGTTCATCGCCCGCAGACCCTGCAGGGCTCCCATGACCCAACGCAAGCGCTGCTGGACCGCCCAATGGAGCGACAGTGGCGGCTGCTCGAGCATGGTCGCGCCATGCCAACCGAAGGCTTCACGACCGAGCTGCGAGAAGGCGCGGAGGCCGAAGAGCAGGTCCTCGGCGATGAAGGGCTGGCCATCGAGGGTTCCGAAGTCCCAGCCGATGGTGTTCTCTGCCTCCTCGTCAACTACGAGGTTGCTCCCGTGAAGATGAGGCGGAGGCGGATTCTCCATCACCCGCGCACATTCCGAGCAGCCGAATGGCCTGGTGGATTCCAATGCGCGGCAGATCCATGGGGTGTTGCGCCATTCCAAGGGGTAGAGGATGGGTCCCTGGCTTACGGGGCGCGGATCATCGCTGAGGTACGCTGTGAGAACGAGGAGATGGGCCTCGGTCACAAGCGTCTCCTCGTCGAAGTGGACGATGAACGTGCGTCCAGGCTTCCGATTCCAGCCATCCCGTCGCTTGTCGACCATGTACTGCAAGGCGCGTGCCTTGAGTCGGGTTCCGTTGAGAGTCTCATAGTCAGCCGGCAGAGTCACCGCGTCCACCTGCAGGACCGAGGTGGAAAAACGCTCTTGTAGGTAGGCGGCCTCCTCACCCGACTCGGTGATGATCTCGGCGCTGACCTTGGCTTGAAGCCAGGGGTGTCGCGTAAGAATCTGGGCAAGCTCCGCAAGACTCCGCTCGACGACGGGAACCGCACCACCCTTTGTGGTGACCTGTACCTTCATGAATGGAATGTCGCGCTGCCGCAGATCATCAAGGTCAGGCATCGCGGGGTGAGTGAAGTAATGTCGACTCACCACCCAGCACCGGTAGTAGTAGATGTACCGAAGGGCTATCGCTGTGAGGGCGAGTGACACGGCAACAGAGGCGAGCCGATAGAGCGTGCCCTCGGGAATCACGGTCGACGTGCCGAAAAAGGTCAGTGGCAGCGCGGTCAGTGTCGAGATGCTGGCAAGTAGATAGATCAGGATCAGCAGCGCCCCGAGCACGGCGCCAATGACGCGCCAGGCCAAGTCGCGGTGGGCGGACCAGCTGCGGTCGAGCCGCCGCCTCCAGCTCCGATCCGACCCGGCCAACTGGTGACCGACCGTGTTGATCCCTCGGCGAAGCCTGACTGTAAGCTCGCGCCGCCCCGGCAGCGTGAAGGGAGGCATAGACCCGCCCCCAGCCACAGCAAGGGTGCGTCCACGAGACATCGCCAAGATGCCGCCGAGGAGGGGGATGAGCACCAAGAACAGAAAGAAGGTGGACGGAGCGCTGATGTGATCGACGAAGAAGGTGCTGGCGCCGCCCGTTGACGCCGAGATGCTGTTCGCGTCCGCGATGACTTCGATCTCGTTCTGGTAACTGCCGCTGCTGGCGTATATCAAGTACGCGCCGGGAGTCGCACTGAAGTGGATGAAACCGTGCACGCTGCCATCTGCGTCCGTGGTCGTCGTTCCCTGAGTCAGGACTGCATCGGCGGCCGGCTCGAGGGCAATGACCACGGAGAGGTGTGCGGCCCGGACCGGGGTCGAGAACGCGGTCAGGGTGGCGACGTACGGGATGTCAGCGCCGGGCTGAACGTGGCGAGGGATCGTTACCTGAATGAGCACCGGACCGGTCTGCGGAGGAGGATTGAACGCGATGGGGCCGGTGGAAACGATCGGCTTGCCATTCTTCGGGAGGACATAGCCGTTGCCGCGTGCACTCGGTCCGCTGCTGGCCGGTGACCCGCCCCCGGCGACCCCTGCCGCGGCGCTTACCTGGAATTGAGTCGTCGCTGTCAAGGGCGCGCCACCGGCTGTCGTGACGACGATGGTGGCCGGGCCATCACCGAGGCCGGCAGGGATGGTGAGGATGATTTGTGTGTCGCTCCACAGCGTGATCCTGGCGAGCCTGCCACCGATGCTGACGGAGCCTTCGGAGATTCCAAAGCTTGACCCCTGCACCTGCACGAGGGACCCGACGGCGCCCGTTGATGGCGTAACAGACAAAATCTTTGGGATCACCTGCAGCGCGACACTCGGTGGTGGGGTGTTAATGGCCGGGGTGAGCTTCACTGACCCCGAACGGGCGCCAGTCGGAACAGTGAACGTGACACGATCCGTAGACCACGACGCCGCTGGCACGCTACTGCCGTTGAACAGGATTGTGCCGGTGGTCGAGCCGAGGCCCGTACCAACGAAGGACACCGTCTCGCCAATGGTCACCATCGTTGGCGAGGCAGACGTGACCTGTGCCTGTACCACCAGGGTAGGGCGCGCAACGGCAACTCTGTCGACCGTCCTGGTCAGAACCACGGAACCGCCGTCGGCGTCTGGTACCTGGAAGGTGATTCCCGTATCCGACCAAGTTGTACGGACTGGCAGCCCGCCAAGCGCCGCTGTCCCTGCTGGCCCGAAACCGTTGCCGGACACTCGGACCATGGCTCCAGCAAAGCTGGGCGAGCTACCAGAGAAGCTCGTCACGTGCGCTGCGATATCGATGGTCCCAGCGTTCACCGCGATCGACACGGGGGGATCGGTGTTCGCAGGAGACGTGCTCGAGTTGTACGGTGCGTGGAATGTGAGCGCCACGGGACCCGCGCAGTACACAGAGGGCGCGGACAACGTCAGCTTCGTGTCGGAGCCTAGGGATACGACCGGCGCCTCCGACTTGTCCTTGCCGTCACAGACCACAGCGCTGGGTGCCGTTGTGACCGTGCGGCCGAATGTGAAGTTGGAGCCGGCCACGACCATCGTGGAAGCCTCAAACGGTGCCACCGAGCTCGCCAGGTTCGCGACAGGGGCGGCCCAAAAGTTGTAGTTGCTGTTCGATGTGGCGCTGTTGCCGAACTGGTCGGTCATCACCACGGTCACGGATCCGCCAGGCCCTGTTGGCTCTGTGAAGGTGAGCGCTGTGCCGGACTGGTTGGCGCTAACTTGAGCGGCGGCCATCGTCGTCATGTCGCCGGGGACGCCGAACTCGACCGACGGGCCACACGCTGGCGCCGAGTAGCCGGCACCCTGAACGGTCACTGTGGTCGTGCCGGGGACGCCGAAATGTTGGTTCGTAGTCGCGTCCACAACCCCGCTGACGACGGGCGTTGGGCACAGTGACGGACCCGCCGCCAGGAGATGCAGTGCGTGTGTACCGGACAGACCGAAGACCGCAACTGCCGCCAGCCCGACGCCGATGAGGAGCGAAACGCTCCTCGGGGTATGGGCGAGGAACCGCCAGCGCTGTCTACCCGGGCTCCCGGAACCGGAAACCATTGACCTGCCTCTAACCCGAGTGCTTGACTGTTCCTTGAACCATAGCCTGTGCCACAGACTGGAGGTTCACATCGGCCTTCTGGTACACCGCGTCGAGCTTGGCGTCTGACTTATCGCCACCGGTGATGGTGTTGACCATGTCAAGGAAGATGCCCCGGAGGCCGTCGCTCGGGCGAACGTCCGGCGCCTGGTCACTTCCCCCGTACAGGTTCGACGTCAGGGCGATCCGCTCGTAGTAGGTAGCGTTCTTGAACCGGACAGGCCATGCCCAGGAGATCGTGGACCACCGGGCCTTGGTGGCCGGGTCGGAGTAGTTTAGGAGGACGCCGGTAACACCGCCGCCGAGATCAACGCGGTCAGACCTTGTGATGTTGTAGTCGTGGAACAAGAAACAATTCTGGAGGTTGTACGCGTCCAAGGCACCTCGGTTGTCGGTTCGAACCACGTCTGCGTACACAACCCCGTTGGCCTGATTCGACACGATGTACCGGTCGAAGGTCGAGTTGTCGCCGAAGTACTGTTTTGCCCATGGATAGTCGGCGGAGAACGAGGCGTGTAGAGACGAGGGAAGACCGGGGCTCGGGAAGGCAGCAACGCGCGCAACGCCCGAACCGTCCGCGAACGCAGCGTATTGCGAGAGTTGGAAATCAGCCGCCGCCACCAAAGACGCCAGCGCGGCGAGGAGGCCGATCGAGATAACGCGACGGCGGCGGGATGTGAGCCGCTCGACGGGGCGGCTCACCGGCCCGTCGGTCACCAGCTCTCGTGGCTGGAGCCGAAAGACAGGGAGCAGACGCATCATGATGGCTGTGGCTACCGTGAAAAGGACCAAGCCGATGACAGCGTGGTAGCCGCCGAGAGCAAGCTCCGGGTGCCCAGAGCGAGCAAGCGCGAGGATCGAGACCAGCCTCACGACGTTCAGGCTGAAGCAAAGGACCACACCAACGAGCAGCCACAGCAACTTTCGGGCCCGGGCGCGCTGCATGGTGACGAGGATCGCGCCGCCGATGAGCGTGAACCCGAGGACACTGTTGGCGCCCGAACAAGCCGTGCCGACATTGATGAGGAGCGGTGAGCCATGGGTCGGTGTGATGAGGAGGTTGCCCTCCCCCGACGAGGCGGTCACTCCCAGGGCACCCACATGCTGAACGATCTGCGACAACGCTGCGTTGGTCGCGGACGTGAACCAATCCATAACGCCGTTGAGCACATGAAGGTACAGCGCTGGCCACATCAAGAACAGAAAGAGGAGGGAAGCCCGTAGCCGCCAGAACCATGTGGTGCCGTACAGCAGGATGACGCTACCAACTACGAAGAACGCAAGGGACAGGACGTCAGCCCGATCGGTCCAGTAGTAGGTCGAGGCGAGCGCGGGGACGATGGTGATGAGGGCGACCGCAACGGCCAGGATCGGAATCGCAATGAGTAGGTCGAGATGGCGGTCGCGGCTGGGCTGGCCCACCTTGCGGTAGCGGCGGACCGTGAGCACCGCGATACCGAGGGAGAAGAGAGGCAGCAGAGGGAGGTACGCCAGCGGCGTATCCAACTCCAGATAGTCGAACATCGTCGACAGCGTGTAGCCGTAGGCGCACAACGCCACCAGGACGAGGGCAATCGCTGGCAGGATCAGTCGGTGCTTGCGGCCGAGTTCCTGGACGCGGCCGAACACCTGACGAGGGCCGAAACCTCCGGTTGAGATCGATGCGAGGCTCATTGACACTCCTTAGCCGCTGTCGAGGGCCCGGGCTGGCCGTACCGAGTTGCCGCGTCGAAGGATTAAACGTCCAGCTTTCCGCAAACCTTGCGCCTTCCTGTGGCGGGGTGGCGACCCGCAGCACCTTCTACTCGCAGTCGACGGACCACGGCGCCACCTGGAGCACACCGCTCAAGGTGGACACGCAGCCCACCAACACGGATTACAGCGCGTACTCACGCGGAGGAGTCTTCGAGGGTGACTACAACCAGATCACCGTGGCCTCGGACAACACCGCGTACATCACGCGCGACGAGGCGTACGCGCCGACCGCCGGGGCGCCGTGCAGCTGCATCCTCGCGGATCCGCCGAGCAACAACGAGTTCCAGACCACCTGGGTGGCCACCGCCCTGGCGTCCACACCCGCCAGCAACGTGCCCGATGCGCGCTGGGTGCCTGCGCTCGGCCTGCTCGGTGGTGCCGTCATGGTGATCGCGCTGCGGCGGCGCCGCCGCAGCGAGCTGCCGGCGTAACCGCCGGCGTCGATGAGGCCGCCGGGGTCCCTCCCGGAGGCGCTTCTGCGCCGGTATCCGCGAAGACGACGGTGAATGCGAGAGTTCCCCGGATGTCTGTGGAGACCCTGTGCTGAGCGGCGGACTGGTGCTCCAGCTCGCCCTGGACACCCTGGCCACCGCGGGGATCTACGCGATCATCGGCATGGGCGTGTTCATCGCGCACAGCGGAACCCGGGTGCTGCACCTGGCCATCGGTGAGGTGGCGATGGCGGGCGCGTTGGTCGCCTCCGGCCTGGCCACCAGCTGGCCGCTGTGGATCGCCGTGATCGTCGGGATCGCGGTCGGCGGCGCGGTCAGCGCCGCCGGGGAGCGTGCGCTGGTGGCGCCGCTGGCGCGCCGCGTGGAGCTGGCGGCCATCCTGCTGATCGCCGGCGCGGTGGTGCTCCGCGAACTGCTGCGCGGCCTGTACAGCCGCGCGGCCTACGCCTTCCCGTCGGTTGGCGGGGTGATCCGGCCCAGCGGCGGCATCATCCGCGTCGCCGACATCGTCACCATCGGTGCCGCCCTCGCGGTCGCGGCCGGGGGCACCTGGGTGCTGCGCAACACCATCGCTGGCGCCGCGCTCCGTGCCACCGCCGCCGCTCCCGACAGTGCCGAGCTGATCGGCGTCGACACCGCCCGGGTGCGCACCGCCGTCTTCGCGGTCGCCGGTGTGCTGGCCACCGCCGCCGCGCTTCTCGCGGCCGGGCGCCTGCCCATCGCCGCGACCGCGGGCGTCCCGCTGGCGCTGAAGGGCATCGCCGCCGCCGTCGCCGGCCGGCTGCGCTCGCCCCTGACCGTCTGCGCCGGGGCACTGGTCATCGGCACCGTCCAGGTGGTCGCCACCTACTTCTGGGGCAGCGGTGGCGAGGTTGCCGCCGACGGCGTCGCCCTTCTCCTCCTCATCACCGGGTGGCGGCGATGAGGCGCTGGCGCGATCTCGGCCTGTTCGCGGTTCTCCTGCTGATCGCGGCTGTGATCCTCCCCATGCGACTCGGTGGTCCGGACCTCGACCGCACCGCCACCGCCCTCGCCCTCGCCGGCCCCGCCGCCGGGGCGGCGCTGTCACTGGCGGTCGGCCGCCCCAGCCTCGCCATCGGCGCCCTCGCCGGCCTCGCCGCGTACGTCTCCGGCGCGCTGGCGATCCGCGGGATCAACGTGCCCCTCGCCGTGGTCATCGCCGTCGCCGTCAGCGCGGCAGGCGGGGCGCTGGTCGCGCTCGCCACCGCTCGCCTCGACATCATCGGCCTGCTCGCCGCCACCCTGCTTGCGGCGGTGGCGCTGGCCGCCATCACCCAGGCCCTCCCCGGTCTCAGCGGCGGTCAAGCCGGGCTGGGACCGCTGCCCCCGCTGGGGACGCCGGTCAGCGGCGGCGGAGTGGCCCACCTCACCTCGACCGGCGATCTCCACGCCCTGCTCGCCGCCGCCCTGCTGGTGACCGCCGTGGCCACAGCCCTCCTCAGCGGGAGGGTCGGGGCGCTCTGGCGCGCTGTCGGCAGCGACCGGGGCCGCGCTGCCGGGTCGGGCCTACGACCGCTGCGGGCCGAGGTGATCGCGCTCGCGGTCGCTGGTGGCCTGGCCGGTTTCGGCGGGGCGCTCAGCGCCCACGTCAACGGGGTCGCCACGCCGGACCTCTTCGCCCCCGACGTGGTGGCGCTGCCGCTCCTCGCGGCACTGCTGGCGGGTCGCGGAAGTGCGCTCGGCGCGGTCCTCGCCGGTGTGGGCACGGCGCTCCTCGGCAACCTCATCCTCCCCGACCTGGGTTGGCGCGGGCCACCCTCCGCGACCGCCCTGGCACTCGGGCTGCTCGCCGTCGCCGTCGTCGCCAGCCTGCTTCCCGCGGCCGGGGTGCGGCGCCGCCCCCAGCCGACTGAGATCTCGGCGGACGACCCCTGGCCACTGGCCGGGGATGAGTTCTTGGGCGCCACGCTGATCGTTGACGACCTCGAGGTTCGCGCCGGCCCCCTGACCCTGATCCGCGGCCTGTCGCTGAGCGCACCGGCAGGCGCCGTGCATGGACTGGTCGGACCGAACGGCGCCGGCAAGAGCAGCGTGCTCGGTGCGCTGGCACGGGGGCCGTCCGCACGGGTGAGGCTCGACGGAGCCCTCGGCCAGGTGGTGCTCCAGCCCCAGGCGGGCGGGGGCTTCCCCGCCTGTTCGGTCGACGAGACCCTCCTGCTCGCCGCCCGGGGCGGTGGCCGCACCGGGGCCGACGCGGCGGCGGTGGCAGCGCTCTGGAGGGAGCGTCTCGGCCTCCATGGCGCGGGCCGCACCCTGTGCGCCGAACTGAGCGCGGGCCGCCGGCGCCTTGTCGACCTGGCCAGGGTGCTGCTGCGGCGCCCCGCCGTGCTGCTGTGCGACGAACCGCTGGCCGGGCTCGACCCAGATCGGAAGAGCGTCGTGTAGGGAAAGAGTGTAG
>OCZT010000422.1_pt1 | contig 42022 bp, 28 predicted proteins | sample 1539031 | NCBI WGS metagenome assembly OCZT01 (sample SAMEA3539308, study PRJEB22396) | soil metagenome | biome: tundra; feature: field; material: soil | place: USA | collected 2010-05 | depth 0.15 m
GCCGCGCGCCGCAATCGCGCTGAAGTGGCCCGTGTTCGAGCCCACGTCCAGCACGCTGCGCGACGGAAATTCGGCCAGCGCCTCCCCCACGAATCGCTGCTTGGCCTGGAAATGATCCCGCGTGTAGTTGTTGTTGGTGGTCATGTAATCCGACCACACGGAGGGCCGCCAATGTTCCGGGCTTCTTGAGGCTGAACAGCCCTAGCTGGATTCGCAGGAGATCTAGGGGCACGAGAAGCAACCCCAGGAATCCGGCGGCAACGATCCTTGAGGCGTGGGGGATGGATGTTCGGCTAATCCACACGTACACGCCCCAAAGTATCAGTGTTAGGAGGGCAATATCGGCAAGAAGGGCCAAAAAATACCGCAAAGCTACGTCCACCCTTACGGGAGGACTCAGAAAAAAATCGTAGTACCGGCTTTCGAGTTGCCGCCAGGCGCCAAAAAAGCAGAAGTTCGCATAGGCGAAGCAGACGATGAAGGCTGATTTTATCGACCACGGCAGTGTCCGCCGTTCAGCCGTATTTTCTCGCGGCAATGCGGCTTGGTGTACTTTACGATCGGTCAACACTAGTCTCCTGTTGGTGCCAGCCGCTTGGCCGACCCTGCGGCCCCCTATGTCGCCTAGGTTAGCACGCTGACGACCAAATGGGAGGAGAAGCCTCTGCACTACCAGGTTGCGGCCAATATGAGGTTCGCTGGGAAAAACCCTGTAACGACTTCCCTTGTTTTTCCAATTCTGCGCAGAAATTGGAAATGTGGGCGCTGTTTGGTTCCGAAACGCATCGCCACCGCCTGTGGCACCTTTTCAGAAATACCCGGCGACCCGTTAACTTATTGATTCTGCGTTCGACGAGGACGTCAAAGGGCACGGTTTTCGCCGAGCAACGGTGTCCTTCCGCACCCTGCTAGAGATTGAACTCTGGTTAGGTGCCCATATACTGCCCTTTGACCATCTTGTGCCCGATCACCCAGTTCCTGTAGACTCTGAACTGGTGGATGGGCTCATACATCCTTGAAAAGACGACATCTATCACCGTGACGGAGAAGCCCCCTCTTTAGGCCAATCACCAAGGCGACTCCCTCACAAGGTCTCAAGCAAGTGGAGAGTTGGGCAGTGACCACTGGGATACAGGCGAAACCGCCGGCAACGATCTGTAGGAGTATGTATACGATGAGGGCAACGGAACTTCTTGCGAAACTCCTCCTGCGTGGGACGATCGGTCTCTGCTTGGCTTTCCCGATATGGGCGGCCATCGGCGATAATGCGCCCCCTATTCCGGCAACGTACAATACGGGGCACCCTCGTCTTCCGCATCCCGACGCTACCTATCTCGCTAATCTTGCGGCGAACTCTAAGATCCTTGCACAGTACAACAGCGACGGGGACGCCTGGGACTCTACCAACCCCGGCGGCTACTACTACCTGCGAAGGCTGTTGATCGCCTACATGGCGGACAAGACCGCCGATCCCACCCGAGCAGCCGCATACCTCGTCAAGATCAAGGCCATGCAGAACCTTCAAGGGTTCACGGGGCGCCTGCGAACCCTTGGGACCGATGGCGTGGGGACCGGCACAAATACCTTGCGTAGCGCAACGGTCGATTTCAGGACGGCGTGTAACGGCGCGAGCGCGGTCAATTGTCAAATCGTGGCCGCCTTGAAAGGGTACAACATCTACTCTGTCTCTAGCGATGGAACAACCATAACGCTGCCAGCCGGCGTGGTTGTCAGTGGCACGGGGTTGACGTTCAGTCTGATGGATTCCATCCAAGACAACAGCGTCTCGATATCCATACTCTACGACTGGATTTACAACGATCTCGATTCCGGGTCGAGAACGGCGTTTGCAAATGAACTGGCTATGCAGTGCGTCAGTTGGGAAAATGCGTACGTCAACTCGGACTACAGTCCCTACAACGATGAGACCTACATCCGGCAGGACGAATCCGGATTGCTCGATGCGCTGGCCATCTACCCGGATCACGTGGACGGGCTCACCCACCTGAAGTTCATGATGGATGTTTGGTTTAACCGGCTAATTCCCGCGTGGCGGCAGGTATTCGGCCCCGAGGGAGGCCAATGGCATGAAGGCTGGAACGACTACATCAATCGAGGCAACGGACTTGGGTCGTTCATCGTCACGTCTACATTGTCCTGGCAGGTTGCCAGCGGAGATCCGATTCTTACCCGGGAGTCCTGGCTGAAGAATTTCGCCTATGCCACAATCTACATGACCAGGCCGGATTTGTTGATGGAAAATTACGGCGACGTGACGAGCCCCATTCTCACGGCGGAGGCCCCGAGGGGATCGCTGAACGGGTTGGCTGCGATCTACAACGACCCGGTGCTGCGCGGATGGGCTCACATTGTAAACGGTGCACCGGCGAACGACTTCGAGCCTTCCGCGTGGCCGTTCTACACGCCGGACGTGGCGGCGAACCCGGTCACGGCGTACTCGAGCCTGCCGAAGATCAAGAACATGCCTGGGTTCGGAATGCTCACGGCTCGCACCGGGTGGACGGAAGACGACACCAGTATGTCGTTCCGCTACGGGGACAATTTCTGGTCACACCAGCATTCCGATGTCGGATCGTTTACCTTGTTCAATCGTGGATTGCTGGCGGCTGACTCAGGCAGCTACGTATCCGGGTACAGCAGCGTTCATCACCAGCAGTACAGCCGGCAGACGGTGGCTCACAACACGCTGACGATCACGGACCCGGCGGACGTTTACGCGACGACCCACACGCTGAAGGACCATACCGGGACGTTCACCGGGACAATCGTCAACGACGGAGGACAACGGCAAGTCGGCTCCGAGTTCAACAACATCTCGCAAACGGCTTCACCGGACACCATCGGAGATTGGCTGCGCAATTGGAACTACTTCCACATGGGCAAGCAGCTCGCGCTCGCCTCGACGGCGAATTACACCTACACGGCGGCGGACATCACGGCGGCGTACAGCAACAGTCTGAGCGACGGATCGAAGATCCAAGTGCGAACCAACCGGGTGTCCAAGGTGGTTCGGCACGCGCTGTTCATCCCGAGGGGCACTGCGGCATACGTGGTGATATACGATCAGGTCATCTCGACCAATCCGGCATTCAAGAAGAAATGGCTGCTGCACACCATCGATCAGCCGACGATCACGGGGAACAAATTCGTAGTGACCCGGGCAGAGAACGCGATTGTGAAGCCGTATCCGGATCTCTGGCCTCAACACTTCGGGAGCGCACTGGCGTATGACAGCTTCAGTTCCCCGAATTCGTACTACCAGTACAACGGGAAGCTGTATGGCTGGACGGTGTATCCTACATCGGCAACGCTCACGCCGATTGGCGGCGCCGGGCACGAGTTCGATGTAGAGGACCCGCTGCACCCAGGCACGTTTACGAACTACAAGGACTGCGAGATCGGTCTATGCCCTGCTAATAGTGGCCTTGGGCCGACCGCGGGAGAGATCAATCCCGTAGCGGCATCGACGGAGCGGGAGCCTGGAGCGTGGAGGATCGAAGTCTCTCCCACTTCGGCGGCAACTACGGACTACTTCCTGCACGTCATGCTGGTGACCACGACGGGAGACACCAGCGTACCGGCCAACATCTCTATTCCGGGAGGCCTGCCGGCGGGAACGGTCGGCGCAAACTGGACGGAGGGTGGCAAGACGTACACGGTGACCTTCCCGCAAAACGGTGTTGGTGGGCACATTACGGTTACCGGCGTCGCTGACGAGGATCTGTTGGCGCACGCCACCCAGTTGCCCGACGCGATTGCGATTGTCAGTGGGAATTCTCAAACCGCGCCAGCTAACAGTGCGCCTGCGAGCCCGCTCGTTGTGACCGTGACCGATAGTGCCGGTAAGCCGGTGCCCAATGCGACAGTCCACTGGGGGATTTCGCAGGGTAGCGCCAGCGTGGCGATGGAATGGTCCATCACCAATGCACAAGGCGCAGCTTCAACGACGGTGACGCTCGGGCCAAACGCAGTGGGCACGGCCGTAAAGACAATGGCAGATGTGAATGGCCTGCAGCCGGTTGAATTTACCACACTAGTTGGCGGCCAGACAACACCGGTTTTGAGTTCGATATCATGCACTCCCACGACGCTTAATTCCGGAGCAATATCAACGTGCACAGTAACGTTATCGCAGACGGCTCCCAGTGGCGGCACGGCAGTCGCCCTGCTGAGCAACGCACCGGTGCTGACGGTTCCGCTAGCGGTGACGATTAATGCAGGCGTGAACACGGCTACGTTCACCGCTACGGCCGGTACCATCTCAACTGGACAGGCCGTGATTATAACGGCCACACTGGCCGGGCTTTCCAAAGCGGAGACACTAACGCTTGCGCCACCGCCGTTGGTGCCACCGGCGCCGACTTTGAGTTCCGTCCTGTGTACTCCCGCGGCCGTTAGTTCTGGGGCGGCCTCAGCATGCACTGTTGTGCTGACATCGGCCACCGGCTCGGGCGGCGCGGTGGTCGCGCTTTCGAGCAGCAGCTCGCAGTTGACGGTTCCCGCGTCGATCACCATCCCGGCAGGTTCAGGCAGCGCTGGATTTACCGCCATAGCTGCCACAATATCGTCTGGTGAAACCGCGGTCATAACCGCAACACTCTCGGGCAGTACGCAGACGGCCTCACTCACGTTATCCGCTCCGTCAACCGGCGGTACTCCACTATCGGCCAAGCGCTGGATTATGGTTCCCACTAAAGGACTTCCCGTGCAAACGGTGGGATACGAGAAGTTAGTCTATGCGCCTACGCCGGTGAAAAGAGCGGTATTCCTGGGCGACTATCATGAACTCGGATCGGAGCCCAACGAATCGCTCAACGCTTATGATTTCGAGACGAATAGCTGGAGCGTGCTCGATATAGGAGCGAACTTCCATTCTGAATTCATGCCTGAGGGTGGGCATCCGATCGGGAATTTCGCCTATAACCCGTCTCAAAATACGTTCCTGTACTATTGCTGCAACTCCGGCTCGAACCAGGCGGAAAATCCGTTCTTTGTGTGGTGGTACGATCCGATCGGGCAGAGCGGACGCAGCAAGCAGACATTGGGGGCCAAACCCGGCAATCCAGTAAGTGGTAGCAGTGCTTATGACGTTGCCACCAACACGTTCGTGCTCCACGGCGGTTACAGCGGCGTGGGGACCTGGGCGTATAGCCCTGCAACCAATGTCTGGACTCACCAGACCGCCAGTGCGAATGCCCCCCCCGACTACCTTCAACGTCACTCGATGGTCTATAATTCGCTGAACCACAAGATATATTTGTTCGGCGGTGATGCTGCGACGTTTTACAATGACTTGTACACGTACGATGTGACGAGCAACACGTGGACAAAATTGAGCCCTTCGGGAACCAGGCCGGCGCCTCGAAGCAGGGCTGGTTTTGCATACGACACGCTCAATAACGTCTTCCTCGTATACGGGGGCAGTAACGGGACCTTGTTCAACGATGTTTGGATCTATGATCCGGCAGCAAACTCCTGGACGGAGCTGACCGGCACATCGCCCCCGCCGGCGACGAACAATTTTGAGACACTGGCTTACGATTCGGACCATAATGCATTCATCTTGTTGCTGCCGGGGACCGGCGGCTACGCTGATGGCCAGTGGGGCGGATACGCTGCACAAACCTGGCTGTTCCGATATGCCGGCCCCGGACCTAACCCCGGATCTCGCCAGATCACCAATTCAACCACCCCTGGGAGTGCTAATCATAGCTCGGACGCTTGGGCAAAAGAACCTTCGCTCAGCAGTGTGGGCAATGCGCTATACGTCGGGTGGGTCGAAACCGGCAGGCCCTTCGAAGCATCGTGGAATCACATTTACTCAAAGAAATACACCTCTATCGCAGGATGGGTCGACTTGGGCGGTACTGCAACATCTCTCGACTCGGAATACGGGGCCTACAGTGAAAGTCAAACTCCCTCGGTTGCCCTGGTTGGCGGGGCTCCGTGGATTGCCTGGTACAAGTGGAACAATTCCGGCGTGCCATGGGCATTATGGGCGAAAAGCTGGAACGGGAGCGCGTGGCAGGGAGGACTTGTAGGCACGGTCGCCGCTGGCGGACAACCTGACCGCGCCTTCCAAGGCCGTTCCCAGCTTACCGACGTGGCTGGAACACCGTGTATGGCGTTCCTGGAAGTGGATAAAGGGTTCTCTCCGAACCGCACCCTTGTCTACGTCAAATGCCTCACCGGCGGCGCCTGGACTCTGGAGGGCAGCACATCACTTAATACCAACGCTTCCGGCAACACCGTCGCAACCTCGGTATCGATGATCGGCGATGGAAAAAACCCGTGGGTGGCGTGGACTGAGTATACAACACCATCTTTGACCAATGGCCCCAGCACGGCAGGACAAGTCTATGTCAAGCAGTGGAACGGGTCGTCGTGGATAGCCCTAGGTGGAAGTCTCAATGTCAACTTCGCGAACATTGCTGAAGATGCCGCTATTACTTGGCTGAATGGCAAGCCCTATGTTGCGTGGACGGAAAGAAGCGGATCCGGGAACAATCAACTGTACGTGAAGACCTACAGCGGCGGGACATGGAACCTCGTCGGCCCCGGCTCGCTGAATAGGGACCTCAGCACCGGATGGTCCTACCATCCCTCCCTGGCGCAGGATGGCACGAATCTGTATGTCGGATGGATTGAGCAGTTGGCCCTCGGGCAACGAGCGCAGGCCTACGTCTGGAGGTATGACGGATCAGCATGGAGTGCCGTGGGTGGCACTTTGAATGCCGATCCGGCACTAGGCAGCGCACAGCGGATCAGTTTGGCCGTGGGGGGAGGACAGCCGGTAGCGGCCTGGGGTGAGGTGAATCCGGGGTCGGTCAGACAAGTGTTCGTTAAACAGTGGAACGGTTCGAGTTGGGCGCCGCCGGCCGGCGCCAGTCGGCTCCCTTCCTGCGACCTCAACGGTGATGGGGTGGCTAATATTTTAGATGTTCAGCTCGCCATCAACCAGGCGCTACACCTCGCGCCTTGTACTACTGCCGACTTAATGCAGAATGGCCAATGTAACGTTACCGATGTCCAGCGAGTGATTAATGCTGCTCTTGGACAAACGTGTGTACTGGGGCAATAGCGCTCTCCCTTGCGGATGCGAACCTTGGAAGGTCAACCGCTCGTGGTTGGGAACGATGATATTCTTAAGTGTGCGGGGAAGAGTGACGAAGAGGATTTGCCGAGTTCCTCTCCGCTGTGGGCGGCCGGTGCCAATGTGGATCTCGCGAAGCTATGCCGGGTCGCTTCCGAACTCATTGATCTAGCTTCCTTATAGGCGGAAGCAAGGAGAGGGTTCTGGTAAATAGACCTTACCGGGTTTAGCGGTTCCTACAGTTGTCATAGAGCCGAGCAGGAGGCCCAAATGAGTGTTCGACACGCAATCGCCGAGGGAATTATTGTTGCCGCTAAGGTATGCCCTTCGATCACCAGGTCACTTCTGACCCTGGCTGTAAATCGGCTATGGATTCCAGCAGAAGCTCGTCAGTTCGTGACGAGGCTGGCAAACGAACTGAATCACCGAATCGTGGCGATCGCGACACTATCGAATGGCGACCACATCCAAGTCGTTTGGAATGATTTCATCGGGCAGGAGATCTACTACCACGGCTGCTATGAACCCGAGACCGTAGCGATGATTGAAGGCTCTCTACGAGCGGGATCGGTGTTCCTCGACATCGGAGCACACGTTGGGCAGTATTCCGTGATTGCCGCGCGGAAGGTTGGACTTGGTGGAGCGGTGCACGCCTTTGAGCCGGATTCAGATACCTTCCGGCTGCTCTCGAAAAACGTTGCGGCAATGGCTAATGTCCATGCCAATCAGATCGCGTTGTCTGACCGCGATGGGACGGCGACCTTTTATCTCGCCGACACCACTCATATTGGCTTTAACTCTCTGCGGAAACCGCACGAGTGCGCAACGGAACGTACCTGCAGTGTCACCGTGCAAACACTGGACCGCTATCTTGCGGAGCACGGGATCTCGCATGTGGATTTTATTAAGATGGACGTGGAAGGCGGAGAACTGAACGTGCTGTCCGGGGCAACGCACCTTCTCGATGTCTCTAAACCGGCCGTGCTGCTCGAGTTCAACCCCAAAGCGCTGGGGCAATTCGGCCATACCTGTGAGGATCTGGAAACTTTTCTGCGGCGGCGGGGATATGACTTGCGTCCGGTAGACGGACCGCTAGTGCCCGGATCGACTCGGAAAGCCGTTTTTAATGTTCTGGCAGTATACCCTCCGGCCTCCCGAGAAAGTACCAACATTACATGCGACGTCTGAGCGACCCCTCGGAATGTTCGGGTACGCTTAAAACTTCCAGATAGAGGTTTTTCAATCGCGTCCCTCCGGTGGCGAGGTCGAACTGTCCCGGAAGCGTGAGCTTGCCTTTCTCCCCCATGGAGCGGCCGCGGTCCGGAAGCGCGAGCACGCCACGGAAAGCGGCCGCAAATGCCTCCGGCGTCACTGGATCGACTAGCGTTCCAATCTCCGGCGAGGTAAGCATTTCAGGAATGCCTCCGACTTTGCTGGCAATCACCGGCAGAGCCGCTGCCATCGCTTCGAGCACTACAATTCCCATAGGTTCCACTCGCGATGGAAGGACAAATAGGTCGAGGCTGGCCAGGAAATCCGCGATGTCGGCCCGGGAACCCAAAAAACGAACGCGCCCTCTTAGTGGCCCCTCCTGTGCCGCAACCATCAGGCGCCGGCCAAATTCTTCTTCGCTCGTGGCCATTGGACCGGCAATAAGGAAGACTAAATCGTTCCTCTCACGGAGCAGGATGCTGGCTGTTTCGAGAAGAATGTCGATACCTTTTCGATACGCCACTTGGGCCACAGTTCCGATGGCAATTTCATCGGCTCGCAATCCCAAGGTCTCCCGAATGGAATGGCCGCCGCTGAAGGCTGCCAAATCGATCACGTTATGAAACACCTCTGCCTTACCCGCCACACGGTAGACGTGCCCGCTGTTCGCCATCTGAAAACCAGAACAAAACAGCACCTTGTTCGCTGCGAAGCGCACCAGGTTGTGAGCCACGATATCCATCGCGTTGTGAACGTGTAATATAACAGGAACTCGCAGCATCCAGGCTGCCAGTATCAGGTCCGTATTCCAGGGAAAACAGTTTGCATGCAGCAGATCGATGTCCCACAATTTCAGCAGAGCAGTTTGTTGGCGGATTGCCGCCGCGGCGGCTATCGGGTGGCGGAAACTGATGTCGCTTACTTTTCCCGACACGATCTCAACGCCGCGGGCCCGCAAGACGTTGACTAACGGTCCCTCTCCCGCCGCGCAGTAGACCGGCTGGAACATAGCACGGTCCAGGGCTTCGATCACCTGTACCATCGCCTTGGGCGACCCCGTATCGTAATTCAGGTACGGATAAAAGTAAAGCACACGGATCTGGTCACGCATATACAACACAAGGAAATAAACCGGCCCACACGGGCCGGGCAAATGATCTATAATTATACCATCGGCTTTTGAGAAGAATGCTTTCCGAATTCCGCCGCTGAAAATCAACACAAATGCGCAAACTTGCGAAGCTCGCGAAGATAATTGGTACCCTTGCAAGCAATCCAAAGTCGCTTGCAAAGGTCCTGCTGGATCCTGAAGAGATCGCGTTTCGAAACCAGATGGCTCGGGCCTACAGTCTAGGCAATGGGCTGCCTACGATTGACCTGCTGGACATCGTTCCAGGGCTGGATGAGACCATCCGTCCCTTCTGCTTCATGAACGGTTCTTCCCGTACGGTGGACCTGGCGCTGTTAAAGGCGCTGGCCCGCAAGGTCCCGAATTGCCGGTATCTGGAAATCGGCACCTTGCGCGGAGAGAGTATCGTCAACGTCGCTGAAATCGCCGGGGAGTGTGTGTCCATAAGCCTCTCCAACCAGGAGATGATGCAGCTCGGCTGGAGCGCCAATTACCTGGAGAACAACGGGTTTTTTCTGGGGAGTGTTTCGAATCTGAAGCGCATCGGTCACGATTCGAGCACTTTTGACTTTTCGACGGTGGGCAAATTCGATCTGGTCTTCGTGGATGGCGACCATAGCTATGACGGGGTAAAAGCCGATACCCAAAACGCCTTCAGTGTGTTGCGGAATAGAAACTCAGTGATCGTCTGGCACGACTATGGCCTGGAGTATGAGGCGCCCCGGTGGTCCGTGATGGCGGGCATTCTGGATGGAGCTCCGGAACACGAGCGCGGCAGAATCCACCATGTTTCAAACACCCTGTGCGCCATTTATCTTCGCGCGCAATATCCGGCTTCGTTCGTTGTGCATCCGGCCGTACCGAACAAGATCTTCACCGTCCGGATTTCAGCGGAGAAGCTCCCTCTCTCCCGCGCCGCGGTATCCTCGTCATCGGTTCCCGAATAATGCGCTCAGGGCGCCGGCGGCAATCCCGCCTTTCGCGCGGACCGTGCCGTTAAAGCTGCTATAATCCCAATGAAATCAGCATGTTTGGCGGTCTCTTAGCATGATGCTTCAGGGGCACTACATGTCGGCGTGGGCTCAGGGCTTCCGTTCAATCTGACCGGATCAGAATTGGAGAACAGTGGTGGGTCAATTCTTGCGAGCGAAGAAGTCATCCGGAACTGAATTCGGAAGAATCGGGCGAAAATCCATATTTTTGGGACGAGCAGGCCAATGCCTCTCAGGCGGCTGAGGTGTCGCGGGAGGCGAAGAACACATCATTGCTTAGGATCTTCCGGCAACAGACCGCACACGGAATGGGCAGTGGAGGATGCTGAATCGATCGGGGCGGATGCCTGATTGGTACTGAATGTGCATAGAAATCGGAGGAAACCGCTATATGCCAATCAGTCAGGACGTTACTTTGGGTGAACGTGTGAAGATTTTTCATCCCGAGTTGGTAAATCTATATGGATGCAGCATCGGCGACGACTCAAGAATCGGTACTTTTGTGGAAATTCAAAAAAACTCTCAAATTGGAGCACGTTGCAAGATCTCATCCCACAGCTTCATCTGCGAAGGAGTGAGTATCGCCGACGAAGTTTTCATCGGCCACGGCGTAATCTTCATAAATGACCGGCATCCGCGATCCACCACGGACGTAGGTGGACTGCAGACCGAGATCGATTGGAACGTTGTCCCTACCCGGGTGAACCGCCGGGCTTCGATCGGCAGCGGAGCGGTAATTCTTTGCGGCGTCACGATCGGGGAAAACGCCATGATCGGGGCGGGTGCCGTCGTGACGCATGACGTTCCGGCCGGCGCCCAGGTGGCCGGTGTTCCGGCGCGACTGATGCCAGGAGGACCGAAGTGATTCGTTTCGGCGTAATCGGATACGGATATTGGGGCCCAAATATTGTACGCAATGTGGTCGAACTCCCGGATGCGAGCCTCGTTAAGATTGCGGATCGAAGACAGATCCGGCTGGACCTAGCCGGCAGGCGGCATCCAAGCGCGACGTTGGTCGATGATGCCGATGCAATCATTAATGATAGCAATATTGACGCGGTCGTAATTGCGACACCCGTACGTACGCATTTCGGCCTCGCAATGAAGGCTCTTGAGGCTGGCAAGCACGTGCTGGTGGAGAAGCCGATCTGTGGCAGCAGCGCCGACGCCGAAAAGCTCCACGAAACAGCCACGCGCCTCGGCCTCACGCTGTTAGTGGATCATACATTTCTTTATACCGGCGCCATTCGCAAGATGAAGGATCTCGTCGATGCGGGTGAGCTCGGCGAAATTTACTATTACGATTCGGTGCGCATCAATCTTGGTTTGTTCCAGGAAGATGTCAGTGTGATATGGGATTTAGCCGTGCACGACCTGTCTATTATGGATCACGTTTTGGGGCAGTATCCATCAAGAGTGGCCTGCACGGGAAGCAGCCATGTGCCGGGCCACCCAGATGACATCGCATACATGACATTATTTTTTTCGGGAACACTGATTGGGCATATTAACGTGAACTGGTTGTCGCCGGTTAAACTCCGCCGAACACTCGTTGGCGGCAGCCGGAAGATGATCGTCTATGACGATCTCGAAGCTGCCGAGAAAATCCGCGTTCACGACAAAGGCGTAATTCTAGGCGATGACATCGAGAGCGTGCATCAACTGCGCCTGCGTGGCTATCGATCGGGTGACGTTTGGACTCCGCAAATTGACCTGACGGAAGCGCTTGCCACCGAATTAAAGCACTTTATCGGCTGCATACAGGGCCGGGAGCGGCCGCTCAGTGACGGCTTGTCCGGTTTGCGTGTCGTTCGAGTTTTGGAGGCCGCAACGGAATCGCTGCGGCGGAATGGAGCACCCGTGAAGGTTCCCACAGTATGATTCCCCTGTTCAATCTGGCAGCTCAGTATCAGCGGGTTCGTGAAGAAGTTCGTCGCGCTGTCGACCATGCTTTGGAGAACACGCAATACATACTCGGTCCGGAGGTCGCGGCTTTCGAAGACGAATTTGCGGCCTACTGCGGCTCGCGATACGGCGTCGGCGTCAACTCCGGAACATCGGCGCTGCATTTGGCTCTGTTGGCCGCCGGCGTTGGTCCTGGCGACGAGGTCATTACCGTACCGTTCACGTTCGTCGCTACCACGGCGGCTATTCGGTATACGGGTGCGACCCCTGTCTTCGTCGATGTAGAGCCGGAATCCTTGACGATGGACGTGAGGCGTATTGAAGCCGCAGTCACACCCTCTACCAAGGCTATCCTTCCTGTGCACCTATACGGCCAGGCGGCCGACATGGACGCCATTATTGCCATTGCCGAGCGGCACAACCTGACCGTGATCGAGGACTGTGCGCAAGCGCACGGGGCCACTTACAAGGGCAAACGCGTCGGTTCATTCGGCCAGTTCGGTTGCTTCAGCTTTTACCCAAGCAAGAATCTCGGCGCTTGCGGGGAAGGTGGCCTGATCGTGACTAGCGATGAGGCGTCTATGACGACGCTCCGGATGCTGCGTGATTGGGGTCAGCGACAGAAGAACAATCATGAGTTGAAGGGATTCAACGCCCGCTTGGAGGGAATTCAGGGAGCTATCCTGCGAGTGAAGCTTCGGTACTTAGAGGAGTGGACGGAAGAGCGCCGCGCGCATGCACGCTACTACAACCAGGGGCTCGCGGGCGCGCCGCTAATTGCCCCTCGGGAGATGGGCTCCAACCGGCACGTCTATCACCTGTATGTCATCCGGACGCCTCTTCGCGATGCACTTCAGCAGCTCCTTCTGGAGAAGGGAGTGCAGACGGGGCTACATTATCCCGTGGCGGTTCATCTGCAGCCCGCACATGCCGATCTTGGCTTTAAGCGCGGCGATTTTCCGGTGTCTGAGCAAGCTGCGAATACCGTGCTTTCACTGCCGATGTTTCCTGAATTGACGGCTGAACAGTTACGGATCGTTGTAGAGAGTGTGCATAAGTCAATGGAAGAAATCGGCGGAAGGGCGCTCGGAGTCACGAAATGAAGGTCGCCGTTATCGGTGCCGGGAAAATGGGGTTGCCCTTGGCATGCCAATTCGCAGCCTCTGGTGCCTCTGTGATTGCTTGCGACACCTCGGAGGCTGTAGTGGAGGCGATCAACGCCGGCCGCATGCCATTTGAGGAGCCCGGCGTCGGGGATCTGCTTAGAGCAGCTCGCCAAGCCGGTACGATCGCGGCGACAACCAGCACTGCAGACGGCGTCCGCGGCTGCGACGTAGTGGTGGTCATCGTTCCCGTGACGCTGACGCCCGAACAAACAGCGGATCTCAAGATCATCGACGAAGTTACTGCAAAGATTGCGACGGTGCTCGCCCCCGGCATGATGGTGTCCTATGAGACGACGCTGCCGGTCGGTACTACGAGGAATCACCTCGCGCCGATTCTGGAGAGCTCCGGGCTGAATGCTGGGGTGGATTTCGATCTGGTCTTCTCGCCTGAACGAGTCAAGAGTCAACTTGTGCTGAGGCACCTTCGCAATGTGCCGAAGATCGTGGGCGGCGTCTGCCCGTTATCGGCCAGGCGTGGCGAGGAGTTCTACGGAAGGTATTTGGGGGCGCGAGTCGTAAACATCGGCACACTCGAGGCCGCCGAGTTTGCGAAACTCGCGGGCATGATCTATCGAGACGTGAACATCGCGCTGGCGAACGAGCTGGCCGGGTATGCGGAGCAGGTCGGGTTGGATTTCGGGACCGTGGTGCGGGCAGCCAACACAGACGGTGAGGCTTACTTGCTGAGCCCGGGCATCGGCGTGGGCGGGCACTGCACGCCGGTGTACCCATATTTCGCCCTGAACGACGCGCGAGCAAAGGGCACGCCGATGACTCTCACCGCAGCGGCGCGGCAGATCAATGACAGTCAGGCTGTACATGCTTTCGACAGGCTGGAAAAAGCCGGCGTGAATCTCTCCGGCGCACGGATCTTAATCCTAGGCTTGGGTTTCCGCCCGGAAGTGAGAGAACACACGCTTTCCCCGGCCTTCCTGGTACGGCAGGAAGCGTTGCGGCGCAATGCTGAACTGTATCTACATGACCCCCTCTATACGCCGGAAGAAACGGCTTGTCATGGATTCTCATACTGGGATCTGGCGAACGAGCATTGGCCCGAGATTGTCATCCTGAGTACCGCCCACCGAGTGTACGCAGATGCCGATTTTCCGCAATGGCGACACCGCGGAGTCCGGTATGTAGTGGATGGGCGGAATTTCTGGGACCCCCAGCAGGTAACGGCCGCGGGACTTCAGTACTTCGGTCCGGGTGTACCTACAACGACCGGGCGGCTGTTGGTTCAGCAGAGTTGAGCGCCTCAATCAACCCGCTCAACTCGGCCGCTAGCTTCGGTCGCGCAAATCGGTCTGCCACTTTGCGGGGAGTCGCAGGAACGACGCCCGACAGGACGGCATCAAGCGCGCGGATCAGAAGATTGCGTATTGCCCCCGGATCGCGATAATCGGCCCACCAGCCGGCACCGGTTTCCTCTAGCATCCGCTGTACTTCTCCGCTTGGCGGTGTTAGCGCCAGCATCGGCTTACACGTTCCAATGTAATCGAAGAACTTGCCCGTTATACACGACGCGTCCGTCATCGTCAGCAAAAGGAAATCCGACTCCTCCATCATGCGGAACGTGTCCGCCTGAGACATGAAACCCAGGACTTCGATCCGCGATTGCGCGCTTTCGATGGTAGCGGTCTCCTCCTCAGCGATGCGGCCGATGAGACGCGTCTTGAACCGCGCTCGCGTTTCTTGAGGCAATCCGTCCAGCGCGTCGAGGTAGTAGCGCAGCGTACTTGGTCCGTAAATTGTCCCCACAAACGTGACCACAACCTCCTGCGTTCCGTGCGGCCGAGGACGAAAGGCGGCGACGAGATCCGGATCGAAGCCATTGTAGATCACACGAAACTTACTTGGCGGCTGATCGGGATACCGCCCGCGCATCTGGCCGATGATTGAAGGTACGACCGACAGGACCAGATCGGATGCCTGCACGGCGGCGGATTCGACTTCACGCGCGCGGAGGAGCGTATAGCTATTGTTGTGGAAAGCAAAGACTGATAAATGGAACTGAAACCACTCATCGCGGAAATCACTGATCAGCCTGACCCGCGGAAAGTCACTTTTCAAAACCGTTCCAATCATCAGCGATGAGAAGGGTGGAACCGTGACCAGAACTGTATCAATTCCGTGATTCCGGATGATTCTACGTGCTTGCCGCAGCGCGAACGGCACCCAAACCACTTCTGGATCGGGCGAGAAAAACCGGCGCGCCAGGTTGCCCAAACGGTACTTAAGACCTGTCTGTGGAGTTCTCGTCGCGGGTACCGGCTGCGACGGGTCCGACCGCGCTGGCGACATCAGTTTCCACAGCTTTTGCCGGAAGTGGAACGACAACTCCGGGGTGAACGCCCGGTGAAGAGTGACTTGCGGCGGAATGTGCCGCAGGAGGTCTGGATCAAGAGTAGGAACGCTCGGGTTCAACGCCGACAATACGTGCACTTCATGCCCATATTGGGGCAAGTACTTTGCGAAGCTCAGCGCGCGCAGCACACCGACTCCGCCGGCCGGTGGGAACAGATACGAAATCAACAGCACGCGGGATGGCATTTGAAACACCAAAGCCATTTTACACCAGCCAGGTACAGACATTTGGGCTCTGCGCAGAAATCTGTGGAACCCCCAGTGGTGCAGTTCAGTGCGGCCGCCGACTCGCCATGAAAAGCGGGTTTGGGCCGGGCTAGGTCCGAGCCTTGCTCAGTTAGGGGAAACGTGCCATCCTGTCTTATGAATGAGAGCCATGCCAGCCATGAATGAGAGCGATGACAGCACAGTGCATCGTCTTGTCGTCGTCACGATCCTATTGCTCGCCGTGTTCGCCCTTTCCTATCGCTACTTGGACTCGCAAACGATCGAAGGGCTTGATTCGGCGCATACGATCATGGACGGGTTCTATTTTCATGATCTGATCGTCGATCTTCCGCTGAACCCCGTTTCGTACACGCTCAACTACTACCGGCAATATCCTGCATTGGGGTTCCTGTTTTGGCCGCCATTCTTTCCGTTCCTACTTGGCATCGGTTTTCTCGCGGGTGGCTTGGACATACGCATTGCTCACTGGTGCTTGTTCGGCTTCAGCTTTCTGATGGTCTGGATGGCCTATCTGGTGGCGCGGCGGATTTTGCCGAGGGCCGTCAGCGTGCTCGCGGCACTGCTGATCATCACAACGCCAATTGTTGGCCGGGAGTCGATCATTCTCATGCGAGAAATTCCGGCACTGGCGCTGGCCCTAGCGACGTTCCTTGTCTACCTGCGCTTTGTGGAATCGCCGGGTTGGAAACGTGGGTTCCTTCTGGCGGCGACCGGAGCGGCAGCGCTGTATACCAAGCAAACCATCGTGTTTATCTACCCTGTGCTGGCATTCGATCTCCTGGTGAATCACCGCGGTCTCCTCCGCGACAGACGTTTCTGGGCCACGGCAGCTTTGCTTGCGCTACTCGTTGCGCCCTTAGCCGTGTTCACCCTTGGGTTCAGCAAAGTCAGCGTCCAGCAATCGCTTGGTTCAGACCGGAGCTATATTCTTGGTCGGGTGCCGACCCTGGATCGATGGAGTATGGAGGCGTGGACATATTATCCGGGGGCCCTGCCCCACATTTTGAATCCCTTGATCCTGGTTCTAGCCATTGGTGCGTCAGCATATGCTCTGCGGCGAAACGAATTCTTCCGCTCCAACGCCATGTGGTTTGGTTGGATTCTAGCTTGGTTGGCTGTGTTCTCGTGGATGTTGGCCAAAGAAGTGAGGCACGCGATCCTTTGGGTGCCTGGTTGGTGTATGCTCGCCGCGTCTTTGGTGGCCGAAGCCCCGCGCTGGAACCCCAGGCTAAAACATGTGCAGTGGGTGCTCGCCATTCCAGTGCTGATTGGAGCATCGCAAACGATGCAGTATCGCCCCCCTGCATATGAAGGCGTGCAAACACTGGTCAATAAACTCGTGGATTCCTCGCCCGGCGGCAATTTCATGTATTTCGGGCGGAATAGGCAGGTGTTTATCCCCTACATTCGCATGCGGGATACCCGCCGAAAGATCTTTACGTTGCAAGGTGACGACGTGACCGCGCAGGTGCCGATTGTGCCGGCTTGCCACGACTACCGCGTCATTTATGTAATTGGTGAGGAGGAGGACGCGGATTTCAGGCGGGCCTTGCCCCAAATGGAGCAGTCGCCCGAGTTCTCCAACATGGGGGCCGCGCAGATCAGCCCGACATGGCGCGCGCCCATTTCGATGCGCATTTTCCGGTATAACGGGCCCATGGCAAGCCGGATGAGAACCGTCCCGCTGAATTCCAAGTTGGCGACCGATCGGCTCAACGAGTACGTGAAGCCGTAAGATACGGCCTCAGCGCTCCGGCCGGGTGATATACCGCCAGGAATAGGCGGCTCGGATTTGCTGCCGTTTGTGCCAAACCCGGCCCTTGCTGCGGAACGTGAAGGCCGGATAGGCCGGTGGCCGTCCACACTCCATGACGACCAGATCCTGGAAAGAGTTGCTATGGTGAAGTTGCATAGACGACCGGTCGAGCCACAAGCACCCATGTCTACCGTTGCCAGCAAGAACCGAATAGCCCTCGCGGTCCGCGCAGCAGCCGGCCCTCAGATCGGGCTGAGGGAACTTTTGGGCTCGGCGAGTATCGGGATTGCGTGCGGGCGCGCGGTGGAATGAGCCAGGGGACCGTATGAACAAACACCCATCATGCACGATTGTTGTGCCCTGCTATAACGAAGCGGCTCGACTGAAGCGCTTCGGCGCTCACGAGAAGTTACCCACTTGTGCTCCGATAGAGTGACCCATTCGAAGAACAGGCCTTGCCCGCGGGCAAGGGATGAAACTGGCGGTTTCATCCGCACCGAAGGCGCGCAAGGTCTTTGTATCCAACCCACGAGTCGGTCGCCGGGCTCTCCTTGGCATCCAGGCCGCGCCACTTGCCTTGCGCCAAATGGTCGTTTTGGTGGGTCATTTTTCGTGAGCAGACATGGGTAACTTCTCGCGAGCGCCGAAGACTGAAGCGTGACGAATTTGGAAAATACCTGCGCCGCGCACGCGATGTCTCCATTCTTTTCGTCAACGACGGCAGCCGTGATTCTACACTCATGGTGTTGCAGCAATTGCAATCCGAGATCCCTGCCCAGATCGACATCTTGCACCTGGAACGGAATGCCGGTAAAGGCGAGGCCGTTCGGGCCGGCCTGCTGCGGGCGATTCGCAGCCCAAGTGCGCCATACGTAGGTTTCTGGGATGCTGACTTGGCTACGCCGCTCGCCGCCATTGACGACCTGGTGGGCGTGCTGGTGAATCAACCGAAAATCGAGATGGTCTTCGGATCGCGAGTCAAACTGTTAGGCCGGGATATAGACCGTCGGCCCAGCCGACATTACCTGGGACGCATTTTCGCGACGTGTGCGTCCCTAGCCCTAAATCTGCCCGTCTACGACACACAATGTGGAGCGAAGCTCTTCCGCGCGACCCCGGATCTGGCGCAAGTCTTAGCGGCCCCGTTTTGCTCGCGCTGGATCTTTGATGTGGAACTGATTGCCCGGTTTTTACAACTGCATGCCGCCGATGGCAAAGACATGCGCAATCTGATTCATGAGTTTCCCCTACATTGCTGGACGGATGTCCCAGGATCTAAAGTGCGACCCCGAGACTTCCTGAAGGCAGCGCGAGACCTCCTGGTGATTCGAAACACGTACTTGAAGGGACATTGAAAAGCAAGGAAGCGGTTAACGTCTTGGGCCGCCGCCCTCCGGGCTGATCTGTCCCGTCGCGACGTCCGAAATGACGTGCCGGAACTTGCCCGATCGCTCTACGGGAAGGCTCGCGACGTACTCAAACTTCAACTGAAGCGGTACCCTCAGGCGCTTCGTCCACCCCTCTCGAATCCGGTCCTCGCTATCGGCCGCATAGTTTTCATTGCGCACGATCTGGACATGGAATTCATCGGTTTGTTTCTGATGAATGCGGAATTGCTCCACGCCGCTAATCTTTTCCAGGATGCCGATCAGCCCTTGAGCATGCATCACCCTGCCATCAGGGGCTACAATGCAGTCATTCGCACGTCCATCGAGGCTTTCCAGCAACGGAAGAGGTAGGCCACAAGAGCACCGGCGGCTGGACAACGCACCCATGTCGCCGGTGGCGTAGCGTATGAATGGCACCTCACGTGAGTACAGGTCGGTAACTACGATCTCCCCGCTCTCGCCAAAGGGCGCCGGGCGCCCTGCCGAATCGACTATCTCCACGATCGTTGCATCCGCCATTAAGTGCATTCCACCCTGGGGACATTCGTGCGATATAAAGCCGCTGTCACGTCCCCCGTATCCGTTCGCCACGGGACAATTTAAGGTTTCCGTGATCACTTCGCGCTGGTACGGGAAGAGAACCTCACTGGTAACGAAAACGGTTTTGATTCCCAGTTTCCTCAGATTCCTTCCCTGCTTGCGGGCATAGAGACACAGCCTATAGATGGAACTGGGGTAGGCGTACATGGTCCGGCATCGGTAGTTCGTCAGGATGTCCAGGTATTCCGCCATCAGTTCGTCGTTCGTTTCGAATGCCGAGAGAAGACGGGTCGCTAATAGCCAGTCCCGCACCGTGCGCACGCGATCCTGCTTGGTGAGTTCGACGGGGGATCCCCATAAAGCAATCTCTTTGTCGCCTACCGACAGCCCCCACCATCGCATCACCCTCTGGCGACACGCGAGCCAGGAGGCGAGTCGTTCCATCGGCAGATCATAGATCAGCGGCTCGCCAGTGGATCCCCCGGTGGAATATGTGGATATCTTCCCTGCTATGTCCGAGCGGAGTTGATCCCGATGCTGGCGCACATCCGCCTTTCGCATCAAGGGAAAGTGCGCCAGATCCGCTGGGCCGCGGATGTCGGAAGGATTGAGGCCCCCGTCGCGCATGATGTTCCGCACATAGGGGACGTGGGCGTAGCCATATTGCAGGAAGTCACGCACCTTACGTTCCCTCAGCCGTTCCAGTTGATCGGCCGTCAAGAGATCGGCGGCCTCCATTTCTTTTAGAATGCGAAGGGTTGGATGCCCTTTCAGCCACTCTTGCAAGGGGAAGAAAACATTCCAAGCTAACCAACGATGCATGCTGTTGCTCCTCGACGGTTTTGCGCCGCTTTGCGATTGTCAATGCCCGCAGATGGTGCTCAACTGGAGCATGCCAAATGCTCCGCGGGCGAATTAGTCACTTACAGGAAGGTCGCTGCTCGACTGGCATGGGGAGCGGCGAGCCCCGGGCACCGGCGGCTGAAGGCTCCGGCCGGCCACCGGTATCTCGATCAAAGCCATACACCGAGGAAAGGGACTGCCAGACACTCGTCCACGCATAGCGCGGGCACTCCCGTAGCGCTTCCTCGGTAATGTGTGAGGCCAGGACCGGATCCTCTAGCACGCGGAATACCGCCGACACCAGGCCTGCCCAATCTCCCGCCGGCACCAGCAAAGCGTTCCTGCCGCTCTCGAACATGTACGGGATGCCTCCAACGCCGGTCGAAACCACCACCAGACCCGCGGCTGCGGCTTCCACAAGAGACCCCGGAAGATTATCGGCCAGGGACGCATTGAGCAGAATGTCGCACCGGTCATAGAGTGCTGGCAGCTCGCGGTGAGGAACATACCCCAGAAACGTCACGTTCTGCAGTTGCCAGGCACGGACGAGATCGCGCAGGCGCTTCTCCTCTTGGCCGGTGCCCGCAATCGAGAGGGAGGCGTCGGGGTACCGCCTCTGGACCTCACGGAAGGCGCGGATCACGGATTCGATATCGTATAGTTTTTCGAGATGCCGGGTCACTACCATTTTCGGCTGCAACGACGCTCGTTTACGGTAGCGAAAGGCATCGAGGTCGACGATATTCGCTACGATCTCGACCGGAACGCCGATCCGTCTTCCGATTACTTCGACCAGGAATGCCGATGGAGCGGTCACGGCATCGGCCATCCGGAAAAACGGCCTTACCAATAATCCATAAAAACGGAGGAACTCGTCTGCTTGCCCCCCATGGTAGTTGAGGATGACGCGTTTCCCGCGCAGGCGGCTGATGACGATGGCGGGGCACACGACCACAAAAAAATAGAGCCACGAGCAAGCCAGGATATGGACCACCTGGACGTCATCCAGCATCGCCCAGAGCCGCCGGCAGAACAGAATCGAGCGCAGGAAAGGACGCAGGCCGCGAAGGTGGCCGGCAAACCGCAGGCGCGCGGGGAAGGCAAGATTGGAAGGAAGGAGAGCTACCGGCACTTCTTCCCGGCCGATGAGTTCGAGCAGAAGCTGTGCCTGCAATGCAACGCCGCCATAAGGCGGCACCTCCGGAGCAATTAGCAATACTTTCCGCTGGCGGCCGATGGTCCCTGCCATTTCTACTGCGCTCCCAGCCGCTTCTGAAGCATCGTACGGCTCTTCTGCACCCATTGCTCGGGAGACGATCGCCACCAATGCTTCAGCATGCGGAGCCAGGCCGGCCGTTCCAGCAGGCTGCGTGTGTAGGGATTGCGCGGCCAGGCGTCCTTTCCCGTGCCTGGATTGGACAGGACTTCCTGCAAAGCTCCTTCGATGGTCTCCACGGCAAAATCGATCTCGGAGCGCGAAATAATCAGCGGAGGAATAATCCGGATATTGACGGCCCCATACCCGTACGTGAGATGGACGCCTCGCCGGCGGCACACGTACATAAACGCATCGGCCGTCTCCGCGGCCTTCTCCGGGTCTGACAAACAGATATCGAACCCGATCATCAGGCCCTGTCCCCGCACGTTGGCAAGCGCGGGCTGCCTCTCGCCCAGATCGCGCAATCGAGCCATAAAATAGTCGCCACTCTCGCGCGCGCGTTCGAGGAGGTTGTCCTCTCGGACAATATCGATCACCGCGCTGACCGCCGCTGCGCTGACAGGATCAGACTGGTGGCTGGAGAGACTCCAGAGACCTTCCGACACCACTTTGTCCGCGATTTCCGCGGTAGTCACCACCGCCGCGACGGGAAATCCGTTGCCGACCGATTTGGACAGCGTCAGAATATCCGGCTCAACGTTATGATGCTCGATCGCGAACCATTTCCCAGTCCGTCCAAATCCGGTCTGCGCCTCATCGACTATGAACAAAGCGCCGTTTCTGCGTGCCATTTCCTTGAGGCGCGTCAAATACCCGGGAGGGGGGATCAACATGCCCCCGGCGGACAAGACCGGTTCCACGATGACCGCCGCGATGTTGCTCCAGTCGCCGATCCAACTCGCCAGGGTATCCAGGCAGTGGAGGTCGCAGCCCGAACTCTTGCCTCCCGTAAAGCAACTGATGCACTCCGGACTGATCGGGAGCAGGACGCTTTCCGGCACGTTGGGAAGCGAGTCCCGCAAGGTGTGGGAGAAGAGGCCCGAACAACTCTTCGTGGCGAGCGAAGTCCCATAATAGCCGCGTGCAAATCCGGCAATGCCGGTTCTACCGGTGTAAGCCTTCGCTAGGCGGAAAGCAAATTCATTCGCTTCTGTGCCGGTCGAGAGGAAAATCGATTTCTGTAACGCTCCCGGGGCCACCTGAGACAGCCTATATCCCGCCTCGAGTACGGCGGGCGACAAGAACTGTGTCCCAGTGTGCAACAGTTGATTGACTTGCCGTGACACTCTCTCGACGAACCGCGGATGATTGTGCCCTAGAATAGTACAAAACATGCCGGAGGCGAGATCCAGTATCTCCTTGCCGTCCGCGTCCTTTAACTTGCATCCGGACGCTTCGACCAGAACCTCATCGGCATATGGCATCGCCATCAACACATACTCTCCATATCGCTGCCAGTACTCAGCGTTAGTGAGCCGCATGCAGTCCTCCGATAAACCGGCCGCCGGTTCGCCCGTCCGATCTGCGGTCTGCTTCACAAGATATCCCCAGTCCCCACCTCGGGTGTGACATATACTTCCAGCCTGCGCCGGTATGGGCAGGGCCGCCGGACAGGTCGAACGGCATCACCAGTTTGTTGCGTCGGCTAAGAAATGGAAAAACATCGACAAACCTAAACCTGCTGACGTCGGCCAGCAGGACTGAAAACATGCACTTCAACGTCCGAACAGGAGTAGGCTCATACCAAACACCATGCTCTTTGTTGTCGCCAAGGCACGTCAAGCCGTTCAACTGGACAACGACGGTGATAGCGACGTTGAAGCGTCTGTCAAAGCGCCTATTGGCGAGGTACCGCATATAGCTCCCTTCGGGTTGTGTGCACCTATTTGGCCCGGCTCGGCGCAACGTCCCCAAGCGCAGGCTCAATCGCCTCTAACGGGCGCCGGGCGCACTTCAAACTGTTGTTGACTAAATCGTAGTATGTCACAATGACCTCTCGCTCCGAGAGTTGAATGGAACTTGTGAAACCGCAAGACCCGGAATCAACCTCCTCGGAGATCCACTTGCCGGCGGCGCGATGCAGCACCTTCAGCACGTCGGCTCCTTCATCGAACGCGCTAATATAAGGATTGCCGTCGCGATCGATGGCGATTCCGTAACGGTCGGGATAGCCCTCCTGGACCAGGCGATCCGCGTTCTCGAATTCCCACCGGCCACTACGGCGCGTGGCGTATTTGACCTCATGCGTCGCAGCCGCACTGAAAGCGATATGCGGATTGTCATCTTTGTCCAACGCGATCGCAACGGATCCTACGTGGTACTTCTTATCATCGGAACGCAACAGGATTTCCGGCTTCCAGGATTTGCCGTCCCAAAAGGCATATCGGAGATCTGCGTTTTCGTCTTTCACGTTGGCGTAGGCGACGCTCATCCGGCCATCGGAGTTCCGAACGATATAATTGAACTTCCCGCTACCGGGAGTGGAGTCGATCGTCCGGATTTCCCACATCGAGCCGGTCCACGCAACCGACCGAAGCTTCAACGAGTAGGCTGACGCATCGGTCCCATTGATTTCATAAAATGTAATCACTGGACGGTCCGCGAGATCCACAGCGATGGAGACGTACCATTCAAGGCGCTTGGAAGACAGGGGTATAATCCGGACGGTCCAAGACGCTCCGTCCCAGTGCGCGTATTTCAAGCGTCCTGTGCCGTAATCAAGGCAGGCGATATGGGGACGTTGGTGGGAATCCACGGCCAGCGAGGCAAACGAGTCGACAGATTTATCCACAATCATAGTAAACCACTTGTTCCGCAAGTGATCCCAGAACGCATACTTAAGTTGATTAAGTAGTGGGTTAACATATGCGACATGGGCATTCCCGGTCTTATCGAGCACTAAGACTGAGCCCCTGCCACCCTGGCCCGGGTCGACTGTTTCGATGTTCCACTCAGCAGCAACCCCTGCCTGACTGAGCAGTACGGACAGTAGCGGCACGGCAAGCGTGGCGGTAGTTAGCCGAGCCTTGTTGGAGACGCCTCTCATACTCATACTCCTGATCCTTCTTGCTTTTTCGTTCCGCGCACAATAGAGAAGGGCCGGAAGTGTTTCGCGATGTAGCGAATTCCTAACAGCGCAGCCCTCGGCAGAAACGAGAACATGTACGCGAAAAAGGGACGCTTGTCATCCCATGACCAAATGCCGTAAACACGTTTCCCGGCGGCCAGCCGGAACAAGGAGCGCAAACCACCGCCATCGCCAGCCAAGACCGCGTGCCCCGCGGCGAGAAGAAAGGCGTCTTCCGCGACCCATTTGTGCTCGCCGGCGATCCGGTGGGCGACCGGGACGGGCAGGCCGGCATGCTCGCAATATGCCATATACATCAGATCGGTACCCGATGCCAGACCGAGGGAGTGCTGATCCCACGGCCGGGGGTTTACTTCAATAAGCTTAAACTCACCTGTGGTCTGGTCCCACTTGACTTCGACTTCCGCTATACCGGTATAACGTAGCGCCTGCAGGTACCGGATAGCCAACTCGGCTACGTCCGGCCGCTGGACGGTCTGAACAATGCACCCGGTCCCACAAGTCGGTGGACACTGGAGCAGTTTTTGGGCCGTAAAGCTTGCGAGGACCTTCGAGTCCTTGTTAATATAACACGCGGCCACAAATAGCTGGTCATCGCCGCCGGGCACCATCTCCTGGAGCAGGACATGGGGGTCGGCATGAACGATCCGTTCGTATTCGGAAAACAACTCGCTTTGTGTATAGACTGCGATCGCCTTGCGCCCGCCGATCACCGCCCAGTTTCCTTGCCGTCGCCAGACGTACGAGGAGACGGGCTTGACCACGAGCGGAAACGTCGCCTCCCGGCCCGCATTGGATAAGTCCTGTGCATTGGTCACAAGCCAACTGCGCGGGCTCGCCACCCCCGCCCTTTGCGCACAGCGGTATGTTTCCCACTTGTCAAGGCAGGCGGTTAGGACCTCCGACTCGGGTAGGACCAAGGAGAAATGGGCTTTCAAAACGTCGCGATAACGTTCTAAAAGAATGAGATCGTCGTCGCGTGTAGGGAAGATCACCGCTCTATCCCCGATCTCCTTGGCTAGACCGACCAAGTACTTCAGGAGTTCATCGGGTTGTTCGCGGGAGTCCGGACACCGGCGTACGGTCGCGTAGCGGGTGAAGTTCCCGTAGATGCCGCGCTGGGATGTGAGCCCTATGACCGGGACATCTCTCTGTCCCAGACTCCGGGCGATACCGAGACCGGTGTAGAACATGTTCATGACTATGGCGGGGGGAGGCATTACATGGTCCTCCCGTCCGCCGGAACAAACACGGCTTCCCACATTTCCGTATGCCCGCAGTAGTGCTCGAGCATCTTGAACATGGCTTTTGTAAACTCCTGCCTCCCATCGATCCAGTGAAGATAAAACCAGTTTGCGAAGCTTAACGGTAGCAAAAGGGGAAGGTCGACTGGCTGCAGCCCCAACTCGCGCGCGTAGCGTTCAATCAGCGCAGGCACCTGCTCTACCAGCGAACGGTCCCATCGCTCCGGCGTGTCTCCGGTGGAACGAAGCAGGGAGAGCACCAGCGTGAAGAGGTCGTAACCAGGCAGATCGATAGCGCCGAAAGTCTCCCAGTCGATTACGTACCAGGAAGGCTGCATTGAAAGCACATTCCCCACAAAGAGATCGCCATGCTGGGGGATGACGGGCAGAGTATCGAGCCAGTCCGTGGTGCATTGGGCTTCGAGACGGGCGCATACTGCCCGGACCGCATCTCCCGGTCCGAAATCAGCCAGAGTCTGTAACGGCTCTACCACTGCACGGCGATGGCGGTCGGGACTGCCGGCGCCGGTAGATTTCCTGAGCCGCACATGGAGCGAAGCGACAAGTTCTCCCATCGATCGCAGAGCCGCCGCAGAATACCTTCGGCCCGGGCGGACCGGACGGCCGGGAACGCCCTCCATCCACATGGTCCAGAGGTGCCCCTGCTCCCCCCAACATAAGGGCCTTGGAACCCATTCCGCCGCGCACCGGTGAACTTCCGCCAAGTTGTTGAACTCGCGCTCCGGCCAGTAAGGCTCCCGGAACACCTTTGTCACTACGCGCGGAAAGCGGTCTTGGCCGTTGAACCACAGAAGGATAACATCGCTGCAGTGCGGATGGTAGTTGTTGTTAACCAGAACGTTCCACTCGCCCGTCGCGGGCAGCCCCCACTCCCCGGCCCTCTCAAGGAGGAATGTTCTCCACCCGGAGATCATGATTTCAACGCCTTTCCGGAGGGGATGTGGAGCATCTCCAGGAGCCGTGTGACGACACCATTGCTGGTAGAAACAATCGTGGCCATCTCCGCTTGCGAAAGCAGTTTGCTCTTCCATACTAAGACAGGGAACGCGGCAAGCAACACCCCTTTTGAGAGCAGAGTAAACAATATGGGCAGATCATTCGTCCAGCGTGAAACGAGATACAGGCCGATCGCGACCGATATCGCGACTAGAACCCGGCCGCCTCCCAGCGGCAGACGCAGCACCCGCTGAGAAAACACATAGCTCGCGACTGCGATTCCGGCAAAACTCAGCAGCGTAGCCCACGCCGCACCCAACATTCCAAAATGAAGAATCAGAACGTAGTTTAAAGCAAGGTTCAAGACGACCGCACCCGCGCTAATGCCGCCTACCATACGGGTCCGGTTCTTGAGGAGCATTCCGAGCTGCGAGTGATAGCCGATTCCCCAGGCCACATAAGCCATCGCGACTATGGGAATCACGTATTGCGCCGAAGAGAATTCCGCAGACACCAGAACGCGCACCACTTCCGGAGAGAGCACCGCAAGTGCCAGCCATGCATAGGTCAGCACCAGGGAATAAAGCATGAACACTTGCCCGAACACTGCCGGGTAACCGGCATTTTCATAAATGACATACCTCCGCGGCTCCCACATCGCACAAAACGGCTGCATCAGCAGGTAGTTAAGCATGAAGCCGAATTTATACCCGACGGCGTATATGCCGACCACAGCCAGCGACCGGGTTTGCTGCAAGAAGAAGCGGTCGGAGAAGTTCAGTGTGAATGCGGCTAGGTTGGACAGTACGAGGGGGGCACCAAAGCGCATCATTTTCTGCAAAAGGACCCCGCTAAAACTAACGCCAACGGTTCGCAGCAACCACACCGAAAGCACCAAGACCTGTACCGCTGTGACCAGAAGGGCACTGAACAAGATGCCTCGAAGGCCGATCTTGAGCACTCCGATGAAGTATATGTTCAATACGAGCATGCAGAACACGCTCACCGTATCGACCATGACGACGGCACGTGAGGCCTGTAGTGCCCGCAAATAAATGCGAGGAACCATGCTTATGTAAGCCAGGATAAACGACGAGACAGAGATTAGAAGATAAGTAGAGGGGACTTTGGGGCCGAACAGGAAACGAGAGGCCGGACCCAACGTTGCCAGCGCCGCCATAAAGATCAGACCGCCACTCGTGACAACAAACAGGAATGAGGTGCTGATGACCTCTTTCTTGGATCCGGCGGATTCTGCGGCGGCATAGTACCGCATCAAGGCCGCCCCGATTCCCATGTTCAGACACATTCCGATCAGCGACATGCTCAGATCGAGGATCTCGAGAATTCCGTAGTCCGCAGGAGTCAAGTAATGCGTGTAGAAAGGCAACATGAAGAAGCCGAACGCCTTCACCAGCACGCTGCCAAATCCGTATACGGCGGTGTGCCGGACGGCATGCCGGATCTCTTGGAGTACGGTACCCTGTTCGAGAATTGTTTCTGCCAACTTATTCCTCCTGCGACTTGTGCGCCACAAATAACAGCGACTGCTCCAAATGTTGCAGGATGCCCGATCTCAGTAAGAGCTCCTGGGCCAGGCGCCGGATACCAGCCTGCCGCATGGGAGTGCTATTACGCACGTAGTAGGAATAGACTCGCCGGTTGAACGGAACCAGAAAGCGGGGTTCGTCATAACTGGGCAATGCCGAATAACACTGTGGCGCAGTAAATCCGGCTTCCGTCAGGAGCTTAAGATAACCGCGCGGCGAACACAGATACTGCGGGCCTTTCTCGATCTTTCCCCGGCGCATGCGGCCCAAGAGCCGTGTGATTGCGAACCGGTTGTCGACTCCAAGACAGAAAAAGCCTCCAGGGCGCAACACGCGCCAGAGTCCACAGATGATGTCGCTTAAGACATGCCGATCACCGCGCCCGTCCGCAGCAACTCGTTCGATCGGACCTTTCATCATGATCAGATCGAAACTGTCCGCGGCGAACGGAAGGCGGGTAGCTGAAGTGCGGACGATTTTGATATTGGTGAGTCCTTCTTCCGTAAACCGGTGTTGCAGGAAGCGAACCCGCTCGAGGTCAGGTTCGAGGGCGATAATCTCCCGGTATTGCAGTGCCAATCCATGGGAGTCGGCGCCCATACCGGCGCCAACGTCTAAGACACGGCTGGCCGGAGGCAGGCGCAGTAACCACTGCCAGTTGGCCGTGCCGGTATTCATGGCGCTTTTAGCGAGGCGTTGTACATCGGTACTGGTGGATTCAGCCAGGGCTTTCTGCCAGCCTACGGACGCGGCCATGTAGTTCACGTGCTGCATCTCTTGAGGCGAAAGCCCGCCTGAACAGGGGAACTCGTCGACAAAATGTGGCGATCCATCCATGATGGGCCCGCTCGTGCGGCATCCGGGACAAGACCACTTGTCCGGGTCCGCCAGCAGCGGCGTGCCGCAATCGGGGCAAGCTAAGAGGTCGCTCCCCGCGGCTTCCCTCGGAACGGCAGCGCTCGCACTACCCGCGGTAACAGGTCGTGTGCCCGGTGAGGGAAGGCCTGCGGGCTGGGAGGATGGGCGATTTTCAGTCGTCATACAGTCAGTTCCTCAACAGCGGGCTCATCCAAAACGATCTCAGCCAATTCCGCGCGGCAAAGCTGGCTCACTATAGCCGTGCACGCGACAAGTGTAAAGAAATAATCGAAATACTGGCGGCCTAGAAAAGCGCCGCTGGTCAGAAATGCCAGTAGGCTGAACTGCAACATGCGGGCGTAGGCCGATAGCCGCTCGTCCCCCCATCGCTTGGCGTTTCGAAGCGCGCCCCTTAAACTCACAAAACAGGAAATCACTAACGAGATGTACAAGAAAAAGCCCACGAACCCATGTTCCGCGAGAACTCCAAAATAGATGCTGTGCGGCCCGTGCACATCTCCGTTCGGCAAGATACCCAACCCGCCCGGAGCATAGCGTTCGTAAAGACCTGGCGTATAAGCCTCGAACCCTCCCCCGGTCAACGGGTGCGCGACCGCCAAGTTCCAGGAATATGTCCAGGCATAGAGACGTTGGAGGGCGGAGCCGTCCACGAGAGCCCCTTCTCTGCTGAAGTTCATTCTCAGTTGCCACGCTTCCGGAGTTAGAAAGATAGCAAAGAGCGCCGCCATGAGCAGCAAGGGAAGCAAGATGACTCTCTGACGCAGTGTCATGGCCATCAGAAAGAGGATTACGGCCATGCCGACCAAAGCACCGCGTGAATACGTGAAGCAAATCACCGGGATGGCCGCCACAAACACTATGCCCATTAGCTTCCTGATGCGCGAGTCGGGATCCGTCTTCGCCAGGAAGAAGAACATCGGCAAGGTCATGTTTAAAGCCAGCCCCAAGTCGTTGTTGTCGCCCACCATCGTGCCTTCCGGGCCATAAACGCGTAAGGAACCGCCGGTCAAGATGATGAAAGGCACCGCCTTCAGCACCAGGAATCCGAAGGACCCGGCAATCACCAGCAGGAGCCATCGAAGCCGCTGCCAGCTATTTGTGACCATCACCGTCAACAACGCCATCAACAGAATTTTTGAGACCGTATTCCACCGGAGCCAAGTGTCCGCCGCGAAATGAGCAAATTCCGGCATCTGGGTGTTCAGCATGGTGGTGAAGGTGAACCAGGCCCAGAGGATCAGCAGCAGGAACACGTTCCGGGAGAAAAAGTGCTTCGAAGGGCGATTGAAGAGCAGACTCCCGGCGAGGGTTGGAATCGCTATTATCTCCGCCACCGGAAAGGTGCTTGCCATCCCCCAGGTAAACCGGTGCGGATTGAGAAAAGACACGAAGGTCCACATCAGGGCGCCAAAAAACGGCGCAACGAAACAGACCGGCGCGCTCCCTACAATCACCACTAAGACTAGAATGTCGCGTATCCCACCCATGCTAGCTCGCTATAACCCCCGGCCCACCTGGCATCGGGTGTGCGGGTAACCTTTTCGGTATACCGGCCGGTTGTTTCTCAACACTCTCCATGCTGGGCACTACTCTTCCACCCATTCATACCAATCGAGTTTGGCCGCGAACAGGGCCGGGTTCTCTTCCCAAGGCCCCCCGCGCCGCAATTCCAGAAGATCGGTAGCAGGGGAATTGACCCCCCAAAGAGTCGATACGGCCGAACGGTACCCCGCTTCCCGAATCACCGTTTTATTCCAAGGCGCGAAATCCTGCTCCCGTCCGCTGGGATAGGCAAAATGTTCGACTGGGACCTGCAGTTCCTCTTCAATACGCCTCTTGCATTCTGAAATCTCCCAGACGGCTTCGGATTCCTGCAAGCGTGACACGAATGGATGGGTGACCGTATGCCCCCCGAAATCGATCCCCCTGGCTTTCATGAAGCGGACCTGATCCCAGGTGAGCATGTTGTCCTTGCGTTCGGCGGAACCGCTCCCGCCCAGGCGTGCAAGGATCCCGGCAAGCTGCTGCCGCCGTTCGGCATCGGGCAGCGGTCTCAGACACGCATATATCTGTTGGTTCGCCTGCAAGCGCTCCCCTTCATTGCGCAGCCAGATTCGCCGGGGAAGATCGATCTCCAATTCAAGAGACGTCTGCGTAGTCGTCTTTACTGCAAGCGCCAGCCTCTCGAACCACAACGGCTCACGCGAATCCACGGCTCCGGTGGTGAGAAAAATCGTCGCCGGCAACCCGTAGCGTTGCAGCACCGGAAATGCCTTAGTGTAATTGTCCTGATAGCCGTCGTCGAAGGTCAGCGCCATGACCGGCTCCGGAGGACCACCTTGTGAAATCCTCCGCACCGCTTCTCCCAAACTGACTACACGATATTGCCGCGCGATGTACCGCATCGCCTGCTCGAACTGCGCCGTTGAGATGGCGGGGAAAAGTGGATCCCCCTCGTCGTTCACACGATGAAAATAGAGGATTCGGACGCTCGGTGCCCGCCTCCTCTGGAAGTCCACATGCGGCAATCGGCCGTTGGCCTGTATGGTCACGCGGAAATCGTTGCGCAGGGGCGAGAGAACGAAAGGAAGCTGGGAATGAACATAGCATCGGGCCAGGACGTTTCGAATCCGCTCTCCCGCGACGGACGGTGAAGCCGATCCTTCCTCTCGCCGGAACTGCTCCATGCTGCGGCGCTCCTGGCGCGCATCGCGCATCGCTAGAAGCCGCTGCGGAACGAGTCTCTTTACGAAGCCGCGAACCCGGCCGGTCCATACCGGACCCCGGCACAAAAGCACGTTCCACGCATTTGCCCGGCCGAGGACCATCTGCCTGATGTGCTTGACATTTGCCCCCCAGTCCGACTTGTGCCTTCCCATATCGGCCAGGAAATCGTACTCCACCAGCCCTCGTTTTATGAACTCCTGGATCGTCCAGGCCCGCAAACCGATTCCCGCATTCAAATGTTCACAGACCGGATCGTATCCCTCCTGTAGTTGGAAGTAGCGATTCCGGTAAACGAAGCCATATTGTGATGCGATCACCCGCCCTTTCCATTCCAACCAGGAAAAACAAAGCCAACGGCGGTCCAGCAGCAATGCAGACACCTCGCGATAAAACAGGCGCTTTTTGTCCCAGCGAAACACCCCACGCTTAGCCACTTTTGCCCACCGGCGTTGATGCAGATCGAACAGCGAAGGAAGCAGCCGGTCCAGCTCCTTTTCCTGCTCGCAGAAGTGGAAACTCAGTCCGTCTCCCCCTTCAAGCGCCCGCAAGACCGACCGGATCTTTGTTCGGAAGCGCGGCGCCAGTTGCTTCAGATAGCTGTCCCAATTCCCCGGCAGCGGAACTACTCCGCACGCTTCCTCCGACTCTGTCCAGATCATTCCGTCCCCCCTGCCGAATGCCCGCAGATAGGGAAGATTAGGAGATGACTCCGGGACTGAATTCAGCCGCAATAACACGCCCTTTGCCACTTCATCCGCGCAGTACTTCAAGAACACTCCCATTACCTCCGCTTCGTCGCCAGCGGCGATAATGAAATCCATATAGTCGGAGTCCGCGGACCCATCTCCAATAAACGCTAGCGCGGAATAGTTCCGGCCATACCGCCGGATGGTCTGCCGGCGAAGGGGCGCGATGCCGCGTGGCGTGTTCCTGTCGTCCAGGGCAAGTAGAATCCGGAGGTCGCCCGGCGTGCCGTATGCGTTCCACCATGCGCTCATCCATTCCAATGTCAGGAAAATCGTGTCGGATGCCGAACGTTCCAGCAAGGCGTCCCATTCCGGACGCAAACGCTGCAGGTCGGCCTCCGCACGGCACTCGATGACTTTCATGCCGCAGCCCCCACGGGTTCGTCCACGAACTGGCGGAACCAGAGCTCCAGCATCAGAAATATCCAGAGCATATCTCCATAAAAGGGCGTTTCATCCTCTTCATGTCTCCGGAACAACTCCTCGATGTAATCCCTCCGGATGTAGCCGCGCTCAAACGTACGAGGCGAGCGCAGGACGTCCTGCGCGATTTCTCGCATCCGTTTATCCGACTTCATCCAGTACGCTACCGGTATGCCGAACCCGTGCTTTGTCTTCCGGATCACCTCGCTCGGCAGCAACTGCCGGAAAGCGCGCTTAAAGAGGTATCGCTTCTCGGTGCCTTTGACTTTCAGATGGGGCGGAATGGTCCCGGAAAACTCGGCCACCGCCCGGTCGAGGAACGGAAACCGCGAACGGATGCCCGCCAACTCCGACATCCGCGTAACCTTGAGCAAATCGTTGTCGCTCAGAGTCATCTTGACGTCGATATACAGGAGACGGTTCAGGTGGTCGCGTGCGGGGCCGTTCCGATAGTATTCGGACGGGGTTTCCAACACCGAGTAACCCTTCAGTTGGTCTAAGAACTCCTGCTCGAACACCTCCGCCGGACCATCTTCGAGCATCGGATTATACGAAAAGAACCGATACGGTTGCGGAAAGTTCGAGCGTCGGATGTATCGCCGAGCTTTTGAGGTCAGCCCGTTCCGGAACGGGATTGCGGCCAAAGCCGGCTCGATGATCCCTTTGCGGAGCAGCCGGGGAACTTTTTGGTAGACCTCGAAGACCTTATCAGTTAGATAGCGTTCGTTGCCCGCAAAAAGCTCGTCTCCACCATCTCCCCCGAGAAGGACCTCTACGCCGTTTTGCGCGGCCAACGCGGCGCAGAAGTAGGTCGGAATAGCGGACGAATTGCCGAAAGGCTCGTCATACATGCGGACAATTTTCGGGACCGCCTCCACGCAATCGGCTGCGCTCACCAGATATTCATGATGGCGCGTCTGAAACTTCCGTGCGGTGATTCGCGCATACTCGAGTTCGTTGAACCGCTGGTCTTCAAACCCGATCGAGAAGGTATGAACGGGACCGCGGTCCAGCCGGCTCATCATCCCCACCACCGTGCTGCTGTCAGTCCCCCCGCTAAGATAGGCGCCAAGCCGCAAGAACTCCTCCTCCTGCTTGCAGTGTGTTCGGACCGACTGCTCCACCAGCGATTCCAATTTCAAGCTGAGAGAGCGTTCGTCCGCGCCGCGAGCGAAGTTATACTGCATATCCCAGTAGCGTTGCGTTCGGCACTGCGCGTCGGAGGCGAGCAGAAAGTGGCCGGGAAGCAGCCTCCTCACCTCGGAAAAAATGGTATCCGGAGCGAGGTTGACGGTGTAGGTCAGGTACTTCGCGATACCGCGCGGATTGATGTCGCGGGGCACTCCGCCGCAACCCAGGACCGCATCGATACGAGAGGCTACCACCAGAAGTCTGGCGTCGTCATGGTAGACCAGCGGCGAGATGCCGAAACCGTCGGTCGCTGCGAAGATCGTACGGAGCCGCCGGTCCGCGATGATCACAGAAAACGTGCCCGCCAGTTTCTCGGCAAAGCCTGCCCCAAAGCGCTCGTAAAGGCCGCCGAGCAACGCCGCGGTTTGTCCCGTCTCCGGCAGCGCGACGTCCACGAGACTTCTCAGCTCCGCCTCGTTGTAGAGATCGGCATCGCACACCACCAAGAGCGCCGGCGACCGATGAATTTGCTGATTCCGGAAACGTGCGGAGACACCAACCCCCATGTTTCCATCCACCTCGATCGTCTGCTGCTCCGATGCCTCCATCGACAGAGCGCCGCACACGGACTTCACCGCCGGCAGCGCCGGTTCGGGATTCTGCTTCCGCCATACTACGCAGATGCCGCTCATGTCGCCTTACAAGCCTCCTGCCACACCTTGAACATCAACACCGTCCACAACAGCGACGACCAGTCTCGCAGCCCCTGGTCATGCTCCCGCCAGCACTCCTGGACAAAGCCGTAATCGACGTAGTCGTCCCGCCTTCCGAACAACATCCCGTAGGAATAATCTTTGAGCTGGTTCTGAAACCACTTGTCGAGAGGCACAGCAAACCCCGACTTGCGCCGGTTCAGGATGGTGCCGGGAAGAACGGGTTTCAGCGCCTGCTTGAAAATGTACTTGCCGCACCCGCCCCTGAGCTTGATGTGGGACGGCATGGTTGCGGCCAATTCCATCAGCCGGTGATCCAGAAGCGGACACCGCACCTCGAGCGAATTCGCCATGCTGGCGCGGTCGACCTTCGCCAAGATGTCGTCCGGCAGATAGGTCTTGATATCGATGTACTGCAATCGCGAGACTGGGTCGGTAGTGCCGGCCCGATCATTGTGGTACCTCAGCACTTCAATAGAATCGTATCCGTTCAAGCTTCGTACCACCTCCGCACCCAGCAACCGGCATTTCAGGTCCGGGGGGCAACTGGAGACGGTGTGAAAGTATCCTTCCAGGGGAGACCGGGCAAGGCTCTTCAAGGTGGATTTCGCCCGGAAAATACGAGGCGCCTGATACCCGTTTGGATACCATCTCCCAAGGGGCCCGAAGACGGCGCGGCGCACCGGGAGCGGCAGGAGCGAGCGTAGCTGGTTCTCCCGAAGGTCGCGCTGGTAACGGCCGTACCCGGCAAAGTTTTCATCGCCGCCATCGCCCGATAGCGCCACCGTCACATGCTGGCGGGCAAGTTTCGAAACGTAGTAGGTAGGTACGGCGGAAGAATCGGCAAACGGCTCGTCGTAGTGCCAAGCGAGCTTGGAGACGACGTCAACAGCCTGGGGAGTTATCATCTGCTCGTGATGGTCTGCCCGCAGAGAAGTGGCGAATTCCTTGGCCTGCGCCGCTTCGTTATAGCTCTGTACCGTGAAGCCGATCGAGCAGGTGGTGACAGGAGATTGAAATTCGTTCATCAGCGCGACCACTGAGGACGAGTCGACTCCACCGCTCAGGAAGGCTCCCAGCGGCACATCGCTGACCAGCCGGAGGCTCACCGAGGTCCGGTATTCCTCCAGCAGCCGCTCGCACCATTCGGATTCGGAGTGGTCCACCGCCTCGTCGAAGTGCAGTTCCCAATACGGCGCTTCGCGCAATCCTTGCGCGTCGACGATCAGGTAGTGAGCCGGTTTGAGTTTGCGGACCTGACGATAGATGGTCTTGGGTGCGGCTACGTATCGATAGGAGAAGTAGTCCGAAAGCGCCTCCAGATCGATCTCTCTGGAAAGGCCACCCGCCGGCCAGAGCGCTTTGATCTCCGAACCAAAAATGAGCCGGCGCCCGTCCCAGGAATAGTACAGAGGCTTCTTGCCCACCCGGTCACGCGCCAGCAACAATCGCTTTCGCCGGCCATCCCACAGCGCGATGGCAAACATGCCGCGCAATTCGGCGAAACAGGCTTCCCCGAGTTCCTCGTAGAGGTGAATGATGGTTTCTGTATCCGACCGTGTCTTGAACGAATGTCCGGTTGACAAATACCGGCGGTTCAGTTCCTCGAAGTTATAGATCTCGCCGTTAAAAGCAATCCAGACCGTGTCATCCTCGTTGGAGAGCGGCTGGTGGCCGCCTTTCAGGTCGATGATCGAGAGCCGCCTGTGCGCTAGTCCAACCGGACCGCAACCATAAAAGCCCTCATCGTCCGGACCTCGATGGCGCAACGTGTCCGCCATCGCCTTCAGCGTGCTGCGCTGGACGACGGCTTCGCTCCGAGGCTCGAAAATACCACAAATTCCGCACATATCCTAGACTCCGGCGGCAGTTCGCACGGCAGTGTTCACCGCCGGAACCAGGCTCGTGTAAAGCTCCGCGTATTTCTCAACCATCGAATCGAGAGAAAACGCCTCCCGAACCCCGCGGGAAGCCCGCTCCGCCAGCTGCTGGCGCAAGTCGTTCCGTCCTCTTAGCAGCAGCAGGTGCTCCGTCAACGCGTGAACGTCCCCGACCGGAAATAGTAACCCGGATTCCCTATCGGCAACCACCTCCGGATTTCCGCCAGTGTCGGTAACCACCACGGGAATGCCGCTCGACATCGCCTCCAGGAGCGAATTCGAGATCCCCTCGGAAATAGAGGACAACACATAGACATCCATCGCATGGAGGAGTTCTGGCACGCGGTTGCTGGATCCCAGTAACGAAACACGCGCCTTCCATCCCGGGTGGGCATCGACAAAGGCCTCCAGTTTCGACCGCTCGGGACCTTCCCCAACCAGGAGCAGGCGCCAGTCCCCGGCGGCGTCCGTCATCTCGCCGAGCGCCTTCAGCAGAGTCATGTGGTCTTTCACGGGCAGCAGATTTCCGACGCAGCCGATGCAGAACTCCTGATCGCCAATCCGCAGCTCCTGACGAATTCGAGCGCGGGCCGCGGGATTGGGAAAGAACCGCCGGCCATCCACGCCGTTGTGAATCACCGTGATCCTCTCCGCTGGAAAACCCGTACGCGCCGAGTGGAGATCGCGTAGCTGGTATGAGACCGACAATACGCGGTCGGCCAGCTCGAAAGCCAATCTTCGGAACCAGCTTCTTCGCCGCGGCTCTTTCGCATTCGGGCTGGATACGATCCCGTGCTCACTGTGGACCAAGGCGCAGTGACGATGCCATCGGCCGGCGATTACAGCCTCGACAGCCGCCCAGTTTCGCGAGTGCACAATATCCGGCCGGAATTCACCAATTGCACGGGCCAGGGCCGGAACCTGGAATCGGGAACCCGGGTCCTTCTTCCCGAGGCACGCCACGCGCACCCGGTCGCTGGGGAGCCGATCCACATTTGGACCGAGATGACGCATCGTGAGTACGATGTGTTCAAAGCAGTCCGGGTCTAACCGGTTGATGAGGTTTACCAGGCCATTCTCCAGGCCTCCTCTTCCCAGACTGTCGACGACGTGCATGATGCGGACCGGCATGGCCTTACCGACCAGCCCTTCCCGCTTCCTGCCGCACCCTGGGATCCGGATCATATGTGTTCGTCAGCAGCATCAATGCCGTCCTGCGCCGCGTGTCCCCTTTAGAATTCATCATTTTTCAGATGTGCCTATGCGCTGCATTTCGACTTCCAACTACCCGTCTACGCCGGGGACCCGCGGAGTAATGAACGTATTGGTACATGCCAAGGAAGGCTGATTTCTTGGCGACTGCGTTGTCAGAGGCCTTTCCAGAAGCTCCAGCAACCGGTCAAGGGAGTGTTCCCACCTGTATTCTCCGGCTACGCGCTGCCTGCCGTCTATGCCTCTTCGGTGCGCGAGTTGAGAATCGCGTAACAGTACTACTACCTTTGAAGCCATCTCGTCTGCGGTGTCTCCCGTATCCACCATATCGGCCACACGAGCTGAAAGCCCTTGCGTCGCACGCGATGTGGCAACCACTGGGAGACCGTACGCCATGGCTTCTAAGATTTTGTTCTGAATGCCGGCAGCGATTGAGAAGGGGGCCACCGCTACGTGCGACTTGGCGAGATAGGTTCGCACATCTGGGGCGAAACCGGTCACCTCTACGCCCTCGATCTTCTGCAATTTCTGTACGTTGCGGGTGGGATTCCGGCCCACGATCAAAAAACGCACGCCCGCGACCGACCGGTGAATGAGCGGCAGCACCTTTAGTGCGAAGTATCGTACGGCTTCTTCGTTCGGAAAGTAACTCATATCCCCCGTGAAAATCACTGTTGGCACCGTCCGATCCGGCGGCGCCGCGTGCGGGTCGAAATAGGCGGTGTCCACGCCGTTAGGAACCACGTGAACGTTGGCGAGAGGGGAGATCTGACACACGAGTTGCGCCTCGCGCTCCGTAGTAACGACGACGCAGGAGGACTTGGCACAGACTTTCCGCTCATACTCGCGGAGAGATCGCCCTTCTCTTCGATAAACGGCCGAAAACGGGAACCGGGTGAACCTCGCGTACTGTGCCCACTTATCGGAATCCACGTCGACCAAATCCGTCAACATCGGAATCTGGCCGGCGGATTTCACGTATTGCGCCATCGCGGAGCAGTACACAAAGATGCGGTCGTAGGAGCGCGATAGCAGCGCCTTGCGCACGTCCGCGGCCAATTCCGCCGAGTAGAAGTAGGGCACCGTAAGCGGTGCCCCCGTCAAGAGATACGGCAGCGCGCGCAGGCGCGCCAGTTTAGGGTGCACTCGCGCCACCTTCAGGCGCCGGCAGTACTTGGCGAGATCCGAACCGTAGCCCAGGTCTCTGGCGTCATCAGCCAGCGTGAATACATCCACTTCATGCCGCTCCCCGATAGCACGTAGCTGATAGAAAGCGCGGATCTTGTCGCCCTTATTCGGCGGATACGGGATGCGGTGGCAAAGGTAAAGAATTCTCACAACTTCCCTAAATGTGGTAGGCGCGGCAGGATTTGAACCTACGACCTCCCTGGAGTTTAGTCAGGGCGCTCTAACCGCTGAGCTACACGCCTATTTCGTTTCCAACCTCAAATCGATGGAATCCATCGAATCAGCCGTGGCCCAAGGACTTTCGTCCAAGCATACGGCATCCGCTTCCAGGCTGCCACCGGCAACTGGAACTTCCTGTCGACTGGACTCAGGTGCGGAACCTCTTTTGCCCGAACCAGGTGATACCGGTAAGGCAATTCTGTGACCTTCATGGACCACGCCGATTTGAAATGAAACGACCCCGTTCCCCGTTTGCTCCGCCCGAAATCGAATTGCCGGAACCCCTCTTTACAGCTTTGTGCCATCAGATTCCAGTACATGAAATTATTCGGGGAATCTTTGTAATACTCGGCCAGCGCCCCACCGTAATAGGGCAATACCTGGTCTCGAAAGTAAAAACAGAGCACTCCCGCAATCGCCGTCTTGCCCTTGCGTACCCCGAACAGCCTGGTCTGCTTGGGAAACTCACTTCTGAGGAGGGTGAACAGCGCACGCGAGAAAACCGGCGTCCCGAGCCGATGAACGCTCTGCGCATAGATCTCGTAGAATTCCCCATCCGTCAGATCCTCGGTCCATTCCAAGCCTGCCTTCTGCGATTTCCGCACCGCATACCGCGTATCGCGTGGCAACCCTTGCAGCAACTTCTCAGGGCCAGACGTCAGATCTTGCGTAAATGTCACATACAGATCTCTGCCGGGTAAGGAGGTCGCAAACGGCTCTGTCCGGTTGCGCATCTCCAGGTACTTCACCCCCAGCCGGTCCGCCAGTTCGCTCCCCGCCTTTAGCAGGCCGAAATAGGAATCCGGATCATCCGCACAAATGCCGCCGTAAACAGCCAACGGTAGCGATACCATGCAGTCACCGAAAATTCGGTTCCGAACCCAACCGATTGGGAATACACCCGTGATTCGATTCTCGCGGCACGCTACCAGGCAAAAACAACGATGTCCAAGAATCTCCCCGACAATCCTCCGCCATCCCGAAAGGTGGAAGAAGGTTCCCGACGCAGAGGACATCACGAATCGGTCCCATTCGGCTTCCTCTCCCCCCCTTAACTCCCGAGTCTCGATCCGGCTCGCCCCGCCGACTGCCGCATGCCTCTGATAATCGTCCGCATCCCCAACCGCATTGATCATCGTCAGTAGTATCCTTTGTAGCGGCGGTAGACTTGGGAGCGAGGCCCGCCATTCAATACCGTTCCGATAATCCGAAACGGGCTCAGATCCTGAACGGCCTGTTCCAATGACTTGCGGGTGGTAGCGAAGGCTCGGGCGACCAGCAGGACGGCATCGCAACTTCCCGCGAGAAGTTGGGTGTCCGTAACCAGGTTCACTGGAGCCGAATCCACCAGTACCAGATCAAATTGTTCGGATATGCGACGGAACTGTGTCCCAAACTGCGGCGAATGCAGAAGTTCCGCCGGCGGCATCTTGGAGTTCCCACGCAGCAGAACGTTTAGGGGAATATCATCGCATTTCAAAACCGCGTCTTCCAATTTGACGGATCCATCGATCAACTCCGTCAACCCTGGATGGTTTTCCACTCCCAGCAGCTTTCCGATGGTGCCCCTCCGCAGGTCCCCATCCACAACCAGAACCTTGAACGAGGGGAGCGTGGCGAAGCTCAGCCCGAGGTTCAGAACCGTGATCGTCTTGCCCTCCTGAGGCGACGGGCTGACTACGAGCAGACTCCGGAACGGCTTCGTCGCCTGTTGCTGCAGGATCTTGGTGCGCAGCCTCCGGTAGTATTCGGCCACCACCGAATCCGCCGCATTCATCATCAAGCGGGCTTTTGGATCGAAAACAATCCGGATCTTGGGCGGAAATGAGCCGTTCCGCGGTTGCGTAGCCAGGTCCACCAGCTCATCATGCGGCAAGGCAGGCGTCTCGGTCAGTACCGGTTCCGGTGTCAAAACGGGAGGAGTAACCGGGGCACTCGCTATGGCCTCGTGCAGAGGTTCATTGCCATCGGAAACCAGAGCCCACCCCCCAAGGGGATTCCCGTTCGCGTTCGACTGCGACCGGCTGGCCTCCTTCAGGGCATCATAAAAGCGGCTCATAAAATGGTAGCTTCAGTGGGCGTTACGGCATGTATCGGGCCACATAATATGCTCGAACTTGCAGCCTAGCCTGATTTCGGCTCATCCCCCGTCTTATTATTATCATATACTGGAACAGCCAGCAAACCCAATGCCTAGAGGTACTGGTAC
>OCZT010000423.1_pt1 | contig 41781 bp, 41 predicted proteins | sample 1539031 | NCBI WGS metagenome assembly OCZT01 (sample SAMEA3539308, study PRJEB22396) | soil metagenome | biome: tundra; feature: field; material: soil | place: USA | collected 2010-05 | depth 0.15 m
GCCCGCGCCCACCGGGCGGCGGCGCGCCCGCGCCAGACGACCGCCAGGCGCGCGCTCCGGCTCACGGCGCCCAGCAGGGCAGCGGTGAACTGGAAGGTGTTCTGACCCGGTGCCAGCCGGGCGGCGACCGCGAACGAACCGTCGCGGCGTGGATTGACTGCGCTGCGCGCGCCGTCCGGGCTCCGCATGTAGATCGTCGCGGCCGCGGGCTTGACCAGACCGCGCAGCGTGGGCCTGCCGTCGGTGGTGGCGTAACTGACCGTCTCGGCGCTGGACAGGCCGACGAGCGGAAGCTCTAGCTCCAACTCCACGACCGGCGCCGGGGCCACGGCCGCCTTCGCCGCCGCGGTGGCCCTCGCGGCCGAACGGCTGTGATCGGGCCGCGCGGCGGAGCCAGCACATCCAGTGAGCCCCACCAGCGCGAGCGCCGCCCAGGACGCAGTAGCGCGACCAGCTCTCATCCTGGGCAAGAGCCTATCCGGACTGGATATCCGTCCGACCGGGCTCTTCTTCAGCTGTCGCGCTCGGCCCGGCGTACCGCAGCAGCGATCCCCTCGGTGCCGACCAGATGCTGAAACGCGCGCACCAGCGGTCGTACCGCCGCCAGGCCGCGTCTTCCCTGGAGCCCCAGCGGCTCCACCCGCACCTCGGAAGCCAATGCCGAGCGGCTCCCCGCCTCGGCCGGCTCCACCCAGTTGGCGAACACAACCCGCACAGTCCCGCGCTTTGACCATTGGCGGAACTCATCCGGCGTCAGGCGCGGATAATCGCGCCGCAGCGTCCAGATCCTCCCCACCAGACCGGAGATCAGCAAGCGCTCATCGTCGTCGTCGAGCACGATGAACGGAGGCTGGCGGAACAGATCGTCGAAGTAATCGTTTCGTCCTACCCCGGGAATCCGCCAGCGGATCAGCCGGCCTAGCATCGCCGTGTCGGACAGCCTCACCGAGCGGGCGGCCTCCCAGAGCGCATCGGCGCTCGCCGTGCTCTCGCGCCGGTGGGTGACGCGCAGGGAAGCATCCGGGAGCCAGCGATCGAGATCGGGCTTCACCACCGCCGCGCCGGAATCGCCGCTGCGCATCGCCCCTTTCTAGCGCAGCTTGAGCGATCATCCACCGCGTGCTTGCCCACGTGCTCGCGCCAGTGCTCTCCCGTGCCGCCGGCGGACTCGGTCTGCCGCGGGTGCTGCCGGCTGCCGGCGTGGCGCTCACCTTCGACGACGGACCCCACCCGGAGGGCACGCCCGCCGTGCTGGAGGTGCTGGCGCGCGCTGACGCCCACGCGACCTTCTTCCTGGTCGGCGAGCAGGTGCAGCGCCGGCCCGGACTGGCAGCCGAGATCCTGGCCGCCGGCCACGTCGTTGCGCTGCACGGATATCGACACCGGCTGCAGCTGCGCCTGAGCCCGGCACAGGTGCAGGCCGACCTGGCGCGCGGCGCCGCGGCGCTTGAGGACGCCACCGGCGCTGCAATTGCCTGGCACCGCCCCCCGTACGGGATCTACAGTCCCGCCGGACTCGGAGCCGTCAGAGCAGCTGGGTGGCGGCCCCTGCTGTGGTCTCGCTGGGGGAAGGACTGGCGCCGTTTCACGACGCCGGCGCTGATCGCCGCTCGGGCGACGAGGTCGCTGTCAGCGGGCGATGTGATCCTGCTGCACGACGCCGACTTCTACAGCGCGCGCAATTCCCACCGCCGCACCACCGAGGCGCTACCCTTGATCCTCGCACAGCTGACGAGGCGCAAACTCGATACCGTCCTGCCTGTCTGACAGGCTCTTCAGTGCCCACGGACACTGACAGGCGACTCGAGCGCGGGATCAGGCGCCGCCGGCCGGCGATCGCGTGTCAGATTCGCGCGTGTTGGCCGCGGCCACAAATAGATGACCACCGCTTCCCCCAAGAGCTCCGAGCAGTGCCTCCCTGACTTCGCACGATTTGCGATCGGCTTCGACCAGCGAGATCGAGTGCGGCTGCATGAGCTGATTGACGAGGTGCTGGACTCAAATCGCTGGTCAGAAGCGGAGATGGTCTCGCGCTTCGAGGCCGCCTGGGAGGCCTACAACGCGCTGCCGGCTGTCGCGATGTCGAGCTGGTCCGGGGGCGCGCTGGCCGCGCTGCACTTCGCCGGGGTTGCTGGCGAGACGGTCCTGTGTCCGTCCAACACGTTCATGGCCACCCCGCTGGCAGCAATCCGCTCAGGTGCCAACGTGCAGTTCGTCGACTGCAATCGGGAGGACCTGTGCATGTCGTTCGCCGATTTTCAGGCGAAGGCGGACAGGCATCGGCCACGGGCCGCATTCCTCGTCCACATCGGTGGTCACATCGCCTTTGACACCCAGCAGATCGCCGATTACTGCGCCGCCAATGGGATCTTCCTGATCGAGGACTGCGCGCACGCCCATGGCGCCAGCTGGAACGGGCGCAACGCAGGCGGCTACGGCGACGTTGGCGTCTATTCGCTCTATGCGACCAAGACGATCTCCACCGGCGAGGGTGGCGTGCTGGTCTCCCGCCGGCCCGAGGTGATCGCTCACGCGCGGGACTTCCGCAACTACGGCAAGCCCAGCTATGAGGTCTCCGGCCTCAACTTCCGCATGAGCGAGTTCACGGCGGCGCTGGGGCTGGTTCAGATCGAGCGCCTGCCGGAGATCGTGGAGTGGAAGAACGCCACCGCCCAGGCCGAGCTCGACCCCAGCTACCCCAGCCGGCTGCAGCTGCCCGAGGGCATGGTGTCCGGGCTTTACAAGTACATCGTGTTCGACTGGCTCGAGCGCTCCACCGGCCGTGTCTACGACGAGCCCTGCCACCGGATCATGGGCCACGACGTCGATCTACCCAACAGTGACTGGGTGGCGCGGAACCATTCCTGCGTGCCGTTGTATTACCAACCGGATAACGGAGCATGAGAGTTCTAGTCACAGGAGGATCGGGCTTCATCGGCTCACACGTGGTCGACAAGCTGCGCGCGCGCGGCCACGAGCCCGTGATCTACGACCTGCGGCCGTCGCCGTGGCATACGGATCCCGCCCACTCCGTCGACACCGTGCTGGGGTCGATCACGGACCGCGAAGCGCTGGAGCGGGCCCTGCACAGCTGCGACGCGGTCGCACACCTGGCCGCCGTCGCCGACGTCAACGACGTCCACGCCGAGCCTGAGGACGCCGAGCGCGTCAACGCCCGCGGCACGGTCACCGTGCTTGAGGCCGCCCGCCGCGCGGGCGTCAAGCGGATCGTCTACGCGAGCACGATCTGGGTCTACTCCGATTGCGAGCCGGAGGAGGTCGACGAGGACACGCTGCTGCCCGCGCCGAGCCACCTGTACACGAGCACCAAGCTGGCCGGCGAGCTGTACTGCAAGGCTTACCAGGAGCTGTACGGGATCGACTACACGATCCTGCGCTTCGGGATCCCCTACGGCCCGCGCGCGCGAGAGGCCGCCGTGATTCCCGCGTTCGTCAACAAGGCGTTCAAGGGCGAGCCACTGACCCTCGCCGGCGACGGCCTCCAATCGCGCCGGTTCGTGTACGTCGAGGATCTGGCCGACGGAGTCGCGCTCGGCCTCAGCGAGGTTGCGACCAACCGCGTCTACAACCTCGCCAGCGACGAGAACGTGACGATCAAGCAGATCGCCGAGACGGTCAAGGAACTGATCGGCGACGTTGAGATCGTCTACACGCCCGCGCGCCCCGGTGACTTCGGCGGCAAGATCGTGAGCAGCGAGCGAGCGGACCGTGAGCTTGGCTGGACCGCTGCGACGCCGTTCTCAGAAGGTGTCGGCCGCTATGTAGAGTGGCGCCGCGAGCAGGCTGCCAAGGCCTCTGAAGATGATGCCGCGGCAGTGATCCCGGCCGGAGAGCCCGACTTCGAGGCCAAGCCACGCCAGATCCTGATCATCTCCGCGGACATCGGCGAGGGGCACGACCTCCCGGCCCGCGCCGTTGCGCGCGAATTCAAGGACGAGGATCCCGACGCCCAGGTCTCGATCGTCAACGGCCTGCCGGCGATGGGGCCTGTGCTGACCAAGATCCTGCGTGAGAACTCGGCCTTCATGTTCCAGTGGCTGCCTTGGCTGTTCGACTTCCAGTACATGCTGTTCATGTACTTCGCGCCCACGCGCTGGCTGGCTCGGCGGATGCTGACCGGCCTGGGTCGGCGCGGGCTGATGCGCCTGATCCGCGCGCATGATCCCGATCTGATCGTCTCGACCTACCCCGGCGTCACCTGCGTGCTCGGCGAGCTACGGCGCAAGGGGCGGCTGAAGGTCCCTTGCTACTCATCGATCACCGACCTCGCGGGACTGCAATTCTGGGCGCACCCGGGCATCGATCTGCACTTCGTCACCCACCCTGAGTCGGTGGAGGAGGTGGAGAAGATCGCCGGACCCGGCAGCGTGCGCTGGGCCAAGCCACCCACCTCGCCGGCCTTCCTCGCGGCCCGCTCGCGCGCCGACGCCCGGCGTTCGCTGGGCCTGCCCCAGGATGCACGCGTGATCGCCGTCTCGGGCGGCGGCTGGGGCGTCGGTGACCTGGCCGGTGCCACGCGCGCGGCGCTGGAGATCCCGGACGCGATCGTGCTGTGCCTGTGCGGACGCAACGACAAGCTGCGCGCCAAGATCGCGGCCCGCTTCGGATCCGAGCCGCGCCTGAGACTGATGGGCTTCACCGATCGGATGGGCGACGTGCTGGCCGCCACCGACGCACTGGTTCACTCCAGCGCCGGACTGACCGTCCTGGAGGCGATCATCCGCGGCTGCCCGGTGGTCTCCTACGGCTTCGGCGTTGGCCATGTGCGCGCCTCCAACGCGGCGCTGAAGCGCTTCGGGCTCGCCCAGGTTGCCCGCACCAAGCGTGAGCTCGGTCCGGCCATCGAGCGGGCACTGCAGCAGCACCCGGAGCCCGACGGGTCGTTCGCGCGCCGGCCGTCGACCGCATCCCTGATCCTCAATGACGAGCGCCGCGCACGCACACTGCCGGTCTGGCGCGTGCGGACCGCGCGCGCGGCAACGTCGGCGATCGTTGGCCTGGCCATCGTGGGCTGGACGCTCACCACCGACGCCTCCTATGACCTCGTGTCGAATTTCGTGCACATCCGGCCGGTCACCGCGGTGGTGACCTCCCGGCCTGAGGTCGGTGTGCTCGTCGACGCTCCTGGCAACGAGATCCCGGCGCTGGCCAGCGCGATCTCGGCCGACGGGCTGCACGTGTCGTTTGCGCTCAGCAATGCCTCCTCGCCGCTGGAGACCAGCGTGTACAGCTACGGCGACCAGGCCGTGCCGCGACTTCCGACCGGTGGGCTGGTCCGCTGGCTGCAGACTCGTACCCAGCTTCGCCACCTGATCGCATCGATGGGGTACCACCACCACTTCCTCTATGCGTCCCGCGGTCCCAGCGTCGGTCAGTGGTGGCTCGCCCACGGGGCCGGCGGCAGACTGGTAGCCGGAGCCGTCCAGCTCCACAACGCCAGCGATCGGCTCGGCCCGCTGCGCGCCGGCGAGGTCGTCGAGCTCACCCCAAGCAGTCCGAGCGCGGTCAAGCCGCTGCTCGACAAGCTCGTGGCCCAGCTGCTCTCTCAGCATCTGGAAGCGGTCCCCGTGGGTCGCCTGATACGCGACGCCGGCTCCACCGTCTAAGAAGTCCAGCGTCTTGTGGCCCAGCGTCTCGTGGCCCAGCGTCTCGTGGCCCGCGGTCTAGTGGTCCACCGTCACGTGGGCTAGCACGCTCGTACTGGAGGACATCCGCGCGGCTGCCGCCCGTCTGCAGGGCGTCGCTCACCGCACGCCAGTGATCTCCTCGCGCACGCTCGACGAGCTGGTCGGAGCGCGCGTGCTGCTCAAGGCCGAGGGCCTTCAGCGCGCCGGGGCGTTCAAGTTCCGCGGTGCCTACAACGCCGTCTCCAGCTTGGATGCGGCCGCGCTGGCCCGTGGGGTTTGCGCTGCGTCATCAGGCAACCACGCCCAGTCGCTGGCGCTGGCCGCCCGGCTGTGCGGGACGCGGGCGGTGATCCTGATGCCGGCCGACGCCCCGGTCTCCAAGCGCGCGGCAACCGAGGCCCACGGCGCCGAGGTGCTGACCTTCGACCGCTATCGCGACGACCGCGAACGGTTGGTCGCCGAGCTCGCCGCCCAGCAGGACTTGACGGTGATCCATCCCTACGACGAGCCGCTGGTGATGGCCGGCGCCGGGACCACCGCTCTGGAGCTGCTGGAGCAGGTCGGCGAGCTCGACCTGCTGCTCGTGCCGGTCGGCGGCGGCGGGCTGATCGCGGGCTGTGCGACTGCGTTCAAGGCGCTCGCCCCCGGCGGCCGGATGATCGGCGTCGAGCCTCAGGCCAGCGATGACGTCGCGCGATCGATGGTCTCAGGACACCCACAGCGCGTCCAGGTCTCACCGACGATCGCCGACGGCCAGCAGCTTGCCACCCCCGGCCGGCTGACCTGGCCGATCATCCACGACCGAGTGGACGCCGTGGTCACCGTCTCCGATGCGGAGATCGTGACCGCGATGCGGCTGCTGTTCGAGCGACTGAAGGTGGTCGCCGAGCCGAGTGGCGCGTGCGCACTGGCAGCGCTGCTGGCGGGGAGGGTCAGCGTTGCCGCCGGGCAGCGGGTCGGAGTCGTGCTCTCCGGCGCGAATGTCGATGCCCGTCGCTTTGCGGCCCTGGTCGGGTGATCCGGGGCGGACGTCAGTGCCCGTCGCTTTGCGGCCCTGGTCGGGTGATCCGGGGCGGACGTCAGTGCCCAGCGCCTTGCGCCCTGGTCGGGTGATCCGGGGCGGACGTCAGTGCCCAGCGCCTTGCGCCCTCGTCGGGACCGGGCGCGAACGTCAGTGCCCAGCGCCTTGCGCCCTCGTCGGGACCGGGCGCGAACGTCGATGCCCGTCGCTTTGCGGCCCCGGGCGGGTGACCCGGCGCAGCCGACCCTGGCCGCCGACGGTCGGCGACTCGGGGGCGGAAAAGACAGCGCAATGAGGAGCCGGGCGGGGTCTGGGTGGCGACCGGGTTCGGTCCTGTGTTCGCGAGTCAGGATTCTGTCGGTCAACTTCCCAAACGCGAACGCTCAGACGACGAGTGCGAAGTTGGCCGCCATGATCAGTGTCGACTTCCCAACCGCCGTTTCGCCGCGTACGAGTGGGAGGTTGACCGGATCCACGCCTGCGCACGAGGGTCACACGGTGCGCCGACCGCCCTGATCAGCCCCCGGTGGCGCCGCAATCCGACGACCGCACGGGCATCGGCGCAAGGCTTCCCTCACACCCCCAGGCCTGCCCGCTGGCAGACCAGCGATCCTCGACTACCAGTGCACGCCGCGTGTGGCCCTGGCGAACGCCCGGCGCTCGGCGCTGTCGCCGGCGGGTTGATCGCCGCCTTCCGGGAACAGCTCGTAGGCGCGGTTCACGACCAGATCCTGGGCTCCCGGGGCGATCGCGTAGGTCAGCTGACCCAGGCTGCCCAGCGCAGTGCCCATGCGCTTGGGCCGCTTGCGGATCGCCTCGCAGATCATGTTCGCCGCCTCCTGCGGGCTGAGCATGGGGAAATGATCGTAGATCTTGGTCGGGGCGATCATCGGCGTGCGCACCAGCGGCATGTAGACGGTCGTGATGTGTACGCCGTCGCCGATGATCTCCGGGCCGATCGAGCGTGAGAACGCGTCGAGCGCGGCCTTGGAGGCGAGATACGCGGCAAACCTCGGCGTGTTGATCTGCAACCCCATCGTCGAGACGTTGACGATGTGGCCGGAGGAGCGCTCTCGCATCACCGGCAGCAGATCGAGGATCAGCTTGACCGGCCCGAAGTAGTTGAGCTGCATCGTGCGCTCGTAGTCGTGAAAGCGATCGTATGACTGGTTCACCGAGCGCCGGATGGATTTCCCCGCATTGTTGATCAGGACGTCGACGTGCCTGTGGCGCTCGAGCACCTCGGCCGCCATCCGGTCGACATCCTCGGGATCGGACAGATCGCATGGCAGCACATGCGCGATGCCGCCGCCCTCCTCCACCTCGTCGGCCACCGCAGTCAGCTTCGCCTCCGTCCGAGCCACGAGCAGGACCGTCCCACCCGCCTCGCCGATCTCCAGTGCAACTGCCTCGCCGATCCCTGACGAGGCACCGGTGATCATCACGTTGCGGCCCTTGACGGTGTCTCGCAGCGAGCGGGCGAGCACGCCTCCCGCGCCGGGGATGCGCTGGCCGAACGCCCGCAGCGTGCGGACCCCGGTGACCGCGATGTCGGTGAGGTCGGGCCCCATGCCTAGTAGTCGGCCAGCACCTGGTTGGCCATGTTCTGCTCCCCGGTCTGATTCGGATGCAGCGGGAACGCCGGCGACGTCGGGATGATGCCGTTGACCCAAGCCACGCCGGGCGACTTGCACGCGTCGTGTCCGACGCTCGACGCAAACGTATCGACGTAGGTGGCGCCGTTTGCCTGCGCCGCCTGCTGGAGGACCTGGTTGAGCTGCTGCTCGAGCGAGTTGAAGTACTTGATGTCGCCCGCGGAGATCGGCACCAGCGGCCAGCATTCAGATCCGTTGACCGGCAGCGCGTCGGGATAGCCCACCACCATCACCTTCGACTGCGCGGCCCGCTGGTGGATGCCCTGGATGACCGCCGCGACCTTGGGCTTCGTCGCGTTGATCGCCGCCACGTTGGGATCGCTGCCACCGGAGTCGTAGTGGTTCTTGCACGCGGTGCCGAACGGTGAGAACAAGTCGAGCTTGGCGCACTCCTTCGCGACGCTGATCAGGCCCGCGTCGTTGCCGCCGATGCCGAGTGTCACGAGCGCGTCGGTGCTGCGCAGCGCGTTGAACTGCGGCGGCGCGGTCTGCAGGCCGTCTTCGAGGCTCTGCGACTGGGTCATGTCGGCCGTCGTCGCGCTGCTGCAGCTGGCGTCGGTGAAACTCGAGGGAGCCAGCGTGCGCGTCACGTCGGAGGGATAGTTATTGGTCGAACGTCGCACAGGATCGGGTTCCCGGTCGGCGACGGGACCAGCGGAGCGGCCGTGTAGGAATCGCCGAGCGACACGTACGGGCCGATCGCAGCCACGGAGGGCGCGGCGCCCAGGGCGAAGAAGGCGACGGCGATGGCTCCCAGGCGGGCGGGGGTGCGGCCTCCGATGTGGGCCGCAGTGCGGATCGAGTGTGGCACTGTCTCTCCTCTCTGAAGACAGCGCGAGCATAGCGCCCTGTGGGGTGTCCATCCGCAGCAGATGGGAACATATGTTCGCTCCCGTGATCATCTGCGTTCTCATCCCTCGCTTTGCCCTCACGATCGCCGCCGGCGATCGCGCTGAGCTGCTGCAGGGCCCTACCGCGCTCGCGCCGGAGCCGGGTGGCACCCAGCAGGTGGGCGAGGTCTCGCTCGCCGCCGAGGCGTTCGGCCTCCATCCCGGGATGCGGCTGGGTGAAGCGCTGGCCAGATGTCCACAGCTGACGCTCGTCCCACCTGACCCAGAGGGCGTCGCCGACTTCTGGGAGCGGCTGCTCGTTCGCCTGGAGTCGATCGGTGCGGCCCTGGAGCCCGCCCGCCCCGGGTTGGCGTGTTTTGACGCCCACGGGCTGCTGCGACTGCACGGGGGGATCCATGGCGTGCTGGCGGCCTCTCGGCGCGCGCTGCGGGTCTCAGTCAGATTCGGCGTCGCACCGTCGCGCTTCGCGGCCGTGGCGGCGGCGACAAAGGCCCGCGCCCGCCGTCCTGAGATCGTCTCCGGCGTCGGGGCTGGCCCGACGACCCGCGGCACCGAGCGCGGCGCCGGCACCGAGCGCAACGGCAGCACCGAGCGCAACGCCGGCACCGAGCGCAACGGCAGCACCGAGCGCAACGGCAGCACCGAGCGCAACGGCAGCACCGAGCGCAACGGCGACCGGGCCGTGTCACGCGCGTACCTCGCTCCGCTGCCGATCACGCTGCTGCACACGCAGGCAGGGCTGGCCGAGCTGCCTGAGGCCTTGGAGCGCCTGGGCGTGAGGACACTAGGCGAGCTGGCGGCGCTGCCGGCCACGGCGCTGGCGGATCGCTTCGGCACGGCGGGGCTGCTCGCCCATGACCTTGCCTGCGGAGGCGACAGCCCGCTACGCCCGCGGCCGGCGAGCGAGTTCCTGCGGGAGTCGCTCGAGCTCCCCGAGGCCGCTTCAGGCAGCCAGCTCGAGCGTGGGCTGGAGCTGCTTATCGACCGCCTGCTGGCCCGGCGTGAGCGACGAGGGCGAACGCTGCGCTCGGTGGTGATCTCGGCGGTGCTCGTCGAGCAGGGCGGAACCTGGCGTGAGCAGTTCGTCTTTCGCGAGGCGCTCTCGGACCCCGTGCGGATGCGGCTGGCGCTGACGCCGCGGCTGGCGCTGATGCCCGCTCCGGCGGAGGTGCTGCGCTTGGCGGTGGAGCGCTTCGGACCTCCGGCCAGCGATCAGCGAGCGCTGCTGGAGGATCCGGCCGCAGCTCGCGGCGGCCGCCTTCGTGAGGCGATCCGCCAGGTCCGCGCCGCCGCCGGCCCCGACGCCGCGCTTCGCGTGCTTGAGGTCGATCCAGACTCGCGCTTCCCGGAGCGCCGTGCCGTGCTGACGCCCTTCGAGGGGTGATGCTCCCGCACCCCCAATTCCCGGCTTACACATCAACCGCGTAGTTCTTACTCAATTTATGTGTAATAGATTTTGGTGGTGGTTTTCATCCTCCGAATGGGTCGAGGCGACTCAGATAGTGCTTGAAGAGCGGATTGACTATCTGCCAGTTGCCGCGCGCCACGTGCTCCAGGACTCCCGCCCGCAGCAGCAGCTTGAGCACCCGGTCGCGGATCGCCGGCGCCAACCGTCTCGGCACCGGATCTCCCAGCGCGATCGCGCGCGCCACTTGCAGCGCGTTCTTGTGCAGCCTTCTGATCTGCTCGACCGTCTGCTCCATCGTCGGAAGATCACCCTCGAGCGCAGCTCGGTACCCGAGCGCCACCATGTCGAGATCGATCTTCCGTTGATCGAGCTGCACGGACACGAGGTGCGTCTGCTGGGCGATTCGCATCGTGGCGCACGGATGGCCCGCTCCGAGCTCGACGATCCGCTGCAGCGCAGCCGGCTCGAGCGCGCAGTCATCGGCCTCGAAGCGCTGGGTCAAGCCACGCACCCAGTCCTGCGCGGCGATCGGGCGCAGAGCATGAAACCCCCCGAAGCCGCTGAACGCTCGCTGGTTGGGCCCGAACAGGTCACGCATCACGTGCTCGATGCTCCCCGCAAACAGGTAGCTGACGCTGACGCTGCGCTGGAACGCGGCTCGCATGCGCTTCGTCACCTGATCAGGATGTCCGTAGGGATGGCGTTCGCTCGCCAGCTCCTGGAACTCATCGAAGAAGACGACCATCCGCCGACCGTCCGCGCTGGCGACCCGCTCGGGAAGATCAAGCGCCAGGTCAAGCGCGCGCTGAGGATCCTGGGCGGCCCAACCCGGGGTGATCGCGAGCTCGACCCCCTCGCCGAGTTGACCCTGAAGCTTGAGCACGGCAGCTGCCTGCGTGGCGCTCAGGGCTGCGCGGCCGAGCTCCCTGGCCCTGCGAACCAGGCGCCGGGCGGGAGAGCGATTCGCGATCACCGCCACCGCCAGCGCCTCCGCCAGCTCGGCAGCATCGGAGATCCGAAACAGGTCCAGGCGGGCCGAATAGCACCCCCGCCTGGCCGCCCGTGCGAGCGCGGCCTCGCAGACACTGGTCTTCCCCGTCCTTCGCGGCCCCGCCAGGATCAGATTGGTCCCGCCCACCAGCGCACCGGCAACCTCACGTACGTCGTCCTCACGGCCGATCATCTGACTCGCCGGAATCGGCGTGTCGGTGGGAAAGAGGTCGCCACTGGCCTGTCGCATCCCTCGCAGTCTATCATTAGCTTACACATTATCTGTGTAAAATTTCCTTCGATTCCGTGTAAACAGAGAGCGCCGCGATGAGCGGCCCACGACGGCTGTCGGTCCCCCGCCGCGTTTCCGTGAGCGCCCGTGAGAATGGTCAGCCGCTGACCGTCGCCGATCGGGCGGTTGACGCCGTCCGGGAGTCGTGGCTGGTGGAGGATCGCTGGTGGACCGAGCGCCCGCTGCGGCGCCGCTATTGGGAGATCGTCACGACGTGCGGACGCGACGAGGTCGTGTTTGAAAATCTGGAGAACGGAAGCTGGTGGCAACAGCGATGAGACTCCCCGCATCGAGCCCCCCCTCGGCAGCGCGGTGCCGTGATTCAGCGAATTGGGGTCGCGTCACGGAACTCCGAATCACGACACTAGACTCAGACTTGAGATGACTGATTCGCGCCTGCCGATCGACCCCGGCCCGGTTGCCGTCGGCACGTGGAGCGGCGGTCGGTTCATGCACTTCGGTGAGCCGCTCGACGACAACCGCTACCTGGCGCTGATCACTCCCGACGACTCGATCTCGACCGTGATCACCGCCGACGTGTATGGCACCGGCGAGGCCGATCGGATGCTGGGACGCGCGATTGCCGGTCACCCGCGCTCGGAGATGTGCGTGGTCGGTGCGGTCGGCCACGATTTCTACGCAGGCGAGCGGGATGGCGCCAAGGGCTTTCCGCGTTTCACCGATCCCCGCTTGCGGACCGCATCCCAGTACCCCGATTACCTGCAGATGGCCACCGAGCAGAGCCTGCAGCGTTGCGGGATCGACCAGTTCGATCTGCTGTTGCTGCATAACCCCGACCGCACCGGCTACACCAGCGACGCTGTCTGGTCGGCGATGGCGGCACTGCGCGACGCGGGCCTGACGCGGATGATCGGCGTTGCCCCCGGCCCCGCCAACGGCTTCACGCTCGATGTGATCGATTGCCTGGAGCGCTTCGGTGAGCTGATCGACTGGGCGATGGTGATTCTCAACCCGCTCGAGCCCTGGCCGGGCGAGCTGTGCTTGGCGGCGGCCGAGGCCAGCGATGTCAAGGTGATAACCCGAGTGGTGGATTACGGCGGATTGTTCTTCGATGATCTCCGCCCCGGTCAGCAACTGGCGCCCAAGGATCATCGGAGCTTCCGTCCCGACGGATGGATCGAGGCCGGCCGGGCGCGGATTGACGCGATGCGACCGATCGCCGAGCGCACCGGCCTGACCATGATCCAGCTCGCGTGCCAATGGAATCTGGCTCACGAATCGGTGGCGTGCGTAGCGCCGACCCTGATCCAGGAGGTCGGGGAGGGAACTGCGACGATCGAGGCCAAGCGCGCCGAGCTCGCCGCCATGCCCATCGAACTACGGTTGTCGGCTTCCGACATACAGGCGATCCGCTCGCTGGGTGACAACACGGGCAGCATGGCGCTCAAGGGTGCCAGCCCGGAGCACGCCGGCGATGAGAAGCCCGATCGCTGGAGCCTCGATGACCGCTTGGTCGCGGTCGCGCACCGCTGGCGGATCGAGCCCGAGCGCGATCTCGTCCAGATCTCCACCGCGGCGTAGCGTCGATCAAGACTCGCGGCGGATTTGCACATCTCGCTTGTGCAACATCTTTGAGATCTGTATACCTGCGCCCGTGCCCGACGCCGCTGGCCACGCGGTACACGAGGAGGAACCGCCGCGCAATCGTCCAGTGCTGGTCGTCGAGGACCTGACCGTCCGGTTCGCCGGCGTCCTGGCCCTCGATCACGTGTCACTGGAGCTCGCCGGTGGCGAGGTGCTGGGGGTGATCGGACCCAACGGCGCCGGCAAGACCACGCTGTTCAACGTTATCTGTGGATTTGTCGCTCCCGATACGGGAACGCTGTCCTGGCGCGGACAGTTGATGGCGCGGATGCGCCCGCACCGGCTGGCCGGGCTTGGGATCGCCCGTACGTTGCAAGGCGTGGGGTTGTTCGAGCGGCTGACCGTGCTCGAGAATGTGATGGCCGGCGCCGAGCACTTTCGGCGCGCCAAGGCGCTCAGCGGTCTGCTCGGGCTGCCTCGTTCAGATCGCGACGAACGCGAGTTGCGCGAGCGGGCGCTCACCGCGCTGACCCGGCTCGGGTGCGAGGACGTCGCTGCGAGATTGCCGGCAACGCTTCCTTACGCGGTCCGCAAGCGAGTAGCGCTTGCCCGTTCGCTGGTGGCAGAGCCCGAGCTCCTGCTGCTGGACGAACCGGCAGGCGGCCTGGACGCCGGCGAGCTGTCCGAGATGGCCAAGCTGATCGACTCGCTGCGCAGCTCGATCGCCGTGATGGTGGTCGAGCACCACATGGACTTCGTGACCTCGGTGTGTGACCGCGTGGTGGTGCTCGATTTCGGCCGCGTGATCGCCGAAGGCCCGCCGTCCGCGATCGGGCGGGACCCACTCGTGCTCGAGGCCTACCTGGGCCGGGCCGCGGACACCGACATGGTCGCCGCCGGCGGAGCCGGCGACGGAGCCGGAACCGGAACCGGAACCGGAGCCGGAGCCGGAGCCGGCGATGCTTGAGGTTGACGCTCTGGTGACCGAGTACGGCGCGACCCGGGCCGTCGACGGCGTGTCGCTCAGCGTTGCCCGCGGAACGGTGACCGCCGTGCTGGGCGCCAACGGCGCAGGAAAGACGTCGCTGCTGCGGACAATCTCCGGCCTGGTGCGAGCCCGCAGCGGCCGTGTGACGTTCGGTGGTGACGACATCACCACAGCCTCGGTCGAGGACATTGTCCGCCGTGGCCTCGCGCACGTCCCTGAGGGCCGGGGCGTAATCGGCGAGCTGACGGTGCAGGAGAACCTCAGGCTGGGCGGCCTCTGGCGCCGGCGCGCCGCAGCGCCGCCGGCGGAGATCTACGATCTCTTCCCCAGGCTGGCCGAGCGCCGGAGCCAGCCGGCCTCGACGCTGTCCGGCGGCGAGCGCCAGATGCTCTCCATCGGCCGGGCCCTGATGGCGAGACCGCGTGGGCTATTGCTTGACGAGCCCTCGCTCGGCCTCGCTCCGCTGGTCACCGCGCAGATCATGGCCCTGATCCGGTCCCTGTGTGACACCCAGGGACTGGCGGTCCTGCTGGTCGAGCAGAACGCCCGCAGCGCGCTGTCGATCGCCGATCGGGGGATCGTCCTCAACCTCGGACGCGTGGTCGCCGATCAAGAGCCCGAGCAGCTGACGGCCAACGAGCAACTCCGGCACGCCTACCTGGGGTTCTGAGGTGACGAAGTTCATCGACCTCACGCTAAACGGTGTCTCCACCGGGGCCATCTACGCGGCCGTCGCCCTCGCACTCGTCCTGATCTGGCGGGCGACGCGGATCGTGAACTTCGCGCAGGGCGGAATGCTGATGATCACCACGTTCATCGCTTCGAGCGTGATCAACTCCTCCGGCTCCTACTGGCTTGGCTTCGGTGTCGCGCTGGCCAGCGGCCTCGTTCTCGGCGCGGTCACCGAACGGGTGCTGATCCGTCGGGTCGAGTCGGCGCCGCCGCTCAACGCCGTGATCGTGGCGCTCGGACTGCTGATCCTGCTGCAAGCGGCGGCCGGGATGATCTGGGGCAACTCACCCCGGGCATTTCCGGCCGCGTTCTCGATCCGCGGTTACGAGGTCGGTTCAACGCGTGTGCTGTTCGCCCCCAATGACACCTTCATCGTCCTCGTCGTGCTCGGCGTGGCGCTCGGACTGGGGGTGCTGTTCCGCGTCACCCCGCTCGGGCTGCGGATGCGAGCCGCCGCCTTTGAGCCCGAGGTCGCGCGCCTGCTCGGCGTGCGGGTGGGTCAGATGTTCACGGTCGGGTGGGCGCTTGCCGCACTGGTCGGCTCACTGGCCGGCCTGCTCGTCGCCCCGTCGGTGTTCGTCGGGCCCAACAACTTCGACCCGATCCTGATCTTCGGCTTCACGGCGGCTGTGCTCGGCGGTCTGGACAGTCCGCTCGGCGCGGTCATCGGCGGGCTCGTGCTCGGGCTGGCACTGTCATACGTCTCGGGTTACGAGGGCTCCTCGATGGTGACACTCGCGGCGCTGCTGATCCTCGTCGCCGTGTTGATGGTCCGCCCGACCGGCTTGTTCTCAACGGCTCAGGGCAGGCGGGTGTGAGCTCGATCGCAGCCCGGCTCCGGCCTCCTCAGAGCAGCCTGGTCCGATCGCTGCTGCTGCTCGTGGCCGGGGCGATCGCGCTGGTATTGCTCAGCGACGCCATCGGCGACTATAACGATCTTCAGCTCGCGGAAGGTGCGTATTTCTTCATCGTGCTCGCCGGTCTGACCGTGCTGATCGGACACAACGGACAGATCTCGCTCGGGCATGGCGGGCTGATGGCAGTCGGTGCGTACACGGTGGCGTTGCTGATCGGCAACGAGGGCTGGTCGTGGTTGCCGGCGCTGGTCGCCGCCGTCGTCAGCACTGCTGTGATCGGGGTGGCGGTCGGAGCCGCAGCGACCCGCCTGCGCGGACCCTATCTCGCCGGGGTGACCCTGGCCTTTGCCGTCGGGCTGCCGGCGGTGGCTGACCGGTTTCCGGGGACCTTCGGCGGCGAGAACGGGCTGACCATCAACCCGCGCACGCCACCGGCGGTGCTCGGGTCGGCGTTTTCCCTGGAGCACTGGGAGGCCTGGATCGCCTGCGGCGGGGCGCTGATCGTGGTCGTGCTGCTGCACAACTTCACCCGCAGCGGCACCGGGCGGGCGCTGCGCGCGGTGCGCGACGACGAGGTGTCGGCGTCGCTGTGCGGGTATCAGGTCGCACGTACGCAGACACTGGCATTCGTACTCAGCGCCGCCTGCGCCGGGCTCGGCGGGGGGATGCTGACCTTGGTCCTCCAGCTCGCGCAGCCAGGAGCATTTCCGCTGCAGCTGTCGCTCTCACTGCTGACGGCCGTCGTGCTCGGCGGTCTGGGTTCGTTGGTCGGAGCGATCTGGGGCGCTGCTCTGCTCGTGCTGCTGCCCGGCTGGAGCAACGACATCGCCAACTCGTTCTCGCTCTCGACCAAAGTCTCGGCAAACCTCCCGCTCGCGATCTACGGCCTCGTGCTGATCGGCGCGATGCTCGTCTGGCCGAGCGGGATCCAGGGCGCCGTCCGCACAGTCTCAGACCGGGTCGTCGCGATGCGAGCGACGCCCGGCAGGACTCGATCGCCTGATCGGCCCAAACCATCACAAGGAGGAGAAGCATGAGGTTGCATCCCCCCAGGTCCCTGCTGACGCTCGCCGTGATCGCCTCGGCCGGGCTTGCGCTCGCCGGCTGCGGCTCGTCGAGCTCCAGCAGCGCCTCGGTTCCCGGCGTGACCGCGACCAGCATCACGTTCGGCACCCACCAACCGCTGACCGGTCCGGCGGCGCCCGGATATGACGAGATCGCACCGGCCTCGCAGGCGTTCTTCGAATACGTCAACGCCCACGGCGGGGTGTTCGGCCGCAAGATCCACCTGATCATCAAGGACGATGCCTACAACCCCACCAACACGGTCAACATCGTGCACCAGCTCGTGCTGCAAAGCCACGTGTTCGGGATCTTCGAAGGCCTCGGTACCCCTACGCATACCAAGGTCGTGGGATTCCTCAATGCGTCCAAGGTGCCCGACCTGTTCGTGGCCTCCGGCTGCCCCTGCTGGGACAACGGGACCTCCCAGCCCGATACGTTCGGCTGGCAGCCCAACTACACGATTGAGGGGAAGATCCTCGGCCAGTACCTCAAGCAGCACTTCGCCGGCAAGAAGGTGGCTGTCCTTTATCAGGACGATGACTTCGGACAGGGAGGCCTTGCCGGGATCAAGGACGAGCTTCCGGCGGCCGACATCGTCGCGGCTGAGCCCTATCAAGCAGGCACCACCACGCTCGCGCCCCAGGTCGCCGCGATCAAGGCGGCCAAGGCCCAGGTGCAGGTCGACTTCACCGTGCCGATCTACACGGCGATCGGGCAGCTGACCGCGTTCACGCTCGGCTACAAGCCGCAGCTGGTCGTCTCCAACGTCGGCATCGATCCGATCACCGTCGGCGCGCTGCTCAAGGCGGTCTCCAAGGGGAAGGCCTCGGGCACCGGACTGATCGAGGGAGCGATCACCGACGGCTACCTGCCCCCCAGCTCTGACACGAGCAACCCCTGGATTGCGCTGTTCATGAAGATCCACGCCCAGTACGACGCGAGCGCTCCGTTCGACGGCAACGTCGAGTACGGGATGGCCAATGCCTACACGCTCGTCCAGGCGCTTGAGGCGGCAGGGAAGAACCTGACCCGGCAGGGCCTCGTCAATGCCGTCAACTCGCATGGCGCAAGTTGGAAGGGTCCGGGACTGGTTCCGTTCCGTTTCTCCACCAGTGATCATGGTGGCTACAGCGGAGCCGAGATGGCGAAGGTCAGCGGCGGCAAGATCGTCGCCATCGGCTCGCCACTCGTCACTGACCCAACTCCGACCGGCGCGATCACGCCATTCACGGGCACGCAACCCGCGCCCCCGGCCAGCGGGATACCGGCCTCCTGAACAGCGGGATCCGGGCCCTTTGAACACGAGGATGCCGACCACCTCCTGAGTCACCCGGCAAACGGCCGCCCTCGGAATCCCCGGGGGCGGCCTGACCGGTGGTGTGCAAATCTGTGTCGATGTCCCCCCAGCTCACCGGGCGGTGCGCGTGCGGAGCGGTGCGGTTTCAGCTGAGGCAGCCGCTCGTGTCGGCCATCTACTGCCATTGCACCCGCTGTCAGCGACGGACCGGTACGGCTGCCTCAGCCAACGGACGCGCGGCACCGGGGTCGTTCCAGATCGTGGCCGGCGAGGACCGCTTGCGCGCGTGGAGGCCGGAAGGGGGAGCCGAGAAATGGTTCTGCGGAGACTGCGGCTCAGCGCTGTTCAGCCGCTCCCCTGAGAACCCCGACCGAGTCGGCGTGCGTCTGGGGGCGTTCGATTCAGATCCCGGAATCCGGCCCAGCGCACACCAGTACATCGCCTACGCTGCCGCTTGGGAGCCGCTCCCCGACGACGGCCTGCCGCGTTATCAGGAGAGCCAGTCCGCTGGCTGACCGCCCGCCCGGAGGCTCGTAAGGTCCGCTCGCGCCGGCTGACCGCCCGCCAGAAGGCCGTGAAGCCGCTCTCGCCGGCCGGCTGCCTCACCCGGAGTCCAGTTCAGGACTGAGACGGCGCGCGTCGCTCGCGATACGCCCGCGCCTTTGCCCGGTTGCCGCACACGTCCATATTGCACCAGGCACCCGAGTGGTTCTTGGTGTGGTCGTAGAACGCCCACTCGCACGTGTGCAGGCGGCAGGCCTTGAGCCTGTCCCAGGTTCCGCGCGCGATCGCGTCGTGGACTATCGCCAGCAGCCGTCCGAGGGCACCGTCGACGCCATCTGCTTCGGGCTCCAGAACCGTTGCGCCCCCGCCGCAAAAGCGCAGATCCAGCCGTGCGCGGCGGGCCGCCCCGTCGAGCCGCTTCACCGCATCCGAGGGAGGCGGTGAACCCTCGGTGTGAACGAGCAAGATCGCGCGCAGCGCCTCACGCAATTCGACGGCTGCCACGAGGTCGTGGTCGGTGGCGCTCACACCGGCATCCATCAGGCCGTGCTCGGCCAGCCAGATAGCGAGCGCCTCGGCGCTGCGCAGCTGTTCGCTCCCCTGTCCGAGGTCGGTCGAATTGACGAAGGCCCGAACGAGCTCCAGCTCGCCGGGAGCCTGTTGCTGTTTGCTCATCACCATCAATCCTAGTTGAACAGTTACGTAACCGTCTATAATGTTTAAATAGTTATTTTCCCCTAGAGGAGGCGCAGATGGTTCCCAGCCCGCTTCATGCACTCATGGCTCGCGAGCACAGCCGCGAGCTTCGCTCCGCAGCCGCCCGATCCCGGTACGAATCCGACGGATATTCGCCCGTCACCCGCGTCACACTCAGGTTCGCGTCGGCCGCGGACACGCAGAAGCTGCGGGCTCTGGCCGAGCTCGACTCGGCGCCCGCGCCGTCGGGGCCCACGCTGATCGCGGAGATCGATGGACGTCTGCGAGCTGCACTGCCGCTGGACGGAGCCGACCCGATCGCGGATCCGTTTCACCGCGGTGCGGAGCTGATCGAGTTGCTGCGCCTACGCGCAGCCCATCTCAGCCGCGCCTACTGAGCAGCGCTCGGCCCGGAATCGGGGGCCAGCTCGGCGCGGACCCACTCGCAACCCACGGACAGGTCCTGCACCCCCATCGCGGCGGCGACGTTGAGCCACATGCCGTAGCGGAAGAACTCGTCGATGCGCTCGGGGGCCGCGTCGGAGAGACGTTCCACGTGCGCGACCAGCTGCACGTAGCAGGCGCGCACATGATCGCGGATCACGTCATCGTCACAGGCCGCGTAGGACTGGTGCTGAAGCATCAGATAGTCGCGATCTGAGGACAGCAGCTCGACGTATGCGTTGCCCATCGCCATAAGCACGTCCGTGTCGGGCAGGGCGATCGCCGGATCGAACTCGGCCGCCGCCTTCGTGAAGATCTCGCCGATCAGCTCAAAGCCGCGCTCTACTGCCGCCAGGAACAGCTCACGCTTGCTGCCAAACAGGCTGAATACGTAGGGCTGGGCTACGCCGACCCTTCGCGCGATGCGGTCGACCGGCGTTCCGTGCAGTCCGCCATGGGCGAACTCGTGGACCGCCGCCTCGATCAGCGCATCCCGGCGCTCGGATGCCGGGATGCGCTGACGGGGTGCTGCGGCTGGCTTTGACGCGATGGCCATGACGATCGTCCCTGATCCTAATCCACGCTCAGGCCGTGACGCCGGCCAGCTCGGACGCGGTCGATCGAGCCGCCCCGGCCTGCTCGGCCGCCGCCTGGGCCCGGGCCGAAGCCCGGGAGCTGAACGGAAGCGCGGCGGCGATCAGGGCACCGGCCGCGAGGACCGCGACACCGACCCACATCGCCGGGACCAGACCATTGACGAACGCCTGCGGGGAGCTGTAGCTGCCGTGGCTGGTGAACACGGTCGCCAGGACCGCGATGCCCAGCACGCCGCCCAACTCTCGAATCGCGTTGGTGGCGCCGGAGGCCTGTCCCGCCTGGTCGGTGCGCACGGAGGAGAGCACCGCGTTGGCGGCCGGCGCGAACACCAGCGCCATCCCGGAGCCGGCCAGGACGAACGGCGCGATCATGCTCGCATAGCTCTGGTGCACGCCGGCCAGGACCGCCAGCCAGCCGAGCGCGACCGCCTGCAATCCCAGACCGGCCACCAGGAACGGACGGCTTCCGTAGCGCTCGGAGAAGAACCCCGCGAGCGGCGCCACGACCATCGTCGCGCCGGTCCATACCAGCAGCTTCACCCCTGCCTGCAGCGGCGTGTTTCCGAGCACGTCCTGAAGGAACTGGCTGAGGAAGAAGATCGATCCGAACATGCCGAAGTACATCGCCAGCGAGACGGCATTGGTGACCGCGAACCCGCGGTCGGCGAAGAAGCTCATCGGGAGCATCGGTTCGGGCGTGCGCAGCTCGTAGCCGACGAACGCCACCACCAGCATCGCGCCGAGCGCCAGCGCGATCACGACCTGGGCGCTGCCCCAGCCCAAAGACTGCGAGCGAACCAGCCCGTAGACGATTCCGAACAGTCCGCTCGAAGCCAGCGCGAGGCCGCCAAGATCAAACGTGCGCTCCGCTCCGTGGCTCTCCGACAGCCGAGCCGCGGCCAGCGGGACGAGCAGCACTCCGATCGGCACGTTGATCCAGAAGATCCAATGCCATGAGCTCACCTGTATGACCGCTCCCCCCACCAGCGGCCCGAGGGCGACGGCGATCCCGCTGATTCCCGACCAGACGCCGAGCGCCAGCCCGCGTCGCTCCGGCGGGAATGCATCGGCCAGCAGGGTCAGCGTCAGCGGCGTGGCGATCGCCGCACCCACCCCCTGGGTTGCGCGAGCGGCAATCAGCAGACCGATTGTCGGCGCGAGCGCCGCGGCTGCCGACGATGCGGTGAACAACGCGATTCCGGCGATGAACATGCGTTTGCGACCGAAGCGGTCGCCGAGCGCCGCGCCCGTCAGGAGCAGCACCGCGTAGGACAGCACGTAGGCGTTGACGGTCCATTCGAGCGCCTGGATCGATGCGCCGAGATCGCGGTGGATGCTCGGCAGGGCAACGTTGACGACCAGGTTGTCGAGGACCACCATGAACAGACCGATCGAGACGATGACCAGCGTCCAGCCCCTCCGGCGGTTGTCAGTCATGTTGGTCACGAGCACACTTCCCCTCCTGTGATTAGTGAGTGCTAACTAACGTGAGCTTAGCAGCCGCTAATAACTTGTCAAGCGCCTTCCCTTTGAGATTGTGTTTTTGCCCGTGGAGCGCGAACCCCGGCAGTTCGCGCCCCGGCCTAGATCGCCCAGGGCAGTCATCGCCCGGCCCGGGACATCGCCCCAGGGCGGTCATCGCCCCCCAGGGCGGTCATTCCCCAGCCCGGGACATCACCCCTCCAAAGGCGGTCATTCCCCAGCCCGGGACATCACCCCTCCAAAGGCGGTCATTCCCCAGCCCGGGACATCACCCCTCCAAAGGCGGTCATCGCCCAGCCCTGGAAAATCGCCCCCCAGGGCGATTTCCCAACGGTCAATCGCCCCCCAGGCGATTTACCCCAGCCTGGCCTCAGAACGGGTTGGCTGGGACAGCTCTACCGGATTACCGGATGGATCCTCCACCAGGATCTGCTTTCCGCCGGCTCCCTCGACGATGTCATTGCGAAACCGGGCGCCCTGGCTGCGCAGGGCATCGACAGTCGCCTCCAGATCCTCGACTTCGAGCTGGAACCGATTCCATCCGCCCGGCTCTGGGACGGTGCCGTCGGGCATCGCCTGGCCGCCCCCGGGACCGCCGCCCGGCGCGCTGAGCACGAGCCGGAGGTCTCCGTGGGAGAGCATCGCGAACGCAGGCGCGGGATGCATGTCCTCGTGAAAGCCGAGCTGCGCGCAATAGAACGCGATCGCGGCGTCGACGTCGTCGACGATGTAGCGGACGCTGACGGTGGCCATGGCTCCTCCTGCCTGGCGGTGGATGTCGTCGTAAGTGTTTCGCACGGGCGAAACGGTTCCGCCACGAGCTCGTGTCGGCACCTGTCGCCTATGCGGTGCGCCGCGGCACATGCGAACATATGTTCGACCATGTACGTGGAGCTGCACTGCCACTCGGCCTTCTCGTTCCTCGACGGAGCCTCGCTGCCCGATGAGCTTGTGCCGGCCGCGCTCGAGCTCGGCTACGAGACGATGGCGCTGACCGACCACAACACGGTCTCGGGCTCGATGGAATTCGCCGTCTCCGCGCGGGCGCTGGGATTGCGCCCCATCCACGGGGCCGAGATCGACCTGGACGACGGCCGCCATCTGACCCTGCTCGTGCAGGACGCCGGCGGCTGGGCCAACCTCTGTCGCCTCCTCACGCACGCGCACGAGCACACGCGTGACGGCCGCCCGGGAGCTCCGGCGCAGGCACCATCGACTCCGCTGCAGACGGTGCTCGAGCACGCCGAGGGGCTGGTCTGCCTGAGCGGCTGCGCGCTGCGTGGCGTGCACGACGAACCCACGCTCAGGCGCCTGCTGGAGGCATTCGGGCATGAGCGGCTGCGGATCGAGCTCCAGCGGCCGTTTCTGCGCGATGACCGAGCGCGCAACCGGCGCTTGTCAGCGCTCGCACGGCGACTTGGCCTGGTCTGCGTCGCGACCGGCAACGTCCACGCGCACGCACGCACGCGCGCTCCGCTGCAGGACGTGTTCGTCGCCGTGCGCCTGCATACGACGCTCGACGCCTCAGAGCCGCAGCGGCGCGGAAACTTCAGTCACGTGCTCGCCTCGCCGGAGGCGATGGAGGCTCGCTTTCCTGAATACCCATGGGCGGTGGCGGAGTCCGAGCGCTTGGCCAACCGCCTGCGCTTCGACCTCGGCAGCGATCTGGGCTACCGATACCCGGGCGCGGAGGATGCCCAGGCGATGCGCAAACTGTCTGAGCTGTGCGATCTGCGGCTGCACGAACGCTATGCGGATGCGCGCGGCGACGAGCGCGACCGCGCGAGCGCGCGCCTGCACGAGGAGCTGCGGATCATCGAGGCACTTGACCTCTCGGGCTTCTTCGTTCTGCACCACGACCTGCTCGAGCTCGCCCGCGAGGTCGCGGCAGAGGTGCGGGGGCCCGACAGCGCCCGCGCTCTGCTGCCGCCCGGACGCGGTCGCGGCTCGAGCGTCTCCTCCATCGTCTGCTACCTGACCGGACTCTCGCACGTCGATCCGATCGCCAACGAGCTGTTGATCGGGCGCTTTCTCAACGAGGAGCTGACCTCGCTGCCCGACATCGATCTCGACTTCCCGCGTGACATCCGTGAGACGCTGATCCCCCGCATCCACGAGCGCTACGGCCACGATCGCTCGGCGCTGGTGGCGGCGTTTCCCACCTATCGCGCCCGCGGCGCGATCCGCGAGCTCGGCAAGGCGCTGGGGCTGCCGCCGGGCGAGATCGAGCGGGTGGCGCGGGGGAGCGAGGGATGGGATGCGCGTGAGGTGACCCGGGACATCGAGAGCGCATTCGGATTGGGCGACTCGGGTGCCACGCCATCGGGCAAATCCCAGCGCGGGGGCGACTCGGGTGCCACGCCATCGGGCAAATCCCAGCGCGGGGGCGACTCGGGTGCCACGCCATCGGGCAAATCCCAGCGCGGGGGCGCTTCCCGTGCGGGCCAGAGGGGCTCGACCGGCCGCTGGGCGTGGCTGGCGCGCCTGGCCGAGCAGGCCCACGGGCTCCCGCGTCATCTCTCCCAGCACTCGGGCGGGATGATCGTCGCCACCCGCCCGCTGCTCGACTGCTGTCCGATCGTGCCGGCTGCGATGGAGGGCCGCCAGATCGTCCAGTGGGACAAGGACTCCTGCTCTGACGCCGGCTTTCTGAAGATCGACCTGCTCGGGCTGGGGATGCTCTCGGCGGTCGAACGCTCCGTCGAGTTGATCGCGCGCACCCGGAACGAACGGATCGATCTGTCGCGGATCCCCTACGACGACCCGGCCACCTACGAATGCATCCAGACCGCCGACACGACTGGCGTGTTTCAGATCGAGAGCCGGGCACAGATGCAGTCGCTGCGCCGCACGCGCCCGGAGAACCTGCAGGACATCACGATCCAGGTGGCGATCGTGCGACCGGGGCCGATCCAGGGCGGTGCCGTCAACCCCTACATCGAGCGTCGTCAGCGGTTGCGTGAAGATCCGGACTTCCAGGTTCCATACGACCATCCGTCGCTGGAGCCCGTGCTGCGCGAGACGCTCGGCACGATCATCTTCCAGGACCAGGTGCTGGAGGTCGCGATCGCGTTCGCCGGCTTTTCCACCGGCGAAGCGGAGGAACTGCGCCGAGCGATGAGCCGTAAGCGCTCCGACGCCGCGATCGAGGCTCACCACCAGCGCTTCGTGGCGGGCGCCAAGCGCCTTCACCAAGTCGACGACGAGACCGCCGAGCGGGTGTTCGCAATGATCAGGGGCTTCTCCGGCTTTGGCTTCCCCAAGGCACACGGAGCCGCCTTTGGGCTGCTCGCCTATCAATCGACCTGGCTGCGGGTCCACTACGGCCCTGAGTTCCTCTGTTCGCTGCTCAACGAGCAGCCGATGGGCTTCTACCCCTCCGATGCACTGGTGCACGAAGCGCAGCGCCGCGGGATCGAGGTCCGCCCACCCGATGTGAACGAGAGCGAGGTGGAGTGTGAGATCGATGCCGGCGCCGTGGGGCATAGGGCTCACGACGGAATTACTGACGGCTTGTCCGGCCACGTCAAACGGGCCAGAGGCACGCCTGCGCTCGCGGGCGACGCCCAGTATCCACGGGTCTACCGTCCAATTCCGCCACTGATTCCGTCGCGAACCCTTGTCCGGATCGGCCTCGGCTACGTCCGCGGAGTGCGCGCGCAGGAGGTGGCCGAGCTTGTCGCCGCCCGCCACGCCGGCGGGTGCTTTCGCAGCCTCTCAGACCTCGCCTCCCGCGCTGGTTGCAGTACTCCCTCGCTGGAGCTGCTCGCCTGGTCTGGAGCCTGCGATTCGCTCGTCGAGGGGGTGAAGGCCGGATTCGCGCGGCGGATCGCGCTATGGCAGCTCGGGGTGGCCGGCAACCGACCCCCGAGCGGACGCGGCGGGCGCAAGGTGCCCGGCGGCGTCCAGCTGGCGCTGCCGCTTGACCTACCAGCGCCGCCGGCGCTCAGGGGGCTCTCAGGATGGGAGGCGATGCTCGCCGACTACGGAACCACCGGCCTGACGACGCGCGCGCATCCGCTCTCGCTGCTGCGCGAGCGTCTGCCCGCGCATTCGCTGACCAGCCGGGATCTCGACACGCTCGCGCACGGCAGCCGGGTCAAGGTCGGAGGACTGGTGGTGGCCCGCCAGCGCCCGGGAACCGCCAATGGCGTGGTGTTCGTGCTGCTCGAGGACGAGTACGGAACGATCAATCTGATCATCCCGCCCCAGATCTATGAGCGTCATCGCCTCACCGTGAGGACCGAGCCGTTGATGCTGGTGGAGGGAAGACTCGAGCGATTCGCGGCGGCGGGTGGGGCGATCAACGTGCTCGTCGACCGGGTCGGCTCGATCGCGGCGCCTGACCAGCTGCTAGCCGAGGTCAAGGACTTCTCGATGCTCGACGAGCAGGTCCGGCACGGGCTCGCCGAGCAGGCGGCCCCCGATCCGGAGGCCGAGGACTTTCGCGCCGTGGCGCCGCCGGTGATGAGCTTCGCGTCCGGACGGCGGCGATGAAATCGCGGCACTGTGCCGTGATTCGAAATATCTGGCGCAGATCTCGCGAGTGGCAGACGCCGCGAGGCTGCCGCGAAGATTCCTGAATCACGGCACCGGCCCATCTCACCGTCCCGCGCGATATCGTCCCGCCGCAGTGCTTGCGGTCTTCCTATTCGTCGCTTTCTGGGTCGTAATCGCCCTGGGACTGTTCTTCGTCGCTGCCCGCGGCGGGCTCGGCGGTGCCCGAGCGAGCCTCCAGACCCGGTCAAGAGGTGGACGCAAGGCCGTGGGAGTGGTTCTGGCGATCGTCTACGTGGGCTTCGGGGTGGCGATACCGGTGGGCTTTCTGGTCGGCAACCATGCCAACGCCAACAGCCGCGTCGGCGCGGTGAAGCTGACCGCTGCGGAGAAGTCCGGCCGCGAGCTGTTCGGCACGCATTGCGCCGTCTGCCATACGCTCGCCGCGGCCAACGCGATCGGCAAGGTCGGGCCCAACCTCGACACCCTCAAGCCACCTGCCGAACTCGTCCTGCACACGCTTGAGTACGGGTGCCTGCAGAGCCCGCCGTCAACAAGCTCGCCTGAGACATGTCTGGGCCAAGGGAACATGCCAGCCGACATCGTCCAGGGCAAGGACGCGCAGGACGTCGCCGCGTTCGTGGCAGCGGTCGCCGGTAAGGAGTAAGCGCTCGCAGGGGCGTGGTGTCTGACACCACTGGTAGGATCGCCGCCCCTAAAGCTGAATTCCCGTTTCCGCTCAGCCGTCAGGCCGAGCGGAGAGGAAACGGGGGAACCAAGTTGTTGGGGCTAATCGCCTTGTGCGTAGCGCCGCTCTTTCGGCGCGAGCCCGTCAGCTAACCCCGCAAGCACGAGAAAGAGGACGGTTAGATGCCCCAGCCCGGCGCAGCGGTGCCCAGCGAGCAGGCGGTGGTCGGCGACCAGTGGCCGCCACAGCCAGAACCGCTCAGCCGTGCGCAATCGCGCCCGCGCCCGACACCAACCGCTGGATCTTCAGCGGCGAGTCACGGGGGCGCGGGGGTTCCGGGACGCCGCACGGTCACGATCCGCGGCGTTGGCGCCGAGGCCTGGGCCGTACGGTCAAGCTCGCGATCGCACGCCACAAGCGCACCGCGCTCCGCCTCAGGTGCCCGCCGGCGCCCCCGAGCCCACGAGCGCGCTGGCTTTCGACCCGACCGAGTGGCGATGTGGGCCGTGCTGCTCGGCGTGGTCCTGGTGCTGGTCGCCGCCACGAGCTCGCATGCCGCGCAGACGATCGCCGCAGCGCACCGCCCAGACTCGCCCTCTGCGCCGCTCATCTCCGCAGCGCAGGTCCGGCCGCCGCACCGCTGAGTCGTTCCGGCCGCCCGCGCCCCCTCAGCACCCCAGCGCACACCCGGCCGCCCGCGCCCCGGCGTGAATCGGCCGCCTTTGTGCCAAGCGCCCCGGCGCGCCCCCGCATTTAGAAGTTTAAGGTCGGCCTATGATCGGCCGTTTATCAGCTTACGTATAAGGAGATAGGCGGGTTAATCGCCGTTGCGCCGCACGGTCGACCGTGCGGTCGCGGGACGCTCGTCAAGAAGCCGATTCAAGCGCCTATCAGCCCTTGTGAAATCCCCCACACCCGGATAGACTTATGAACCGTAAGCAGATGTTGAAAGTAAAGGGCGGGGTCACGCGACTTTCGCCATCTCTTAGACCTTTCGGTGGGCCGCGATGAAGACATCAATGAGCAGGTTTCAAATCCATGACGATCTCACGGCCCCCGAGGGGTCGGTGACGGTTTTGCGCGGCGCGCTCGCGTCCGGCGGTCAGTTGCCGAACTTCCTCGGCGTGCTCGCCGGATCGCCCGCCGCGTTGCGCGCCTACACGCGGTTTCGCTCCGAGCTCCGGCACGGCAAGCTGACGCTGCCGACGCTCGAACGGATCGCCCTGGCCGTTGCCGAGCACTATCAATCCGAGCCCGGTATCGCGATGCACTCGCGGGCGGCGCGCGGGGTCGGCCTGGCGCTCGACGAGGTTGCCCTTGCGCGCCAGTTCAGTTCCCGCGACGAGCGCGAGGCTGCGTTGCTGCGCTACCTGCACGCGCTGCTTCAAGAGGGCGGCCGCCCGCCGATGCACCTCCACGAGGAAGCCCGCGAGGCGGGTTGGGACGACGAGCAGATCCTGGAGGCGATTGCCGCGGTGGCGCTCGAGGGCTTCACCGCGATGGTCAACGTCGCCGGCGAAGTGCCCGCGGACGGCTCGACCGAAGCGTCGCGGGCTCTCGAAGCCGCTTAGTCTTCCGTCCCATGGGTTCCCACGAGCAGGCCGCCGGTGGCCCAGAGGTGCGCGGCAATTGCTGCCCCCTCTACCACGAGGCGGTCGAGCTCGTCGGGCGTCGCTGGACGGGCGCGATCCTGCGGGTGCTGATGGATGGTCCGCTGCGCTTCTCCGAGATCGCCCAGGCGATCCCGGAGCTGTCTGACCGGCTGCTGTCGGAGCGGATGAAGGAGCTGGAGCGTCGGGGCATGGTCCAGCGCACGGTGATCCCCGGACCGCCGCTGCGAGTTGAGTACGAACTCTCAAAGATGGGCCGCGAGCTCGAGCCGGCGCTGTCGGAGATACAGCGCTGGGCGCGGCGTTGGCTCGGTGCCCGCCGGGTCTCAGCCCGCGTCTGAGCTCCCCGCCTCTGCTCGCCGTATCAGCGGAGGGTGGCCGAGTGCAACTTACGACCGTGGAGCCAAGTCAGCTTGACGCCGCGCAATCGCAACGACCCGGTCCGCACCGCAGCCCCGCTGTCAAGCAGGTGATTGCCCGTCCCGTCCTGCACGTGGACCTCGACGACCCGGGTGTGGCCGACGATCGAGCTTCCGACGGCGATCCAAGCGACGTCGCCGTCCGCGCGCAACACCAGCGAGTCAACCGACTGATAGGACTCGGCCCCCAACGGCAACGAGTTCGCGCCATCGTCGACGAGCCGCCGGCCGTCCGACAGGCGCCGGACGATCACGCTGGTCGTCCCCAGATCAACCCCGCAGCTGGTCAGGCCGTAGGCGGCGAGCACTCCGGCCACAGTCACGGGATCCACTCGATGAGCCGATATGCAGTTCCCGACGCCACCCAGTCGGTAACGGTGGCCTGGACCCGCACATCCGTAGACCGAGCCCTGAAGCGAATAGACCCGGGCTCGCGCATCGGCGGCGAGCGTCCGCGCGGACGCCGGGCCGCAGCGGGCGCCGGCCACGCTCACGGTGTCCTCAGTTCCCGCGGCGCCCGCAGGTTCAGCGCCGCCAGCGGTTCGGGCGCTCGCCCACGAGGCAGCGCCCACGGCGAGCGCAAGCACGGCGACCAGGCACTGAACGGCACGGCGCATCGCCGGTCAGATTAGTGAGATCTGTCCGGCCCGGTAACGTTCCGCGCCCATGAGTGACTCCACAATGACCGCCGAAGACGTGATCTCGCTCGCCGCCGAGCGTGACATCCGCTTCATCCGGCTGTGGTTCACCGACATCCTGGGTCAGCTCAAGGCCTTCTCGATCAACGCGACCGAGCTCGCCGACGCGTTCGAGGGAGGGATGGGCTTCGACGGCTCCTCGATCACGGGCTTCAACGCGATCGAGGAGTCCGACATGATCGCGATGCCCGACCCGAGCACCTTCTCTGTGCTGCCCTGGCGCCCCCAGGAGGCTGGCTCGGGGCGGATGTTCTGCGATATCCAGACGCCAGAGCGCACGCCCTACGAGGGCGACCCCCGTCACGTGCTGCGCCGCGCTCTGCAGCGCGCCGAGGCGATGGGCTTCGACCACTATTACGTCGGCCCCGAGCTTGAGTACTTCTACTTCCGTGACTCCAAGTCGACCGAGGTGCTCGACGAGGGCGGCTACTTCGACCTGACCACCCTTGACGCAGGCTCCGATCTGCGCCGTGAGACGGTGCTGGCGCTCGAGCAGCTGGGCATCCACACCGAGTACAGCCATCACGAGGTCGGCCCCAGCCAGCACGAGATCGACATGCGCTACGCCGACGCGCTGAAGATGGCCGATGACTGCATGACCTACCGAATCACGGTCAAGGAATACGCGATGAAGTATGGACTGCACGCGACCTTCATGCCCAAGCCGCTATTCGCCGAGAACGGCTCAGGGATGCACACGCACCAGTCGCTGTTTCGCGGCGAAGAGAACGCCTTCTACGACGGCGATGATCCTTACTTCCTGTCCGATGTCGGCAAGGCGTTCATTGCCGGCCAGCTGCGCCACGCGCGTGAGATCTCCTCGATCTTCGCCCAGTGGGTCAACTCCTACAAGCGCCTGGTGCCCGGCTACGAAGCGCCCGTGTACGTGGCCTGGTCACGGCGCAACCGCTCGGCGCTGGTGCGCGTCCCGCTCTATCACCCGGGCAAGGAACGCACCACGCGGATGGAGCTGCGCTGCCCGGACCCAGCCTGCAATCCCTATCTCACCTTCGCCGTGCTGCTCCAGGCGGGCCTGGAGGGGATCGAGCACGGCTACGAGCTTCCTGACCCGATGGAGAAGAACCTCTATCACCTCTCCCCTGACGAGCGCCGGCGGCTGGGGATCGATCAGCTGCCCGAGACGCTCGGCGAGGCGATCGAGTTGACCGCGCAATCAGAGCTGGTCCTGCGCACGCTGGGCGAGCACATGTTCAACCGCTATATCGAGATCAAGCGCCAGGAGTGGGACGACTACCGCGTCCAGGTAACGCCCTGGGAGCTGGAGCGCTACCTGCCGGTGCTGTAGACAAATCGCCGGTTAGACGCCGAGCACGCCGGCTAGCTCGTCAGCGTCGAGCACCGGGGCCTGGCAGACGAAGTGCTCGCACACGTAGGCAGCGGCTTGGCCGTCGACTGCGCCGCGGCCCTCCAGCAACGGGACGCCGTCGCCGAGCCCAGCGGCGAGGACAAGGTGCGGACGGTAGCTGCCGCGCACGACTGCGATCAGCTCCGCGGCCCCGGGATCCGGTCCGACGATCGCCACCTCCCTGACCGGGGCGAGGTAGAAGTCGACCGCGCTCAGGAGATGGCCGAAGCCGAGTGGTTGGTGGGCCGCCAACGGCGTCAGCAGCCTCAGGACACCCAGCGCGTGACGCTCGTACTTCCCCTCACCGGAGAGCAACGCCAGCCGCAGCAGCCCGAACGCCGCCGCCGAGTTGCCCGAGGGGATCGGCGTGTCGTCGAGATCCTTACCGCGCGTGATCAGATGCTCGTGCCCCTCGCCGGTGATGAAGAAGCCGCCACGCTCGGGATCTGAGAAGCGGTCGATGATCGTGTCCGCCAGCGACACCGCCTCCCGGTAGAAGCGCGCGTCGAAGCTCGCCTCGTACAGCGTGACCAGCGCCTCGAGCATGTAGGCGTGGTCCTCCAGATATCCGCTGATCTGCCCGCGGCCGTCCTTCCAGGTGCGCAGCAGCCGGCCGTCGGGGTCGCGCAGCTCGCCGAGCACGAAGTCCGCACAGGCGACGGCCGCGCGCAGGTAGTCGTCTCGCTCCAGCACGGCACCGGCCTCGGCCAGCGCCGAGATCATCAGCGCGTTCCAGGAGGTCAGGCGCTTGTCGTCCAGAGCGGGTCGGATGCGCACTGACCGGGCGTCGTAGAGCTTGCGCCGGATCTCCCCCAGGCGCTCGGGCTCGACCCCGCGTCCCTCCAGCACATTGAAGCCCGGCTCGAAGTTGCCGCGCTCGCCAGCGCCGAAGTAGGCGATCGCCTCGTCGGCGAGCTCGTTGCCCAGCACCGCGCGCAGCTCGGCCAGCGTCCACACGTAGAACTTGCCCTCTACGCCCTCGGAATCAGCGTCCAGCGACGCACAGAAGCCACCCTCGGCGCCACGCAGCTCACGCAGCGCCCAGTCGAGCGTCTCACAGCACACCTCCCGCATCCGCTTCTCGCCTGACACCTGCCATCCGTGCAGATACGCGCGAGCCAGCAGGGCGTTGTCGTACAACATCTTCTCGAAGTGCGGCACGGTCCAGGTGGCGTCCACCGCGTAGCGTGAGAAGCCGCCTCCAACCTGGTCATAGATCCCGCCGCGCGCCATCGCCCGCAGCGTGGCGAGCGCCATCTCGCGCTCGCCACGCGCCAGCAGCAGCTCGATCATCGAGGCTGGCGGGAACTTCGGCGCGCGGCCAAATCCAGCGTTGACCAGATCGTAGGAGGCTGACAGCTGTGCGATCAGATCGCCGAACAGCTCACCGGCGATCGGCTCACCGGACGGTTCGAGCCGCACCGCGCCCCCCAGCGCGCCGGCGACCCGGGCACCCTGGTCGCGGATCTCCTCTCGCCGGCGATCCCAGGCGTCGGCGACGGCCTCCAGCACCATCCGCCAGCTCGGCATCCCGTGGCGGGGCACAGGCGGGAAGTAGGTGCCCGCATAGAAAGGCGCCCGCTCCGGGGTCAGGAACGCGTTCAGTGGCCAGCCGCCCTGACCGGTCATCGCCTGACACGCCTCCATGCACGCCGAGTCGATGTCCGGGCGCTCCTCACGATCCACCTTGACGCACACGAAGCGCTCGTTCATCAGCGCCGCTATCGCCGGGTCTTCGAAGGACTCGCGCTCCATCACATGGCACCAATGACAGGCCGAGTAACCGATCGAGACCAGCAGCGGACAATCCTCGTCACGCGCGCGCGCCAGCGCCTCCTCGCCCCAGGCGAACCAGTCGACGGGGTTGTCCTTATGCTGCAACAGGTAGGGGGAGCTCTCCCGCCCGAGGCGATTGGACACGACCCCAGGCTACCCACCGCCACGACCGGGCAATACGCTTGTGGGACCGATTTCGAGAGGGAAGGAAGAGTCTGTGCCAGGAGACCGAGAGTCGATCACCGCACCCGATGCCCCCGCGGCGGTCGGCCCTTATGTTCATGGGGTGCGTTTCGGGGGGCTGCTGTTCTGCTCGGGCCAGATCCCGCTGGATCCCAGGACCGGTGACCTGGTCGGGGCCAGCCCGGCCGACCAGGCCGGCCGCTGCCTGGAGAACCTGGCCGCCGTCTGCCACGCCGCGGGGGCGACGCTCGGAGACGCGGTCAAGGTGACGATCTACCTGATCGACATGGCCGCCTTCGCGGCCGTCAACGAGGTCTACGCATCGTTCTTCGAATCCAATCCTCCCGCCCGGGTGGCGGTCGGGGTTTCCGCGCTCCCTCGGGGCGCACAGGTGGAGATGGACGCGATCGTGGCCCTCCCCTCGGCGTGAGCGGCTGATGGCCGACAACCCGGCTGACTCGGCTACCGCCCTAGCGGAATCGGTATCCGCCGCCGACATCCGTGCCGCGGTCGCCGCCGGCGCGGGCGTCATCCGTGAGACACCTGTGCTCAGCTCCCGAACGCTGGCCGAGCGGACCGGCGTGACGGTCGCGCTCAAGGCGGAGAATCTCCAGCGCACCGGCTCGTTCAAGCTCCGTGGGGCGCTGGCCAAGCTCGCGGCGCTCGGCGACGACTGTGAGGCGGGAGTGGTGACCGGCAGCGCAGGTAACCATGCCCAGGCGGTGGCCTACGCCGCGCGAACCCGCGGCGTGCGCTGCGAGGTATTCATGCCGCAGGCCGCCTCGATCGGCAAGTTGGAGGCAGCTACCGCCCTGGGGGCCGAAGTGCGTCTCGTCGGCGACACCGTAGACGACGCGCTCGCCGCCGCGCGCGAGCGTGCGCAGAGCGGCGGGCTCGCCTTCATCCATCCCTTCGACGACCCTGATGTCGTCGCCGGTCAGGGGACCCTGGGGCTCGAGTTGCTGGCCCAGGTGCCCGACATATCCAGGGTGATCGTGCCGGTGGGCGGCGGCGGACTGCTCAGTGGGGTCGCGATCGCGGTCAAATCGCAGCTTCCCCACGTGAAGGTGATCGGTGTCCAGGTCGACACTTGCGCCCCGTTCCCGGCCTCGCTGGCTGCGGGCGAGCCGATCGCCGTGCAGTCCGCCCTGACGATCGCCGACGGGATCGCGGTCAAGCGCCCCGGTCGGCTCACACTCGCGCTGATCGGGCGGTGGGTCGATGAGATCCTGCTCGTGCCGGAGGACGATGTCGCCGAGGCGATGATGTTCGCGCTCGAGCGCGCCAAGCTGGTCGTCGAAGGGGCCGGGGCGGTTGGGATCGCCGCACTGCTCGGCGGCCGGGTGGCGCCCGAGAGCCCCGGTACCACCGTTGTCGTGCTCTCCGGAGGCAACGTCGACTCCGGGCTGCTGGAGCAGATCGCGCGTCGGCACGAGAGCCAGGCCGGCCGGCGCCTGGTGCTGCTCGTGCGCCTGCCGGACCGCCCGGGGTCGCTGGGGCGACTGCTGTCGCTGGTCGGCGAGCTGGGAGCCAACCTGGTAGACGTCGGTCACATCCGCGAGGGCATCGATCTGCACGTTCGTGAGACGGCCGTCCAGCTCGTGCTCCAGACCCGCGGCACCGCGCACGCCGCGCAGGTCACGAGCGCAGTGCGCGGCGCCGGCTACTCGGAGCCCAGCCTGGTGCTCTAGTCACGCGTCTGGTCAACTAGCGCGCGGCTGTAGTCAGGTTGCGTGGTCGACCAGCGCGCGGCCGTAGTCACGTTGCGTGGTCGACCAGCGCGCGGCCGTAGTCACGCGCCCGGTCGACCAGCGCGCCCCGCGCCTGATCCACCAGCGCGGCAATCACCCGGCTGCGCTCGTCGGCCTCGGGATGCCACTGGACGCCGAGCACAAAGCGACACGCTGGCGCTTCGATCGCCTCGGGCAACCCGTCGAGGGTGGCAAAGCCGGTGACCTCAAATCCCTCACCGATCCGCCCGACCCCCTGATGATGGTGAGACTTGGTCTGGTGCAAGTCCTCGCCGGCCGCCAGCGCCGCCAGCGAGCCGGGCTTCAGCCGAACGTCGTGGTCTGAGCCTTCGAAGCTGCCGGGGACCCGACGGTGCTCCTCGTGGCCGAACTCCTCAGGGAGGTGCTGGCGCAACGTGCCCCCGAAGGCGACGTTGAGCAGCTGCATCCCGCGGCAGATGCCCAGCACCGGCATGTCGCGCTGCACCGCGCGACGCGCCAGCGCCAGCTCGACCTGATCGCGCTCGGCGACGATTCCGATCGTCTCCGGATGAGGCTCGGCGCCGTAACACGCGGGGTCGACGTCGTTGCCGCCGGCCAGGATCAGACCGTCGACGCGATCGAGCACCTGATCGGGTTCGTCGATCAGCGCCGGGTCCGGAGGGATCAGCAATGCCATCGCTCCGGCGCGCTGGACGGCGGCGACGTAGCCATAGGGCAGCAGCGCCGCACGCTGGTTCCAGACGCCCCAGGCGGCTTCGGTGAGCGATGTGCAGATGCCGATGGCCGGTCGGGCGTCTCGCATTCAATCCAGGCTAGTGCACCAGCGGCGCAGCTTCGCGGTAGGTTTCCGTCGTGGCCGAGTGCGAGAGCCGGGAAGGATGTTGGGTCGAAGGCGTCTAAGGGAGCAGGAACACGTCAAGAGAGGAATCCATGCGCCGAATCTCGCTGCTTGCCCCGTTCGCCGTCGCGGCCCTGATCGCTGGCTGCGGCTCGTCGTCATCCAGCAGCTCGAGCGCCACGACGAGCACCAGCAGCGCGGCCGCCGCTCCGGCCTCCGGCGCCGGCGGACAGGTCAGCCTGAGCGAGACCGAGTTCAAGATCACCCCCGACGGTCCCGCGGTTCCCAAGACCGGGACGATCACGATCACGGTGCGCAACAACGGCCAGATCACCCACGCGCTGGCCGTCCAGACCCCGTCGGGAATCGTGCACACCGCCCACATCGCGCCCGGCGCGACCGCCACGCTGACGGTCAACGTGTCAAAGCCGGGCAAGTACACGTTCTACTGCCCAATTGCCAACCACCGGATGCTGGGCATGCAGGGAACCCTGACGGTCGGCGGCGGCGGCGGCAGCAGCGCGAGCGCCACCGGGGCCGCCACGCACTCGTCTTCGGCCTCGAACGGCTACTGAGGGCCGACGACTAAATCGCTGACCGCTTGTCCGGCGAGCCCTGAGCGCGCAGCAGCGCCCGGCGCACCTTTCCGCTGGCGGTCTTGGGCAGCTCAGCGGCGAATTCCACGATCCGCGGGTACTTGTAGGGCGCGGTTTCGCGCTTGACGTGCTCCTGCAGCTCGGCCGCCAGTCCGGGGCTGGGATCGAACCCCTCGCGGAGGACCACGACGGCTCGCACGACCGCTCCCCGCTCATCGTCGGCGGCGGCGACGACGGCCGCCTCGGCGACCGCAGCGTGGGAGACGAGCGCCGACTCGACCTCGAACGGTCCGATCCGATACCCGGACGAGATGATCAGATCGTCGTTGCGACCCTCGAAGTACAGATATCCGTCCTCGTCCTCGAGGACGCGGTCACCGGTTCGCCAGGGCTCGTGCTCAGGCGCCTGGGTGCCGTCCAGGTAACCGACGAAGAAGGTCGGATCGCTGCTGGGGTCGGCCAGCACGAGCTCGCCCCCCTGCACGCTGAGCCGCACGCCGGGCAGCGGGCGCCCCATCGAGCCGGGGCGGGCTGGCTGCCCCGCCGGCAAACCGGTCAGCTGGCCGGTCTCCGTCTGCCCGTAGCCGTCACGGATCTCCAGCCCGGTGCCGTCGGCAAACGCCCGCAGAACCTCAGGATTGAGCGCCTCGCCGGCGGCGACCAGGCCGCGCAGCGAAGGCACCGGGGAGAGCCGCGCGCGCTTGGCGATCACCCGGTACTCGGTCGGCGCCATGCAGAGCACGTTGACTCGCTCGGTGGCGAGAATCTCCAGCCGCTGGGCGGGATCAAAGCGCGCGTCATGCAGCAGCGCGCCGGCGCCGCGCAGCCAGGGCGCGATGAACACGTTGCGCGCCGACTTCGACCAGCCGCTGGCGGCCGTGCACCAGACCAGGTCACCCGGCCGGGCATCGAGCCAGTGCTCGGCCTGCAGCGCCTGCCCGGGCAGATAGCGCTGCCCGTGCACCACTCCCTTGGCCTCGCCGCTCGTGCCGCTGGTGAACGTGATCAGGCACGGGTCGGTCGGCTCGAGCTCGACCGCCGGCGCCGGCGCGTGTTCGAACAGGGTCTCGTCCGGGACCAGCACGACCTCGCAGTCGGGCGCGGCGGCGGTCAGCTCGCTCGCGTCGCGCTGATCGGCGACGATCAGCCGCGGGCGGGCGGCCGCCAACCGCAGGCGCAGGTCCTTGGCCCGCAGCTGCTCGTTGCACGGCAGTGCCACGGCCCCGATCCGAAAGCACGCGACCATCGTCAGCACCCACTCCGGGCGGTTGCCGATCAGGGTCATGACCACGTCGCCGCGGCTGACACCTCTCTTCACCAGAGCCCCGGCCAGCCGGCTTGAGCGATCCCCGACCTCGCCGAAAGTCCACTCCCGCCGCTCTCCCTCCCGCGTCAGCTCCACCAGCGCGCGATCGCCCGCGGGGGCTGCGTCGACCACATCATGGGAGAAGTTCATCGCGGCGGGCAGTCTGGCACGAGCCGCCGGATCGCGGCTCGGCACCGCCGGGCAAGAGCCGCCGGAAGGTAGCTCGGCACCGCCGGGCAAGAGCCGCCGGAACGTAGCTCGGCACCGCCGGGCAAGAGCCGCCGGAAAGCGCCGATCAAGGACCTGATCGCCTTCTACTTCAATCGGATGGGCCGCTGGCTGGAGGAGGGCGAGGAGATCGGAGTGCACCCGCGCGATCCATGCCACCGGATCGACGCGATCGGCACCGATCGCCACATCAGGGTCTCGCTCTCAGGCGAGCTGCTGGCCGAGACGACGCGGGCGATGGCCCTGTTCGAGTCAAACCTGCCGACCCGCTGGTACGTCCCGCGTGACGACGTGCGCGCCGAGCTCGAGCCCTCCGACACGGTGACCCACTGCCCGTACAAGGGCGCGGCCGGCTATCACTCGGTCAGGCTCGCCAACGGCGAGACGGGCGAGGACCTGATCTGGTTCTACGAGGATCCGCTGCCCGAGGCCACGCGCGTTGGCGGGCTGCTGTGCTTCTTCAACGAGAAGGTCGACATCGAGCTCGACGGCGAGCTGCAGCAGCGCCCCACGTCGCCCTGGAGTCACGGGGTCAAGTCAGACGCCCAGAACGCGGCTCCGGCCCAGACGCGGGGCTAGCTCGGCTCCACCCGCCCCGGCGAGGCGTCCCGATCATTCGCTCCCAGCTGATCCGGACGGTGGCGGGCCGGCCGCGAGCGTGTCGGCGTCCCGGTTTCGATCGCTCTCGAACGAGCTCAGCCCCCGGTGGTAGTCCCAGCCATCGAGCTCGACGATCAACCGCTCGGCCTCGAACTAGGCGTCGACCTCGTAGCCGCAGACCTTGACGTTGATCTGCGGGCGCGGAAGACCGAACCGCTCGCAGAAGGCGGGAAGATCTCTCTCCCAGTCTGACCGCGACGGTCCATCGCTCGTATCAGTGAACCACGCGAGCAGACTTGCGCCGGGATGCCGGGGGCAAGCCGTCCGTCCAAGGCAGCCGCGACTTCGATGCGTGCCGGGCAGCGGTCGAGAAATCCCCACAGCCAGAGGGCGGAGAAATGACTGAGCGCAGCGCCTGGGCCAGGACGGCCGCCGCGGCTCTCTCAAGCGCGGTCAGCGGCTGCCTGCCGACCGAGTAGACCCCGGCGTAGACGCGATGCAGACGACCGACTCTCACCCGATGGGCGATTGCGTGCTGGTCCAGGCCGTGGCGCAGCAACTGGCGCCTGGTGATGTTGCCGTGGTGTCGGAGGGCGATGGCCGCCATCGCCTGGTCGGGCGGGTCAGCCATAGCCCGCCTCGGTCGGCGCCTGGTGGATTTGTAGGAATAGTTCCGTTTTTCCCCACTCCCCCGGGAGCGTTCCACGTCGCCCACCCGGCTCGGCGCAAACGTCACACAGTCTTTACAGCGCGTATCCTCGAACCCACCGACGAAACCGCCGAGGAGCGCCGAGACCCATGGCCGTAGCCACCCCTTACACGGACAAGACCGACGAGCAGAAAGCGATCTGCGAGATGGTTCGCCAGTTCGCCGACGAGCAGATCATCCCCAACGCCGAGCACTACGACCACGAGGACAGCTTCCCCGAGCCGATCGTCGAGCAGATGAAGGAGCTCGGGCTGTTCGGGGTCACGATCCCGGAGGAGTACGGCGGGATGGGGCTGGATCTGACGACCTACGCGATGATCGTCGAGGAGCTCTCGCGCGGCTGGATCAGCATCTCCGGGATCGTGAACACGCACTTCATCGGCTCCTATCTGTTGATGAAGTTCGGCACCGAGGAGCAGAAGCAGAAGTACCTGCCGAAGATGGCGACCGGGGAGATCCGGGCCGCCTTCTCGCTGAGCGAGCCCGAGTGCGGCTCCGATGTCCAGGCGATCAAGTGCAGCGCGAAGAAGCTTGACGACGGCGCCTACGAGATCAACGGCGCGAAGATGTGGGTCACCAACGGGCTGCTGTCCTCGCTGGTGTTCGTGCTGGTCAAGACCGATCCGGCCGCCGATCCCAGGTACAAGGGCATGACCTGCATCATCGCCGAGAAGGAGCCGGGCGTGTCGGAGAACACCGGCGACTACGCGGGCTTTAACGTGCCGCCGAAGATCAAGAAGCTCGGCTACAAGGGCGTCGAGTCAACCGAGCTGGTGTTCGACGGCTACCGTTGTCCGGCGGAGAACATCCTCGGCGGCGAGGATGCCGGCCTGAACCAGGGATTTGTGCAGATGATGGATGCGCTGGAAGTGGGGCGCGTCAACGTCGCCGCCCGCGGTGTCGGAATCGCCCAGCGGGCGCTGGAGTTGGCGCTGCGTTACTCCCAGGAGCGCAAGACGTTCGGCAAGCAGATCGCTCAGCACCAGGCGATCCAGTTCAAGCTTGCCGACATGGCCACGCAGGTCGACGCGGCTCGCCTGATGACGATCCGCGCCGCCCGCCTGAAGGACGCCGGCGAGCGGTCGGACCTGGAGGCGGGGATGGCCAAGCTGTTCGCGTCGGAGGCCGGGCGCTTCTGTGTCGAGGAGAGCTTCCGGATCCACGGCGGTTACGGTTATTCCAAGGAGTACGAGATCGAGCGCTTGTACCGTGACGCCCCGCTGCTGCTGATCGGCGAGGGGACGTCTGAGATCCAGCGCATGGTGATCGGGCGCAAGCTCCTGCAGCGCCACAAGATCTAGCAGCGACCCGCCGATCGGGCGGCCTCGGTTTGAGGCCAGGCTTCCCTGCCGCTATCGTCTGAGTGGTCGATACTAGGCGGGGAGCCGATCATGCATGCACGTCGAGGATCAGTGGCAGGCGTATCGGGACGCCTGATCGCAAGTCTGCTCGCGGCAGTGGTAGCGCTGCTGATCGCGTTCGCTCTGGCCGCATCGGCACACACCAGCGCCGTCCACGGAGCCGTCGTCCACGCCACCCGCGGCGGAACGCAGGTGGTGAGCGGCTACGACGGCGGCGTTCCGGAGGCACCGGCCTCGAGCGCCCGGCCCGGCACGCTTCACCCCTGAGCGCCTGCGCCGCCGGGATGCCGGTGGGATCGCTGCCGGCCGGTCACGCGCCGACGACTAGACTGGGCGTCCTGACCTCACCGTCTGACACCAAGGCGCTGATCGAGACCGCGGTCACGCGGTTCCTTGAGGAAGTGCCCTCGCTGGCGCCGCTGAAGCTGGTGGCCGGACTCGAGTTGCGCGGCCGCGGTGACATCCAGATGTATCGCGTGGAGCTGCCGGGACCTAAGGTGACCAAGGACATCGCCTCGGACGCGAAGGTGCGCCTGATGGTGCCGCGCTCGCATTTCAACGACCTGGCCACCAAGGGTCACGTGCGTGATTGGCGCGAGGCGTTCGCCAAGGGAGACGCCAAGGCGACCGGCATCGAGCAGGTGCTCAAGCTGATCGTCAATGTCGTCGAGCGCCAGGAAGAGCGCTCACGCACGCGCAAGTCCAGCCACTGACCGTGCGAGAAACCTCTCGCGCTCGATCTCAGCGACCTCACGATCACCGGCGGTAACGCGCCGAAAGGTGGCACGGCCGCCCAAAACGGTCAACCCGGGGGGCGGCGGAGGCGCGATCCTGAATCAGCGCGTGCTGGCGATCACGGACGGCGCGGTGACCAACAGCCGGGCGGGCGGCGGTGGCGCGGGCGGCGACGGCAGCAACGGCACCGTCCAGTCGCCCGAAGGCTCAGGCGGGCAGCGGCGGATCTGGCGGCGGGATCTACAACGCTGGCTCGCTGACGCTAGCCGGAAGTTTTCGTGGTTGAGATGTTGAATCCCGCGTGGTGGTGCGGGATTCGGTTGTTGCGGGCTGGTTTGGCTTTGGCTACTCGTGGAGCTTGATGTCG
>OCZT010000424.1_pt1 | contig 41765 bp, 43 predicted proteins | sample 1539031 | NCBI WGS metagenome assembly OCZT01 (sample SAMEA3539308, study PRJEB22396) | soil metagenome | biome: tundra; feature: field; material: soil | place: USA | collected 2010-05 | depth 0.15 m
ACCAGACCCGCATAGCCGAGCTTGCGGTACTGTGCGTACCAGTTCCAGAGAGTTCTGGCGCTGACCTGGTGCTGATTCGCGAGGTAGCCGGCCAGCGAGCTCATGCTGCGTACGGCAACTCCGCCGGCGGTACGAAACGTTGGACGGGATCGCTGGCTGCGGCTGCTGAATTCCACCAGAGGCGCAATGGCCTCCAGGCGCTCCAAGGCCTGTGCGTTCTGCCTTGCGGAAAAGTTGAGGCGCTCGGGCTCGGAAATCTCTGGCAGAGCAGCAAACAGGGTGGGTTGGTTCAGGTCTGACCGAAGCGCCAAAGCCGTGCAGTCTGGTCCCGACAGCAACGGCTGCTTGAGGAATTTCAGCTGCGCTTCAACCGGCAAGGAAGATAGTGCGTATTCGCGGTGGACTCGTCCGCTACTCCTTACACTTTTCGAGGGCCGCTGCTGCAACTGGCCCTCTCTCGCCAACCGGCGCACATGCTGAGGGTGCCAACCGGTCAGATCAGTCACATCTTGAATACTCAGCCAATTGTTGGGCATGGGAGCCAACTATCTCAGTCATGAATCAACAAACTAACTCCACCGAGAGCACCCGCGGACCAAACTGCGTGTTAACGTGATGGAGTCACGGAGAATAGCTCCGAGGGCTCGAGCTATTACGCGAATATGCATAGTATATGCATAAACGGGTTGAAGTCAACAAAGACCTTCATGTCAATCGCGAAAAAGGCGGCAGTGGATTGGAAGGCAGTGGGAAGGCGCCTTAGGGAGCTGAGGGGGTTTGACATGAACCAAGCTGAGTTTGCGCGACAGGTCGGGATCAGTCAGAGTCAGCTCTCACGGTACGAGAAAGGCGATAGCGAAATCGGCGGCGAGGTGCTGTTGCGAATATCTCAGAAGTTCGCCAGGAGTATCGAATGGCTGTTGACTGGAAAAGAGCCTTAATCGGGACCTGGCGACAAATCCCAAAAAACCTAGCGACTGGCAGGTTCGTTGGACGTTCGCGGGATTGCATGAAGCTCATGCATCGGTTCATCACGTAAGCCATTTGGGTTGAACAAGTTACCGGGTTCTGGGCTGCGTCTGAACCGTAGGTTCGCGAGAAGTGCCCGAAAAGCCTTGAGCCTTCACGAAGAATCAGTCAGTTACGTACGTCTTATCCCGCGGCACTGCAAATCAATTCCGCACAATTAGGTTGAGTTTCGCCGAATTTGGAAGCGATAAAAACCGCCAAAAACCGCGATCTGCCGCCATCTGCCGCCATCTGCCGCCATCTGCCGCGAATGCAGAATAATTCTGGAACGCACAGATCTTGTAATTGTTGGAATTCAAGTGCAGTAATGTTTGAATTGCGTTGCAGCGTTTCGGAATTAGGCTGCAGTGACGTAGATATGTTTCAGCGGCTCCGGCTGCGGCGGAGTTGGGCCAAGCACGTCTGGCAAATCACGACCCACCCGGCCGACCAAAACGGTGAACGATGCGCCTTCCTGCAGGCTGGGGAGATCGATCTGCGGCGAGCTCACCACTGGGTTGGTGATGTTGATGAAATTGTTTTCGCCGAAGCTGAACCGGTTGAGCAGAGTTGGAGTGAAGACGCGCGTATAGTTGGCGACGAACGCGCAATTCAAGTACCTTGTTTCTGATTCTGCAAACAAAGAGCATTGGCGCTTCGGTTGAACTGACCATCCTGATTTATGCCGGGTTCAATTTGGTGGCGGCACTGATTTCTTATCCGGCGGGGTTCCTTTCCGACCGATGCCAACGCCAGGAACAACGAACCCTATCGGAAATTCATTTCTTATTTAGAGCTTTGATTTGCTGGACCAGCGTGTCGATTTCTTCCGATGTTAGTTTGCCCGCGTACTTGGGCATGCGGCCTTTGCCGTTGCTAATGATGTTGCGCACGTCGTCGGGCGATGCGGCAGTGGTTTTTTCGGAGACGAGTGACGGCCCACCGAAGTGGCGGCCCTCCGCGGTTTTACCGTGACACTTCGCGCAGGTTTTCTGGAAAACGGGATTCGCCGTCAGGCTCGTGTCGGACAGCGGGGTTTGGGCAGAGACTACAGTGAGTGCGAAGAATAAAGAACACACGGCGATGGTGAGTCGGGCTGTTTTCAAGTCGAACCTCGTCGGGATTGATTTGCGTTAGGCACCTTAGATGCATTGAAAGATCTCGGGGTATCTGTGAGCAGGGACAGAACACGCGGATTGTTCGCGTCCGATACGGCTTCGAGTTCCTCGGCTACAAAATCAAGTCCGGCTGGAAGAAGCTTTCTCTGCCCGAGAGCAAGATTCGTAGTCAGGCCCGACAGGATGCGCTCTATGCGTATCCCAAGGAGAAGTCGATTCGTCGTTTTATGGACCAGGTACGGCAACGCACCAAACGGACGACACCTCTAACAACCGAGCAACTGATTGCGGGGCTTAATCCGCTACTGCGGGGGTGGGGTGAGTATTACAAACGCGCCCACGTCCGTAAGCTCTTCCAACGTCTCGACGGCTGGATCCGGCGACGCATCAGGTCGCATCGGTACCGGCGCTGGCGCAATGCGGGCTGGAAACGGCTGCCAGCGACCCAGCTCTACGGCGAGCATCCACAGGGATTACTTCCGTGTAGCTCGTGACTCAGGAGTAACCCATTTGTTTGAGTTTCGGCGGGGGATGGGCTGGCGAGATATTCGGAGACCTTCCCTCGACCGCAGAAGGAAAAGTTCCGTCAGCATCTCGCTTGACGAGCGCGTGAATGGGCAGATATGAACACTCCATGGTTACACGCAGACGTAAGCGCACCCAAGCTATGCACGTACGTGACGTTCGCGAGTCCAAGCCATACCACTGAAAGACGGATAGCAGAACACCTATCGCCCCGGTAGGTGGGGGCTAGAGTCAACACTATTGCCCAATTGTTTTCTTACGTCAGCAAAGCGCATAATCATTCATCGTAGGGAAAGTGCACGCTTCAATAATCCGTTCTGGACTAAGCACAAAGTCTAGTAAAAGTTTGTATGAAAATCTCAGTTATCGGTTCGGGATATGTAGGACTCGTTGCCGGCGCATGCTTCGCAGAACTGGGCCACGAAGTCATCTTGATCGACAATGACGCGGAAATATACAAGGCACTGGCAGCGGGTGCGTGTCCGATCCACGAGGAGTACTTGCCCCTACTTCTGAACCGTCATCGAGGCAAGCGTTTGTTGTTCGCCAACAATTTAAGCCAGCCGGTACGTGACAGTGCGGCGGTGTTCATAGCAGTCGGCACCCCCCCGACGCTCAACGGTTCCGCCGACCTTTCCTATGTCGAAACCGTCGCTCGCCGCATAGCCGGATCGATCGACCAGTACAAGGTGATCATCGGCAAGAGCACGGTGCCGGTCTACACGAGTGAATGGGTGCGGCGCATCATGCTTCTGAACGGCGCTCCAGGCCATCTGTTTGATGTCGCCTCGAATCCTGAGTTTCTCCGGGAGGGTAGTGCAGTGACCGATTTCCTGTATCCGGATCGGATTATCGTGGGGGTCAACAGCACGCGGGCGGCCAAGGTCTTGCACGAATTGTATCAGCCGCTGCTCGACGGCAGTTACTACCGTGGAACAGACGCCATCCCGCCCGCACATCAGACCAAGCTCCCGCCGCCCATACTGACAACCTCAACACAATCGGCTGAACTGATCAAGTACGCCTCGAATGCGTTTCTTGCCATGAAAGTCAGTTTTATTAATGCGGTATCCACCATCTGCGACCGAGTAGGGGCTGACGTCGAACAGGTCCGCCATGGAATGGGGTTGGACAGCCGCATCGGTGAGCGCTTCCTGAATCCTGGCATTGGATATGGAGGATCGTGCTTCCCGAAGGATGTAGCGGCTTATCGTGCCGTCGCCCGCGACTGCGGCTACGACTTCCGTCTACTCGAGGAAGTCATCCGCATCAACCATGATCAGCGCCAGATGTTTTTGCGCAAGATCTCCGGTGCTCTGTGGACGCTGAAGGGAAAGCGACTTGGCGTACTGGGGCTTGCATTCAAGAACGGAACGGATGACGTGCGCGAGTCTCCAGCCATTTCGATTGTCGAATCGTTACTGGCAGAGGGTTGCGAGATCTGTGCGTACGATCCCGCAGCCATGGAACGAGCCCGGCGCGTGCTGCCGCAGACCGGCATAACCTATGCGTCGTCCCCGTACGATGTAGCGCGGGAGGCAGATGCGTTGCTGATACTTACGGAGTGGGAGGAGTTCAAACTGCTCGATCTTGCTCGCATTCGCGGGCTGCTTCGTTATCCGATCGTGATTGACGGCCGGAACTTGCTTGAGCCCGAGGTAATGCAAAAACTCGACTTCCACTATGTGAGCATCGGGCGTCCGGATGTTCTTGCAAGAATCCACCATGCACGCCCGCGGGCATTTCCGGCTATTACTGGGACCGAGTCACAAGCTGGTGATTTGGTACAAGAGCTTTGTAGCAGGCGGCGACCTGGAACACGACGCGGCGTGTTGTGGCCCAAATAAGGGTGGTCCCCGTCTGAAACAAACGAGGCACAGGTGAGCAGTGGAACCGTCTCTGAGGTATCGGCTGCACGAGCGGCAGAATGGGGTTCAGAAAAGACGCCGCCGAGAATGCTCTAATTGTTGTGGGTATCTTGGAAATCGAAACGCTGAGTCTGCAGTCAGCCACTCGCGGACTCCAAAATGGAAATCCCGAGATACGACGACCGTATGCCGGGCGAGAAACCCTGTGTGGGACGGTAGCTCGCGTTTTTCCGAAATGTAGGCCCCGTCTGTATGGGACTTTAGGGGCGGCAGCTTGCTGATTTTCTGGAAAAAACAAAGAGCCGACCGCTTCGCAGCCCCGGTTCTTTCGACGGAATTAAGCCATTCCGAAGAAAATGATGGTGCAAGCGGTCTGGTCGGCGTGTCTCGAATCGGGCAATTTCTGCCCCTGTGGAGAGATGATCGTGTTCTCGAGAACGAAAACAAACGCGTCTACCGTCGCCGATCCGTTGCACAACGACCATCCTTGGTACGCCATCCACGTTCGGTCCAAGTTTGAGAATCTGACTTCCACAGCTTTGTGCGGCAAGGGTTACGAAGTGTTTCTGCCGCTCTACCGTTCCCGCCGCAGGTGGTCCGACCGCGTAAGAAAACTCGATCTTCCCCTGTTCCCCGGTTATCTGTTCTGCCGCTTGGACGTCCATGACCGATTGCTGCCGATCCTGACCACCCCTGGTGTAGTCGCGATCGTGGGCGCCGGCAAGGTGCCGATCCCAGTCTTCGACGAAGAGATTGCAACCATCCGGGCGGTACTTGGCTCCGGCCTCGCGGCACAACCGTGCCCGTTCCTTAACCTCGGCACCGGCGTCTACATTGAACGGGGCCCACTGGCGGGCATTGAGGGCATCGTAACGAATCTAGACAAGAAGTACAGACTGGTGATCTCGGTGACGCTGCTCCAGCAGTCGGTTGCGGTTGAAATCGATCGCGAGTGGGTTCGCCCCATTGTGAGTCCAGGAGCCCCCCATGCGGTCATTCTGGCGGAAAGACCGCGAGTTTCGAAAGCCTTGGCTTGAGCAGTCAAACCCGACCGGAATGGACCCGACCGCAATGGAGCTGGGTATATGCGAGATCAAAGCCGTCGATGCAAGTTGATCAGTCCTGTCTTTCTGAAGCGGAATATGAAGCCGTCGTGGAGAGGGATTTCGCGTCTTTGTTGGTGCGGAGAAAGGGAATGCGGTAAGCCTGTGTCCCGCAATCGATCCGGCTGTCGAGTAGCTCGCAGTGAATGGGGTCGCCTATGAATCCGATTGATCCTGAACAAACCGTTTCGTTGAGAGAGATCTCGGCGATTCTCAACCCGCCGAAAATCCGCCAGACGCTAGCGCCAATCGGGTGAGCGCTGGAACGGTGAAGTTCCCCGCCGTTAACGCCCGCCGAATTGATCTCAAGAAAATAAGCGATTCGCTGCGGTTGCCAATGATCCCAAATCTGGGCCCTGAGCCTGACACTCTGCCGTGTACCGCGCATCCAAACCGATAGCCAGCCGTGTCTATGCGTTCGTCAACGTTATCGTCGTGTTGTTGGTGTTGATCGGCGTATTCGCCGGGGTCAATTGGTACCGAATGCCTGGTGGATTTGGCGAATTCCTGGCCGTTCGTATCACGGTGAAGAACCTGATCGTCATCGCACTCTTTCTTCTGGCGTGTGCGGTGGCCTTTCGTGCATTCGGCTTGTCTAAGCCCTCACCTGCCAGGCCGTTCTGGAAAGAACTGGTGCAAGTGACCAAGGCTTGCACGGTCGCATCTATCTTTGCTCTGCTCTTTCCGATGACCACGCAGAGCGGCGCTTTTACCTATCGGGTGGTCCTCTGCTTTTTGCCGGCGGCGGTTATGGCATGTCTATGTGGCCGGCTCGTCGCGCGCGCCTTCGCCGGACGGCTTGCCCGGGCTCTGAGCGGCCAGCATGACGTGATCATCGTTGGCAGCGGTCCACGCGCTTCGGCCATGTATGCAAGAATCCTTGAGCAAAGCGATGGCCATACACGTGTACTGGGCTTTGTGGACTCTCTGAATGGCCATCTTGTATCCCCCGCAATCCGGTGCCAAATGCTCGGCGACGTGGACGACCTCGAAGCCATCCTGATGAAGCAGCCCGTGGATGCGGTGGTGATTATGCTACCCGCGAGATCCTGCTACGAACAGATTCAGACTACAATCCAGACCTGCGAGCGCGCAGGTGTAGGATCGAAATATTGTTTCGATGTTTTTCAACTGTCGCTCGCCAGGCCTCAAGTCGAAGCGGACGCGACTATGCCCTTGGTCGTCCTCAAGGTCGTGCAGGACGGTTATCGGCTGGTAGTCAAACGCTGCATCGACATCGTGGGTGCAATCGTTGGGCTGGCTATCTTCGGACCGCTCATGCTCGCAATTGCGGTGGCGATAAAGCTGACGAGTCCAGGTCCGGTGCTGTTTATCCAGGAACGTTACGGGCTACGCAAACGGCGCTTTCTCATGCGTAAATTCCGCACGATGGTGCTGCATGCGGAGAAACTGCAAGCAGGGCTGGAATCTTCCAACGAAGCCCAAGGGCCGGTCTTCAAGATTCGCAATGACCCACGGATTACAATCCTCGGGCGCGTTCTGCGCAAGACATCGCTCGACGAATTACCACAATTCTTCAACGTGCTGCGGGGCGAAATGTCGCTGGTAGGGCCACGGCCGCTTCCTGAGCGAGATGTTTCCAAATTCGTCGCGCCATCGCTCATGCGACGCTTCAGCGTGAAGCCTGGTTTGACGTGTTTGTGGCAGATCAATGGCCGCAGCAACACCGATTTCGATCACTGGGTGGCTTGGGATCTCAACTACATCGACACCTGGTCGCTCGGCCTCGACTTCTTGATCCTTATGAGAACCATACCCGCCGTTCTGAAGGGGGCCGGGGCTGTCTAATGAGGACACTTCATTCGCCATGAAAGGCGTGTCGGCCCAAAGGTCCCCCACCCCATGAAGAACTGGATCACGAAATACCGCGCCAACCAGCTGGCGAACAACACGGCCTGGATGTTGCTGGGTCAAGGACTTTGTCTGTTCATACAGGCAGCGTATTTTGTGATCATCGCGCGCAGCCTGGGGGTACAGCAGTACGGAGCTTTTATCGCGGCTGCGGCTTTCGTGCAAATCCTGAGTCCTTTCGTCGGCTTTGGCGGAGGCAATCTTCTCGTCAAGAACGTCGCCCAGGACAAAAAGCTCTTTGCGGTTTACTGGGGCAACCTGCTGTTCATGACGCTCACCTCGGGGCTGGCCGCAACGGCATTTGTCATCGCGGTTGCCAGACTGGTATTGCCACCATCGATCCCGCTGCTTGTGATCGTGCTGGTCAGCCTTGCCGATTTGATTTTCTCCAGGCTTGTTGAGTGCGCTGCGTTCGCTTTTCAGGCCATCGAACGCCTGGATGTTACCGCGCAACTGAAAATCTGGGCTGCCCTGACGCGACTCATGGGCATCGCTTTGCTGGCTGCCATCCTCCGCCATCCGGATGCCCGCCATTGGTCATTCGTCTATCTGCTCACTACTATCATTGGTGCAACATTGGGACTCGTTTGGGTGCACATAAGAATTGGCAGGCCTCGCCTGTTGCTGGGTGCCATCCGAGGAGAGTTCATCCAGGGACTGTATTTTTCCGCTAGCTTGTCTGCCCAGAACATTTACAACGATATCGACAAGACAATGCTGGCGCGCATGGCGACCCTCGATGCTGTCGGCATTTACGCAGTTGCTTATCGCATCATAGACATTGCATTCATCCCCGTGCGGTCGCTTCTCTACTCCGCGTACGCAGGCTTCTTTCGTGCCGGACAGGATGGCATATCTGGCACCATCCGCTACATGCGGCGCCTGCTTCCAAAGTCGGCATGCTACTCATTCCTGGCTTTCCTAGGTCTCATCTTGGGTGCCCCAATCGTTCGGTACCTTTTTGGATCTGAATACGCGCGAACCGTCGAGGCCCTCCGATGGCTTGCGGTGTTACCTCTACTGAAGACGGTCCACTATTTCCTGGCCGACACACTTACTTGTTCAGGTCATCAGGGTTGCCGGGCACTTATTCAAGGGATGGTGGCCGGTTTTAACGTCGTCATCAATCTGTGGATAATCCCGCTATACTCCTGGCGCGGTGCCGCCTGGTCCAGCGTGGCATCAGACACTCTTCTCGCGGCATCGATGTACCTCGCCGTCCTGGTGATGTCGCGAGCTAGTAAGCAGCCCAAGCGATATCAGGCAGGGGATCTTGGCCGGGCCCCCATGGCGTGCAGCCCAGGCAACGCCGTCGAGAACATTGATCCTGTCTCGCTGCAGTGTGTCAGTGTGACCTCACCGCCAAATAGGGTGCGGGCAGATACGTCGTGGTGAATGGCGATGATTCCGGCATTCTAGCCAGGCCAATTAGGCAATCTTATACAGGGTGACATGAGAGTTTCCATTCTATACAAGCATCTGCCCCACTACCGCGTTGATTTCTTCAACGGGCTGCGCGCTACTCTGACGGAACGACACATCGACTTTGATCTGCTTTATGGGAAGAGCCCATCGGTTCCAAAGCGGGATGAAGTCGACCTGGACTGGGCCCGCCCAGTGCCGAATCGAATCTATGGGTGGGGAGACTGGTCACTGTGCTGGGAGCAAGTACCCGACGACATCTATCAGTCCGACCTCATCGTGCTGATGCAGGAGAACAGAATTGTCAGTAACCACGTTTTGCAGGTGCGAGCCAAGGCAAAGCATCGTAAGGTCGCATTTTGGGATCATGGTCTGAATCTCCAAGCGCCACCCCACAGCGTCGGAAACATCATTAAGAAGATGTATACAGGGAGTGCGTTCTGGTGGTTTGCGTACACCGAAAGCGTCAAGAAGTGGCTGGTCGGCACCGGGTTTCCACCCGACCATATCACCGTCGTACAAAACGCAATCGATACTACCTTTCTTCGCAATCAGTCCGCGCAGGTCGATGATGGCACACTCAGCAGGCTTCGCGCGTCACTCGGGGTCGGATTGGGGCCGATAGGGCTGTTTTGTGGTGGAATGTACAAGGAAAAGCGGCTGCCGTTCCTGCTCAAGGCATGTGAGGGGATTCGAACCGCCGTACCAGGCTTCGAGATGATGTTCATCGGTGACGGCACCCACTCCCACCTTGTCGTAGAGGCTGCCCGCGATTTTCCTTGGATCCACAACATCGGGCCGATGTTCGGCGCTAGCGTCGTTCCTTATATGAAGCTTGCGGACGTCTTCCTTATGCCGGGACTGGTCGGCCTAGTGGTGCTGGACGCTTTTGCCATGGAAAAGCCGCTCATTACCACTGACTACCCGTATCACAGTCCCGAGATTGAGTATCTTGTCAACGGCGAGAACGGAGTCATGACCAGGAACTCGATTGAGGCCTTCGTCGCGGGAGTGGTAGAGGTGCTCTCGTCCGTTGATTTGCAGCGGCGTATCCGGCAAGGCTGCCAGAAAGCTGTCATGACCTACACAGTTGAGCAGATGGTCAGTAACTACGCTGCCGGGATCGAACAAGCGCTGGCCACCAACTGATCTATACAACCGTCATTGTCCCAACGACCTATGCCAAGCAACGAAGAGCTACAACCGACCCGGATAGCGGTATGCGTTCCAACTCGGCTGCGTGCGGCGGGCCTGATGCGTACCTTGGAAGGCATTGCCAAGCAACGACTGTCGTCGACTGAATTAGCTACGGTACGTGTGATTGTCGTGGACAACGACCCTGGTGGTTCAGGCCAGCAGGTCTGCGACCGGCTGCGTCCTGCCTACCCGTGGCCGCTTGATTATATTCCGGAGCCAATCGTAGGCATTCCTTACGCTCGCAATTGCGCTCTCAAGGCGGCGATACCAGCAACTGATGTTATTGCGTTCATCGATGATGATGAGGTACCATCTGAGGAGTGGCTCATCCACTTATTGCGAGTCTGGCGAGAGTACTCGGCGGACGTCGTATTCGGCCCGGTAAGCCCGTACTTTCCCGACCCAGTACCTCGCTGGATTGAACGGGGTGCGTTCTTTGAACGGGAAGATCGCCCAAACGGCGCCAGTTGCAGCGAGGGTTCGACCTGCAACGTAATGATGTCCACGCGCATGCTGAGCGAATCCGGTATCAGGTTTGATGAGACTTACCCTTTCAGCGGCGGTTCGGATCTCTTTCTCTTTCGGCGAGTCCACAAGGCAGGGTACCGGATGGTCTGGGCAGAAAATGCCCGCGCAGTCGAGTGGATCCCGGCTTCCCGCGCTACCTTAAAGTGGCTCCTGATGAGGGAATTTTCCTGCGGTGCCATCGTAGGTCGGCAACACTCGATCTGGCGTCGCTTCCAGTCTGCGGCCAACGGTATGGCTCGTGCTTTTGCTGGTGCAGGCTGCACGCTACTGTTGTTTCCTTTCGGGCGGCATCAATCCGCGCGCGCTGTTTGTCGGGCCAGTTATGGGCTTGGCCTCCTGTATGGAGCGACTGGGAAGCAGGTTGAGCACTACCGCATTGCTCGAGGCGTATGAGTGCTCTTGACGACACCAACAATGACTTACGTACTGCCGGAGGCCTAGCTTCGCCTTGGTGTGGGTCCGTGGGGTCCATCAGGGTGTCTGCGAGAGAACAACGCCGAAGTACCCGGTATTCGATGAGCAGTATTGCTGTGGAAAAAGTCTATGTGGTCTGTGCCTTGGTGTACCTGAGCGGCGCTTTTGTCGGCGTCTCGGAGACACCGCACACCGTCTCTAGGCTCTCGGCCAGCAATTTTGGCGAACTTGCGCTCACGATAGTCGTTTTTCTCCTCGGTGGAATGTTCATCCTGCGATCCTGGCGCAGCTTCGTGCGCGGACTTCGTGACTGCAAGTGGGTGCTCGTACTCATCGGACTGGCAATGACCTCGAGTCTTTGGGCTTCTGATCCAATGTTCACCTTCCGGAAGGCTGTGGTCACAGCAGGCGCTACGGCGATTGGTATTTATTTCGGTAGTCGCTTCCGGCGGGATGACCAGGTCGACATTTTGTCGTATACGCTCACGCTGCTCGCCGCTATGAGCGTAATCATGGTCTTATGGTTTCCACAATACGGGATCGACTACGCTTATTCCTCCGCAGCTTGGCGCGGAGTCTTCGTAACCAAGAACACGCTTGCCAAAGCCATGGTGTTAGGTGTGCTGGCGGTGGTCGTATCTTCTAGAAAGAGCCTGAAGGATGGGTTTGCGCGCTTTGTGTGGGTGGCTGGTTTCGGTGCGCTAGTCGTTTTGTCAAGGTCGGCGACCGCAGTCGTGGTTGGGTCCGTGCTGCTGGTTATCATCTTGACCGGCCCAATCTTACGTTCTCGAGTCACCGTTTTGGTCCCGACTACGGTGGCGGCTTTCTTCGTAGTGGCGGGCCTCGTCACCGCTTTCGCAGACCAGCGAGACGCGCTTCTGGCCGCACTGGGGCGAGATCCAACTTTGACGGGCCGGATCGAGATCTGGAGAGCGGTCTTGGTCGAGATCGGCAAGAAACCATGGCTGGGGTATGGATTCGACTCATTCTGGCAGGGCATGGCGGGGCCGTCGATGACTGTGGTGGCCGCCGTCCATTGGATCACTCCGCACTCCCACAACGGCTTTCTCGACCTATGCCTGGATCTGGGTGTTCTTGGATTGCTGACGTTTGGAGTTGGGTTCGTGCTGCGTTTCAGGACTGCGATCCTGGACTATCGGGCGTCAAGACAACGAACAGCCATGTGGCCCCTTGTGTTCCTAAGCTTTTTGCTGCTTTACAACCTTACCGAGACCAGCCTCCTGTTCCCCCCTCAACTCTACTGGGCCTTGTATGCCGCTGCGACGGTTCGCGGACTGCGCGAGGTCGATGAATGTCCGGCTTAGATCGAAATCGGTCGCACCAGTTAACGATCCTGGCCTCGCCTGGCTTGGGTGGGAAACAATCGCATCCGTATACATGGTTGCTCTATTCAAATATGGCTTGCAAGGTGGACGACTTCAGCCTGCTTCGCGCCTGCTTCGGCCGGTATGCCATTTTGCACCTCCACAATCCGGAACAAGATCTCAATGTCTGCTCCACCGCGACCAAGGCATACCTGAGACTCCGTCGTCGGTTTGTCGCTATCGACCTCATGCGTTTACGTGGCACAAAGGTGTTCTGGACTGTCCACAACCTGGCGTCCCATGAACGCCGGTATCCACGGCTTGAGCGGTGGTTCTGGCGCCAAATGGTGAGGCGTTTGGACGGCTATATCGCATTGACGGAGGGCGGCAGAACCGAGGCGATAAAGCGTTTTCCGCCGCTGCGCGGGCTGCCCGGGTTCGTCGTGCCTATTCCGCACTATCGTGATGCGTATCCCGACAATCCGGCTGCTGATGTCCGCGCCAGCCTTGGCATTTCTAAAAACGCCAAAGTTATGCTCTTTTTCGGCCAAATCCGGCGGTACAAGAATCTGCCGTTTCTGATCGATGTGTTCGGCCAGTATCAGGACCCGGACGCCATTCTTTATATAGCTGGCCGGCCGCACGCCGATTTGTCGTTGTGTGAGGAAATCCGCTCCCGGGCTGCTGGCGATTCCAGGATTCGAGTTGAAATTGCGCAGATCCCCAATGAGCGTATCTATCTGTACTTCAAATCTGCCGACTTGGTGGTGCTGCCGTATCGCGACGTTCAGAATGATCGCAATCTGTTCAATTCGGGTATAGCCCTGGTTGCACTGTCATTCAATCGTCCCGTCCTGGTGCCGAATCAAGGAGCGATGAGGGAGTTGTACGCACAGGTTGGTCCGGATTGGGTCCGAACCTTCGACGAGTTTACCGCAGCCGAACTGAACGCTGGCCTCAAATGGGCGCTTGGGCTTCCCAGGGCTGCAGTTGCACCGTTAGACCAACTGGATCCTAATTTGCTGGCTAAGCGTACCCTAGAGGCTTACGAGCGCGTGCTTTCGCAAGATCCCAGCCTGTATTCAGCGGACAAGTGACGAGCATGGGCGGGGCCCGTTGGTGGGAGCGGCAAGCCCATCCTTCGTCAGGTCAGAAAGAGCAATTATGATCGAGAATATAATCGGGCCGGACGCTCTTATCCTGGTAACAGGGGCCACCGGCTTCATTGGGTACAAAGTCGTAGAGAGTCTACTGGATCACGGATTTCAAAATTTGCGGTGTTTCGCAAGGCCGTTCAGTGACGTGGCCAAGCTCGAAGCGCTCTCTCGCCTACACGTAGGAGCACGGGTCAAAGTGATGAGAGGCAACCTGTTATCGCGCGAGGATTGCATGGCAGCGACGAAGGACGTCGCGGTTCTGTTTCATTTGGCGGCGGGAACAGGCCTGGACTCTTTTCCAGGTGCTTATATGAACTCGGTCGTGACGACGCGGAACCTTCTCGAAGCGTGCATCCAGCACCAGTGCCTGCGGCGATTCGTCAACATCAGTTCGTTTGCGGTCTATACCAACACGGGGAAGCCTCGGTGGAGGCTGCTGGATGAATCCTGCCCGGTTGAAGATCACCCCGAGCTCCGGGACCCGTACTGCTTTGCAAAGGTCAAACAGGATGAGATCGTTACCCAGTACTGCAAAGAATTCGGACTTCCCTATGTCATCGTTAGGCCCGGGCATGTTTTTGGGCCCGGCAAGGACGGAATGACCCATCGGGTGGGGACCAGTTCGTTTGGTATCTTCCTGCATCTAGGCGGCTCCAATAGATTGCCGTCCACGTACGTCGATAACTGTGCCGAGGCCATTGCAATGGCCGGACTAAAGGAAGGGGTAGATGGAGAAGTCTTCAACATCTTGGACGACGATCTGCCGTCCAGTCGGCGATTTTTGCGTCTTTACAAACGGAAAGTGAGAAGCTTCCGTTCGCTATATGTTCCTCACGCGATAAGCTACGTGCTTTGCTACTTATGGGAGCGATATTCGGCTTGGTCAGAGGGACAGTTGCCCCCGACCTTCAACCGGCAACGATGGCATACCCAATGGAAGAAAACAAATTACAGTAACGCAAAATTGAAGACGCAGGTGGGCTGGGTGCCGAAGGTGCCGATGGCAGAAGGATTGAAGCGGTACTTCGAAAGTCCTCGGGGCAAAGGACAACATGCTTAAAATTGCGATTGTCGGATGCGGAAAGATTGCGGACGCCCACGCGTCGCAGATCCAGAGGATCAAGGGATGCGAGATCGTCGGCGTATGTGACAAGGAGCCGCTGATGGCGCGGCAGCTATACGAAAGATTTGCGGTCAAACGGCATTTCAGTGAGCTGGAGGAACTCTTGAGCAACGCCAAGCCTGACGTTGTTCATATCACGACGTCGCCAGAAAGCCACTTCAGTATCGCCAAGCGTTGCTTGGAGTGGGGGTGCCACGTATACGTGGAAAAACCATTCACGCTGTATGCAGACGAAGCTCAAACACTCATTGCGCTGGCGAACGAAAGGGGGCTCAAGCTAACCGCGGGGCATGACGATCAGTTCAGGCATGTGGCGCGACGGATGCGATCTCTGATTCAGAGCGGCTTCTTGGGCGACGGGCCTGTGCACATGGAGAGCTATTATGGGTATAGCCTTGGAGAGTCCAATTACGCGGGCGCGCTCCTTGGCGACAAACGGCACTGGGTTCGCGGGCTGCCGGGGAAATTGCTGCAAAACATCATCAGCCACGGCATTGCCAGGATAGCGGAGTTCCTGACCAGTGAATCGCCCGAGGTAGTAGCGTACGGTTTCACGAGTCCTTTTCTCAGAGGTATGGGCGAGAACGAAATCATCGATGAGCTGAGAGTTATCATTTGCGAACAGGAGCGGAACACGGCCTATTTCACGTTCTCCTCGCAAATGCGTCCTTCGCTGCATCAGTTTCGCATCTATGGCGCGAAGAACGGCCTTATTCTCGATCAGGATCAGGAGACGCTGATAAAGTTATCCGGCGCGAGGTACAGGAGCTATCTCGAGCAGTTCGTCCCGCCCGTAATAATGGCACGACAATATTTGGGTAACCTGAGCACGAATGTGAGACTGTTTCTGGCAAGAGACTTCCACCAGAAAGCCTGCATGAAGCAGTTGATCGAGTGTTTTTACCGCTCCATCGTGGAAGGCGATCCGTTGCCCATTTCATATCGGGAGATTCTCCTGACTGCCAGAATCATGGACGCGATCTTTAACCAACTCGATGTGCAGCAGAGGCAGCGCAGCGCATCAGCCGAGCTGGTTTTGCCTGTTGCGACGTGATACTGGCCACAGAGGCTTAGTTTTTGTGGGACGCCTAAAAGGCCGCGGTAAAAACCTCTCGAAACATGTGACCTTGATTGAGTTGGAAGCGTTTTTGGAATAGGGGTATGGGGCGTAAGAAGTATCGGCAGAGGCAGCAGGATACTTGGGTGCGGCCAACGAGATTGGAATGGTGTGATCGATGCGCCTGACCTTGGCAGACACTAGACAGGCCGACTCCTTAGCTTCGCGATTACAGCGCGCCCGGCTCCGGCAATTTATCGAAGTGCTGCCGCTCGGCAAGCCAACGCAAATCCTCGATATTGGTGGCACGATCGACTATTGGGACGCGAACTGGAACGAAGTGCCCGATAACGTTTCACTCACTATTGTCAATCTGATACCGCAGAAGGTCCGCGGTGGGTTGCGCATACTGTCCATAACGGGAGATGCGCGGCACCTCGGATTCGGCGACGGGCAATTTGACCACTGCTTTTGCAATTCAGTGATAGAACACGTCGGCACGCTGGCCGATCAGTGCGCCGTGGCAAAAGGGGTCCGGCGTATTGCGAGAGGGTATTTCGTGCAGACACCCTATCGATACTTCCCGCTGGAGCCTCATTTCCATGTACCGCTGTGGGCTCAAATGCCCCTATGGCTTCGCACAGCACTGCATCAAAGAGTAGACCTCGGTTGGATGCGAGCCCAGCCGGACTACCTGAACGCATGGGCAGACGTAGAACAGGTTCGGCTGCTTTCAATACGCGAGATGCACCTCTTATTCCCCGATGCGGAGCTTCGACGGGAACGAATAGCTGGCTTGGTTAAGTCCATAATGGCTGTTCGGCTCCCCCTGTGCCCGACCTCGCCAGAACACGGATTGTCTGCTACAGCCTGAAGGAGCCATTTGTATGAATTCACGCCAAGGCCTCCCTGGACCCGAACGTACTGTTCTTGCTTTGCCTCCCCCCCCTGCCAAACGACTTTTCGTAAGGGAGCCGCCCGAGGATCTCGATCTTTCGGAAATGGCGCGCATACTGTGGAAGCGCAGATGGACCGTGATTTTGTGCATGGTCGGGATGTTCGCGTTGGCGCTGGCTGTGTCCTTGATCATGACGCCCAAGTACGAGGCTGGCGCGGTGATCGAGGTAAATAGAGAGAATTCAGACATGCTGGGCCTGGACCATCCGGAGGGCATGGCCGGCGGGCTTTCCGACACCCTCGACTACAGCATCACCCAACAGACCGTGGCGAGCGAGCTGCAAAGCGATTCGTTGACACTCCAGGTTAGCGAGCAACTCGGCCTCGAAAAGCGCGCAGAATCGCCGAGTTGGATTGGCGCTGCATGGACTTGGATTGGTACCGTATGGGACCGGACATTCGGTAATCCAACTCCCAATGAAGACGGTCTACCGCTCGAAAGAGCGCCGCAGCGCCGGCGGAAGATTCACAAGACGTTCGAAAAGAACCTCAAGGTCACAATCATCCCTGGCACGCGCCTGATCGAAGTTCACTACCGAAGCCCCAAACCACAAGAAGCGGCAGACGTGGTTAACACGCTGGTCAGCAATTACCTGGAGATGTACTTCCGCGCGCACTACGCTGCCACGGCCCAAGCCTCGGACTGGCTCTCCAAGCAACTTGCCGACATGAAGTCGCAGGTGGAAGAATCGCAAGAAAAACTCAACGCGCTAAAGAAGGAGGCCGGAATCATGGGCGCGGATGAGATCAACAACGTGGTCACGGCCAAGTTGGAAGAGTTGAATAGACAACTCACCGCGGCGGAGGCCAACCGAATCCTCAAGGAAACCGTGTACCACCTTGCCCAAGGTGGCAATGCGGAACTCATTTCCAGCGCGGCGGGTTCCAACCTGATCGGTTCATCCAGCGGATCTGCGAACATAAACCCGTTGGCGTTTCTCCAGAGCTTGCGCGAGAAGGAAGCTGACCTCAAGGTTCAATATGCGCAGGCGGCTGCCAAGTACGGACCAGCCTATCCGAAGGTGGTGCAGTTGGACAACCAACTGAAGGACCTGGAGGCATCCATCCAGTCCGAGATCCACAAACTGGCCGCCCGCGTGGAGAATGATTACCTCGCTGCCAGAGACGCTGAGAACCTGCTACGCGCTTCTTTTGACCGGCAGAAGGCCGAGGCGAATAAGCTGAACGACAAGGCGATCCAGTACACCATCCTGAAACGCGAAGTGGAGTCGGAACGTAAGCTCTACGACGACTTGTTGACCAGGTTGAAAGAAGCCGGCGTGCTGGCCAGCCTGCGCAGTTCCAAAATCATAGTGGTCGATCCGGCACGGACTACCGCTAAACCCGCGCGTCCCAGCTATCCACTGAATCTTGGACTTGGACTTGTGGTTGGGCTATTGGGCGGTGTCGCCTTAGCATTTGTGAGAGAAGGACTGGATGACACCATACACACTCCCAAGCAGATGGAAACGATTTCCGCGTTGCCAGTGGTTGGAATTGTACCGAATCTGGCTTCCGGCTTGGATAATTACCAGCGCTGGTATTTCAAGAGGCAGCCGGACGATTGCATCATGCTGGCCCACCCCTGGTCGCAATTGGCGGAAGCGTTCCGAAGCTTGCGAACATCGATGCTTTTTTCAAATGTCGGTCTGCCTCCCAAGGTAATCGTCATCACCAGTCCATTGCCCCTGGAGGGAAAGACCATGACCAGCCTAAACTTGGCTATCACACTTGCGCAGCAGGGACACGAGGTACTTTTGATTGACGCCGACCTCCGCCGACCCGCACTGCATGACTGGCTGAAAATGGACTTGACTCCCGGTTTGACTGAATTCCTGGCGGCCGAAAATGACGCTAAACCAGAATTCCGTCGGTATGCGGACGTTCCCAATCTTTCGGTACTACCCGCGGGTGCACGGCCAGACTATCCGGCTGAATTACTCGGTTCCAAGCGTATGGGAGAGGTCCTGGAGAGCCTGCGTGGGCAGTTCGATTTCATCCTGATCGACACGCCTCCGGTGTTGGCGGTCACGGACGCAGCCTTAATGTCCAGTTATGGGGATGCGGTGTTGCTTGTAGTACGCTCCAACAAGACCACGAAACAAGCCCTGTTGCGCGCTACTGACACGCTGGTGCGAATCAATGCCAACATCATGGTTCTAGTTAATGGTGTCGACACGAAGTCTCTGGATTACTACCAATACTACGGTCATCGTGGCTCGAAATGAGCACGGAGGTACTTCCTACATGAGTAGTCAGAGTAGGAAATTGTTCCCGCGCGGCTGGGCACGCAAAATCGCGACGGTCGTCCTGTCAATAGCAGCCACCATTCCTTCGGCTGTGGCCCAGAATAGCCAGACCGCGACAGGCATCCAACCGGCTCAGCCGAGTGCGAGCAGATCCGTCGCAGGAACGGCGGCGGATGTCGAACCCATTCGCATTGGTGCCGGCGATCTGTTAACGATCAATGTCTTCGACGTACCTGAACTCAATCAGACCATACGAATCAGCGAACACAGCGAGGCGGTGCTGATCCTACTCGGGCCACTTCACCTTGGCGGCATGACAACTGAGGAGGCGCAGACCCTGATCGAGAACCGGCTGAGGACAGGCGGTTATATCCTGGATCCGCACGTCTCCATCCTCATCCAGGAGTATGGGACGCAAGGAGTATCGGTCTTGGGCGAAGTGAAAAATCCTGGCATCTATCCGGTTCTAGGTTCGCGGACGCTGCTGGACATCATCGCCCGGGCGGGCGGCACTACTCCCCTTGCGGCTCGGCAGGCAACCGTAAAGCGCCACGCTGATGAGCAGGAAACCCTCCAGGCAAGCTTGGCGAACGATCCCGGCGAGCTATTGGCGGGCAATGTCGTGCTTCAACCGGGGGATACCGTCATCGTGCCCAAGGCGGGGATCATATATGTGCTTGGCAACGTTCGGCGTCCGGGTGGATTTGTGATGCAGAACGACGGAAGGATCACGCTATTGCAGGCAATTGCGTTAGCTATGGGAGTGGATCGCACGGCGTCGCAAAGCAGCGTCAGGATCATCCATAAGGTGCCGTCTGGGCTCGAAGAAGTCTCCATCGACGTCAAACGCATCGCCCAGGGCAAGGCTCCCGACGTAGAACTCAAGGCGGAGGACATTGTTTACGTTCCGTCGAGCGTGGGCAAGAGTGTGGCACAGGGTGTGGGAACATGGGCGCAGTCGGCTGCCGCCGCGGCAAATATCTATTCGATAGTACCGTAAACCGCGCCGCGGACGATCTATTGTCCCCGTCCCCAATCAATACGCTGGAGATTCCACGATGATTGATCATGGTAAGAGAAATGTTATCGGTATCCTGGTCAACGCAGTGGACTACGAAGCCGCAGTCGAAGTAATAACGACGGCAGCGATCGAGAGACGCTCGTTCCCCGTGTCCTGTGCGGCCGTGCATACGATCATGGAGGGAGCGCTGGATGAGGAGCAGAAGTACCGCATGAACCGGCTTGGCATGGTGCTGCCCGACGGAATGCCTGTACGCTGGGCGCTTAACATCTTGCATGGGACCAAATTGCTGGACCGGGTCTACGGTACAACGCTCCTATTGCAGGTCTTGGCACGAGCTCAACAGGAAGGCCTCGGGGTCTACTTCTATGGCAATACGCCGGATGCACTGCACCTCCTACGTCGCAATCTGCAGCAAAGGTTCCCATCCCTCCGAGTCTGCGGTATGGATCCGTCGCAATTCCGAAGGCTTAGCGCCAGAGAGAAGAATGCTGTTGCCCAACGGATACGCGACTCGGGCACTTCCCTGCTGTTTATCGGACTGGGTACGCCTCTGCAAGAGACCTGGGCGTATGAGTATGCAGAAGTCTTGCCCATGCCAATACTGTGCGTAGGCGGTAGTTTTAATGTGCTTGCAGGCCGAGCGGCTCAGGCGCCATCCTGGATGCAGGCACGGGGCTTAGAGTGGCTGTTTCGATTAACCCACGAGCCCCGCCGGTTGTGGCGTCGCTATCTTCTTCTCAACCCGCTGTACGCATGGATGGTTATCCGGCAGAAGCTCGGCCAGTCCATGCCAACCGACGGCCGTCGCCCGACCAGCGAGATGTACTACGGCTAATACCTTTAAGCTCCAATCCAATGTTCCATCTGATTATTTCTTGTGACTACGAACTCCCTGCTGGGGGCCACGGTGATGTACGCCGGCACATGGTTACTCCCACAGGGGAACTGCTTTCGACGTGTGAGAGTGTTGGTGCAAAGCTGACGATCATGGTGGACATAGCCGAGCTCTGGGCGTTTGAGAACCCAGTCAATGCCGGTTACGCCACGTATCTCGGTTATGACCCAGGCTGTGCCATCAGACAACAACTGCACAGTGCCGTTATTCGTGGCCACGACGTACAGCTACATTTGCATCCTCAGTGGCTGAACGCGGTGTGGTTTCCCCCAAAATGGCAACTCGACTATAGCCACTACCGCCTGACCGACCTCAGCCAGGCTGACATGATCGACGTGCTGCGGCGCGGCAGGTGCGATCTAGATGACCTCGCATCTGCAAACGAGGAGTATGAGTGCATCGGTTTTCGCGCAGGTAACTGGAGTACGGCACCCTCCGCTCGCTTCCTATCCGCTCTCGAAGCTGCCGGTATTAGGTCCGACACTTCAGTATTCAAGTGGGGCTTCATCGAACATGGTGCCGCCGCGTTCGATTACAGAACAGCCCACAGTAACGTGCTGCCATGGTTTGCGGATCCATCCGATATTAACCGGTCGGTTCCGACGTCAGCCGTGTTCGAGGTACCCATTGCCACCGAGTACGTCCGCGGCTTTCGGCTATTAACAGTGCGGCGCTTAACGCTCGCCTTGAGCACGATGCGCCAAGACCGTGAGGTGGCAAGGGCAACAAGCCGTAGCAGCGGAGCGCAGACGTCCTCTGGGTGGGCTCGCAAAGCGAAGAACATCATTGGTTTTTATCCACGAAAGCTGGATTTCTGCAAACTCTCCGCGAAAGGAATGCTGTCGGCCATTAAATCACTGACACAGCAGTGCGGGACTCTGGACAGGGGACGCCCAATCCCACTCATGATGATTGGTCACTCCAAGGATCTGCCGAGTGTGGCGGCGCTTGGCAAAGTTCTCAACGTTCTTCGCGACAGGCACAAGGACGTTTGCTTCTCTAGCTACCGTGAATTCGTGTCATCATATCTGTTGTACACTACAAACGGGAAGTCCAGTTCCTAGCGCTTCATCGGGGCGACAACCTTTGCGAACAGCCCGCCGCCCAACTTAAAAGGATCCACTACACTTATGTTTAAAGGACGTACGATACTAATCACCGGAGGGACCGGCACCTTTGGCCACGCGGTGGCCCGACGTTACCTGAAGACGGACATAGCCGAGATCCGCATCTTCAGCCGGGACGAAAAGAAGCAGGAAGATATGCGAAACGCGCTGCGTCACCAGCGACTGAGATTTTTCCTTGGTGACGTTCGTGAGCCAGATAGCCTTCTAGCTCCGATGCGGGGCGTCGACTACGTGTTTCATGCTGCCGCGCTGAAGCAGGTCCCATCATGCGAGTTCTTTCCTCTTGAGGCCGTTCGAACCAACACCTTAGGCGCTGAGAACGTCCTCAACACCGCTCTGGCGTGCGGCGTCAAGAACGTCATCGTGCTCAGTACGGACAAGGCCGTCTACCCAATCAACGCCATGGGAATGTCCAAGGCATTGATGGAAAAGCTCATGGTTGCAAAAGCCCGCATGCACGGAGATAACGGCACCATTTTCTGCGGCACGCGGTACGGTAATGTCATGGCATCGCGAGGCTCCGTAATCCCCCTGTTCATCAAGCAGATTCTGTCCCATAAGCCGCTGACGATCACCGACCCGAACATGACCCGTTTCATGATGACAATCGAAGACGCGGTGGACCTCGTTGTGTACGCGTTCCAGAACGGTAAGGCCGGTGACATCTTTGTGCCGAAGGCTCCGGCCGCCACGATTCTCACTTTAGCGGAGGCGCTGAAGGAGATATTCAGGGCTGTCAACGAAATCCAAGTCCTCGGCACCCGCCATGGAGAGAAGCTCTACGAGACGCTACTCAACCGCGAGGAGATGTCCAAGGCGGAAGATCGCGGAGGATACTATCGTATTCCGGTTGACGTTCGAGATCTGAATTACTCGATTTACTTCAGTGAAGGGCAAACAAACGTTTCAAGTGCAAGCGAGTACACCTCACACAACACGCACCGAATGAACCAACCCGAGATGGTTGACCTCCTGATGCAGCTTGATTGTGTACGGGAAGCCTTGAAGACCGGAGCGGTGGATGTATGAACGTTCTGGTTACCGGCGCTCGCGGTTTCATCGGCCGAAACCTTACGACTCACCTTCGGGCTTGTGAAGGCTGCGTCTTAACGCTGATCGACCTCGAAAACTCGGCAGAGGACTTGCGCGTCGGACTGGAGACATCAGATATCGTCTACCATTTGGCGGGAGAGAATCGCCCCGAAACCGTAGACAAGTTCGAGACCGGGAATGCTGGTCTGACGCGGGAGATTTGCCGTATGTTGCGCGAACTGGATCGCAGACCCGTGATCGTGATGTCTTCCTCGATCCAGGCCGAACTCGAAAATCCTTACGGAGTCAGCAAGCGGCATGCGGAGGAAGCGTTGCGCAACTTCGCGGCTGAGAGCGGGGCCGATGTCCGCATCTATCGGCTGAGAAACGTATTCGGGAAATGGTGCCGACCGAACTACAATTCCGTCGTAGCGACGTTTTGCCACAACATCCCCAATGATCTGCCCATTCAGATTTCCGATCCGAATGCCGAGCTCGAGCTGGTTTACGTAGATGACGTTGTCAAGGCCTTTATGAGCGACCTGCCGATCCGTGCTAAGTCAGGAACTCGTCGCGACATCCCCTTCGTCAAAGTGACGCTCGGTGACTTGGCAGGCCGCGTACAATCGTTCCATGATATGCGGTACAACCTTCTGGCTCCCGACTTCGGAGTCCGTTTCAACCGGCAGCTTTACGCAACATATCTTTCCTACGTGCCCGATAAGGCGCGTCGGCAGCATCTTGCAGTCAAGTCGGACCAGCGCGGTGCGTTGGCCGAGTTTGTCAAATCGAATAACTTCGGTCAGATATTCATTTCACGAACCCGCCCAGGCATCACCCGGGGGAACCATTACCACCACACCAAAACCGAAAAGTTTTTCGTAGTCGAGGGCGAGGGCATCATCCGGATGCGCCGTATTGAGAGCTCGGAGATCGTGGAGTATAGGGTACGCGGCGACGAGTTCCATGTAATAGACATTCCGCCGGGATACACCCACTCCATTGAGAACGTCGGCCCGGGAGACATGGTCACGCTCTTCTGGGCCAATGAGATTTTCGATCCGGACCGCCCAGACACGTATTATCTTGAGGTTTGAGCATTCGAGCTCCTTAATGAGAGTAGCCACGATTATCGGCACACGCCCGGAGATCATCCGTCTTTCCAGGGTGATGGCGGCGCTGGACCGCAGCGTCGATCACGTCATCGTCCACACTGGCCAGAACTTCGATTACGAGTTGAACGAAATCTTCTTCGACGATCTGGAGATCCGCAAGCCGGATCACTTTCTGAATGCTGCCGGTGCGACCGCAGCCGAAACCGTAGGCAACGTCATTGCCCGTTCGGACGATATCTTGCGCCGCTTGACGCCCGACGCCCTGCTTGTGCTTGGAGATACCAACAGTTGTCTCGCGGCATACGCCGCGAAACGCAGAAAGATCCCCGTATTCCACATGGAAGCAGGGAATCGCTGTTTCGACCAACGCGTCCCGGAGGAGATCAATAGACGAATTGTCGATCACATCAGCGACATCAATCTGCCATACAGTTCCATCTCCAGGGAATACCTCATACGGGAGGGCATTCCGCCCGACAGGGTGATCAAGACAGGCAGCCCGATGTATGAGGTTCTGGAGTACTACCGGTCGAAGACCGTCCGCTCCGACGTGCTTCAAAGGCTGAACCTTAAACGCCAGGAGTACTTCGTCGTCAGTTGCCATCGCGAGGAGAACATCGAGTCGCCCGAGCGCTTCCAGGGACTGATCGCACTGCTGAACGGACTGGCTGAGAGATACCACCATCGAATCATCGTTTCGACACACCCTCGCACCCAGAAGCGCATTGACGAGGAAAGCTTAGCGCTACGTCCGGAGATCGAGTTCCTGAAGCCGTTCGGGCTGTGCGAGTACGTGAACTTGCAGATGAATGCTAGGGCCACCCTCTCCGACAGTGGCACCATTACCGAGGAATCCTCAATCCTGAACTTCCCGGCCCTGAACATTCGCGAAGCGCACGAACGCCCCGAGGGCATGGAAGAAGGCTCGGTAATGCTCACCGGTTTCAACGTTGAGCGGGTATTCGAGGGCATCTCTGTGCTGGAGAGGCAGGGAAGAGATGCCGACCGCACCCTGCGTGTTCCGAGCGACTATTGCGTTACAAACGTCTCTGAAAAAGTAGTGCGGATCATCCTGAGCTACACGGATTATGTGAATCGCACCGTCTGGCAACGGTATTAACACGGCGCCCCGAAGCTAATCCATAAGCTCAAATCCATAATCGCTCACGGCTGGGACAATAAGAATTAGACGAGTGGGAGACTTCTGTTTAGTCCATGTGGTCGACCTCGCAGAACTATGGCCGCACTTTCATCGGTCTGGAATCCGGATCACCCTACGTTGCCCTCACCTACGACGATGGCCCCAACGATCCCTGGACCCAGCGACTGCTGGAAGTTCTCGACCGGCGGTCCGTCAAAGCGACGTTCTTCCTCATCGGCCGCTTTGTGGCCCAGCGCCCTGATATCGCCCGCGACATTGCGCAAGCCGGGCACGCCATCGGACTGCACTCCTGGGATCATCGCAAACGCTTCTTTGCAAGAGATTGCGAAGTGCGGCTCCAGATCGACGAGACCCGCCACGCCGGGCTCGATGCCACGGGGATCGATTCGAACCTCTTTCGTCCTCCGTTTGGCGCGCTGCGTCCGGGTGCCTTGCGCATTATTCGCGATGCTGGCATTGAACCGATTATGTGGAGTGTAACTGCTCACGACTGGAAGCCGACCACGGCGGAGAAGGTCGTCGCCAATATCGAGCGGCAGATGAGCGGAGGCGACGTGATCCTGATGCACGACGGCGGATACAACGCAATGGGCGCCGCTCGCAGCCACAGCGTTCAAGCGACAGACCAGATCGTGACTCGCTACTTGAGCAACGGGTTTGAGTTCCTCACGATACCCGAGATGATGAAGAAGCAGCGAGCAATCAGAAGCTAGCAACTCGCGATCGCACCAGCCGCGGCGCCGAGCCCGCTTTCAAGGTGAACGTATTCGTTGGACCGGTCAGATGTGGATTAGTGTTCAACGTGTAAAGAGACTCGGTCAAGCGTATGGGCACATGAAAACGGCTGGACTGCCGTTCGTTGCGCCGGCGGAGTAAGGTAGCAAACTTTGACCGGTGCCTCCGACAAGTCCTGACGCACTCCGACCTCGTCGCTCCCGGCACTAGGTGGCTCGATGTGGGCTGTGGCTATGGAGAACTCCTGCTGGCTGCCCGCCAGTTACTGCCTCGCGACGCTCAACTCGCTGGAATCGAGCCATCCACGGTAAAGCGGCGCTTTGCAGCAAGTCGCGGTCTCACCCTTTTGGCCACACCACTGGATGACATTCCGCCTGCCAGTTTTGACGTAGTCTCGAGTGTTAACGTTATCTCGCATGTTCCGGAGCCGGTGTTGTTTCTCCACCAAGTCGCACGGATCCTAGTCGCCGGAGGCCTGCTGCTACCCATAACCGGGAACAGTGCGGATATCGAGCGTTCGGAATACCCCGGCCCACTGGATCTCCCCGACCATCTCGTATTCTTCGGAGAGAGTAGTCTTACATCTCTCCTCGAGAGGTGTGACTTTGAAGTCCTTTCTCTGGACAAGTTCAGATTGTTTTTCCTCGAACCCTCCTATCTCCGAATACTCACGAATATTGCCCGAAGGGCTTTGCGCCGTCCAGTTGTCCCGTCCGATGAGGGAGGGTCTCGAAGCTTCTTTGTGCGCGCCAGAACTAAGAGTGCCACTCGATAGTGCCAGGTGCAACCTCAACATTGCTGCTATCATGGGAAATCTTCAGCCTGTTTGCTCGTCGTAGATGAACAGAAACTGGGTGCGGACGGCCTGTGGGGCGCGGTGTATCGATGGGCACCTGCTCACGGTGATAGCCTATACGATTGCCACACGGTCGGGATCGTAGGCCGCGCCCCTATCAACCTCGTTTGTTCCAGTCTCTTTTGCCGTTGCTTTGCTATAAGCCGCTGGGGCAGATCCTCGTAGCCTAGCTTTAAGTCGCGTCGCGCAACGAAATGGTTGTGGATTCGCCGCCAAGAGACAAAGTTTTCACTGATCGTTGAAAAGGCCTTGTCATCGCCATCCCAGTTCCGTTTATTTGTTGTCCTGTTGGTAGTGCAACTATCACAATGCCTGTTCATGTTGCCGATCACGCCAGCCAAAGCCGCAAGAACCACCTATTACGTATCGAACTGCGGCACGATCGGCAATGATTCGAATAATGGGACAATGACTTCGACGCCGTGGCTGACCATAAACAAAATCAATACTTCTGTCTTCAATCCCGGCGACTCCATCCTTTTCAACCGCGGGTGTACCTGGCGCGAACAGCTTGTCATTCCGTCCTCCGGCTCTGCAGGCAATCCCATCACCTTCGGGGCGTACGGTAACGGGGCCGCTCCGATTCTTACGGGCTCCGATACTATTAATCTTCACGGTCTGGCTGGACAGCGGAACGTCTGGAACACTAAGTTGGCAACTCAGCCGCATGTTGTAGCCATAGGCTCTGTTGTTCCTCATTCCATGTCGGCATCGGAAGCGTCCGTCTCTGCACCTGGCGATTGGTATTGGTCAAATGGAGCACTGTGGATCTACGACGCCGGTACTTTGATTGGACTTGACATTGAGGTAGGAGCTAGGGCTTTCGGCGTTATTCGAACAAATAATAGATCGTATATTACCGTAGATGGCCTGACCATAAGAGGCGGCAACGGGCAGGGTATCAATGTCGGCAGCGTGTCCGTCACGGGGATAGTATTTAACAACTGTGTCGTAGAAAGTAATGCGACAGAGGGCTTTAATATCTTGGGATCGACTACCGCACACGACGTGACGATTGACCATTGCATCATACGTAATAACGGATGGTGGGGCATCGCGGTGGGACAACAGTACACTTCCACGTCGCAGATCAGCAACAACCTGTTAACGAGTAACGGCTGGAACTCCGTCGTAGACAGTCAGGAGTACTCGCAGATTGACGGCAGTCTTGGGAACTTCAATGTCTTTGGCAACACGATAACGGCAACGACTCCATACGGCTGCAAGCAGTTTGCCAACTACGGCAACTACTGCCACGCGATCTACTACTCGGCGGGGTTTGGGGGAGATCGAACTACGGTAACCAACATCTACGAGAATCGTACCTATGATAGCGCCTACGGTGACGGTATCAAGTCAACCGGCTCTGCAAATATTCACCATAATCTGAGCTATGGGAATACGGGTTCTGGCATCTTAGTTGGGCAGAACGCCGGGACGAATGTCGTTCTCAACATTTGGGGTAACGTCGTCCACGACAATGATAGGAGCAACGAGGACGGTGGCATTGTCGAACAGGCGATGGGGAGCGGAACCATAAGACTGAACGTCTATAACAACACGCTCTTTAATAACGCGAATACGGCGCAGGTTGAGCTTAAAGTTGATGACAACATACTTGTACTGAACATCCAGAACAATATCTTATACGCCAGTCCAACGCGCAGCGCGATTGGCTTTAAGGGTCCGCAAGCTGGCGTGGGAACGATTGACCACAATATCTACTGGCGGGCTGACGGCAACCCGCAGGTTCGCTATAAGAGAAAGATTTTGACGTGGGCACAATGGCAGGTTCTCGGCTATGACTCTCATGGCCTGGTTGCTGACCCGCGGCTCGCCAACCCGTCATCAGGAAGTCTCTGGTTACAAGCAGGCTCCCCGGCGATAGATGCGGGAGCGAACTTGGGCAGCGCCTACCAGCTTGGCCTGGATTCTAGCTCCGCATGGCCGAGGGCGGTTGTCTTGGACAATCAGAACAGCTACGGATCAGGATGGGAGGTCGGAGCTTATGTTTACACCCGCAACCCGGTGCCGACGACGACCTTCTTGAGTCCAACCTCCACCGCAGCCGGCAGCGGCATGACGAGCAGCTCGGTCACCCACTAGTGTCGTATATCATAAATGTCAGTCTTTACTAAATAGACGAGGTTGCGGCATACTGCATCTGCTATGCCGTTGCCTGCTGCTCCCGCGTGAGAGTCCCTTATCCAACCTGATGGAGGTGAAGGATTAGCGAAGCGCAAGGGCGTCGTCGCGAGGCGAGGTCTGAAGGAAGCGTGGAGCAAAAGTGTGCCGATGGACAAGAACCGGATAAGAGGCCTGCGCTCGCGGGCGAGCTGGCAAAGAGCAGCGAAGCCCATATCCATCAAGGCGAGCGGAGGTAAATCCGGCGGTGGCGCGTTGAAGGCGATAGCTGAGGAGAGATTCCCACTTCTGAATCCCGCCTTGAAACTGCGCGATGAAGGTCCAGATAATGGCAATGGGCTTGTTGCCCGCGAGTTGGGCTAGACACGAAACTCACAGCAGCATAACGATTGCGAAGCACATTGCTTCACCGCGCTTTCGCCTCATCACGGTTTGTAAACATACGCGCCAATCTCCCAACCATAGGTATTCTGGTTATCCAAGACAACTGCGCTCGGCCACACGGAGGACCGGTCTAATCCCCGCTCATAAGCTGTGCCCAAGTTAGCGCCAACATTTATGGCTGGAGAGCCAAATTGTAACCAGAGATTCCTTGCCGATGGATTAGAAAGCAAAGGGTCGCCGTTGATGCCGTTTGTGTCATAGCCGAGGGCCTGCCACTGTGCCCAAGTTACATTTGCGCCGTTATACGAAATGTTAGGATTGCCGTCAGGCCGCCAATGTATATTGTTGTTGATGATGACCGTGCCAGTCTGCGGGTGACTCACGCGAATCGTTCTGCGCAGCAAGTTGGGCGTATAGAGAATATTGTTTTCGACATTGAGCACCGAAACAACGTCGTCAATGAAAAGTTCCTGGTTTGCCGACCCGCTGTTGTTGTAGAGCGTGTTGTTGTAGATGGAGAGGCTTACGGGGCCAACCATTGACTGTTCAACAATCCCACCGCCACTGTTTGACGTGTTATTATCGTGGATTATGTTGCCCCAGATATTGTAAACCACACTTGACCCTAAACGGTTCTGCCCTGGCCCAATTCCGAAGTCATAGTTGCCGTAGATGACGTTTTGGTAGACGTTGGCTGAGCCGATGATCTTGATTCCGCTGCCCGTGGGGTTTCCGTAAACCACGTTGTTATAGATATTGGCGACATTAGTGTCCTCTAGCCCGTAGATTCCGTGGCACTGATGCAGGACAGAACACACTGGGCCATTCGCGTACACGGTATTCCCATATATAGAAATGTTGCCAAGATAGCCCTCGATGCCCGCGAACTGCTGGCCGTAGGTAACGGAGGCCCATCCGTTTCCTGCAACTGTGCTGTTGCCAATGGTTCCGAAAGTATAACCGGGATTGTTTACAAACACTCCCCAGCCCCCATTATTTTGGATAACGCTGTTGGTGATCGTGAAGTCGTGGGTAGTCGTGCCGTGAATGTCGATCCCGTTTGCACTGCCACCTTCGATTATAGAGTTGTGAATCACAATCCCTGTCACGTTAGTAAAGCCGACCTTGAGGGTTCCGTGCGCAGTGCCGAAAGGTAGATTTCCATGTTTGATGTCCAGGCTGTCTAGCGTGACATAGGTTTGATTGTTTGTGCTAACTGGGTTATCCCTTGCTCCTGCCTCAACAGTACCGGACGGATCACTCGTTGCATATATCGACAGTATTCCCGTCGCCCAATACCAATCACCCGGCGCTGCCAAGGCAGCTTTGGATGCCGTCATAGCCTTGGGCGGATGTACAGCCACAGCCACAACATAGGGCCGGGTGGCAACACTTGTATCCCAAACGTTAGATGTCACCATAGAAAACCCGGTTATATTGTTAGCGCCCGTAATAATCGGACTCGCCCCGGTTCCATACGCCCCAAATGTAACAGGATTGCTGGAAGTCCCCGAGGAAGGTACGGTTAAGCTTTCTCGCCAGGTGCAGGTCTTTTCAAGTCGCACGAAATCGCCAGGATGGAACGTCTGTGCGTTGACGCGTGCAAGAGTCAGCCACGGCGTAGAGATGGAAACCCCGTTATTCGAGTCGTTGCCGATGTTTTCGTCGCTTCGGAAGACGCAGTTGTTAACGTAGTACGTCGTTGCCCACGAAGATGTTGCAGCTACTAGAATGAGAATAGCTGAAGCCCACGTTTTCATTGTGATTTCCGCCTTTGTTCTTGTGTGTTAAAGAGTTTCGTATTATTAGTAGGGGACAGCGACGGATCGCCTCCGCCCGCACAGCCTTGCAGACAATAGATGAAATCCTCCTCCTGTATAGATCGGCCTTTGTGCCTTGAAGCATAAAACGGCACCGGATTGAAGCATAAAATGGCACTACCGCGCTCGTAAACCCTTTCAAATCAGTGCGCACCCTCCCGGTCGGAACCGTCGTTTGAAGCATAAAGTGGCACTAAGTGCAAAAGAGTAAAGGATAAGGTGGCACTAAGTGCAATTCGTGCAATTGGTGAAGCGCCGTGTCCTAAAGCCCACCAGAAAGCACGCGCCGAGCACAGCAGTGCCGGCACTTCTGCCAACGGAATCCGTTTGGCGACCCACCGGCGATAGCATTTTGAAGCATAAATTGGCACTCAGTTTATGCTTCAAGTCACAGCCTTGGCCGGAACTGGCTCTGTTTATACCTCGCAAGCGTCTGACCTGCCACTGTTTCACGCACGCGCGTTGATGCAACTTCAACCAGGACTGTCGCGCCGGTTTCCGCGGTCCAACTAAGCGTGACCTTACTGCTGGCCAGTTGGGATCCTTTGGGCGGTGAAATGATCGATGCGAAACCCGGATTGGCTTGTCCGATGTTGAGGGAATGCCGAAAAGATGAAACCACGGTTGTTGCGGCGGCGGATATCGGAACCATGTCACGGAGGACATAAAACACTCGACGCCCATTTGGTTCACCATCTAAATATTTACCCTCGTCATAGTGCACAATCATTATCTTGGCCATGGGACCTCTTCGCTGTTACAAAATCTCACTGGTCTGCTTTTACTCTGCGCTTAACTCCTTGGATGGCGGCTCCATCCGATGCCCTGCCAAGCCCCACATGGGCTGCGAAGACGAGCACCGTCAGTGCAGAGATGGTTGACCGCTCTGAGGGTAGCGCGAAGTCACTTTCGGAGGGTAATTTGCCAACTGTCTGCTGGATACCATGTTCCTTTTCATTTTTATAGATTTTTACATTAACCATGCGACATCTGGCTTGCGAGCGGCGTGTATCCCATTTTGGGATGCTGGCGCGACCCATAGAACCCGTATGGTCAAAAAAATCGAACTCGCATTGAGAATCGTTGGTCGGTAAACCGGAAGTTGCGTTCTGTTGCTCGCCATGACTGGAAAGCTGAGCGGCTTTCGCGGAGTACACGAAACTGCGGGACAAGCGCAAATTTAAGGGCTGTTCTCCGCGGGGGTGTGCATCAATTTCGTCAGAAATCCCAGACGATTTTGACGAAGGCGAGCCGCAACTGTAGGCAAAATTGTAACTGCCAAAGCCTCAAAGAACCCTAACGTTCAATAACTTTCAACGAACGGCGTGCAACAGGTTCAATATCAATCAGTTACAAACCTCGCAGTTCAACAGACTTCAATAGGCTTTGGAATCTGGTTCGGGATTAGGTGGGTTATCGTTTTGGTATACAGATTATCTCCCGCAGAATCAGCAGGTTGCATTTTGTGGGTTGTTGAACGCTGTTGGTCCTTGAGGAATTCCCAGTTACAAATTTGACCACAGAACCATGCAGCTTCTGTCCAGAGGGCCGGAAGTAATTGAAAACAGGCGCGGACTGTGGACGCGGCGGACATCCGACCACCTGGTGCGGGGTTAGGTTCTCTAGCAGCAAGAGCACCTGTGACCTATCGCGGTAATGCAAGCTCTCGTTTCCGTATGGCTGATTACGCTAATGACGGTTAGCTTGCGCTTTGCCCTTGAGTCGGGAAGTAGACGGCTGCTGAGAGTTCTCGCAGGATAGCGCCATTTCCCCCGCTCATGCGAAGGCGATTTTCCAACAACTGAGCTTGTCCACGCTGTCAATTCCGGATTGCCGACCAACCGGCCGGGATCATAAAAACGATTATTTACTTGACATAGGTTGAGCACCCGCGTATAAAGCGTGCATGAAAGACCTAAACACAACACTGCTGCTCAAAGAAATAGTCGAGTTGCTGGCTACCGTGACGGAAGAAGTTGCTCTTCTCCTTGAGGAAGTGAAGCCCTCCCAACACGGTAAGCGTCCTCTATCTCCCGATGCACGCGCCCACGATATTCGTCAAAAGATAGCCGTAGTTCGCGCAGCGCTTGCGCGAGTTCAATAGCCCACTGGTCGCCGGAGTCTGCCATGAACCTCCTTCAAGTTGCCAAAACATTCGCCACCGAAGATATGGCGCTGGCCTACTGGATAATGACGCGCTGGCCCAAGGGTGTCCGCTGTTTGGCTTGCGACAACCCCAAGGTGTGGGCCATCACCACCAAGGGCAAGACTGGCCGCAAGTGCCGCCTATTCGAGTGCGCCGAATGCGGTCTGCACTTCAGCGCCACGACTGGGACACTGTTCCACGATTCCCACCTGCCCTTAACCAAGTGGTTCGCCGCAATCGCGCTGATGTGCGAGTCCAAGAAAGGCATTTCCGCCAATCAGGTGTCTCGCCACATCGGATGCTCTTACAAGACAGCCTGGTATCTCTGCCATCGCATCCGCAACGCCATGAGCGAAACCGATGCGCCCAAGCTCGGCGGTCCCGGCGTGATCGTAGAAATTGACGAAACCTTTATTGGGGGCAAGAAGCTCCGCAAGGGCGTGAAAGCTGGCAAGGATGCCAAGATCACCGTCCTGGGCATCGCCGAACGCGGCGGACGCACTTACCTGAAAACCATCGAAAACACGAAGGCGCTCGCCATCCGCCCGATCCTGGAAGCCAGACTAGACCCCAATACCGAAAGGGTTGTGACCGATTCCCACGCGACCTACACTTACACAATTCCGCCAGAGAAACATGAGACGACATCGCACAAGCAAGAACTGCGGGACGATGGATTCATTACCGGAACCCGAACTATCGAGAGTGCCTTCTCGCTATTCAAACGCGCCATCGTGGGGTCATACCACAAGATGAGCCGTGACCACATCGACAGCTACCTAAGCGAGTTCTCTTGGCGCTTTGACCGTCGCCATCTGCAACCCCAACTATTCGACTTGGCCCTGCACAATCTCACAGAGCGGAAGCCGTTGACGTTCAAAAGGCTAACGCAGGAAGTGTTCTAGGACTAGAATCCCAAGTGGAGGCGGTTGGGCCTACCCTCCGCTGCAATGCCCGTTGGCGTGTGCCGACGCCGTAAATGGCGAGTGCGCGTTGCGGATCGGCGGATAAAGGGGTCGCAAAAGCCACGGGCCGCCTCCAATCTTTTATAACTTTCCGGACTTCCTAGCGCTCCGCTTCATGCCGCCATCCTTGCGCGGTTTCGGCTGCGCTACCACCTCCTTGAACGTCGTGGGCGGCGCGTTAATCAACGCTCGCAGCATGGTGTCGAACTTCGATTTGTCTATCTTCGCGTCTTTCATGCGCCTATGATAAGCCCCATGCCCGTAGTTCCATCGCCGTTGTTCTTCATCCCCTGTCACGCCCAGTCGAATCACAAAATCTATATCCCTCATCCCACCCAAGTAGAATCAGGGCCCAATCCGATGGAGATAGCCAGGGTCGGGAGGCATGGAGTCTTTGTATGCAATCAGTGCGGGCTCGTGTCTTCGTATTCAGACGCCGAACTCCAGTCGGAGTTATTTCTAGGTAGGGACCCATTTCACAGCCAAGGATATAACCTTTACTGCATAGACCTAGAATGCGATGGCAAAAACTGCCAATCTCCGAAAATAATCCACAGATGCGTTGATGAGAAAAGCGGAATTGATCATATCGTCTACTCAAAACAGTTGCGCGATTGGAGACTAGACGAGACAGCCAAGTGCCTAGGCGACCATGCACTGAGATTCGGTTCGGAGATGTACGAGATGCGCCCGTGCTTCTCTCCATTTTCTGCTCCGCTAATTTACCCGCCAACATAAACCATCTCCCAAATCACGTCATCCGGTGACGTGGAACACTGCTTTAATCTTCCCACAAGTGAACAATCGACAGCGAGGGACACTTCCCCCTAGGGGGTGCATTGTGGGTAAGATAACGACCTACCTAGTGAAGTGCTCCCGTCGCTGATTGAGCAGTCGGAACACGGGAGCCGCGCTCAGGCTACGGCATTGTTCCGTCTGCCGATTGTTCCTAGGACAAACGCAACTACTAGCTAGAGGGACCCACCCGAAAGCGAACGACCATTCAGCGCACCTGGCCGTTAGGATGCGGAACCAACCCGCATCCCTACCGTTAAGGGGTCGGCTAGAACGGCTTGAACGTCGGGAAAGCCGACCCTAAACCAAGGAGAGAATGTAAATGGGAATACCGTGGCTTCAGAAACTTCCGCAGGCCATATTTGGCGAGACTGGGCACCCCGTCACCGTCTCTGGAATTTACGATGTCATCGGAGATGACAAACACAAGGAAGGGCATCAAGTAACTTGCGTCAAGGGAGAGAGGTTTCCGCCATGCGGCCAGTGTGAACATGCGGTAAGGTTCCGTCTGCGGTTGGCCGCTCATCACCTCTCGGAAGGCCCGCACAACTTTCATTAGAGCGGTTTAGTTATTTGTGTAGTCCAGGTGCCGCCGGCTGAAGCCGGCTCGGAGGTGAAGGATCAGCGGGAACGCGGCGCTGAAGCGCCGCTCTACCCGTGCTCGCTCGACTACAGTAATTCTTAAACTGCTCTAGCCTCTCGCAGCACCAGCCTATAGCGGTTAGGGCTCACCGTTACATCCAAGTGCTGAATTGTGCCGTCAGACAGACTTAGCACATTCTCTCGGAATACGATTTCCGCTAGCTCCCGGCGGTCGGTCTCAAAAATTGCGTACATATATGACAGTCCTCCGCTCAACCTAGTTCAAGTAATAGCTCGTTATCATAAATGTAATGTTTGGAGGGCAAGAGGCTCAAAACGTAAGACACAAGCGTAAATCCCGACGCGGCAATGGAACGCGTGGACATCGCTGCAACCGAAGTCGAGAAGACCAATCAAGCCAGTCTTTACCCGACCTTGAAGCTGCTCTGCTTGCGATTTGCAATAGCCATCAGTCACTCCTACAATCAAATCCAACGACGCCCTCCACGCTGCGAGTTTGAATCGAGGCCTGTGCAAGCCGCTCTCCCCGAACCCGCACCACAGGAAAATCGCCTAGAAATGAAAGCCAATCTGCGCTGTCAGCGCCCTCGGCGTCACGTAGTGCGTGCCGCTAAACGTCGACAGAAAGTTGTACAGGGCATACTTGTTCGTCAAGTTGATCGCCGTCAACTGCAGACTCCACTTGTACCTGTCGCCCTTGAAGAGGTTGTCGTCGCCGACAGCAAGGTCAAAGAGGCTTCGTGACGCGATGCGCGCCGGATGGTGGTCGTCATTCTGGGTTCCCGGCGCAGGCACCTGCACCAGGTTCGATCCAAACTGTGATGCCAGGCAGGGTGAAGGCAGCGACGCAAACGGACTGGACTTCACACTCCCACAAAACAGTCCGGCCTGAAACTCTTGATCGGCAGTCAGGCCGCTCAGGTCAATCGCAGGTTGACCATTGAGCGTGGTCGACGTCGGGCAGTTGTTAGAAGGGCCGATTCCGTAGCAAGGCACCGAGCCTGCCACCAGTCCACTGTCATAGCGCCAATTGAAACCGATCCACGGCCCGCGCTTCCACGGAGTCTGGTATTGCAAGTGCGTGGTCTGGTTGAAGACTTCGTCGTGGTCAATGCGGAAGGGAGTTCCGCTCTGGCCCACGGTCACACCTAGTCCGCTGGTTTGCGGCGGAAAGAAGCGCGCAGCCACGCTGGACATTACCACCAGCGCACTGAAGCCATGGTACACCGGCATGCTGGCGCGAAGCGCCCATCCAGGAATCTTCGAGTTATGCCACCCGATCGGAAAGAAAATCGGAGTGTTGCCGAAGATGCTGAAATCGTACCCAGTGTGAGTGTATTTCCAGATATATTCGCCGTCGATCACAAGGAATCGCCCAAATGCCTGCTGCAAACCAGCGTGGAACTCATTGCGAAATCCAGGTGTCAGCGGCGCTGGCACGCAAGGCACAATCGCCGCGATGACTGGCGAATTGCACCCCGTGCTGGAAAGCACCAGGTTCTCATTGAACGGGGTCTCCAGCGTGCGCGCATAAGAAGCCCGCAGAATCGTGTTCGTCTTCTGGACGTTGTAAGAGATCCCGAGACGCGGCTCCGCCTGTCGGGCGACAGTCAATCCGTTGTAGAAGTCTCCGCGGATTCCCAGATTGAACGTCCAGTTGCGCTTGGTGATGTTGTCCTGCACATACATCGCGAGCTCTTTTACGTCAGTATGGCCAAGGAACGAGTACAAGGTGCTGTGCGGACTCTGGCAGCCGGACGACGGTGACGGAATCGGACGGGTCAGGTCATAGCAGCTCAACAGCGGCGTGTAACCCCTGTTGGGCTGAAGTCCGGCAGCAGCGCACTGTGACGGATCGGTGAAGCCGGAGACGGGGGTGCCATTCGCATCCACGCAAGGCGAATTCAGGGTCGGATTCACGATCCCGAGAGTGTCGTTTTCGTTGAGGAAAGTCTGCTCATACATAACCCCGGCCTTCACGTTGTGAATGCCTTTGGTATAGGCAATATTCGCGATCGCACCGGCATTGGTAAGCGTCCGGTTCTGCGCTACGGTTTCCGACTGGATAGGACCGAAGTCCGCGAATGGGTTAGCACTCGGATAATAGTTGTACTGGTCGCGCCGCACGTAGCCCGTAACGTTCAGGACGGCATTCGGACTTATGGTGTGTGACCAGGTGGGCGCGATGTTGTACGTCGAGATCTTGGAGCGCTGATCGGTTGGGCCGACGGGACTGCCGTCCGGACCCAGCACGCCAAGGTTAAAGTTGTCATACGAGTTCGGGTTCTGGAACCAGGAGCGCGTGAAGCCGAAATTGAGGTGCAGGATGTCCGCCGGCGAAAACTGGTAGTCGAAACGGTCGAACACGTTCTCTTCGTTCCCGTGCGCGTGGAAAACCACAAACTCCGGCGGATCGAGGAAGCGGCCGGTGTTGAGCCCGTTGGCGGCGATGAAGTTTCCCCAGTTCTTGCCGCCGTAGGAGAAGTTGAAATCCACGTTCGAGCTGCCGAAGGTACCGTAACTGGCGGTGATGTCGCCGTGCGGCGTAGTCGAACCCAGGCCGGAACGCGTGGTCACGTCGATGACCAGACTCGTTTTGTCGCCGAACTCAGCGGGGGGAGCGCCCGAGATGACCGTCATCGACTGCACGGCATCGAGCGGAATCTGGTTGGAAAATACCTTGCTCTGCTGATCGGTAATTGGCTGGCCATCCAAAGAGAATGAGTTCGACGCGTGATCGCCCATTCCGTGAAAGAGGCCGTTGGAATCGGCGGCGACCCCCGGCGAAGCCAGTGTGACCAGCGAACTCAGCTCCGAGGAAGTGCTCTCCAGCGGAAGTTTGGAGAACAGACTGCGGTCCATGTCGGTATGAAATGTCGGATCATTCTCCAAAAGATCGCCCGCCTCGCCCTGGACCATGACGTTTTCGGAAGAGCCAGCTATCTGCAGAGTGATTTTGAGGGCAAGCGGCACGGCGGAGCGTACATCAACGTCCTGCGCGTAAGCAGCAAACCCGGTCACATTGACACTGAGGTGGTAAGGATTGAAGGGAATGTTCGTGAAGCTGAATCGCCCTGCACTGTCGGTGGTGGTTGACCGGCTGAATTCGCTAACGGGATTATGAATCTCTACCGTCGCTCCCGGCACTACTGCGCCGGACGGATCGGAAACCACACCGCTCAGCGATGAGTTTCCCGAGGTTTGCGCGCTTACGCTGATCACGCAGATCGCCAAACAGAACATCGCTACCACAACTGCGCTGACTAACTTGTACTGGAAAGCCATCTCGTTTTTTTGCTGTTTCGAAATCATCTCTGCTCCAATCTCGCTGGTTCCGTGATCGTGCCTAGCCCGCGCAACAAAATGCGGGCAGCACGCCGGAAGCAATGGCAAATGCATGCATGTGCGCGCCCGAGGACGCGCCATCACAAATTTTCAGAATTGCGAGTTTGGACTAGAGGCTGGGAGGAGCCCGAGAGGGGATTCTATGGTCGGCTTGAAGCGACGCGCAGTTAACTGCCTGAAGCGCCACTTGAATCCATCCCGGATTCAGTAGATTGGCCTGCGGCAGTTGGGGGGAAATGATTGGGTTATGTCCAACGCGGCAAAGCTCGCATTGATCGCCTGCAGCTAGCCTGCTGTTTGGTTGAGTCGAACTGGCGGATACACGCGCGAGGTCACTTGCCGCTCCTGATGTGCCGATCGCATGCACCAGCGGGTGCAGGAGAACGTGCACGAACAACAACATCAGTAGCCATCCTCGAAACTTCATGGGAGTCCTCGTGGGGCCTATTTTGACTCATGGCCGCGCGGATTGTAAAGCGACGCGCATTGGCGATTTCACTCAAAACAGAAGCGTGACAAGACGCTCTCTAATGGATGCGCCCGAGTGACGGGCTAATCAGAAGGAATCTCGGCTTGGCATGTTCCCGAAGCTATATTTACTGATTAGTTAACTCTGGACTGACCCCCAAAAGTGAGACACACCTTAAGGACGGCATCGGTTGAAGAAATCCGGAAAATCCGTCACCTATTAACCGATCGGTTAACAGGTGTAGTCAAAATTGTAACTGTCAAAGCCTCAAAGAACCGCACACTTCAATAGCGCTCAACGAGCGGCGCGCAACAAATTCAATATCAATCAGTTACGAACCTCGAATTTCAACAAATTTCAATAGGCTCTGGAATCTGGTTCGGGATTAGGTGAGTTACCTCCCAAGTACATATTTATCTGCCGTAGATTCAGCAGGTTGCATTTCCGGGTTATGGAACGCTGTTGATCCTTGAGGAATCTCCAGTTACAAATTTGACTACACCAGCACGCCGATCCCACCGAAATGATCCCGAAGTCGTTGAAAACAGGCGGGCATTTGTGGGCGCGGCTGACACCCGACCACCTGGTATTACACTAGGTGCTTGGGTTCGCTCGGGCCAGCGGTACTTGGGAAGCGGCCCCGAGTCCTAACCAGGGCATTAGGCAGCTTGCTTTAAATCGGAGTGCCGCAATTCTAGGTAGTCAACGTTAGACTGCCCGAACATGCATATTTCCAACTACGGGGCAGTTAAGCAGCAAATTCCACTCGTACCGGGCGGTTTTGGTTTGTTCCACGATCTCTGCCGTCGGTTCAACGGAACCGAACCAGTTCCGCTACCCCCGCAGGCGGCCGTGTCCCGTGAAACAAGAATCCGGCGGTCTACTTTTACTCCGCCGCATCACGCCGCTCCCGCGGCGTCGTGTAGCCTAGTATTGCTCCGGCGCTCTCACCTTGTCCCAAGCCCTGCGCCCGGCCAAAGAAAATAATTATGCGCTGAAATCCCTCGATGGTCATATAGTTGGGGGTCGTTGGGAGCTAAAACGGAAATTCCGGCTAAGGAAGCTCTGACCATAGTCACGAAGCTAGTCAGGGGTCGCAACACTTGGTCTATTCGGAGGGGCTATGACAAGTAGGCTCTTGATCGCACTTGCTGGTCTCCTCTTCCTGTTGGGCTATGCTACTTGCACAGCAACAGCTCAGAACTCAAAGCCTGATGGTGGTGCGCCGGTTGCGGATTATCAGCAGGCGAGAAAGCAATATGAAAAGGCGGCGGCCACCGGGGACGCCAAGGCGATGACCGCGCTTGGCGATCTGTATTACTTCGGCAGGGGGGTGACGCAGGACTATCAACAGGCGAAGGGGTGGTATGAAAAGGCGGCAGCAGCCGGAAATGCCAGGGCGATGAGCTATATGGGCGAGCTGTACGACCACGGTGAAGGGGTGACGCAGGACTACCAAAAGGCGAGGCAGTGGTTCGAAAGGGGGGCGGCCGCCGGAGACGCCGAGGGGATGAATAATCTCGGCTATCTGTATGACTTGGGTAAGGGGGTACCGCAGGACTACCAAAAGGCAAGGGAATGGTACGGGAAAGCGGCGGCTCTCGGAAACCCCGGGGCGATGAGGAACCTCGGCATTCTGTACGAGGATGGCCACGGAGTGCAACGAGATTACCCAAAGGCTAAGGAGTGGTATGGGAAGGGAGCGGCGGCGGGGGACAATGGTTCGATGAGACACTTGGGCGTTCTGTACGAGAAAGGCCAGGGTGCGCCCCAGGACTATCAAAGGGCGAGGGAGTGGTATGAAAAAGCGGCGGCTCTCGGAAACCCCGGGGCGATGAGCCATCTAGGTTATTTATATGGCCAAGGTCTGGGTGTTACGCAGGACTATCAAGTAGCGAAGCAGTGGTATGAAAAGGCAGCGGCGGCCGAGGACGCTGGGGCGATGGACAGTCTCGGGGTTCTGTATGAGAACGGTTATGGAGTACCGCAGAGCTATCAGAAAGCGAAGGAGTGGTATGAAAAGGCGGCGGCCGCGGGAAACGTGGACGCGCAGCGACGGCTAAGGACGCTGCCAAACAAGTAGCCGAGCGTTACTAGCTGGGCCAGCCGAGCAAATTCTAACCGAGACCCCTCACTTGTGGGTTCTAGCCTTGCTTTGGTCAGTGGGGGCAGCCGAGGAAGTACCGGAGCCACACGATCATGGCAAGAATTTTATCCGACAGTC
>OCZT010000425.1_pt1 | contig 41704 bp, 54 predicted proteins | sample 1539031 | NCBI WGS metagenome assembly OCZT01 (sample SAMEA3539308, study PRJEB22396) | soil metagenome | biome: tundra; feature: field; material: soil | place: USA | collected 2010-05 | depth 0.15 m
ATCTTGGTGTAGACATCGGTAATGCCGTAGCCTGTGACCGTGGTTGGCACACTCGTAAGCGTGGACCAAGGAACAGCGATAGGTGCGTACCGAGCATCGCCTGCGGTCTTCGTGTAGACATCGGTAATGCCATAACCGGCGAGCGTGGTTGGCGTGCCAGTCACAGCGGCCCAAGCGAACGGACCTGTGGACGTGAGGAAAGCCGGCGCCCCTGTTACATCTGCCCAAGGGAACGGACCAGCTATGGCAGCGAAGCGCGCATCGCTCGCTATCTTTGTGTAAGCGTCGGTGATACCATAACCTGCCAGCGAGGCAGGCGTTGAAGTGAGTTGCGACCAAGCTATCGAGAGATCGGCTTGGTACTGAGTGACGGCGCTCTGGGGCACCTGTGCGTCGGCAATGTCGTCCGTCATCTGTGTGAAGGACAGCGCCAGCGAGGCTTCCAGAGCGGCGATCAGCTCCGCGGTGGGTGTAGACGCATCTGCACTCCCGAAATACAGCGGGGACTGCGGAGCAACCCTGCGTGGGGGTGTAGTCATCTGAATGATCCTGGGATACTGTGTAGTCTCCTTTTTTTGACTACTGGAAGTGTCCGAGAGGGGGGCCTTAATTAGGGGCTGGCTACGCCCACTTCAGCTCTGTGGGAGTCCCTATGTTGAACGCATGTTCCATAAAGCGTTCGATCTCTTGTTCTAGGAGATCATCTTTGTGACTAGCATGGGACTTTTCCTGGTCACGGTCGAGCTTTGCCGTGAAGTAGGCACAGGCGCCAGCAACGGCTTCTAGCCTGTCTTCGTGGGCCAGTGCTCCCTTCGTGCGCTCCATCCTGGTAAACTGCTGGATGAGGCTGTACTTGGGCGTTTCCTGCTGGACAGGGAGGTCTTCCTCGATCACTTTTCTGCTCACAGTCAGCCGGTGGGACTGGACGATGGGCTGCATGATGTCTAGGATACGGCCTTCCTTCTGCCCCTTGGCCCATTCGGCGTCCTCTATGCGGGTCGACGCCACCTTCATTACATACGGCTTGAGCAGGGACGTGAACATGCCACCACCGTAGTTAGGCTCAACCAGGATAGTGTGCACCCCATAACGGGCCGCTTTAGCTGCCAGCCCTTCGAGAGTCGCCTCAGCGAAGCCATCGACGTAGCCACCACTTGCCACTAGGTAGAGCTGTGAGAACAGCAGACGCACAATGGCGTAGCTCGTCTCATCCCCACCACGACCCGAAGGATCCACGAACATGACTGTCTCCGTGAACTTCGACATCTCGTCGGATTTCCACGCCGGCCGGTGGTAGGCATCCCCCTGTAACCCGCCAGAAGGTAGGTCTTGGATCAGGGAATCTTTATCTCTGCCCCACACCGTGCGAACATGCCCAAGCTCGCTATCTACATCCTGCACCATGAGATCGTGCAGCTTGAGTGGGTTCTTCTCGACCGAGGCCGGACTGGTATCGAGCATGAACTGCAAAGCAAAGCCCGCCGTTCCGTAGGAGAGCCGTCGTTCCGCCAACTCTGTTGCAGGGAACCGCGAAGGTTCAACTGGAGTGTGTGCGGGAACGCCCTTCTCAACCATCCGTATAATGAACTGAGCGAGACGGCCACGATACGATGAAATCTTCGTGGGAACCTCTGCCGGCCAGACATGCACGGTATAACCGCGCGCTGGCATCTTCTCGTACAGAGAGTCTTCAACTTGGGGTGTGCCAAGATATAGGACCTGTCCCCCAGGCTTGAGCACCGAATCGAACTCCTTGACCAGCTCGGCGATACGTTCGCGCAAGCCATGCGTGTAGGAGTTCTTCGGGGATTCAATGTCATCGGGAACGATCAGGTCGGCTCGACTGCCCGTAAGCTGTCCAGTGATCCCCACGCTCTTGACTGAGGGGGACAGGTCTGGATTCGCGGGTCCAACATCGAACGCCAGGTTACTATCTCGCTGGTTTCCGTGTGGCCGAAGATGTTGCAGCAGCTCCATGCCGTTAATGAGCTGCTTACAGAATGTGGTGAAGTTGGTAGCGTGTGTCTCAGAGGCCGACACAACCATTATCTTCTTCTGTGGATCAATGAGGAGCACCCATAGCACGAAGGCTACAGTGATCCAGGACTTCCCTACGCCGCGGAAGGCTTCAATCACCATGCGGCGTTCGCCGTGCTGCAGCGTGTAGGCGATGTCGAGCTGTACAGGTGTGGGCTTGGGGAGTTTTAAATAGTCCCACACCTGGCAGAGAAAGACACGGAAGTCATCTAGACCTGCTTCTTGCAGTTCTTCTAGAGTGTACAATTAAGCCTCTTTTACAAGCCGCGGCCCCAAAGACTCTATATCAAGATCGTCGTCGAACTTGACATTGGATGTCAGCTTGCTGCGTAAATCTTGTGGGAGCTGGCTCGGGTCGAGAGTCCAGCCGTTCGCACTCAGCAGCCGTGCAATGGTTGCACAGTCAGTAGCCGAGAGCGTTCCATCTATTGCCATGCGAGTCCAGTGTTCAAGCAGAAGGTCTTGCAACTTCTCTGCTTTCTTCACCTGGGCTTCTTGGCGCTCGCGTTTCGTGAGTTCGTCAGCCATTAGATGTGTACTCCGAAAGCATACTTGAGAGCCATCATAATGAGGCTCGCCGCTGCCACCAGCCCTGAGCCAATTCCCCACATGCGTGAAGATTTAGCTTCCAGATGTGATAGACGGTCTTCCGCTTTACAAAAGCGATCTGCCAGCTCTGCGTCCTTGTGATCGAGGCGCAGCAGTACAAGTTCCAACTTTCCTTCTATACGTCCCAGAATGAATGGTAGCTGCTCTGGGATATTGGTTATCGAGTCCATCATTCGAGATGCACTGGTGAGTGGGTACGCAAATCGCCGACACTTATTGCTAAATGCCGGCGTTTTGGATGAATGTTAACGTTACGTTATACTATTGCCCTGGTGTCAGGAACGAGGGGCGCGCGTTGTAACTCGGTCGAGCTGTCAGCGGTGCAGCAAGGGCTCGCGTGCTCTGTCCCTTGCTATCCTGGATGGCCTTCTGTAACCCAGGATATTCTTCTTGCACCTTATCGAGCGCAGCACCTTGGTAGGCTTTGATCACCTGAGAAGCAGCGTCATACCGCTCCCCACCAGGATATTGATCTGTCCCTGCGCCCATCTTCGCCCAGCCATCTGAGGTCATTAGCTCAGTGAGCTTGTCTCGTAACGAGGGCATACCGTTGCCCATATTGCCTTGGAGCTGCAACATGCGATCATACGGTGACTGTGTGTCCTGTGCGTTCCGCTTCCATTGGCCGCGGTCAGTCAGGTCGACAGCGCCTACCGTAGTCTTCGGCATGGACATACCCTTGCCGAGCTGGACGAGCTGCTCCTGAACATCGTTGATGTCTGCTCCGGGAGCCAGTGTGAACGGGCTCATCTGTTGCAGCATATTTCCCGGAGGCTTGATCACCTTCTCCCCCAGGATGTTACGCCGCGGTTCCAGTGTCGAAGAGAGATGTGGTACACTCTCCTTGAGCTTATCCATGAGGCCCCGGATCTCGGTGTAATTGTCCGGCGTGTCGATCTCATGGCCTAGTGCGGGCATGAATGAACCTGCCAGTCCACCGAAGAGCGCCTTGGCCTTGTTCGGGTCACCACTCGCAAAGGCATCCGAGAACTGGGACACACCCTGCATGAAGGATTGGTTGGTGACATCCTTGGACGCGGCCACGACGAACTTTGCGGCAATGTCCTTATTCACCTCTTCGTGGGTTTCCCCAGACATCTCCGTCATATCTGACACAAGAGACATCGGCTTAGAGAGCTGATCTATTCCTCTGTACGACAGCCACTCATTCGTGCCGGGGATGCGTACTGAGTAAGGTTGATGCCCACTGTCTGTCCACTGTTTGCGGAGTTCTGGATCGGCAGGTCCACCGCCTGTCATATTTCCAGAGGCAGCCCAGTGTGCTATGGTTCCCCACAGCATAGTGCCCGAGGCTTGCTTGCCAAGAGCGGCAGAGCGCCGGAGTCCACCGGCCGCTAAGTCCGCCTGCATCTGGCTAGATGCCAGCCCGAGCATTGGTGTGCGCTGCCAAGAGTATCGTGCAAGATCAATCGGTGTGCGTACAAACGGGGCGATCATACGCAGGAGTGGGTACTTCTGTACGTTATCCTGGATGGCCTTTGCAAACCCCGTCAGTGGAGCTGAGAACGTTGCATCACGCGCCTGCTGTAGTGCCACAGGGTTGAGTGCTCGTCCTGTGGTGGGGTCCGTGGACATGTGCAGGTCATCGGCGAGTCGTCCAGCTATGAATGTATTCTGGTCGGCCAGTGTCATCGGATCCATCTTCGCCAAGTCCTCTCGGGCTGCGCGCATAGACAGGCCGCGCACGGCACTCAGGTAGTCCACGTTCTTAAAGAACTCATGGTTGGCTTGGGTGATGGCAGTTGGAAGGTTTACGGCTCTCATCGCGCCATTGGCAATGCTATTGCCCGTAGCCTCTTGTCCAGAATCCGCCGCAATACTTTCTGCGGGGGTATCCAGAACACTGCTTCCTGTACGGAGCGCTTTACCTACTGCTCCCCATGCGGCACGAAAGTTCTGAGTCAGACCGAACAATGCGTCTTTCCCGAACTGTGCATCTTGTGCACCGCCGGCAGCCATCGCCGAATTTCCACGGATAATACCTTCAGCGCGTGAGATGTTGCCGCCGAGCCAGTATTCCCCAGTACTCCATACAGAAGAGAGCCCTTGGCTCACAGCCAATTTCAACTGTGTTCTCGGCCCAGAAAGCATAGCGTTGGCTCGGAAGGCGTTGACCTTCTCAAGAGCAGCATTACTGCCAGAGGTTTCCGCGGCCTTCTTTGCGACACTCCCATACATCGCATCCTGGATGAGTGACGTATCTCCGTCGCTCAGGCGCACTTGTCGGGCCAGGTCTTGCCAGTCTTTCGGTGTGAAGTTGTCCGTGAAGCTGGGCTTAGGTGTTGCACCTTCGCCAGCGATGTTCGTGGCGTCAGTACCAGACTCAGCCCCGGCTTTCAATGAGGGAATGATATTCTGCAGCCGCTGGAGCGAGCGGCCGAAGCCACTGTCTACGCCAGACGTTTCAGCTCCGAGCTGCAGTAGTTGATCGGTAGCGGCCTTTAGATTCGCGCCGGCCACTGCGTTTGACGGGTTGACATCGAGCGCCTGTGATAGGTTGGCTACCTTCTGTCCGAGCTGATTCATCACGATCTTGCGCGCGAACTGCCGAGCATCTATAGCAGGGAGTGCGTCTGCATCGGACTTGGCGCCAGACAGCCAGCTATCCGCGTTACTCTGTCGGACCAGGGCTGTTGCCTTGGTGACAAACTCGTCGGTAGGCGTCCCGGCACCTTCGCTGAGACGGCCTTTCAAGCCGGTGAAGGATTCCTGGAAGCGGTCAGCAAGAGTCTGGATAACAGCGTCCGTCTCTTTCGTGCCCCCAAGATAGTTGTAGTTGAATGCATCGCTCGGAAGCTTCACACCCTTCAGGCCCGCACTCGCTGGGGCGGCCTTAACGGCATCCATGAGGGCTGTGACATCCTTGTCATCGACAAAGCCTGTCGGCCGGCCCATGGTGTTGATCGCCTCGTTCAGCGACGCCGCATGTCCTTCTGCATCTGCCAGGGACGCTGAAGACGGAAGAGGAGCCCCAGCGGTAGCAGGTCCTTTGACACCAAACGTGCCGTCTTCCTGTGGAACAACTGTGTATGGGCTAGGGGAACTAGGACCGGCCACAGCATCGGCCACCGCATCGGCTCCACCATCCTTAATTGCACCGGCCACCGCTTTCACGCCGCCGATAAATGTGTCGATAGTCGCGCCTGTGAGAACGCCTTCCAGGCCATTCTTCAGCCGACCCAGCGCTTCGCTATCTGTCCCATTCGACTTGAGGAACTGTGTGAGCGGGTTGCTGAGTGACGGAGCACCATTCTCAATCATATCGCTGATACGAGCGGCCCGCGGGTCTGTCGTAGCAGCCTGTACGAGGCCACCCAGCCCGATGTGGGCCAGCGTCTTTGCCACGCCAGGAGCTAGTTCTGCTACGCCTGTAGCCTCGCTCCCAACTGCAAGGGAAGCCGCGAACGTACCAACAGCCTCAGCAGCATCATATAACCCACCGGGCTTCTTTCCGAACAGGTTATCTTCGGTGCTTGAGCTAATATGGAACGGGTTGACATCTTTGATATCGCCCGAATCCCATGCGGTGTCGAACGCCGGCATTGCGGATTTGCCGGTGATCGCCTTCACGCCCTTATCTACGAGGCGCTCTGCCCCGCCAACAGCGCCGACAGCCAAGTCGCTGGCGCCGTTGATGGTGTCGGGGACAACGCGATTCACAGAGGTAGCGAGCTTCTCTGTCCCACTCTTCACACTGTTCCACATGTCCGAGAACTTCTGTCCCCAGCCGTCACTGCGCTGGGGGGTCTGTGGAGTGGCCGCCGCCGGCGCTTGGTCCTCTTTCCAACTGGTTCTTTGGGCCAGTGCCTTCTCTTCTGGAGTGACCTGGATGAGAGGCGGAGGAGCCGCGGCAGGTGCTACGGTTGCCGGGTGCGTAGGATCTAGCGCGTCCGTAGGCGGCGCCGGCGTATCGAGTATGTCTTCCATTTATGGAGTCGGTTGTGGGGTGACGTTAGCGCCCATTTTCAGGATAAATGCCTGTCGTTGAGCAGCCGTAAGGAGCCCACGGTGCTGAATTTCAGTAATAGTTGCTGGGGAGAAAGACCCTGTGGCACGCTCTGTCTGAAGAGTCTTCGCAAAGGTCGTATCACTGTGAGCCTGCTGTGCGACTTGCCCAGCTTTAATAGTCAACGCTGGAGCAGGCGACTGGCTGCTAGTAGTGAGGTTCGCATTATCCGTGGCCGTCTGCACCAAACTGGCTGCTTCTGCTCGGCGCGCCGTCGCGTTCTTCTTCAAATACTCTGGACTGGTAATCATCTCCTGAAGTTCAGAATCGAGTTCTTCAGTCGCTTTCCCAAAGGTGGGATTCAGAATACCGGCCTTACCCACCGCTGCCTGGAAGTTGCTGCGTAGCGCATTCATGGACAGCCTGTACAATGGATCTTTGGTGTAGCTATTCGACTTCGACTTCTCCTGTGCCGCCTTCTCCTGCTCGGTCATCAAGGTGGAAGCCGTATGCGCGTGATCGGGCGTGAGATCTCCATTGGCGATCATTGCACTCAGATGAGCGCGTGTGAGCGTTGGATGAGGCCCTGTGAGGTCTTCCATAACACTAGTCCACCCAACGCTGTCATCCTTCTCTGACCTGTGCTGGAGGGCGTTTTGGTGCGCCGTCAGACTCTCGATAGCCGAGTAATCCTGTGTCGCTGTGAGAGCGGCGAGCTGGGGGCGTATGTCCGCCTGCGGGTCCGCAGTGAGGGCGTTGAGCGCAGTCGTCATATTAGTTGCACGAATGTCTTCATTGCTCCGCACTTTATCTTCATGCGCTTTGGTGTCGGCCGCCATCTGTTGACGGACGATGTACGTGCCTGTCTCCTTATTCAACTGAGAGAAGACACCCGTATCTTGCAACGTGCCTGTGCCGGCTTTGACAAGCTTGCCAAGCCCTAGGATGGACGAATCCAGCCCGTTGGTAGCTGCGTCCGTGATCGCTTTCGCGTTGGCCGCATTGACCTGGGCGCCGTTCATACCGTGCGCCATAGCGGCGTCAGAGCTGAGGTTAAGCTGGTCTGTGATCTGTTGATCGGTTAGCTTCCCCTGCTTGCCCAGACGAATCGTCTGCGCTTGGTTCTGTGAAAGGGCGTCGAACGTCTGATTCTCTAGGTTCTTACCGGCTGTGTTGGCGAAGCTGTCCCTTGCGTTTGCCATAACACGATTCGCCTCAGGGTCAAATCCCTGACGGAGCGCTGGATCCTCGGAGGCCACGCCACCATGTTCCTTAAGCCAGTTCTGTTGGAACTTCTGAGCGTACTGGTCGAAAGACTGTAGATCAGTGCTACCAGCGAGGTCTGTACGCGAAGCTGCTTCAAAGTCGCTGCCCATGTTGGCAGCCATCGCACGGCCCATCTGATTCTTTGCATAGAGCCTATACCAAGGTGAGGCAGAAGCCGGGATGGCTCCGCTTTGTACTGCATCGGCGTATGTCTTCGCGCCGTTACGCATGGCATCACTCACAGCCATCTCGGCGGCCGCCTTATCGCCTTCTTGGTTGTTCTTTGCCATCACGTCGCCATACTTGGCAACTTCCGGTGCTACCTGGCCCAGCGCGTTAGCAAGCTGTGTAAGCTGCTCGCCGGCGTGGGGATTAGCAAAGGTATCTACAGGTGCGGCAACAGGCCGGGTAACTTCGGGTGTGAGCTGGTCCTGCCGCAGAGCGCGGGTGAACTCAGTATCAATAGCTAGGCGTGGGGCGTCATCGGCCATTTTACATTCCTACGTTGGGGATGGTGGACAGCGGTAACAGAGGCATTGCGCCACCGCCGTTATCTCCGCCTGAGCCCATGAGTGTGAGAGGGGGAAGTCCGCCATACTGTCCTGCTATACCACTGCTACGATCAGCGACACTTCCGCCGCCACCGGGGGCGCGGGTTGCATCTGCCTGTGTCATTGTGCCAAGCACACTGCCGGCGATCTTCATACCGACTGCAAATGGGTCAGCGGGTTGGACAGCGTTGATCTGGCTCTGTGTACGAGCCTCAATGCCTGTTTTCTCAACTCCAATCTGTCCAAGCTGGTTACTGAGGTTTTCCGCCACGGAATCATTGTACATACCCTTCTGAGCAGTCAACTCACTCTTGATGGCATCCAGGCTGTTGCCAGAGACACCATTCTGTGCCGCGGCAAGGTGTGTCAAGCCAATATCACCTGCGGTCTTCCGAGCGGCGTTCTGCTCGATGTCGATAGCGGACTGCTGCTCTTGCAGTTGCCGAGTGGCAAGCGCATTAAAACTGTTGGACTCAGCCGCATTGGCTGCATCCTTGTTGGCAGAGGCAGCACTATCCTGTGCATGTGCCGCCTCAATATCTGAACCGACTTTTATAGCGAGCGAACTAATCGCGATGGCAGCGGGCACGCACATAGTTAAGTTCCTGGACGCCAGACGGCGTGAGTAAAGTTGTAGCCTTTGATAACAACCCGGCTATTGAAGGTGAAGCCAAGATGCTTGAGCCAGCGCAAATGCAGCGTGTTCCGCTCATCCACGTAGTTATGAAGAAAGTCGTAGCCGACCACCAAGTCTTCCAAGATGCCGGGAGCAGCCTTGAGGAACGAGAGGGCTACCCGATGTACCAGGGGTGTCCCGACGAGCCACACGATACCAGCACCCAGCATGGTCTGGTCTGTCGTGACACCATACAAAATGTCCGGGTGAAGAGCATATTTAGATCGGCGCACGGTGTAGCAGAGAGCAGCGCCTAGTGCCCCCGCCATAACTTCTCGGCGGGGGTCATCCGATATAACTCCTATCTCAGCCCAGTCTTCGGGACGCAGATGGTTACTAATGAACTGCGCGTCCCGAAGGGTAAAGCGTTCGATGTGGATCATGTTACACTCGTTGAGCGCGGTTGGTGTAGATCGCCTCGTAAGAAGCGCCGGAGAGACGGAAGCCGTCTGCCGCGGTGTTCCCTATCTGGATCACAACGTTTGTATTCACTGCCTGCACCGGGAAACGGAACTCGCCGTCTCCGGTATCCACAGAGTTCACATAACTGTACGTCGAAGCCGTCCCGAATCCGGGAGTGACCGTTACCGTGAAGTTGAATGAATTGTGGTAGTGGATCTCAGCATATCTGATAGACGTGCGGCCCGTCACAGTGGGCTGGTTATTGCCCCAACGTGCCAGGATGCGCTGATAGAACGGCGACAGGTTGATATAGGAGTTGTATAAGTCCCCAACGTAGTGGCCGGCTGGACCAGTGCGTGCATCCAAGTATGAACCGGGATCTTCACTGACGGCCACCACTAGGTTGATCGTCTCCAGGTATATCTTCCCAGCCCGCTTAAAGACAAGGGCGAGAGTCCCATCGAGAACATCCATAGCAAGCAGTGTGTTCGCCGCGTTGAATACCCACGACCCCCACGCCTCTTGTACCTTCTGCTGATTGTCGAACGAGTAGTGCTGCACGTACAGGATGTTCGCGGCAGCGTCAGTACGGATCGCCATGAAGCCGTTAGCTGCATCCCCGACGACTTGCAGGGGGTTACCCTTGATGTACGTAGGAATAGCAGCCGTAGACTCTGTAGCATCTGGAGTACCAGTGGTATTCACCACCGCATATTCCCACGCCTGAACCATCCCGCCACGGATCCTCGTAAAGAATACGTGCCGTCCAGCCACGAAGGGTCTGACGGTAGGATCGTTATTGAACGAAGACAGCGAGCGTAGGCTGGCAGTCATAGGGCTCATGGCCGGTTGACCGTCGAGCAATACCTGTGCTTCATCCGTCCAGAGGATCGTGTTGCCGTCCCACTCAGTAACGCTGTGGAACTGGTTCACCTTACCGAGGGCGCTCTGGATGTCTACCAGGTCGTCAGGGAAGAGCTGATACGCAGACTCTCTATAGAAGTTGTACTGGTTCGCGGCACCAGACATGACAACATTCTGTGCGGCGATGAATCCCAGCCGGTTCTTCGTGAAGAAGATGTCCATAATAGTCTGCCCAACAAACGACGGGTCCGGGTTGGACAGCGTGTCGCCTACCGTGCGATTGAGCCACGGCGAAGGCCCGAACGTGAAGCCCGCGACGCCTTCGCCGACTTTGATGAGATCGTGCGGACTGAACTTGTTATTCACGCCACCGGACAAGCCGGCGGTCACGAAGATGGATGAGTCTGTGTTCGATGTGATAGTGCCTGAACTACCATCACTCAGGTTACGGATAGTCAGGCCGGCCAAGCTAGTTGCGCCCAGCCCAAGCCCAGCGTTGTAGAAATACTTCGTGTCGTCCAGCGTGGCCGTGTACGAGAGCGCGGGAACCGCCGTGGCCGTGAACTTGATCACGCCTGAACTCAGCACTGTGGCTGTCACTGTACTCACGTACTTTGCGGCAATGGCCGTGGCGATAGCCGCGCCGGTCATGTCTGTGGTGAGTGCATACGTCTCGGTATCTGCACCAGCCGTCACAACGAATACCGTGCCGGTAGGATAGACCTGTGTATCAAGGAACGTCAGGATAGAAGCGTCAACGGCCGTGATCTGGATCGGTTGAAAGCCAGCTTCCCCGACGCCATGTAGCTGCACGTAGGCTAGATGGTCCGCGTCAGGGGTTGTGCCGGTGCTGTATACAAGACGGACGAGAAATTGGGTATGCTGCGCCCACGACCCGTTCACAGCGAATACCTGCCCCGCGGCACTAAAGCCTCTGGCCTCGGCCGGCGTGGTTGCAATCAAGTCCCAATAGGGATCGGTCAGAGGAACCGTAGGAACGGCCAGCGGGGTGAGGGACGGCGCCTTGCTGGCCCATAGTTGGACCGAGGCCAGAGTTCCCCCATGGATGCGGGTTGTGTCGAAGTCGTAGTACACATTCACGGCAACTGGACCGCCAGTAAATGAGGCGATGACTTGGTACGCACTTTCTTCGTAGTTAACGAGTGTGCGGGGCACTGACGTTGCCGCGGAGCTTGTGTCCGTAGAGCCGCTGCCACCGCCAATAGTCCATCCATCCGTGACTGTGGCGGCATTCTCCGAAGAGACGACCGGACCCGCAGGGGGAAGGCTGGCTGTGACACCATCCAGCACCTCGCCGTCAATGGCAAGTCTGTATGGCATCGTCGTAGGATCCAGCCCGATAAGCACTCCGGGGGCCACGCATTCTTGCCACACGCCGGCCAAGCTGGGTGTGCCAAAGTCGTTGTACTGGACGTAGTATTCGCCGGCGGTCGCAAGTGGATTCGTCCCTACTGGAGCGTTAGTGATCTGGACAATGAAGCCGTTTGGAGCCACTGTGGGGAGCTGGTCAAAGCGCTGGACCGTCCCCATGATGGCGATAATGGCCTGGTCGGCTAGCCCGTCGCTGGCTGCAATGGTAAAGGGTGCGCCATCGGTTCGTGCGACATGCAGTGTCGAGCCATATTGCTTGACAACGAAGTCGCTGAGGTCTGCGTTGGCTTGGATAGCCGTCGCCATGGATGCGGCAATGAACTGTGTACCAATCTGCCCGCGATCAGCCGGTGTCGAGCCATCTGTGGTAGTAACGTTTACGGTAATTCCGTTTACTACAACTTGGTAGAATGTCGAGTAGTCAGCCTGGGCGATGTACAGTAGTGCCTCATTCTTCGCCGCGGGGGACTCCTGTGTACCGGCCGCAACGACAACGGAGCGATTGACAATGAACGTGTCATCCCCGACTGTCACAGCCCGGAAGTCATGCTCTGGGTCTGCTGAGGTCAGGTAGTCCAGTCCGCCTGGGGAAGCCACGGATACCGGAGCGTTGGTCACAGCGTCGAAGATGCTGATAGCCCCATTCATAATGACGACGCGGAACCTGTCTGTCTGGCTCCGGTTGACCGTGTGCATGAACGCCGATCCTGTCGGAGCTGTGGCAAATAGGGTAGCGGCACGCACCGAAGGCGGCCGCTTCATCACGCCTTGCGTAGGGTGACTGAGCATGTTGATCTGCTCGGCCACCTGGGACGGCAGGCGAAGTGCTGGGGGATACTGTGACACCCCTCCAGTGAGGCTGGGGATGCTCTGTGTAGTGAGACTCATGGGAGGGGTGTCAGATGATTAGATGGAAATGGTGATGACCTGTGACGGGCTGCTGCGCTCGTCTATCGGGCCTTGCGCCATGCCGGTGCGGTTACCCAGCATCTCGTAGCTCTCGATGTTGTTGAACATGTTCAGGTCGTCTTCCTGTCCTTCGCTTCTCTTCAGGTCACGGAGCGCGAACAGCTCGTCCTGTGCGGAGAACTGAGACAGTTCAGCCGAGGAGACAACCTGCTGGGCGAGCTGACGCGATGCACGGACAGCGATGTAGCGGCGGGCGTCTTCGGGCAAGTTCACGAAGTCCGTAGACCACACCGGGTCAATGAAGAGGGACTTGTAGAGTGTCGAGTCGAGTCCCGGCCGGTTCTTCGTGCGGTCGTAGAAGATGTATCCAGGCGGAGCATAGCCAGACCCGCCCAGGCTGTTATCCGTGACGTGCGTTTCTGTGACGGGCTGAAAGATTGGCTGCTTGAGGATGGCGCTTCCTTCTACCAGTGAAACGAAGGCGAAGCTTCCCGCCGGCCGAACGGTAAGGTCCAGTAGGCGTGTTCCCGACTGTGACCCACAGGCCGACACAAAGTAGCGCATCATACCGGGTGGGACTTGGAAGATGTTCAGCGTGGCTGTACTGGCATCTGTGCCGGTCCACGCGCATGTCCCCCAGGGGACTAGCTCGTAACCAAACTCCAGGTTGTACTTCCACCCCATGTTGTTGACTTCACGGATCGTGTTGCGCGCCAGGTTGATCGCCATGACGACATCCGTAGCAGTCACACTGGTCAGCGTGGACAGCGGGCTCTCGCCAATGGCGGAGAGCATAGTGTTGATTAGCTCCAGCTCGGTTGTAGCTACGATGCTAGTAAAAATGTTGCTCATAATACCTACCCTTAAGTGGAGGAAATCGTGGAGGGTCGAAAAAAAGCCGCAGAGAGATTTCACTCTCCCTACGGCTACACTGCTTACGAGGTCTTGACTTCCACAGCGCTTTCGGGGCGCAGGATGCCGTGACCAACGAGGTACTTACTCACAATGAGCGTGCCCTGACGGCGAACGTCATAAGCGGACTCAATCGCAAGGTCAATCAGCTTCACAGTCCCGACAGCGCTCTTGTGCATGACAATAGCAGAAGTCGTGGTGAAGTTGCCTTGGTAGGCGGTCGGACCAGTCGTAACATTCGTGGTCGGCATGTGATTCGTCTTCACAACCGGGATCCCACCAATGCGGAGGATCTTACCAGAAGCGATGGAACCATTGTCGTCGAACGTAAAGTCACGGTTGGTGATCTTGTCGGCGTTGAACAAGTTCCAGTAGATCAAAGGACCGACGAAAATAAAGCGGTCTTCATCTGGGACGTTGTTCGTGTCGAGCGCAGCCTGTGCGGTCAGGATGTCCTGCACCAGCGCGTTCCCACCAGCCGTGGTCAGCGTAGCGCTGGCGGCATCGGTGATAACCAATCCACCGGGCAAGCCAGTGACGGTCGCTGCAGCGCGGGCTGCCAGTACGGCAACCTGTGCGATGTTCTGGTCATACGCTTTCGCAAGCGCATAGCCACACTGCTGGGTGTACTCGCCACGGATATCGAAGTGCGCGAGCGCTTCATCGACATTCGCAATGAACACAGGAGAGACAAGCAAGTCATCGATTGTGACAACACGCTCGTTGCCGTCGATGATGTCGCCTGTGATTTCCGTGCCGGGGGTGTGGTACTCGGCCGTGGTCGTGCCAGTGGCGGGGAAGCTCGCGCTCTTGCCGCTGGTAATACTGCGGGTCATGTGCCGTTCCGCGAACACGTTACGTGCTAGGAAGGCAGTCAAAACTTCTCCGGCCCAGACTTTGAGCCAGAGTGCTCTCGGGTCGCCAGCGCCGTTTACCTGGCCGGCGAAGGAGACATTGGCGTTAGCCATGTTATACTCTTGTGTGTGAAGTGATAAGGGATACCGAACTGCTGGTCCGCTGTATCGAGCGTTCACTTGCGCGTTATCCGTCGCAACGGGCGTGCTTGCTACTGTGCTGATCTTTGCAGGGTACTACTGCACTGTCCGAAGTAGCTCAGGGAGCGACCCTTCTGCGTGACGGACGGTGACTGACTTAGGAGCGCGCCACAGGAAAGGAGAGGAACCTGTTGGCACCGCTTGCGCGGGTGCGCGCCCCCATATATAAGCGCGAGTGGGATTTGAACCCACGACCTGCCCTTTATATTGGGGTGCTCTACCAAACTGAGCTATCGCGTTGCCAGAGTGGAGGGCTTACAAGGCTAAACCCGGCCTCCAGACTCTAACTGCTTACTACGACTTCATCGCGGTGATGATCGTCGGCGCAACCTTCTCCGCCGAGCGTCCCACGATGTAGCCTGTGATACCGAGCTTCAGCAACGCCCACATATCCGGGGGGATAGGCAGGAAGTGTAAGCTGAAGAGGGGCGCTACGATGTAGTTGAACGCCACAATGACAGTGAACGTCAACATTAAGATAGGGCGCCAGTTACGTGCGAGCACACTGTCAGACTTCGCTTCCGATGTGATGCCAGCCGCTTGCTGGATAGCGAACTGTGTGTCCGCGGCCATGCACGCCTCTTGGTACTCCTTCTCCATCTGTAATAGCGCTTGCTGCGCCTGGAGCTTTTCCTCGGGGGATGCAGTGAACTTTGAAATGAGCCCACTCACCCCGTCGATGATGCTCTTACCCGGCCCAACAAGGAGCGAGAGGATCGAGCCCATGTTACTTGGTGTTCTCAAGACGCTTCATCACGCCCTGGCGGTAGCTTTCATCCTTGGCGTAGCGCTTGTCCTGCATAGCAGCTACCACCTCGGCGTTGCTCTTGAAGCCGGGGAAGTCCCCCGCCGAAGGAGCAGGTTCGCCCTTGGTGATGAGAGCGGGAGCAGTCCCGTTGGCTTCGTTGTACTTCGTGGCAATCGCGGCCACAGCCATACTAACGAGTGCGGTGTCGCCCGAAGCAAGCGCCTTATTATAGGCACCGGCGGTAGCGGCATCCAGGTTGGCAGGCGCCCAGGCCAGGACGGCCTTCAGGTTCTCTTCCCCGCCGACCGTTGCGGCAACCGCGGAACGCATCTGCGCTGCCACGGCTTTCTGGCCGGCGACGTAGGACGAAACAACGTCGGCTCCTACGCCAGCCTTCGCCAGGGCAGCCAGCGACTCAGCCGAAAGGACGCCCTTCTCCGTGAACTCTTTGGAGAGTGCAGCCATATCGAGGCCAGCCTTCGCGACAACTGCGGCCGCTGCAGGATCGGCAACCACTGGGACAACCGGCACGACGGCCGCGGGAGGTGTGACGGCCGCGGGTGCACCGTCCGCTGCCTTGGGCGTACCCAGCTTGGTTTCCAGCTCTTTGTACGACGCGACCATATCGGCGGCCGTCTTGAACTTATCTGGAAGCCATGCGGGCCGAGGCTCTGCGGCCGGGGCGGGGGTGATCTGCACCCCGGTTGGCGTCTGCACAATGTTGGCAGCAGGCGCCGGGGTGGGATCAACCTTCACGTCGGGGGTGATAACGATACTGTCCACGCTCTCTCCTTTTAATAGTTGGGTTATACAACCGAACTAGCTGATAGCGCCAACTCGGTTGTATATTGTTACTGTTGCGCCGGGGGCTGTTGGGCGCCCGGTTGTGGCTTTGCAGCATTGGCCTGTCGTGTGGCCATCGCGTGATCTGAGGCTGCTTTGACAACGGCCGGCGCGGCAGTCTGGGCCACACTGGCCTGCTGCTCTTGCTGCTGCTGTTGCTGAACTTCTTGGTCTGAGCGAATCAGGCCGTTCATATCAATACCCAGGGCTGTGCCGCGGCGCTTGATGTATCCGCCAACGTTCACATACTGTGCAACTGCAGGTTGACCAAACGCCTGTGCCACACCAGTGACCAGCACGTCAAGCTTCTGAAGATCAGCGTTGCGACCAAGTGCTTCCAAGCCCGTCACAATGGACGGACGTACCGCCTCTTTTGGGAGGACAGGTAGTTGGTTCTTGCGCTCCATCTGGAACATCATTCGCATGACCAGTGGCCGCTGAAATTCCTCACCAAGGATAGAGTAGAAGCCACCAAGGCCCATCTCTAACGCATTGGCAAGTAGGCGGATCTCTTCTGCCGTGACCCGTTCAGCATCGCGCTGTACAGACGAGTCAAGAAGGAATGCCTGCTCCAGACGCTTGGTCAGCTTGTCCGCTGTCTCCGAAGCCACACGGAAGTCCTGCATCTTATCGAGCTGGACGACTGTGACATCCTTCGCATCACCATCGAGCACGGCGCCACTCTTGGCCTGTGCAATCTTCTTCTTGTCAGTCAGCGTACCTTGGTTCACCAGAAAGATGATCTTGGCAGCCACGGACGAGAAGCGAACAATCGCCTCGCTCAGTGACTCAAGCGACTGCACGTCGCCGAGGTACTCTTCGACGAATCCGCGGCCGTAGTCTTCATTCGTGATGTGCGTGAAGCGCAGGGGAAGCCAAGGGCTCTTATCGAGCGGATAGCTGCCGGCTGTGCCGGGAATCGTTTCGCCACAGATTTCCTGATACACATACCACTTTTCGGCTCCCCCCGGTTTCCCTTCAGGAGCACGCCGTGTGATACGTGTATACAGGTCAATCTCGCCATCGGCGTTCGAATCGTTCCGGGGCGTTGCCGCCTCAGTCTTATCGACAATAAGGCGTGCCTTCTCAGGCAGTGACATGCGGCTCAGGGTTTGCTTCACCACGATTTCTAGGGGTGTGCCTTCCATGTCCCGCTTCACTACATAGTTATGGAGCGTGTGGAGCTGCAGGCGCCCGTCGTCGAGTATCTGAACCAGACCGTTGCCGGCCACAAGCAGTTGCTTTAGAGTTTCAAATACGACAGTACGAGCGCCAACTTGCTCAAGTTTATTACACACTGCGCGCTCAACACGGCCCAGCGCTTCCTCAAATTGGCCGCGTGCATCGAGAGCTTGCTGGCCTTGCGGATCTGGAAACTTCTGCATGAGCTTCTGCACCACGAAGTCATCCATCGTGAGACGGAAGAAGCTGGATCCAGGCGGCAGCAGAGCCAGCAACAGCTTAGATGCCAGATTGTTAACACCACGGGCACCTACGCTTTGAAAGGGGGTTTCATACAGTGTCCCGCCGTTCGCCCCAATGGGTGGGAATAGGCCGGGGATGGTGACGGTAGCAGAGGACAGCGCGCGGATGATGTAAGGAGAGCGCGAGCCTGTGAGGGAATCGTATCGCCCCGAGGCCGTCATAGCACTGGGGCTAGGGGTAGCCGGCAGTCCTGTTTTATCTTCAGCCATGCGGGGGTCTCAGTGTCGAGTGGGGGAGACCGCGGCCCCGCGGATTAGGCTAGGCTAGCACGGTCGTGTGTTGTTCTTCCGACAGTTGCCGAAGCTTCTTGACAACCTGCGCGCGACCCACAGCCATCCAGATTTGTCTTTCTGTATCGGCTGGGGACGGGGCTTGGTCGGGGTACAAAGCGGCCAGCCGCTCCACCAGTAAAGGCGAAACGGCCGGGAAGTTTTCTGTACTCATATAGATGTGTGTCCGAGAGGGGGGCCTTAATTAGTGGGCGTAGGGGTAGAGGTAGGGATCGTAGCCGTCAGCCACCCACACCATCTGTAGGTTTCCATGGGAGACAGCGAGGTTAGAACGCTTGTACCGGCCGGTCGGGAGAAGGCCGGCGGCCACAGGCACGGAACTGAGGAAGGACAACTCGCGGCCGCTCTCACGTCCGGTCAAGATGTTGCGTTTAAAGGCTTCCAAACGGATGTCCGATACTGTGATTCCCTCGGTGGAATCGTCGGCAAGCTCTACAGCCAATTTGGCTAGCCGTTCGATAACGGCTGAGTTGCGTGCGGCGCGGCGGCCTCTGGGTGGGAAGTACTGAGCTACTTCTGTCTCGTACAGCATAAATGTGATCTCTCCTTTTGGGGTGGGTGTTAGGTAGGCACTTCGAGCAGGGGGATGAGCCCGCGGTCTTCCATGGTTGCGATCAGCTTGGCACCATAGGCCGGGTCCGTCGCGTAGATGCCTGTGAGGGCATCGGCAAAGGCGCGGGGATCGTTGGGGAATGAGAGCGCCTTGGCATAAACCAGTGTGGGCTGATCTAGCCGCTTCCCATGCATGATTAGCTCGGCATGTGCAGCGAAGCATGCTGCCATAGAATCGAACTTGCGGAACCGGGCGAACACGATCTCCTGCTCACCGTTGACATACTCGCGGGTCTGCTTCGTGATAAACGGCTCGTCCCCTACCGCCTTCATCCCGAAGTAGTTGTTGACACCCATACTGAGCTTCCCCCAGGATGACTCCAGAAGAAACTGCGCCACAGTGACAGGTGTGAGCGCCGGGGGAAATCCTACGCCATAGTCCCGCTGAACGAGAGCCGCTTGGTAGCACGCCGTGGCGAGGATGTCCTTCTGCCAGCCATCGAGCTTCCGGTTCTTTGTGAGATCAACTGCCACGGTTGGCTCTCCGGCTAGCCCGCACACGCAGGCGCAGGGCTTTCTTCTCTTTCTGCACAAGGTCCCGGTCCCGCGAAATCCAGCCCCCAGCGTGCTTGCCTGTCTTCAGGCCAGCCAGCGGGGAAAGCAGGAACCGCAGCATCGAAGCGCTGAGACGCTTCTGAATCTTGGTCTTCACACTCTCAGTGACATGGGGTTCCATTTGATTTTGACTCCTGTTGGGGACTGTCATTGCGTTGTACAGTGACAGCGTGTGGATATAGCTCTTTGAACACGCGCAGAAATGCGACGGCTCCTGGGGACTCCAGACCATCGGTATCAGAGGCACCGGGAAACTGTGCTCCAATTTTTTCCACAATTCTTACGTCCCCTATAGCGGGGGGGCTCAGGTGGGCCATGATGGCGGGTGGCCCGTACACAAAGGCTTCGGCCCGGAGCGCCATATCATCGACGACTCCGATTGCCATTCTATGAAACAGGCTCGGGTGCTCAATGCCTAATGAAGTGTACAGACGGTCATCAATAAGCTCTTGCTGATTTTTCAGCTCCGCAGGCTTAAAGAACGCGGGAACATCTGACGTAACAGACTCGTGCGCGTCATGCATCAAGCAGTAGAACTGCATACGATTGTGCATCCCCATACGCTTGGCGATCTCTGCACAGACGAGGGAATGCAGCAGCACCGGCCACCAGCGCGTTGTCTGTCCGGCGAACCGCGCCGCACGGCCCAGCCCCAACACAATGTCTGTAAGGCTTGGAACGCCAGAGAACTGCCCACCGAACTTATCAGTGGGCTCTATCCTCACTCCGCTGTATGTAATCATGCTTCCTCGGCTATTGGCAGTGAATTGATAAACACACGGTCATCATCTAACGGGCGATAGAGCCCGTCGTTGGGTCCGTGAGCTTCGTAGTGTAGGAACATGAGGCCACAGAGCGCGTGAGCCAGGTGGGGCAGGCCGCTCTCAGGGTCGATCTCTTCGCCTACTTCAAATGCTCCGAGGTGGCGCTTCACTCCAGCGGCTAACTCCATCCAGGGGAGTCCCCTCATCCAGTTGTGTGCATCGTACTTCGCGGCACCAAAGCCGAGCACTTGTGCAATCGCCTTAAGTGTCTGCGGAGGTATGAGATCAAGGCGCAACTTGCGGCCGCCTAGGGACTCCTTTGAGCCATTGCCCGTTATTTTTTGGGTCGCCATCCGATCACCTTTTTGGTTTCATAGTTGTAGTCCGTGTAGCGACAGATGCGTGCTACCCTAGCGTTCTGTAGTGCAACCTCTTCCGATAGGCCAGCGCTCGCGTAGGCGCTCACGATGATCTCCCACGGTGTACCGTCACGCCCCGGTTCCCACCGTTCCTCCTGCTCTCCCTTGCGGGGTCCGCGTGAGATAGTCACTACCTCTCGCTCCAACACCTTGCCACCTTCCAGCAGTGCGGCCGCTCGTACTGCTCCGACACCGGGGCAGCCAGGGTAGCCGTCTGTGACATCGCCAGTCAGCGTTTGCAACAGGTGGTAGTGGTCTGCCATGTCTACTGTGATCTCTTCGATACAGTCGGTGTATGCTACGCCTTCCTCATCCACGCGCTTCCGTGCACGCCGGTCGTTCAACAGCTTACCTGGGATGGTGTGGAAGTCTTTGTCGATGGACACGATGATCTTCTCGCCGTCGACGAGGTTAGGGTGCGTGGACAAGATGCCCAGCACGTCGTCCCCTTCCAGTCCCGGCCGTTGGAACGTGGTGTACTTCTCTTCTATGTACTCGCGCATAGCGGCGTATACAACAGGCTTCCGCTTGCCAGTGCGGTTGGACTTGTAGCTCGGCATGATGCGCTTGCGGAAGTTGTCCGGGTCCGTAAGGGCAATGATGATCTTGTCGGCCTGGATACCTTCGACTACTTCATGGACCATGTTGTCAAACTGTGCGGCCGCCGCGGCGAAGTCGGCGTGCAGCGTCCACAGCCACATGTCCCACTGGCACTCGTACTCGTTGGCACTGGACGCAGTGAAGTTGTATATGTCACCGTCGATGAGAGCAGTTAGCATTAGATCCAGCTCCTCGATCCGCCAGCCATGTCTCGGAGCATCCCGACGTGCATATCGGCCATGTTCCTCTCTCTGATGGCCCGATCTCTCTGCTCAATAAGCTCGTCCCTTTGCCACCCAAGGTCATCGCGCTCCGCCTTAAAACTACCAGCGGCCACTGCCCATGAAGAAGACAGCGTAAACTCTCGCTGGTATCTATCCTCTGCAGCTTCCAGCTTATCTTCCAGAAGATGCACGTCCGTCTCATGGGCGTCTCGCATCATCTCAGCGTCGATACGTGCGGCGGTCTGTTCTTCTAGTGCAGCCTGTAGCCGGAAAACTATCTCCGATTGAGTGGCGACACAGTCTGCATAATAAAGAATCTTCTCATCCAGTGCACGTACTAAGGAAGCGCTGGCTATCCCCTGCTCCAGGTAGCGCCTCTTCCACCCGTCTAAATCATCCGTTCTCATGTGCTCTCTCCTTTTGTATAAATGAAAAACGGCCCGAGGTTATCCCCGAGCCGACAGTATCTTCTGCAGGAAGGCATCACATGCCTCACAGAAATATCTCAGCGTGCTAGTGTTCAACTCGCCACACCAACAGCACTTGCACGGATGGTCAGGCACGGTAGACTTCGCCGCGGAACACCGTCATGCCATTAGCGATATACACCGGCTCTACCTGCACTGCGCCGGTAGCAGGCTCAAACGTCAACACGACACAGCCGTTCTGCCAGTTCGGATCTTGTGTGTACTCGGCGTCGAGCGAGCAGGTACAGCCCGTCTCGACCCAGACGTGTGACCCATTCAGGTCTTTGCGGTAGAACGCGCCGAGCCTGTGTGTATGGCCGGACGCACCACTCTTACCGTACTTACTGAACTCCCCGTTAGCTGTGTAGCAGGAGTTCGCACGCACCACTGTTCCATGCTTCACCAGGAAGCGAGGCAGTAGCATGTGCTTGGTCTGGTCGGCATACGGGATAAACTCGATATGCATAGCGTCGAGCCCGAGCAGCGCCGGCCAGGTCAGCGCCTTCTGAAAGGCTGTGAGCTTGGCGAGCTGTGCGGCTGGGCCTTCCATGTTCCACAACGCCCTACGCAAACGATCTTCATGGTTCCCTTCCAGCAGCACGAAGCGGCTGTTGGGACTGATCTTGCGAGCCTGAGCAAGGTGCCGCCGTGCCATGTCGATCTCATCTTGCAGCGTGTCCTTCCGGGTTGGGTCTTTGTCGAACCGAGAGATCCAGTAGGCGTCACAGATATCCCCCATGTGAACCATGGCGGTGGGCTGGAGCCGCTTCAGGATACTGAAGATGACGGCAATGGTAGGGTCGTCCTGGTGGGGAAAATGAGTGTCGCCCCAAAGCAGTGCGGTTATGAGCTTCTGCCGGCGAGGTACAGTTGGTGTGTTGAACGTCACAGAAAGTGGACGGACGGGCACATCAAGTATACCTGTCGGTGTTTCAAGATATGGACTTTCAGTTGTCTTGGACAAGTGCGGACCTGGTTAATGTGTCTCGGCCCAGTTAGCTCCGAGTTTTGCCGCTCCTGTGAGTGGAACCTTGAAACCAAACTTTGGTCCCATCGCTTCGATGCTGGCTACGGAAATGCTCATGGCACGCTCACTGATAGCCGGACGGACTGCTGCCTGGATCTCGTCGTGAACCCAAAGCAGTGCAGACCATTGGCCTTCCCAGCCCTGCGGTCCAAACTCTTGCACCATGCGGCTGTTGAACTCCACGATCCAGTTCTTACAAATGAGCGCCCCGCTGCCTTGTAACAACGAATTGAGAGCGGCATGCTCACTGCGGACAAATACCTTGCGCCCGTCAACGAGCTTCAGGTAGCCCTTACCTCTGGCCGTATTCTTCACGGCCTCGCCGAGCATACGCATCGCCGGCAGTCCCTTGAGGAACCGAGCGCGGAGCTTTGCACCCAGCGCCTTCTGCTCGGCCTCTGCACCTAGGGGTTCCGCGATGCTTCCGAGCTTGACATCGCCGGCGCCATACAGCCACGCATAGATCCACGTCTTAGCCTTATCTCGGCTGGTCAGTCCAAGCACATTCATATTGAGTGTGTGGACATCCCCGTTTACTACCGTGTCGGCGTACTGTCCGTCATCGTAGCGGTGCAGATAATGCCCCAAGCACCGCAGCTCTAGCCCGCTAACGTCGGCGCCCAGCATGACCCAGCCATCTGGCACCGTGAATAGCTCACGGCAATCTTGGCCGTACAAGCTCCCCACCTTCGGCACCTGGCCGAGGTTCGGATGGCTGTGCGTTCCCCTATGGGTGATGGCCCCACACTGATTGATAGAGCCGTGTATATGGCTCATCCGTGTCAGTGCCCCTCCCTCTGCGCCCTCTTTCGTGGCACAGCGGAGCCATCCCTCTTTGCCCTCTGAGAGCTGGCCTAACATCTTGTCAGCCCGGAGATACTCTATAAGCTTTGCACACGGTGGATACGGAAGCCCAGCCAGTGTGTCTTCGTCTACCTTGGGTTTCCCACTGGGGGTGAACACGGTAGGAACCCAGCCATACTCTTTGATAAGCCGGCTGGCAATATGATCGCGCGACGTAGGGTTAAAGCCCACGCGCTTCACCTTGCTCACTGCCACTCCGGCAACGTAGCCCATGGTACTGTTAGAACGCTTCGGGGTGAACTCGCCAGAGAACTTAAGCCACTCCCCGAACTGCTCCTGCAACTCCGCGGCTAACTCGTCGCGCCGTGCAGCCAGCTTCCCGCAGAGAGCGACAGCCTTGTCCATGTCGAAGGGGACGCCGTTCTGTTTCTGCCGGGATAAGTACCACGCTAGCTCATGCTCCGTTTCTACCGCGGCTCCTGGGGGCGCAGCACGTCGTATGGCGGCCACGAGTGAGACTGTGACACTGGTGTCCTGAGCACAGTAGACTTGCATTTCTGGTGTCCATACGCTCCAGTCCGTCGTCTCCCCGAAGTCTCCCTTAAGTACGCCCAGGCGATACCCCCAAGCAGCGAGACTAAAGCGACCCAGATACTTACCTGGAAGTCGCCCGCGGCGCACCCGGTCATAGTCGCTATCAGCAATGTTGCCCCAGCACATGCGCGACATAAGAAGCGTATCCCGTATTTTCGATTCATCTATTTCATAGTTAGGGTAGACCTTACGAAGGGCCGGGATGTCGAAGTCAATCCCATTGTGCCAGTACGAGCGCTCGGCATGTTGTATAACGGACAGCCCCTCACTAATTGGGGGATGGCCCGGTTGATCTGCACATGACAAAACTGCCCAGCTATCGACATCTCTGATAACGAGGCAGTGAATTTTCGTGAGCTGATCTACAAAGCCATCGGATTCGAGATCGCACACGATACGGTGCATCTCAGGAGCCGTCACGAATCACGATAACATTCTTCGACGGCGTGAGGCCGGTAGGCACTGGCTCAGGAACTACGATTAAGACAGGCGTGGAAGCCGCAGCAAGTGCGGCCGCAAGTGTCGTCTCAGCATCGGCGATAACTGCCACCTGCTGTGCCTGCTGTTCCTTTACAGTGGCCTCAAAATTATCCACTGCGTCTCTAGAAGCTTGATCCATTTGCTGCACCCTCGTTAGTGTTTGTGAACTCGTCGCCGGCAGTAGCGCCGGGTTCGGTTGCTGTCTTCTCGTACAGCAGGCCCGTCTCAGGGTCGTACCCGAGATAGAAGAGCTGCCCAGTCCCGCGTCCCGTCGTGCGCTCTTTCAGGATTCGCACGGTAGTTGTCTGCTGCTCCGTGCGATCTTCGCTCTGTTGGTTCCGCTCCAGCCCGATCATATCCGTAGCCCATTGCTGGATGCTCCGACTCCCTTTGAAGTGCTTCGACATGACACGTCCGCCTTCCTCATGCGATTTCCCCTCTGGGGTTGCCAGGTGGGACACAAAGAAAATCGTAATAGGCAGCGCCTTAACCAGCGCCCCCATCTCGGACGTGATGACCTCTAGGGCGTGCCGCTCATCGTCCTGCCATGCCGCGAGCGCAGTCAGGTGGTCGATGAAGAAATACTGGACACCCTCGGCGTGGTGCAGGTACTCGATCTTCTCTTTGATCGGTTCCCATTCGTTGTTCCCGAAGTTGTCGTACAGCCACACCTTACCGCCTTTCATCAGCGAGGCCCACGCCGTATCAATATCCGCCACAGTCCAGCCGGCGTCCGGTACGTGGAACGTCTTGCCAGCCAGCTTGCCGGCAATGCGTCGGGCAACTTCGTCGATTGGTGTCTCCAGGTAGAACACACCGCATGACTGCTTGTGCTCAGTCGCAAGGTGCATGATGATCTGTGTGAACACGTCGGTCTTACCAGAGCCAACGCCGGCGCCAAGGCCGACAAGCTGCCCGATCCTAATACCGTAGAGCAGCTTTGTCAGTGACTCCCACGGATAGGACAGGCCCAGCTCAGGCGGTTGCTTCACACGCTCCTTCAGCGTTTCCATGTCGACAATGCCTTCAGGACGGTAGGGGGCAGCCTTCCACATAGCATCTATCAGCTCTGCCACTCGACCGGCCTTCAGCATGTCGTTTGGGTCTTTCAGGGGCAGCTCACAGATGTGGGCGCGCCGGCCGATGATAGACGCCGCGATTTCTGCCGACTCTCGACCAGGTGCGTCCATGTCAAACATGAAGTTCACCCGTTCAAATCCCATGAAGTAGTCGCGATGCTGCGCGATATACTTGCGGATTTGTGGCCCAGCGCCACACGAAATTGATACTACCGGCCATTTATTGCCTTGTACCTGGCTCAGGCTCATGGCGTCGATCTCTCCTTCCGTCACTGTCAACATCTTCCCGGTCTTCTGGAAAGCCTGTGCGCCGAACGGCAAAGCCTTTGACGGATCACCAAGCCAAGCAAAAGACTTATCCTCTTTGCGAAGCTTCTGAGCTACCATTTGCCCGTCCACATCGAAATATGGGGCAATCTGTACCCAGTGGTTTTTACGCAAACACTTCTGATACCCGAAGTGCGCGCATGTCTCGGCCGTAATACCACGAGACATCAGCGGCTTTATCTCCCCGCCATCCAACAGGCCAAGCGCCTTGCGCGGCTGTACAGTGGCGGTAGAGGCTCCAGAGCCCTGCGTCGTTACGCCACACCCAAAGCAATAGGTGTGTCCGTCACTGTACTCTGCGTTGTTGTCCTTAGATCCACACTTCGGACAGGGAACATGGCGAACGAACGTGTCGTCGCTCATGTCAGCAGAATGAACTCAACATCCCCGCTCAGTGTCCGGGTCCGTGCGAAGACGCTGATGCCGTTGGCACCCCCATCATCATTGGAATTGCCTTCGATTGTACAGAACTTCTCGTTGCTGTCCACAGCAGATGTCACAATGAACATGTGATACGCCGAGGACGGATCCCCCTCGCGACTAAGCAAGAATCCAATCGCGCCGGGGACGGGGTTGTTAATGTTCCGCTCTTCACTGATAGCCTCAAGCAGCACTTCGTGGCACGCCCCAGAGCGCCGGAGTGGGTTGGCCGAGCCACCTAGGATGGCTTGAATACACCATACGACAAACGAGGCGCACCAGGAATCACCGGGACGATTACCTGTGCTTCTCTGATAGGCATTCACCATTGGGCCACTATTGGTATAGCCCTCTTCTCGCACGCCAACTTGCGATCTAGCAAGCTGAAGCATAGCTGTGATTTGTTCTGAAGATAATTTGGTCATTGTAACCACTCCTGTGGAATAGATTTGTCAGCGTACTTGAAGCCGTTCTTCTCGCACCACATGGCGTAGGTGGTCTTGCTACCCTTGTTGATAGGTGTCGAGCTGCGCTGAAACACGAAACGAATGTCAACGTGTGGGTTTCTCTCCCGAACAAGCAAATGCTTCTTGCGATCTGCGGCCACGAATCGGCCCTTTGTTTCTACGATCAGATTGTGGGCTGGGAGCCAGAAATCGGGCGTATACGTATGCTCTTGAGCCGGAGTCTTATAGCGGAAGTGGGCAGTTTCATATTCGAACCCCACACCTGCCGCCGCAAGCTCAGAAGAAACGCGATCCTCAAGACCTGAGCGATACGATGCCTTTGGGATGCGATAGAATTTGCGTCTCACCGGAACATATTCTCCACCACATCGTCCAAGAGGCACACCCAGCAGTCCCCCTCACACGCAACAGTCAACACACTGGACCAGCTATCGTCGAGCACTGCGGCCGCCTGATCCCTCGTTAACGTCTCTTTCGCAAAGCGATGTCCCCGGATCAATTCGATGACAGGCTTGCCATTCTTCACAACCACTTCGACCGAAGCGCCGTCCGAATTGGATCGGCGTTTTTCTGTGTTGGTCATAGGGCCTCAGCTCCGTGACGGATGACGCAGATGTTATTCTCGTTGAAGAAGTCGTCCACCTTGTCCCAGAGCGCATAGTTGAAGTGGTCTAGGTACAGGCCCCGCTCGATTTCCTGAAGCTCCTGCTCGGACACCTCCAAAGTGAACCGCCGTTGACCGGGTTGTGTCGGTGCGATGTTCATGCCAGCTCCGTGTTCCGAAGGCAGACAATGTGATGCTCGAACAGAACATCGTCAACTGAACTCCAGAGAGCGAAATTCGCATCCAGGCCATTGTCGCCATCATCGTGATACAGAGCCTTTTCAATCAACTGAAGTTCATAGTCGGACACTTCCAGCGTGAAAATTCTGGCTTGGTGTGTGCTCTTCATGTGGATTCTCCTAGTTGCGAAGCGTGGTGATGAACTTCGCCGTAAGCACATCGTTGATTTTGTCCCACAGGGGTATGTTCGCGTCGTGGTCATTGTCCACATACAACGCCTGCTCGATCAACTGCAACTCCCGCTCAGAAAGGGTCAGCGTGAAGGTGGAAACAGGTGGCCGCTTGATCTGTGTCGTATGGATCTTCATGTTAAAACTCGTCGTTAGGGATGACTTCACCTGCCACTTCGCCCGCCACTTCACCCGCGGCTTCACCACCGAACCCGGCGGCCCTAGCTGCGCTGTCCGTCTCGTAGCCTTCCTCTTCGCCGAAGCCGTAGCCTTCAGCACTCCGTCCGCTGAACTCGACCAGCTTCAGGATTTGCACCGCATGCAAACGCAGGGTCGTCCCTGCGCCGAGCTGTGGCGCATAGAAACCCGATGGCTCGAAGGACGCCTTCATAATTGTCCCACCGCCGATATTCACCCCTTCAGCTAGAGGGGTCCCCTTCGCATCGAACAGGCCAACTTTGGCGATAAATGGCGCGCCATCTTTCTTCTTCCCAGAAGCGTTGCACTTCAGGGTAAACGTCGTAGTTCCGTCAGTCTCGTCGACATAAGGCATGTCGTCGCACAGGGAGAGCTTTGGGGGCTTCGAGCCTTTCTCTGGCTTCTTCCCGACGTTTGCGGCCTTTGCGTCGGCCAACGCCGCGGCGGCGAGGCTATCAATCTCGTTCTTGATTTCGGTCACGCGCTCGCTGGCGGGACAGTTCAACTTGACGTGGTACGTCCCCTTCTCGTTGAACATGGTGTCCGGCGTAAGCAAGTGCGGATAAATTGCCGTTCCTGCGGGTGTAACCTGGAGTTTCTTTGCCATGGTATGAATGATTTGGGTAGATGAGTGAAGGATGTGGGCAGGTCTAGTGGCCGAAGAACACGCGGCGCACGACTAAGGCAGCGAGCCCAATAATGGTGAGCCACGCGCCGGCCCAGATAAGGACCAGGGCGCACCCGCCGGCGAATACAGCGGCTGCTTCTGTCAGTGGATCTTGCATTGACTAGCCTCGGAGAACGTGGCGAAAAATGTAGGCGGCAATAACCGTCTCGACGAACCAGAGCGTGAGCTTCGGCACCCAGACCGAGCACAGCGCGCCCACAGCTTCCCAGCCGTGGACGGTGTGTGAGGGCCGGGACTTCCGGCGAACGTGTGGACTCATGCGACAAGATCCACTTGAGCCGTAGTCACGACGTTGACGCTCCACATCTCGATGTCTCCTATCGCGGAGCCCATCTGGGCAGCCCTCACCTGAAGGGCTGTGAGAGCTTGCCTAACGCTGTCATACTGTGTGGCGTCTTCCAGGTCACACGCAAAGTGAGACGCCACGCTCGGGTGCTTTCCAAGCGTGATAAAGCCCTCCTGGCAGCGGAAGACGTATTTCTTCTTCACAGGGCACCCTCCACCTTGGCGCCGAGCGCCGCGACCGCGCCGGTAGCGTCAGCCACAGCGGCAGCTTGTGCCCGCCGCTCCAGGCGCGCCATCCAGCGGTTCACGACCTCAAAATCGTCCGCCGCCAACTTATGTAGGTCTGCGATCTCGTTATCGACATACAGCTCTAGGGCCGTATGCTTCTCGTAGACCAGGGCGCCGACCAGGACAGCCAGGACGAGTAATAGGATGGTGATAAGCATGTTTGTCTCCCTTTGGTTAGTTGGGGCGGTTGATCGCTCGGATGAGCGCCTTCAGGTCCACGTTCTCTACTTCTTGTGTAAGGATGACACGCTCGTCCTTCACTAACTCCCGGCGTGTGACATAGCCATACTCAGGTGTGGAGCCGGCATCTTCTCCGGCAACCTGTTCGCGGAGCTTGACCCATTTCTCTACGTCGCGGACTTCAGAGTTGATCTGCTTCACTTCAATGCGGAACATTATTGCTCTCCTTTTGGTGTGTGGGTTTACTCGACAACCGTAGCCTTGAGACTGGATGCGCCGGGAACGTGATCTACCGCTTCAATAGTGAGCTTCCACCCAGTGCCGTAGCGCTGGATTTCAGCGATGGCGAACTCGATAGTGTCGTAGCCATCCAGCTCTTCTCCGGGGTGTAGACTGCGGATAATGCCCTCCCGAACTTTGTACGGAACTGGCGTACAGGCGCCCACAATGATGTAGGTAGTCCGAACCGTTCCTTCAGCCTTGGGCGCGTCCACTGGTCGCTGGATCTTCGTCTCAGTGCTGGGCTTCCCAGCAACGCGCACCAAGCGCATCTCACTATAGGACATCTGCTTCTGTTTGCACTTCTTTGTCAGAAATTCCAGCGCGCTGCTGATAGTCGGGAAGGTGCTGGCAAGGTCCAGCGGGCCAAACTCGATGCCTAGATGGCGGGTATCATCGGTATGGGCATAGCCTGCGTAGAACGTGTTCTCGAATGCGTACTGCATGTTCATCTCTCCTTTTTGGGTAAACGAAAGCCCGCCAGTCGGAATGACCAGCGGGCGGTTATCAGGATGTTCTTGTGTGTGTGTATTCTCTGGCGGGCCTTAATTCATTCCATGCGGCGTGGTAGCAGGATCAGCAGCGTCTCCAGCGCGAACACGGTTTCCCAGGGGTGGTGCTGTTGCTTGATCAGCCGATAACTGTGCACCTGCCGATCTGGCAGATAGCCTCTGTCTTCTCTCGTGAGCGGGGCGCCAGAGAGCGCTCGGAAGAACGTGGCCCCCACACCAACATCGACGAACTCGCCATCCATGTATCCTCCGACGCACTTCACCGCGATGTGCCCGACGCGCAGCTTCTTCGGAACACCCCACTGCTGAGGTGGCAAGTAGTCATTAGGTTCTGCTGTCATTGTAGGGACGCCTATGAGAAGAAAAATGTGGAGTGAAGCACCTGATCTATATCGAGCGTCCCAAGCGCGGGTGGTTCGGGAACGCGCGAAGCGTCTTCGGCCTGTTCCTTCCATTGCCCAAACAGGTTGCCGATAACGTCTACCTCGTCGCTGTATAGTTGGACGAATGCAGCGCGCGTGCAGTCAGCCAGCAGCCCAACATCAGCGGCTAGCGTTCCATACGAGTCGTGAACGAAGGCGAAGTGGCTGACCCCCTCTTGGCGTGCCAGGTCAACCGTCAACATCAATGCAGCGGCGTCAAGACTGTGTACAACATTTGGCGCCACGGCGTTGCGCTGTTTCGCGGGCAGAACAGTATCAGTAGCGATATAGTATTCTGGCTTCACGGTTCGGCCCGCCAGAATCGTGCGGACCCGCTTTTTTGTACAGGCGAAATAAGGCTGCCGCACAGGAAACCCTGTTGCCGGCACGCGCCACTCGACCGACTTGTTCCCCTTGGTGATCTCCCGTGTGCATTGTTGTAGCCATACCATCCCCCTCCCCGCGGCTGTCACCGTCTCCGAAATGGAGTCATGTATCAGCCCAGCGAGCATCGAGCACGCCACTGTGAGAAGCTGTTTGCCTTCGGCGTCCGTGAATTTCTCACGAATTTCCTGCCAATCTTTGTGCTGCTTCAGGTACTCCACAAGCTGATCGCGAAAACCGTACTTCTTGCTGCCATATCCGAACGTCATCACGGGACGCTTGGTCAGCTTGCGGGTAATGAGGCCGCTACGCAACCAGAGTGCGGCTACAGGATCGCCGGATGCAAGTAGCTCCAGCTTGCCGAGCACACTATCGGCTATGCGCTGATAAATGTCCTGTGGCAACTCTGTAGGCAGAAGATTGACTGCACTCCCACCAACTTCATCGCGGAACATTGCGCTGAAGTGCTGGAGGCCATTACACGTACCGTCCTGACTGACGGGCAATGTGGACACAAAGCTGTCCCCCCTGTGCCCCTTCTGAAGGTGCTTGTTATATGCCTCCCACTCACAGCAGAATGCGTAGAACTGGAGTGGCTTGTCTGCGGCCGCCCACCCCGTAAAGGACAGCGGGTCACGGGCCATGTCGATGATGCTGGCCGTATGCTCCTGTATCCAGCGGGCACGTTCGTCGAGCGACAGGTGGGTCAACTTCTGTCCCTGGGGTGTCATGTCCAGGCAGTTGGCACCGTGGATAGCCAGGTAATACGCGCCGTCCCGCCCCAGAGGCTTCCCTTCTGCGAATGTGAGCAGCCCTTTGGACAAGTCGTGCCCCTGTGGGCTCAGGTGCGAGCAAATAGGGTAGATGCGACCACGGAAATCACAGTTGTGAGGAAAGAAAATCGCTGCGTCGAACTCAAACGCCTCGGCAACTTGCAACGTCTGCGCGTAGGTCACGGCTTTCACCATGCGGGCGTGATTGCGCTCGTGTGCCATGTGTTTCGCCTTCCGATACGTTTTACGGACAGACTCATCCGTGTCTACATTCGCCGGAGCCGGGGGCATTGGCTCAGGCTGTGAAGCGGGAACGCCACCCAGCTCATACCCTGCGGCCAGCACATCACGAACGACTTTGAGGACATTAGTGTTTATACGCCAAGGGGTGTCCTGCAAAGCGTTGACCGCTGCATATACCAGGGGCATATCTGCCTGCTCAAGCGCCTTTTGTTGCGCCCTATCCCAGCCACGCGCTATGGAATGTTGGCCGCGGAGTGCGAAACGATACCCGCCTCTCTTCTTTCCGTGCTCCCACGGTAGCGGAGGGACGACCATCGGCGGGTGCAACGGCGTGAGCAGCGCCAGGACCCCGTTTCGCTTGGTCAGCCACTCCAGCGTATCAGCCGTAGGGGCTATGTACAGCTCCTGTTGGAACTTGGTCTTTCGATTCTGTGTCTTTTTGATAACCCGCTTCGAAACGAGCGTGACTAGCCCTGTCGTCTCGACCAGGATGTCGAGCAGCTTGATACCTACCCGAAGCTTGACGCTTGGCGACATATCTAGGTCAGACACGTCGATATTGGCGTGCCCGAGCGTGGCTGTCATCGACCGGGCCATGTGGGCATAGTTCGACGTGGTAAAGCCCTTCATGCGGTAGTCGAACAGCCCCGGCGCCTGCTCCTTGAAGCGGCGAAAGCGCAGCTCGTCCACAATGAACGAAGAGATCATGTTGGCGGCCTCACGGACAGGCAACTTGTGGGACAGGGTGTTGAGGACGACTTTTACGGTCAAATAGGCCGCTACGTCCGGCCCGAGGCGTTTGCACCAATCAAGGGCGGAGTGTTTTGGACCGCGTGTGGCGACGGCATTATCAATCAGGACTTGAATACCCGCTTCAACTTTGCCAACCGCTTCACTCAACAGCTTCTTGCTGCCGCCGACATTGGCAGCCGTGCCGTGCTTCTCAGATGCGGCTAGGCGCCGTTGGAAGAGAAGAACGCCGTCTTCTACGGCTTGGCTCTCTAAGGCTCTCTGGCGTTCGATCAGATTAGAGAAACGTTCGTCACTAAATGGTTCGGTCATGGACGCGCCTATGGCGAAGGGTGGGTTGTTTGACTTTGATTTTTAGGGGCGGGCTACTACTAAGGCGTCAGGGGCTACGTAGGCCGGTTCCGTTGCACGCCTCACAGAGGGTAAAGACGTGCATGCCTAAGCCACAGCCCCCACAGTCGGGGCAATCTTCCGCCCAGGCCCTAGCGTCCTGTAGAGCGTTTCGTAGGGTGGGGGCGTGCGTACTAGCAGTGATGATCTTGGGAGCATTTGTTCGCATAACGTTCGATCCTCGTTATTTAGGTAAGGTGCTTTGTGTGTGTGTCTTCTGGCGGGCCTTAATTATGACCAGCCCCTCTCGCCCTATGGTGCGCTGCTATTACTGTCTGTGGTGTGATGGCTTCTTTCTTGCTATCTATCCTATTGTTCTCTACTAGTTATCTAGCTGTTCTCTATAGGTGTCTTTGCTGTGTTAGCGTTGTAGAGCTACCACCTGTACCAAAACCTTGTCATCTGAGCTATCCTGCTGCTTGTACCCATGACGTGTCAGCCACTGTTCACTTGCTCTGTTCGTCATGTCGACAAGCAGTAACTAGCTGTAGTAGAAGAGCGTTCTTTGTTAGTACCAGAGGGGGGCCTTAATTCATTCCTCCTATGAAAAAGGATTTTAGGACAGACGATGGAAAAAGACAGCTATAGCCCTCTCGCTCTCGTTCGCTACGCTCACTCCGCTGGCGGGTGCCAAAGGTCAGCGTCTACATTTTCTGTAAACACAATGCCTCCCAGGCGTTGACTACCCTTGTGTACGGGTAATAGACCGCCTGTGGCATTGTGATAACAGCAAGGACCAGAGGTAGGCTATTGTGGGATCGTCTCTCTCAGAGGCAGCTAGGCAGCTCTGGAGGCTGTTTACTCCCAGTGTATAGACTGGGCCGTACTAGCGGCACGTATCCGCGCTAGAGTCGCCCAGTATCCACTGTAGAGACAGAGGGATATACAGGTTCGGCAACCTATGTGTGTACAATAAGCGCCAGCGCCACTGTGTCTGACCTGGCTATGCAGGGTAGGAGTCATAAGGTACGGAGTCTCTGTGTACGGGTTACTTCGAGAATGGTAGCGACATCTGTTTATAGCGTAAGGGCGATTTCGAACCGTTAGACAAATAACCTTAGACAGGCAGCGGTTCGGGCAAATTCTCTCGCGTCACCTTCTGCAAGCGCTGTAGAGCCCCCGGATAGGCCGTCTGTAGCATCGTTACAGCCCGGTCTACCTCTTTCCGGCTGTAGAGACGGATCAAGCCAGAGCCGAGGAGGTGTTCAAACGAGAGTTCATAGATCGTTAGCATACTGACTCCACTGTGTGTTATTGCGGTGTGAGGTACTGCTAGCCTCAGATCCCTCTCAGGCAAGCCTAGTCAGCGTCTTGCAACGCTGTAGGGGGCTATATCCCCGCTAGGTGACGTGCTAGGCAGCCTTGGCCGCCACTGTCTCCTGTTGTTCCAACGTGTGGACAATCGAGCACATAGACGCCATGGCGGTGTCCATCCCATCAGCAGCCCTCTTCGGCATGAGCAAGAGCGCGTCGTCGATGAGAGCGGCCCTACCTGGCGAGCCAAAGGCGATGAACTCCGGTTGAATGCCAAATAGCTTGATGTAGTTCTGAGAGAACAGGACAACAGCGTGCTCTTTGGTCAGGTACAGCCGGGTGGGGTCCATCCCGATGTCTAGGATGAGGCCCGTATCTCTCAAAGCGCTAAAGCCGGGGTTCGCCTTGGCATCGTCATAGAGTCTGGTTATGTCCACGTCTAGCATTTCGCGAACCTGAAAATTTGGAAACGTTGCTTGCGCCGTCTCCGGGCTGCCGAACAGTGCCCCATTTTTGATAAAGCCCTTTGGAATAGCCCAGTGGCCGTTAGAGACAAACGACGGCGCAATAACGATTCGGGTGCCTTTGAAATGCCCGGTTTTAAGAGTGATGTTGTCCACGGCTGTATATCTCCTTTTGGTGTGTTGGTGAGTGGGACTGCTTGCCGAGCTTCCGGCATCCCTAGTGCCTGTCTTGCAACAGGCTGGGGGCTTAACCCCTCTAGGTGACTACCTGTGATACCTGGCTCTAGGCGCGTCATCAGCCTCCTCGACTATCTCCAGAGAGCTATAGGAGTAGCCGACTACGTCGTCTGAACCGTCTAGAACCCCGTCGAGTGTATCGGCGGCATCGCTTCTGCTAATCGCCCGGACAGTCACAGCGACAGTGATTGTGTATTCTTTGGTGTTTTCCATGGCTAGTTGTCTCTGAAAATGTGGAGCGTCCCATCTTGGCCGCGTTGGCTGTTATAGCCTTCCAGGAACAGGTCACGGGCAAAGGCTGCGTAGTCGATGTACATGGCAAGCTCTTCCGGGACTGTGTGTGTCTCGTCGAACAGTTCGCTAGCGTAGGCTTCCTCGCTCTCAGCTTCTCCCTGATAGGATTCTTGAAAGTCTTCCTCTGTGGCCCATTCAATGCCTACGTTATCGGCGTAGAGCGCGTAGGCTTCGCCATGATCAGCGATCAACTTCGCAAGCTCAGAAATCGCGGAGAAGCTGTCATACTCTCCGATCTTCAGGCCGTAGAAGCCCCCATAGTCGTGGATGGCCCATTCCTCAGCGCTCAGGACTTTGCCTGTACCATTGCAGGTCTTGCAGAAAGCGTCTTCAGTGGTCAGGGAGACACCCTCCCCGCCACAGTCTGGGCAGGGTACTACCACGTTTGGGAACTTAGAAGCGCGTAGCATGGCGTTCACCTCGTACTGTATGCCGTCGGCGTCCTGGTCCGCGTCAATCCACTCACCATGCCTTACGCCGTTGTTGTAGTCGGCGAGAGAGGCTACGTAGATGCGGGGTTTATCGGTTGTGGTGGGCATGGTTAGAATCCTCTGAGGTTATTTACATGGTTACGCACCGTCTCTAGATCGTCGCTTGCAGCTAGTGGCAGTGGTATCCACTCCGTCCCAAACAGGTCCATTTCAGCCGGGTCCGTCAGACGAATAACCCAGCCGTTCGCACTGTTGGCGAACTGTGCCCCCGTGTCGGCTGTGTGGATCGGGCCAACAGGATTGGCGTAGCCGTTCAAATGCGCGGGCATGTGGCGTGGCATCGGTTCATTACCGCGTATGCCGTGGTAGACCGTGAATGGTCCGGGCTCTTGCTTGCGGGTGCTTTCGCCACTGATGATCTCATAGGGAGGCCGTAGCATTATCGGATTACCTGTTCAATGAGGCCGATAGCGCATATGGCATAGAAGCCGTAGGCAATGGCTGCAAGGAAATAATCGAGGGGTGTATCGTGCCGGCGTACTGGCGGTGTCCCTTCTTCTCCCCAGCCACTAACTATCCCCGAAATGATGCGGTCGGCGTGTGTTTCTCCGTACATGGCTAGAATCCTCTGGTTGTGAGTGGTTGACAACGTTGTGCTCTCTGAAAGGCTGACTGAGCAATAGCCATACAGAACTCCCATTGCGATTGGCTACGGTTCAGGCGTGCACTGGCAGCTAGTCCAAGCCAGTATCTACAGGTCAATACCCATTCTTCGCGCAGCATTAGACGGCCCTCCGCACGTCACAGGCACAGCCGTCACGTCTGAGCGCGGCTGCTTCTCTGATAGCCCCCATGAAGCCACGCTTTAGGTAGCGGCCAATGACATATCCACGCCAGAGAGTGATTACTTCCCAGGTGTGGGGAGTCGGCTTCATCACTTTGTACGCTTGGTCGTCTGTTGAAGTGGTAGAGAACATGGGAAGGTTCGTGTGGGCTGTGCTAGCGTTTGGCTAGTCTGTGAGGTGCAAGCTAGCAACTGGCTAGCAACTGAAATGCACAGTAGGCTAGCGTTTGGCTAGTGTCAATAGTAAATGTTGATTATTGTGAAATGTTAACGAATGTGCCGGTATTACTTCGGCTTTGTAGCTGCGAGCTTCACGCCTTCGGCGCTAGCTAGTCTCTTGATTGCTACGGTGATGAGGTCCGCTTGTGATATGCGCGGACCTGTACGCTCAAAATGATCTATAAGCCGCTCTACCAGGTCATGGACCTGTTCAGGCAGGCGGACATTTAGTTGACGATCTCGGGGCATTGGACAGTATATAACGTCCGGCTAGCGTTTGTCTAGCGCTTGTATGGTCCGTACTGTCTCCCCAGACCGAAGGCCCCCCACAGTATGAAGGCAACCAGGGCATAAGCAAACCAGCCGCTAGTAGAGGCGTCAGGGCTGGTGAATACTTCCCGGAGGTATGCCCAAGCAACGGCGGAAACTAAGGCTAGCGCTCCAATAGGGGCAAGCCGTTGCATTAGGGTAGGCTTTGGCTCGGGCATACCTAATGTGCGCCGAATGTCACTAACAGTTATGTCGTCATCCATCCCAACCAGTATCGGCAGGTGACAAGAGGTTCAAGCACCTGTGTCTAACTGACACACATCCGAACCGATAAGAGAGTCTTATATGCCAGAATGACATGACAATATGGCATATAGTGCCTGCCATTTGTGCCGAAATGACACACCTACTGCATTCGAACACCCATTTGAGCGCCTGCCTATCAAGCAGATAGCATGCTGTAAGTCATTGCAACACAATAACTTACAAACGCTGGTGTGCGAGTGGTGTGCCAGTTCCAACTGGTGCATGGTAGCCAGGCCCGACCTGACGCGCGCGTGGTCCCAGGAGTTGCTCCACGTGTGTGCGTGCGGGCGCGCGAGGGTGGCATGGGGGAAAACACGTTGCCGCGGCCGCGCGATACCCGTCCGTAAATGCTCTACAAATTTCCGCCGATCCGCATGTCCCCAGCGAGTACATGTCCGAAGAATGTGTACTCTTTTGGACAAATCGTAGACATGACGGCTGAACGTGTATAGCTGTTCAACCGCCTGTCCCCCGATAGTCTACAGCCCGTCAACCGCCCGCGGCAGCTTGGATGAGCCGTTCGAATGCCACAGCCGTTTCCCCGTCCGTCTCCGGTAGGGTATGACAGTAGACATCCAGAGTCATCTTGGCAGAGGCATGGCCCAGCCGCTCTGACACAGCCTTCACAGGCCAGCCGGCAGCCAGGAGCAGCGATGCGTGCGTGTGCCGGGTTGTGTAGAGCATACACGGTGGGATGTTCAGCCGGCGCAGCATTACTAGCCACGAGCGGTAGGCGGTGGGTGGGGAGATCTGCGTCCCCCACTTGGTAGCGAAGATCAGGTCGTTCCGGGCATACCCGATTCCACCTTTAAGGATCTGAGCCGCCTGACGCACCTTATGGACAGCTAGGGCGTCGAGTGCCACCCGCGGTACAGAGAGTACGCGCCGACTGCTCTTCGTCTTGGTGGGGCCAAGCTCCCAGCGTGCTGAGCTAACCTTTACTAGTGCACGAGCGATAGTAAGCTTTCCGTCCTTCAGGTCTTCCCACTTCAAGGCAAGCGCTTCTTGAGGACGTAGACCTGTATTGAGCAGCAGTGCCCATAGGGCGCCATGACGCTCTGTCTTGACCTCTGCCACGATACGAGCCACCTGAGCCGCTGTGAGGATAGTCCTGCCTTGCTGTGACACCCTACCAGGAACGCTCACTCCCTCAGCGGGGTTGAACGGTATGAGGCGGAACTGGACAGCCTGCTTCAGCGCTGACTTCAGGACTGAGTGGACGTAGTGCATAGTCCGCGGGCGGTCAGCCAGCGTGGCATACAGGGATTGGAGCTGGGACGCGCTCACCTTATCGAGCATCGTGTGCCCAACGGTCGGCAGGACGTGGTTCGTTATCATCCCTCGGTAGGAGCTGAGAACACGAATGGACACCCGGAGAGCGGCGGAAGTCGTAAGCCAGTTCTCCAGGTACTCACCTAGCGTCTGCTTGGCCGGGGCAATGAACGTCCCAGCGTCGAGATCGCCAAGCATCTTGGTGCGCTCTTGGTCAGCCTGCCGGTACGTACCGTGGATGACCTTGCTCACATACTGCCGTGCCTGCTTGCCTGCAACCTCTTTCTTGCCGGTGTACACGCGGACCATCCAGACGCCATTGCGTCCCTTACGAGTGATGGTGCCCCGCTTCCGTTCTGCCGTCTGCTTCTCCTTTTTCGCAACCATCGTAATCTCCGCGTTTGCCTGTGTGTATCTTCTAGCGGGCCTTAATTACTTGGTGTGCGAACGGTGTGCGGGCTGTTAGCCGGCTCCACAACCCTATGTTCTGTAAGTGCTTACGCTGCAAGGGCTTAAATAGGCCCCGCTTTAGTTACAGAACCCGCCTGTTCCTAATCTGCTATAACTGTGTAAGTAGTTATACCACAACAGGTTAGGCTTCCCCTAGCTTCACGTTCATAGCCAGATGCTCTAACCAATTGAGCTAGAGGATCGCGCATCCCAAGTCATTTCCCTACAACAACTTACAGCGTCGGGTTTTTCTTGACAAGAGCTGAACACATGAACGGTGTGCGAGTTGGTGTGCGAGATTAGGGAGTCGCAACTTTGAGGTAGCCTGCCTGCATAGCCGCGGTCAGGTACAGCCCCATAGCGTTACAGACGGACTCCTGCTGCTTGCAAGATATCACGTCGGCCGTCCCAGCGTCATTCAGGGCCAGGTGGGTCATCTCGTGAAAGAAGGTCGGCCACATCGTCTCTTTGGCTAACCCTGTTTGAACCTCTATTTGGCGCGTGCGGAACGAGATCATGCCGATGGCGGTCTTCTTCTCGCACAGGTCGTGACACATGGTCACAGGTATATCGCCAAGGACCGAGAAGATGGCAGTGGGCAGCTTGGCTGGAAGGGACGTTGGGCGGATCATGGTGTCCTTTATGGTGGTTGGTGGAACAGAGCGCATTGAGGGATTCGAACCCTCATTTCCGGCGTACCATGCCAGGTCCTACCTATTAGACGAAATGCGCTACACACACTACTCTGCTACCTTGTCGTTCATCCGATCAAGAGAGATGAAGTCGACTTTGAATGTCCCAGTCGCAGCCGAGCCGGTCGTGATGGTGACAACACCAGTGGCAGCGACCAGGGACACACCGAACTGAGCGGCGGTAGGAGCGGCGGACACGACGAAGGCCGACCCTGTATCCCCGATCCCGAGGATAACGCCGTTGGCGCCGGGGGTAATCAGGAACAGTGCAACTTCGTGAGTAACCGTCTCAGTGACGGTGAACAGCGAGATGCCTTGCGGGACCAAGGTGAACGTGTGGGTCTGCGCCGCGGTGAGCGCATGACCAGTGAGAAGATCGGTAGGAAGCAGCATGTTAGTTGAGTGTCGAGCCTTTTAGCCCGTTCAAAGTGGTGAAGTCGATACGGAATGTCCCTGTGACACCCGATCCACACTTCAGCGTGATCGTGTTGGCTGTGCTGCTTCCAACAGAGAGGGAGAGGCCGAACTGCGCGGCGGTAGGAGCTGCCGACACGACAAAGGCCACACCCGAGTCCGCAATCCCGACAAGGGCAGCGGCCGTGAGAATGAACACACCCACCTCGCCGCTGACTTCCTCGGTCACGGTGAGCAGTATAGTGCCCAGTAGATTGCTCTGGAACGCGAACGTGGCGGAGCTGCCCAGCGTATGCGAGACTTCGAGCGATGAATTAGTGAAGGACATGGAAGTGAGAAGGGGAAGAGGTGGTAGCAGTGAGCCCGGAACATTCACAGGCTCACTACGGGTGCTTATTGCGAGAGCGCGCCCTTCAGTTGGGCCATCTCAACGATGTCGACGCGGAACGTGCCAGTCGTGGCCGAGCCGGTCTTGATCGACACAACGTTCGCTGTGCCGCTGTTGACGGCGAGAGACACGCCGATCTGTCCAGATGTCGGAGAAGCACCAACGACAATAGAGGCGTCAGAGCTTACGACGAGCGCGAGTGTAGCCGCGGTGAGCATGAACAGTGCGACGTGGCCGCTGACTTCCTCAGTTACAGTAACCAGCATAGCACCTGGGAAGCTGGTCGAGAAGGTGAACGTGCCGCTGTCGCCGAGGGTGAACTGGCTATCGAGGGCTGAATCAATGAACATTGGATTTGGAGAAGAGGGTTAGCGGAGGGAGGGGTACTGCGGGTGGAACTACTGGACAAGCTGTGGCTTGCTGCCTTCCGTGGGAACTGCATCAGCAGGAACCGCGTCTGGCACTTCGATGACAATGGCGGTATCCGTGATGTCGACCACGTTCCCCGTTGTCACTTCATGCTGTGCGAGAAGCGCTTGGTACACCATGAGCAACTGGTCGTGAGCTGCGTTCCGGCGTGCCGCGGCCGCTTGGGCGAGGCGGGACTGTGTTGGGTTGATCGGATAAGAAACTTGCATTGTCGTACCTACTCCTTTTGTAGTGAGGTTATGTCATAAACCCAAAGGCGATTGCCATTGAGCGAAGATTGTTCAGCAGCGTTATGGCTGCGTCTCTGTGCGCCGCGGTGTCGAACCCGCCGGCTGCCGTCCCTGTACCCCCGGCTGGGGATGCTCCGCCAGAGGCCGAAGCAGTCTGTGCGGTCTTACCATTGCACCCGAACGCGCCAGAAGGTGTGAGCGTCGTGCAGGTTATGGCTTGAGCGGCCAGCGTCCCCGAGGTTATGGTGAGTCCGCCAGA
>OCZT010000427.1_pt1 | contig 41650 bp, 28 predicted proteins | sample 1539031 | NCBI WGS metagenome assembly OCZT01 (sample SAMEA3539308, study PRJEB22396) | soil metagenome | biome: tundra; feature: field; material: soil | place: USA | collected 2010-05 | depth 0.15 m
GGGCTTCGCAATGATGCCCGTCCTTCCTCACGCCGCGCGCGCGCAAACTCCGTCCACGCCGCCCGCCGCCCAGCCGCCCGACTCAGGCGGTCCCACGGTCGATAATGGCCCCATCGTCATTCGCAAGAAGAAAGAGGCCGACGAGCCTCCACCGCCTGCCGCACCAGAACAGCCCAAGGTCAAAAACCCCGGCGGTGAAACCTACTCGCTGCGCGTCGACGTCCCCATCGTCAACCTCGACGTCAGCGTCATTCTCGACAAGAACCACCAGTTTGTCCCCGGTCTCAAGTCTGGCAACTTCCTCGTCCTCGAGGATGGCGCCGAGCAAAAAGTCGACACCGTGCGCATTGCCCAGACCCCGATCACCGCAGTCATGCTTCTGGAATTTGCGGCCAATTCCTGGTACGTCATCAACGACATGCAGAACGCCGCGGTCAGCTTCTTTCGCTCCCTCCGCCCGGACGACTACATCGCCGTCATGACCTACGATCTGCAGACCCACATCCTCTCCGATTTCACCAACAACCAGCAGATCGTCGCGGAGAGCCTGCGTTCGCTCACTATCCCCACCTTCTCCGACACCGACATGTTCGACGCCCTCTACGAGACGCTGGACCGCACCAGCCGCATCGCAGGCCGCAAGTACATCATCCTCATCGGCACCGGCCGCGACACATTCTCGAAACTTACCCTCGACAAGATGCTGGCCAAGATCAAGGCCACCCCCAACGTCACTATCTTCACCATCGGCACAGGCGCTCTGCTCAACGAGATGGGTAGCGGAGGTGGCATGCGCGAGCTTAACTATCTTCAGGCCCAGAACCAGTTGAAGACCTTTGCCGCCATGACCGGAGGTCTCAGCTTCTCGCCCCTCTTCCAGGGCGAACTTCCCGACGACTTCGCCCAGATCAACAACTCCATCCGCAACCAGTACGTCCTGACCTACCGTCCCAGCAACCCCAAAAACGATGGCAGCTACCGCAAGATCAAAGTCGTCCTGGTCGACAACGAAGGCCATCCCCTCCAGATGCAGGACGAAAAGGGCAAGCCCCTCAAGTACTCCGTGATCGCCCGCGACGGCTACAACGCCAAACTTCCGGTGCAATAAATAATGCGAGCGGACCTCTGGACTATTCCGCCATCTCCCCATGCAGGTAGCACCACAGCCATCGCTCATGAGGCTGAGCGGAGGCGATCACCGGATGCCGGGTCGCCTGGAAGTGCCTGGCCGCGTGGCGGTTCTTCGAAGAGTCGCAGCATCCCACGTGGCCGCAATCGAGGCAAGTACGCAGATGGACCCACTCATCGCCGAGCGCGATGCACTCCGCGCAGACATGCGACTTCGGCGCAACGTAACGGCTGTGGGCGAGATGTTCGCAGAGCGCCATTGGTTCTCCTGTTCTCGGGATTGAATGAAGGCGCGAGGCGGGCAAAAGCCACCTCTCCCGGACGCTATCAAAAACGGATGCTATCAAACGCGATGCTGGCGAGATAGATGCTGCCTGAGCAATGCGCCCGGCCTCCTGCCAATCACGCGCCGATAATTGAGGAATGCGGGCAAGCATAGAGCCTCCGGAAAAGAAACATGCTGAACGTCCCGGAAACGCCAGAACGGTGCGTGAGTATCTCGTATATCTGCGCGTCGAAAGGGGCCTGCGTCCAGCCAGTTGCGAGGCCTACGCTCGCGATCTGGAGCAGTTCGCCGAGCAGTTAGAGAACCGCGGTGCTCTGCTTGCGACAGCGGTCGAGGGTGATGTCAGCGGCTTCATGGCGCACCTGCGCGGCAACCTTGTCGATTCTCGTTCCATAGCGCGCAAGTTGAGCTGTCTGCGCGGCTTCTATCGTTGGCTGTTGCTCGACAAGCGCATCGCGCACGATCCCACCGTGACCATCGAAACGCCGGCAACCTGGAAGGTGCTGCCAAAGTCGCTCGCGGAGCGCGAAGTGTCCGAGATGCTCGATCGTAGCGCCGCAGCGACCCGCAACCCCGACATTGCTGGGCGCTCTCGTGAAGCGGCTGCCCTCGCTCTCCGCGATCACGCAATCCTTGAGCTGCTATATGCGGGCGGCCTCCGCGTGGGCGAGATCGTCGCACTCGGCGAAGAGGACCTGCATCTCGATCAGGCTCGCGCCCAGGTCCGCGGCAAAGGCGACAAGGAGCGAATCGTCCCACTCGGGCGCAGGGCAATCGAGGCACTCGATGAGTACGTGAAGCGCGGCCGTCCCCCACTCGCGCGCAAGGGAATGCAGCGGGCTTTGTTCCTCAGCGTTCGTGGCCGCGCACTCACTCGACAATGGGTCTGGGAGATGGTGCGCGCTGCTTCTGGAAGTGCCGACGGCAGCATCCACAAGGCCAGCCCCCACATGCTTCGCCACAGTTGCGCCACCCACATGGTGGAACATGGAGCAGACCTGCGCAGCGTGCAGACGCTGCTAGGCCACGCCGACATCGCCACGACGCAGGTCTACACCCATGTCGCCATGGAGCACCTCAAGCGCGTCCACCGTGAGCACCATCCACGCGGAAAGAGAAGGCAGGGAACAGGGATCAGGGAACAGGGAACAGCTCACGATGCCGTGGCTGACGTTGGTTTGGCGGTGTCTGAATGAAAGCTGGCGCCACAGAGTTCGAAACGCTGGCCGAGGAGTTCCTCGCGATGCTCCAGAACGAACGCAACGCCTCTGTACACACCGTGCGGGCGTATCGCCGCGAGGTGCTGAGCTTTGCTGCGTATTTGCGCGAGACGCTCGGACCGCAGGCGCGGATCGCCGCCGTTGAACACCTCCACATCCGCGGCTACCTGGCCATACTTTACGAGCGCGGCCTGACCAAGGCAAGCGCCGCGCGTGCCCTGGCCGCGATCCGCTCGTGGTTCAGGTGGTTGGCGAAAGAGCACAAGCTGACGCAAAACCCGGCGCTTCTGGTCAGCACGCCGAAGCTTCCGCACCACCTTCCGCGCGTGCCCAGCATGGAAGAGGTCAACAGCTTGCTGAATTCCATGGAGGGCGGCCACGGTTTGGCCGCGAAGGATGAGGCCGCTGCATGGCCCGAGCGCGACCGCATGATCTTTGAGTTGCTCTATGGTTGCGGCATCCGCAACTCGGAGTTGGTCGGCATCGACATGTCGGACATCCAGTGGAAGAACGACGCAATCCTGGTCAAAGGTAAGGGCCGCAAGCAGCGTTACGTGCCATTGGGCGACGAGGCCGCAATGGCCATGCGCGCTTACATGCCGCTGCGCGAGGCCAGACTTCGTGCCGCCGGCAAGGCGGGGCTGGTGCTGGACGGACCGCTGGTCACAAATCTGCGCATGCGCGGCACGGCCCGGCTCACCACACGGAGCGTAGGCAGAATCGTCAAGTGCATTGCGCTCTCCCGCGGGCTCGCGTCCGATGTGCATCCGCACACCCTGCGCCACGCTTTCGGAACCCACATGCTGGAGGAGGGCGCAGATCTGCGCGCAATCCAGGAGATGCTTGGGCACGAGCGCCTCTCCACCACGCAGCGATATACACAACTCACCGTCGGCCAGGTGCAGCGCGTGTATGACGAAACCCACCCGCGCGCGCGTTAGTTTCGGCTAGTACCGCGGCACGCCGGGATCGATGGTGCGGGACCACGCATCGATGCCGCCTGCCAGCGATTGCGCCCGCTCGAACCCCTGTCCGCGCAGCCACATCGTCACCGAGAGAGATCGCGCCCCGTGGTGGCATAGGACGACGATGTGCGCGTCGGGGTCGAGTTCCGCATGAGCGCGCGAGGTCACGTCGCCCATCGGCATCAGCAGGGAATCGGGCAGGCTGGCGGCCTGAAACTCCCAAGGCTCGCGCACATCCAGAAGAACGGGAGCATCGGAAGACGGGTTCGCCTGTGTGGCGGAGCGAAGATGCGCGAAGACTTGCGGCGTGATCTCCGGCTCGGTAAACTGGGCGGTCAATTCGGGCATGGCTCCAGAATATCCTTGCCAGCCCCCTTGCGGAAGATGCTGCCGGGTCACGACTTGTGGCCAAAGTGCATCCAACCCTGTATCCGGCTCTGCTTGCTCCAGAATCGATGCAGAATTGATACTGAAAGGATGCAGTTCGGAAGGTGACAGTGTTAGAAAAAGTATTGATCGTGGAAGACGAAGCGCACGCGCGCAACGGGCTTACCGAACTGGTGGCCTCGTGGGGCTTTCGCACCGAGTGCGCGGCTGACGGCGTCGAAGGCCTGGAACGTGTGCGCCAGTGGTCGCCGGGCATCGTTGTCACCGACCTGAAGATGCCGCGCATGGACGGGATGGAGCTGCTGTCGCGCATTCGCGAACTTGAGCAGCGCGTGGTCGTAGTAATGCTCACAGCGCAGGGGTCCATCGAATCCGCGGTCCATGCGATGCGCCTTGGCGCTTACGACTACATTCCCAAGCCAGTCGACCCCGTGCGTCTTCGCACTATCCTGCAGAACGCGAACCGCCAGCGGGAGGCGGATTCGAACGTCGAACTCGAGGCTACGCGTTGTCAGTCGCGCGACGCAGGAATGCTCGGCCCGCTGGTCGGTTCGTCTCCGCAGATGAAGGCGATCTTCCAGATGATTGAGCGCGTCGCCCCGTCCAATGTTTCCGTCCTGGTTACGGGCGAGAGCGGCACCGGCAAGGAACTCGTCGCGCGCGCCCTGCACGACCTCAGCTCCCGACGCACGAAGCCCTTTGTCGCGGTTAACTGCGCGGCAATCCCAGAGACCCTGATCGAGAGCGAGATCTTCGGCCACGAGAAGGGCGCGTTCACCGGAGCAATCGAGCGACGCGCCGGCTGTTTCGAACTTGCGGAAGAGGGAACGCTGCTGCTCGACGAGATTGGCGAGATGCCAGCCGCCACACAGGCCAAGCTGCTCCGCGTGCTGGAAGACCGCAGGCTGCGCCGCCTCGGGAGCAAAGCCGAAACACCGGTTGACGTGCGCGTAGTCGCAGCGACCAACAAGGACCCGCAACAGGCGGTGGCCAGCGGCCAATTGCGTGGGGACCTCTTCTACCGACTCAACGTCTTCAACATCCAGATGCCGCCGCTGCGCGACCACGCCTCGGACATTCCCGCCATTGCCGCGCGAATGATCGACGACATGAATCAGCGCCACAAATGCACCATTTCGGGTCTGACGCCAGGCCTTCTCGAACGGCTGCTTGGATACGATTGGCCAGGCAATGCGCGCGAACTGCGCAACACCATCGAGCGCGCGACGATTCTCGCCGGGTCCGGGCTTCTGCGTACCGAGCATCTACCGCCGCACTTCGGCGAGCCTGGATTTGCGACCCGCCTTGCCCCTCCGCACGGGCCCGAAGTTCACCCGCTGCCTGCCCGCAACGACGACAATACAGTCCATGTCGAGGTCGGTACTACGGTGGATGAGGCGGAACGGCAGCTCATCCTGAAGACGCTTCTCTCCACCCACAACAACAAGACGCGCGCCGCCGAGATCCTGGGCATCACCACGAAGACACTACAGAACAAGTTGAAGGAGTACTCCAGCGCAGCCGCCTCTGCGAACGCCGCGGCCTCCGAGATCGAAGTGCCTGCCGTTGCGGCGGAGTAGAGCATCTCTCCTGTAGTCTCAAGCCATACCGAGATGCCTGGGCCGGTTTTTCTCAAGCAAGCGGCATTCGTTGAACTCGTCCGGCCGCACCGAACGGGAGAAATGCTCTCTTTATGCGCCTCAGAACCAAGCTCGTGCTCACGGCTAGCGGACTAACCTTCGCCATCGTGCTCGTGCTTTCTGTCGTTTTTCTGGGCGAACTACTCCGTCAGCGTGTCGAGCAGACCTCCGCGGACAACAACGTGCACGCCCATGAAGTGCTCCTGGCTACGCGCCAGGCAGTCGAGACGGGTCTGCGCGCGCACCCTCCGCTGCCATCCCTCTCTCCCGACACCTCCGATTCCGAGGCGTCGCTGCACGCCGCGGTTTTGGATGCCTTGCGCAGCAACGACGACCTGATGAGCGAGATGAACGGAATTGTGGCCTACTCGCCTGCGGTGTTTGATGTCAGCGTCACCGATGCCCACGGCTTCACCATCGTCTCGACCGATCCAGACGCGGTAAATCAGCGATCTGTCTACCGTGATGGCTTTGACCGCGTGCGCGACGGAAGCATCTTCTACCAGGTCCGCGAGGTCTTCGGCAAGCCCAGGGTTCTCGACATTGCGGTGCCGCTCGATCGCAACCGAATGCCGTTTCTGGTAGTCCACGTCGGAGTCCGGTCGACGTTTCTGCGCAATGCGTATGAGCCCTGGCTGCGCGCGGCACTGGAGTTTGCGCTGCTAGCTATATTGGCCTCGGTCGCGGCTGCGGCATTGCTTTCCACCGTAGCCCTGCGCCCGCTGCAGACAATTGGCGAACAGTTGGAGCGCCTGACTCTCACCCGGGGCGATACCTCCGGCAAGGTACTCATTGACCAGCCCGCATTGTTGCTCGATGCGCCGTCCCAAAAAGCCGACCCCATCGGCCGTGTCAACCGCACCATCGACCGCCTCGGCCGACAGATGCGTAGCCGCGAAGAGGGCTACACAGCGCTCCAGGCAAACCTTAATCAGATGCTCGACACGCTGCGCGATGGCGTCCTGCTGTTCGCTCCCGACCGACGTGCCGTCATGGTCTCCGATGCGGTCGCCCATTTCCTTGAACGTCCCGGCGAAGCCTCCGAGTCGCCGGAGGTGGATGACCTGGTGGGCATGACGCTCGAACAGATATTCCTCCCCGAAACTGCCCTGGGAGCCGCGGTATTGGCGGCTTTCGCGAGAGGCGCACAGATTTCCGCCGACACGGTAACCCTCGAAGACGGCCGCCAGGTGCAGATCTCTCTCGACCGTATTGGCGATGGCCGCCTGAGCGAAAATGGCGGCAACGGCCCTCAGGACCGCCCAGATCATGACATGGGCACCTTGCTGACCCTGCGCGATACCGGCTCCGCACTCGAACTTGAACAGGAGCTTGAAGTCGCGCGCCGGCTCGCCGCGATTGGCAGGCTTACGGCAAATGTCGGCCACGAGGTCAAAAATCCGATCAATGCGATGGTCGTCCACCTCGAGTTGCTCCGCGGAAAGCTCGCCGCAAGCGCCTTCGATCGCGACAGCGCCCAGAAGCACGTGGAGATCCTCGCCGATGAGATGCATCGCCTCGACCGCGTCGTTGAGACCCTTGCCGACTTTTCGCGACCGATGGATCTCGACCTTCGCGAGCATGACCTCCGACGCGTCATCGACCAGACGTTCGAACTCGCCGGCGCCGAACTCAAGGGGCACGGGGTCCGCGTCGAGTCGGAGTCCCCGCCCGTCGCGGTGCCCGTGCGCGTCGACGCCGAACTCATGCGTCAGGCCCTACTCAATCTCCTGCTCAACGCCATGCAGGCGATGCCAACGGGTGGCGTGCTTCGCGTGTCCGTGCGCCGCGACCAGCGCCTTGCCATCATCGAGATCACGGATAACGGCATCGGCATCTCCCCCACCCTGCTGCCGCGCATCTTCGACCTCTACTTCACCACCAAGCCTAAAGGAAGCGGCATCGGCCTGGCCATGACCTATCGCATTTTGCAGTTGCATGGCGGCGCGATGGAGGTCCGGTCGAACGCCGATCCAGCTTCTTTCGATCGCGGCACCACCTTCACGCTTCACATCCCGATCTCCCCCACCCCAGCGAACGAAGGCCGCAAAGCCCCAGCACGCCTCGCCAATGCCGTCGAGGGTGGCGCCGGCGACAACTCCCACACAGCGAATGCCGATACGCTAAACGCGATTGCTACTAACATGGAGAGAAAGGAGATCGTTTGACGGAACGGCAATATCTCGCGAAGCGTCTCGGAAGCATGTTCGGCGGTGCCAGACGCGCACCGGCGCTTGTGCTGATTCTCGTCTTCGGCCTCGCCGGATGCTGGCACAAGAGCGTGCGCCTGGTGCTTCCCCAAGGTTCACTGACCCCAATCGAGTTGGAGAGGCTCCCTACTCCCGACTCCGAGATCGCAACCCTGCCCTCGCCCGAATTGGGTCCCCTGCCGGCTCCGACGCCGCCGAAGCCGGTGCCAAAGAAGAAGCCCGCGACTGCAACAAAGGAGGAAGTTCAGCCTCCTGTGCTAGTCGCAAGTGAAGCCGGCCCTGCCGAGCTAGCCATTGGATCACTCTCCACCGGCGGCGATGCAGCGCCTCAAAGCCGGCAGCAGGCTCAAGATGTAATAGCGACGATCCTCAAGCGGATTGCGGCGCTGCCGACAAAGATAGCCGACGCCCAGAAGAAGCAGATCAGGCAGGTGCGCAACTTCCTCGATCAGGCGCAAAAGGCACTCAACTCGGGCGACGCCGAGGGCGCGAACAACCTCGCGGTGAAAGCCAGGGTGCTGATGGACGATCTGGAAAAGAAGTAGCCGGCACAGCGCGCCATCCCCGCCTTCAACCAATCAGCAAATGCCCTTACGCCTGTGCCCCGTGGCACTTCTTGAACTTCTTCCCTGAGCCGCACGGGCATGGATCGTTGCGCCCAACCTTTTCTCCGGTCGTGCGCGGGCCATTGCCGTTTGTGCTCTCGCCGGAACCCGCCGTGCGCGCCTGCTCCAGTTCGCGTTTCTTCTTGCGCTGGAATTCCTTCTCCAACTCGTCGATAGTCGTCGATGGAGCGCGCGTGTGGATCGGCACGGGTGCGTGCTCTGCGGTCTGCACGCCGCCATCCACATCCATGGGCAGGCTCGCCTGCCCGGATGCCGGGCGTCGAGGCTGTCTGGGAGAGGAAGACGGTGGCAGAGAGGGAGGTTCCTGAGGCGGTCGCGGGGGCATCTGTTCGAGGGTCTCGATCGGATTGCCGTCGGGCCCGATGATCTGCATTCGGAACAGGTGACGCGCGGTGTCCTGCTGGAACTGCATCATCATCTGCTCGAACATCTCGAACGATTCCTTCTTGTACGCTACCAGCGGATCCTGCTGCGCATATCCTCGCAGCCCGATGCCTTCCTTCAGGTGGTCCATCGCCAGCAGGTGGTCTTTCCAAAGTCCATCCAGCACGCTCAGCATCACGATCCGCTCGTGGTAACGCATGGCCGGCGCGCCGAGAATCTGCTCCTTGATGTCGTAGCGTGCGCGGACCTTCTCGAAGATGGTCTCGCCAAGCTCGTGCCGGTTCAACGTATGCGCGTCGATCGCGTCCGGACCCTCATTCAGCTTCGCGCCGAACGTGTCGTATATTTGCGCAAATATCGCATCCATCTTCCACTCATCCGCGTGCGCCTTCAGGGGCGCATTCTCCTCGAGAATGTTCGACAGGATCGTCGAAAGATAATCCTCCGTAATGAGTTGCTTCTGATCGACGCCTTCCATCAACTGCCGTCGCAGGCCGTATACCGCCTCGCGCTGCTTGTTCATTACATCGTCGTATTCCAGCACATGCTTGCGCGACTCGAAGTTCTGCGTCTCAACCGCTTTCTGCGCGGCCTCAATCCGCCGCGAGATCATGCCGCTCTCGATGGGGACGCCCTCTTCCATCCCTAGACGCTGCAGCAGCGTACTCACCCACTCGCGCGCGAAGATGCGCATCAGGTCGTCTTCGAGCGAGAGGAAGAAGCGCGATGACCCGGGGTCTCCCTGACGTCCCGCGCGTCCACGAAGCTGGTTGTCCACGCGCCGCGACTCATGCCGCTCCGTACCCAGAATATGCAGGCCGCCAGCCGCGACAACGGCTTCATGTTCCTTCTGCGCGGTTGCCAGATGCGACGAAATCGCTGCGTCCCATGCGGCCTGTGTCGTCTCGAACTCCTGGCTCGCATAGTAGAAGCGCACCATCCCCGGCCCGGCGTTGGGTGAGATCGTACCCTCCGCCGCCGACACCACGCGTGCCTGCGCCTTCTTCACAAGGTCCTGCCGCGCCATGAACTCCGAGTTGCCGCCCAGCAGAATATCAGTGCCGCGGCCCGCCATGTTGGTCGCAATCGTCACCATTCCCAGGCGCCCCGCCTGCGCGACAATCTCCGCCTCTTTCTCGTGGAACTTCGCGTTCAGCACCACGTGGCGCACGCTCTTGCGCTTCAAAATGTCCGAGAGCAGCTCCGACTTCTCAATCGACGTCGTGCCTACCAGCACCGGCTGCTTCATCTCATGCAGACGTGTGATCTCATCCGCAACGGCAAAGTATTTCTCCTTCGCCGTGCGGTATACCACGTCCGGATTCTCCAGCCGACGCATCTTCTGGTTGGTCGGAATCACCACGATCTCTAGCTTGTAAATCTTGTCGAACTCCGCCGCCTCGGTCTCCGCCGTTCCCGTCATACCGGAGAGCTTCTTATACATGCGGAAGTAGTTCTGGAAGGTGATCGTCGCGAGCGTCTGGTCCTCCTTGCGGATGGCCACGCCCTCCTTCGCCTCCACCGCCTGGTGCAGCCCGTCGGACCAGCGCCGTCCTGGCATCAGCCGCCCGGTGAACTCGTCGACGATGATGACCTCACCCTCTTTAACGACGTACTCAACATCGCGCTTGTACAGATGGTGCGCCTTGATCGCCACCTCGACGTGGTGCTTCAGGTCCCAGTTCTCCGGATCCGCGATGTTGCCAATGCCAAGCAGTTTTTCGATCTTCTCCCAGCCCTCGTCCGTCACCGTGATGGCGCGCGCCTTCTCGTCGACGACAAAGTCGCCGGACCACGTCTTGGTCTCCAGCGTCTCGATCAACTCACCCAGTTCAAGTTCCGGGATAATGAGGTTCACCCGTGCATACTTGTCGGTCGTCTGGTCGGTCGGCCCGGAGATGATCAGCGGCGTCCGTGCCTCGTCGATCAGGATCGAGTCCACCTCGTCGACGATGCAGAAGTAGTGGCCGCGCTGCACCATGTCCTTCAGATCGAACTTCATGTTGTCGCGCAGATAGTCGAAGCCGAACTCATTGTTCGTTCCGTAGGTGATGTCGGAACCGTAGGCCTCGCGCCGCTGCTCGTCCGACAGGTCATGCACGATGACACCAACCGACAGCCCGAGGAATCCGTAAATCTTCCCCATCCACTCAGCGTCGCGTTTTGCGAGGTAGTCATTCACCGTGACCACGTGAACGCCGTGTCCGGCGAGCGCGTTCAGATAGCAGGGAAGCGTGGCGACCAGCGTCTTGCCTTCGCCGGTCTTCATCTCGGAGATCTGGCCCGAGTGCAGCACCATGCCGCCGATCAACTGGACGTCGAAGTGCCGCATCTGCACGGCGCGGATGCCCGCCTCGCGCACCACCGCAAACGCTTCGGGAAGAACCTCATCAAGGGCCGCCTTCTCCGCAGCCCGGATCGCGTCCGCCGCGTCCGGGCCTGAGGGGTCGATCTTCTCGGCCGCCACAGAATCTGCGATGCGCTGGCGAAACTCGCCCGTCTTCGCGCGCAACTCCTCGTCCGACAGTGCCTGGATCGAGGGCTCCAGCGCATTGATCTGCGCGACCCTCGGCAGCAAGCGCTTCACCGCCCGTTCGTTATTGGTTCCAAATACCTTTGCAAGTACCTTGTTGAGCAAACTGGGTGTCCTTAAGAATTCCGCGGGCGTGGAATTGCCCAAGTACAAGTTTACGCGATGTTTGCGATCCAGCGCAGGGATCCGCATTTTCGCCGGGTGCGTTCTCTGCCATTTTCAATTCAAATTTCAAGTAGCTGCGTCTTTGTCGGTATCTCCAACGTTTCCAATGAGTAGAACTGAAAATTGAATTGGAGCGGCCTGCACCAAATCGGGCGGAGCTTGATTCCCCAAATGCTTGGAGGTCTTATGAAGCCTATTGCGAGAATGTTAGCAACTGCACTCTTTGGCACGGCCGTCGCAGCAACGCCTGTACTGGCGCAGACGGTCAGCATCGACTACGATCACTCCGTCAATTTTAGTAAATTCCGTACCTTCACATGGGCGAAGGTCCATGCCACCGACCCCACCGTCGAGAACCGCATCACCATCGCCCTCAACCGTGACATGGCCGGCCGGTATATGACTGAAGCAGCGAAGGGCGGTGACGTCACCATCACAGCCGTCGAGGCGACGAAGGACAAGCAGGAATTCACAACCTTTTACGACTCTCTCGGCGACTTCATGTGGCAGCGCGGATGGGGCAGTGCGGGTTTCATGGATTCGCCAGCTACCTTGCAGGACATTCCACTGAACACGCTCGTGATCGATATGTACGACACCAGGAGCTACAAACTCCTGTGGCGCGGCACCATCACCCTTACTTCCTCCGATGCACAGAACAAGGAAGCCGATCAGAAGATAGACAAGGCAGTCACTCAGCTAATCAGCAAGTATCCGCCAAAGTATATGAAATAGGACGAAGCAGACGTACGCGTTGCCGACTTACTTGGCGGTTGCGGTCGCCGGCGCCGGTATAGGAAGCTTCTCCTTCAGATAAGCCACCAGCGGCGAATTGGCGATCTCAACCGCGATCACCACCAACTGTGCGTTCAGTTCCGCGCCTTCAGAACTTGTATGTGTGTGATCAATCGGGAAGAGCAGCGCCGTCTTCTCAGGTCCGGCTGCTTGCAGTCGATCCCATTCGACCGCACCCATGTCGATGTAGGCGATGTGCGCCGTCTCCGCGATCTGCTGCTCCATCTTGTCGTAGCCGGCCATACCATGTTGCAACTGGGGGACGCCATTCGCATCGGGCTTCCAGATGTTCTGCTCGGTCAAGGAAAGCATCATCGGCGTCGCTCCCTTCGCTTGAGTATCGGCAATGTATTTGCGGTTGTACCAGCCATAGGTGTGAAGCGTCTCCGTCTTACCCGCCATCACCCCGACCGTCTGCGGCACATCCTGCGTCTCTTCGCCCAGGCCATGCAGCGAACCCCGCGGCTTCGCCCCACCCAGGTCGCCGCCATCGTTATGCCCCCACTGCAGCATCACGTAGTCGCCCGGCTTGATCTCCGCGAGCACCTTGTCCCACGCGCCCTCAATCATGTACGACCTGCTGCTGCGTCCTGCATGTGCGCGATTTGCGACATTTATCTTCGTGGTGTCGAAGTAGTGCGCAAGATGGTCGCCCCATCCCAGGTCCGGACCATTGCTCGCCGTGGAGTCGCCTACGATAAACAACGTCGCCAGCTTCGGGTTCAGCGCAGCATGTTGCGGCACGTTCATCTGCGGCGGGGCATCCGGCGGCGGTGCCGGGCTCTGGGCCTGAGACACAAGCGTGGCACCAGCAAGTATGAGCGTCGAAGCGAGGCCGAGCAGGGACTTGAGCATGGCGAAAAGCGTACCACCGGCCGCGCAGACCTGTCATCGAGAAATCATTTCCAATTTGGCATTCTCGCGCTCCGCCTTAATTTGGCATTCTCGCGCTCCGCCTTTACGATGGTCGCGCATTCCAAATGCGAGGGACATCGATGCCGAAACCACACACGGTGGCACTTGTTGTTATGAGCTTTGTCGTTGCGGTATGGACCGCGAGCACCCCCGTCTTCGCCCAGACTGCCACGCCGGCGCCGGCTGCCCCATCCTGGGCGGATGTTGAAAGCTGGAGTGCCGTCAAGCCAATCGAGACCGACAACATTGTCTATGCCAACGTGCCTCTCATCAGCAATCCCAACGCCTCGCCGGATCCCGGAACACCGTCTGGCATCCGCGCTCCTCTCCCCAGCACTGCCGCCCCCGGCACGATGGATCTCCATGTCGACGTGTACCGGGTGCCTTCCAGCAAGCCCACGCCCGTCGTTATTCAAATCCATGGCGGCGGCTGGATTCGCGGCGACCGGCCAAGCTCATACAAGTCTTTTAGCGCTCTGCTCGCAGCCGGCATGAGCGTCGTCACTGTCCAATACCGCAACGCCAAGGACGCCCCCGCGCCCGCCGCCATTCACGATGTGCGTTGCGCCATGGCCTGGGTGAAACGCAACGCTGCCATATTCAACTTCGACATTGCGCGCGTCATCACATACGGTGGATCGGCCGGTGGGCACCTTGCACTGATGGCGGGTTACGCGCCCGCAACGTTCAATCCGCCCGGATGCACCGACCAGCCCAAAGTTGCCGCCGTCCTCGACTTCTACGGTCCGACAAATCTCTCCGAAGGCCTCACCGAAAGTGGCAGCTCGGACTTCACGCACCAGTGGCTTGGCACCGACAAGCGTCTGCCAGCAGCCGCCATCGATGCCGCAGCCAATGTTCCAACCCCTGCGCCAACCGGCCGTCCGCAGCGCGCACGCTGGCCGGAGCCTGACGCCGCCACTCTGGCCCGCGCTAAAGAGATGTCGCCGATGACTTACATCAAGCCCGGCTTGCCGCCGACCTTCATCGTCAACGGAGACAGTGACCACACCGTCGACCCCACGCAATCCGCGCAGTTGAAAAAAGCCCTCGACGCAGCCGGCGTTCCTAACGGCCAGGACCTCGTCCCCGGCGGTGGCCACGGCAATTTTTCGAAGGTCGAATCCGACAAGGCCATGCTCCTCTGTCTAGAGTTCCTCAAGGCCAACGGCATCCTCCAATAACAGCTGGGTGATTATTTCCGATCGGTTCGCCGCCTACTCAGCCGCATTGAACGTCTGCTCGTGGAACGCACCCCGAACCTTAGAAGAGTTCTTCATATGCCGATTCTCTGCGACCCACGAAGCACGACCAGACAGTCTCCGCCCACAACTTCCGACGCAATCCCGCACGTAAACGCTCACGACTCCATCTTCCATATACTTATCGGTGTTTCGCTGCCTGGTTGCATCGCGTAAGACTTGCACCGGCAAAGTTCGGAGAAAAAGTGGAGATGAAAATGACTGAGCCAGCGGTATCGTTTGCGAAAAACAACAGAGTGCGTTTCGTGGAAGAGCTAAAGTCCCTCCTGCGCATCCCCTCCATCTCCACCGACCCCGAGCACGCCGCCGACACCCGCCGCGCCGCCGACTTTGTGGCCGCCGAACTTCGCCGCATCGGCATGGAGAACGTCCGTCTCATCGAGACAACGACCTCCGCCCATCCCAGTGGCCACCCGCTTGTCTACGCCGACTATCTCCGCGCCAAGCCCGCCGATGGGAAGTCAGCGACCACCGTCCTCCTCTACGGTCACTATGACGTCCAGCCTCCGGACCCGCTTGATGAGTGGAAGTCGCCGCCGTTCGAGCCAACCGAACGCGACGGCAATCTCTACGCGCGCGGGGCCGTCGACGACAAGGGGCAGATGTGGATGCACGTCAAGGCGCTCGAATCCCTGCTCGCGACCGGCGGCGGCAAACTACCCGTCAACATCCGAGTCATCATCGAGGGCGAAGAAGAGGTGGGAGGGGAGGGAATTGCCGCCTTCGTTCGTGAGCACCCCGAGCAACTCGCCGCGGACGTCGCCCTGGTCTCCGACACCGAGATGTTCGCGCCCGACCTGCCCACACTCTGCGTCGGTCTGCGCGGCATGATCTACACCGAAATCGAGGCCCGTGGTGCGCGCACCGATCTCCACTCGGGAATGTACGGCGGCGCCGCGCCGAATCCCTTCATGGCCCTCGCACAGATCATCGCGCAGCTCAAGGACGCCGAGGGAAAGATACTCATCCCCGGCTTCTATGACAAAGTCGCCAAACCCTCTGCAGATGAACTCAAAGCCTGGAAGGCCATCCCCTTCGACGAGGAGGTCTACCGCGAGCACGAAGTAGGCTCAACAGAACTCACCGGCGAACCCGGCTACTCCGTCCTCGAACGCACCTGGGCCCGACCCACACTCGAAGTGCACGGAATGCCCGGCGGTTTCATCGGAGCAGGCGCCAAGACCGTCATCCCCGCGAAGGCCGTGGCCAAAATCTCCATGCGCCTTGTGCCGGACCAGACTCCTGCCAAAACCTTCGCCCTCTACAAGTCCTTCGTTGAAAGCCTATGCCCTAAGGGCATAACACTTGAAGTCCGCCTCATCCACTCCGGCGACCCCATCGTCGTCTCCACCGACAACCCCTACGTCCGCGCCGCCACGTCGGCCATGCATGACGTATTCGCGAAGGAGACCGTCTTCGTCCGCGGCGGCGGATCGATCCCCATCGTAGGCGACTTCATCCGCGAGCTTCACATCCCCACTCTCATGATGGGATTCGGCCTGCCGGACGACAACCTGCATGCCCCCAACGAGAAGTTCCACCTCGCCAACTTCCACCGCGGCATAGAATCCATCATCCGATTCCTGTCAAACGTAGGTGCCTGATGGCCGGGAGCGAGCCAACCTCCGAGGTCGCCGGCTATGTCCTAGCCGGTGGCAAGAGCTCCCGCATGGGAACCGATAAAGCCCTCCTGCGACTCGGCGGAAAACCCCTCATCGAACATGCAGTCACCAAACTTCGCCGTATCTGCTCCGATGTGCATATCCTCAGCAGCAACTCCAAACTCAGTCTCTACGCCCCACTCGTCCCCGACTTGCACGCGGGATGCGGGCCGCTGGGTGGAATCGAGGCTGCGCTCGCTCACTCCACGCACCCCTGGAATCTCTTCTTCCCGGTCGACCTCCCCTTCGTGCCCTCCGCATTTCTCAACGATTGGGTGCGCACCATCGTCAATCGCCGGGGGATGCGGATCCGGATCGCGCTGTTTAGCGTTCTTGGCGTCCCTCAGCCAACGTTGCTCTTGATTCACCGCGACGCCGTCTCGCACATCGCCCGCGCAGTCAGCCGTGGCGAATTCAAGCTTTTCCCCGTGCTTCAGACCGCCGCCCTCGAACTTGCGTTGCCCGACGCACCGGCCTCTGAGCAGGTTCCATTCATGCTGCCGATTGACGAGCATTTTATCTATGGCGGCTGGCAGGAACCTCACCCTGGCCCCTCGTGGCAAATTCTTACCGCTGCGCAGCGCGCCGCCCAGCCCTTCTGGTTTGCCAACCTCAACACTCCGCAGGACTTTGCGGAAGCCGAAGCCAACATCAGCGCTCTGGATACCTGATCTCGGCCAACTCGCTTCCGCGCTCAATCTCACCTCAACCCCCAGTGTCCTCTCTTAGGACAGTTTTCCCTCATATGGGTTCCGCGCATCGTGCATCATAGAGACACACCCATGGCAGAACCGGACCCGAAGCAAGGGGGAAAACTCGAACCCGATAAACAGCCTGCTTCGGACCCCTCAGCGCCCGAGGCCGCCGCCGACCTTACCGCCGAAGTATCTCAGGACGCTAAGGAGTCGGTGCAGGAGTTCATGGCCGAGGCCGCTCAGCAGAACGAGGCCGCCAACGAGGCCGTCCCCGACCACCGCGACGAGCCCGGCCCCTACATCGCCTTCGACCACGTCTCGAAGTCCTTTGATGACTTCGTCGTCCTCAAGGACGTCAGCTTTTCTATCCTGCCCGGGGAGACCCTCTGCATCCTCGGACGCTCCGGCGTAGGCAAATCCGTCTCCCTCCAGATGCTCATGGGCTTCTATAAACCCGACCAGGGCAGGATCATGGTGGCCGGTGACAACATCTGCGCGTTCAGTGAGAAGGAGTTGCAGGAAGTCCGACGCAAGGTCACCATGGTCTTCCAGAACGGCGCCCTCTTCGATTCCATCACCGTAGGCGAGAACGTAGCCTTCCCCCTGCGCGAGCGCCACGACCTGGCCGAGGACCAGATCCAGCAGGTCTCCCGTGGCCTGCTCGAAATGGTCGGCGTTGCCGGCATGGAAGACATCCTGCCCTCCGACCTCTCCACCGGCATGAAGCGCTCCGTTGCCATCGCACGTGCCCTCGCGGCCCAGCCCGAGGCCGTCCTGTACGACGAACCCACCACCATGGTCGACCCCTTGATGGGTCAACTCTTAGGCAATCTCATCGCGCGCCTCAAGACCCAATTGCATCTCACCAGCATCGTAGTAACCCACGACATGCGCTTTGCCCGAAAGCTTGCCGACCGAATCGTCTTCCTCCATCAGGGGGAGGTCCGCTTCTTCGGCACCACGGCGGAGATGGACCAAAGCGATGATCCCGTGCTGAAGGAATTCTTGGATCTCGATGCACTTGTTCTCCCCGTCTAAAGCAGCCATCACCGTACCTGAGCTTTCCGCCGCTTCACACTAAAGGATTGTCATGCGCCTTTGTTTTCAGTATCCTCGAAGAAAGACCGGTAGCCTGGCAAGTTTCACTCCATCGTTTCCCTTGGGCGCATCGGTTTGTCTGCGATGTCAAGCCTGCCGAGAGTTGGTTGAACCGTTACACCCGATTCGAGCAGTCTCATCGTGAGGGTAGAGAAAGGCCAATGTCGTTTGCACGACATTCCTTGCGAGAACCGCTTCGCAAAAGTTCTCGAAACTCAACTTCGAGCCTGTTCCAAGTGACGCCGGACTAATCCGACAGAAGCAATTTGCGGAGCGCAAGATACGCGCCGTGGGAGTGAGAGAGCCGTTCGCTATGGCGACACCGGATTATCTCGAGCAAGTGGTCATTTCGGGCCGCAGACGGTCCTCGGCCGCCGGGGCGCCTAAGGTGCGATTCGGCATCTTCCATCGCCCATCCGTCACCAGCCTGATCTGGGCCACCCTGGATATTGTGACCGTAGCGATCGCCGCCGTTTTGGCGCTCCGTTTTCGCGCCGACGTCCCCAGCAACGTACGTGTAACCTCGCTGGTCGTCTTCCTCCTCCATTCCGCTCCCCCCATACTGATGGCGTATGTCGCGTGGTATGCCTTGATGGTTGTCGTGCTGGCGCGCTCCTACGGACTCTATGGTCCCATCCTGAGCCGCAGCGGCCTCAACGAACAGCGCATGACCGTACAGTCGGCGCTCGTCGCAGGCCTTCTGCTTTGCGGCACGCTTTATCTCGAACGTGCAGAAATGGTCTCGCGCATTGTCGTGGTCCTGCTCGTGATCTTCACCGCCATTTTGCTCTGCGTCCGCCGTGCCATATGGCGCAAGGTTGTCTACAGCCGGTATCGTGACGGCCTGGAGACCCGCAACGTCCTTATCGTCGGCGCCGGCCGCGTCGCCCACGCACTACGCAATCATCTCGAATCCCTCCGCCACCTTGGGTTTCGCTTCAAAGGCTTCGTTGCCCTCACCGAACACGAAGCCGAATCCGGCGACGCCGACATCATCGGAGACGTTCGCAACTGCCTCTCTCTCGCCCGCTCCCTCTTCGTCGACGAGATATTCTTTTCCGTCCCGGCAGAGAAAAAACTGGTCATCGCCCTGGTCGAAGAAGCGCGGGGCCTCGGCATCGATGTACGCGTTGTCCCCGACCTCTACGACGGCCTCGCCTGGAACGCGCCAGTCGAGTACATCGGCCAGTTTCCCACCATCCCGCTGCACCGGCGCGACCTCCCCATCGGTGCCTTCCTGCTCAAGCGCGCGCTTGACACCACAGGCGCCGTCCTCGCCATGTTGCTCGGATGGCCGTTCATGCTCCTCCTGATCGCGGCTGTGAAGTTCGACTCGGACGGCCCGGTCTTCTATCGCGCGGAGCGTGTGGGGCGCAAGGGCCGCACCTTCACTTGCTACAAGTTCCGCACCATGTGCGTCAATGCGGACCAATTGAAAGAGGACCTTCTGCACCGGAACGAGCGCGACGGCATCCTGTTCAAAATCGCCGACGATCCCCGCGTCACCCGAGTCGGGCGCTTCCTGCGCAAATACTCCCTCGACGAACTGCCCCAGTTCTACAACGTTCTTCGCGGAGACATGAGCCTGGTTGGCCCACGCCCTCCCATGGCCTCCGAGGTCGAGCAGTATGACATCGCCCACCTTCGCCGCCTCGACGTCCTCCCCGGCATGACTGGCCTCTGGCAGGTTGAGGCGCGGCAAGACCCCTCCTTCGACAGCTACATCTCCCTCGACACTGCCTACGTCGAGAATTGGAGTCTCTGGCTGGACATGAAGATCCTCGCCCGCACCGTCGGCGTAGTCTTCTCCGGCACCGGCTCCTAGTGGCAGTTGCGGGTTGCTAGTTGCTGGTTGACAGTTGAAAACCAAACCACTGTGAATCCCATCCTCTCGGCAGTAAACTGAAAACAGTTGCTCGTTCTCGGCTCGACCATGCGCTGCAAATGGATCATTGCTGGCGCGTTGCCGTTCAACCAACAACCAGCAACCAGCAACTGCCAACCGCCCTATGAAGATTGCACTCGCCCAGATCAATCCGACCGTCGGCGACTTCGCCGGAAACACCCGCCTCATCCTCGACTTCACCGCGCGCGCCGCCGATCAAGCCGCGGATCTGGTCGTATTCCCCGAACTCTGTGTCTGCGGATACCCGCCCGCCGACCTCCTCGAAAAAAAATCTTTCCTCGACCGCTCCACCGAAGCCCTCCAGCAGATCGCTGACCATTCAGCCACCGGCCCCGCGATCCTGTGCGGGACCGCCCTGCCCACCGATTCCCCCGATGGCAAATCCTCCGAAGGCAAGCGCGCACGCAACGTCGCCGCGCTCCTCTCCGGCGGCAAGGTCACCTTCCTCCAGCAGAAAATGTTGCTCCCCTTCTACGACGTCTTCGACGAGCAGCGCTACTTCGAACCCGCCGCCCACCAGACCCTCACCATCCTCAACGGCCATCCTCTCGCCATCACCATCTGCGAGGACGCCTGGAACGACAAGGGCTTCTGGCCACGCCGCCTCTACGCCGTAGACCCTGTCGACGAGCTCATGCGTCAGTGGGGAACCCTGCCCGACCCAATCGCCGTGCACCCACGCCTAATCCTCAACATCTCCGCCTCGCCTTTCTGGAGCGGCAAGCGTGACCTTCGCCGCAACATGCTCTCCGCGATCGCCCGCCGCCACTCCGCCTTCGTCGCCATGGTCAATCAGGTTGGCGGAAACGACTCACTCGTCTTCGACGGCTCCTCTCTCGTCCTCGCTCCCAATGGCGAAGTCGTCGCCCAGGCCGTATCTTTCCGCGAAGACCTCATCTTCTTCGACACGTCCAACAGCCAGACATCTGCGCTCGGCCCACCTGCGCAAACAATCGCCTCGGAAGATTCAGGCGATATTTCCGCCACCTGGGACGCCCTCGTCCTCGGCACGCGCGACTACGTCCGCAAGTGCGGCTTTTCCAAAGCCCTCGTCGGCCTCTCCGGAGGCATCGACTCCGCCCTCGTCGCCGCCATCGCGACCGAGGCCCTCGGCCCGGAAAATGTCCTGGGCATCGGCATGCCCAGCGAGTTCTCCTCCACCGGCTCCATCGACGACGCACGCTCACTCGCGTCTAACCTAGGCATTCGCTTCGAACTGGTCGCCATCCAGAACGTCTTCCAGCAATATCAGCGCACCCTCGAACCCCTCTTTGCCGGCACACCCTTCGGCCTCGCCGAAGAGAATCTCCAGTCCCGTATCCGCGGCGCGCTGCTCATGGCGCTGTCCAACAAATTCGGCGCGCTCGTGCTCACCACCGGCAACAAGAGCGAAATGTCCACCGGCTACTGCACGCTTTACGGAGACATGGTCGGCGCCCTCGCCGTCATCGGCGACGTCTTCAAGACACGCATCTATGCGCTTAGCCGCTGCGCCAACCGCGATCGCGAAATCATCCCACGCAACACCATCGAGAAGCCGCCATCCGCCGAACTCCGTCCCGGCCAGCGCGACACCGACTCGCTCCCACCCTACGAGGTCCTCGACCCCATCCTCGAAGCCTACGTCGAGCGCTACTGTTCTGCGGAGCAAATCCTTGCCGAACGCACAGCCTCCGGTGAGACCATCGACCTTGCCCTCATCCGCCGCGTCCTCTCTCTCGTCGAGCGCAGCGAATACAAGCGCCAACAGGCCGCGCCAGTCCTAAAAGTCACGCAAAAATCCTTTGGCAATGGACGCCGCTTCCCCATCGCCGTCAAAATCGAGGTGTAGCCTTCAAATGGAAATTGAAATATTCCGCCGTCCTCGATAGCTGTACACGGAGGGTTGCAATGACCGGAGCCAAATTTACCTGCGCGATGATTCTTCTGGTCCTGCTCACGCTCGGCGAAATCTTCAGCATGTATTACGCGATGTTTTTCGTCTGGATTATGGCGCACCACGCAACCGGTCTGCACGAGTTGTGGGGCCGCGTCTACATTTGGCTCGTCGCAAGTCTGTTGATAGGATTGGTCTGGATCGCTGTGGCGGTCTGGCTCTTCCGGAATCAAACGAAACCCGCGTGACCCCCGCGCAATAGAAGGAATTCATTGAAGAATCCAAGTTTAGTATTGAAGAATCTCAGCCTGGTATTGAAGAATCTCAGTTCAGTTCTGATGGCAGTTCTCCTGTTCCCGCTCACCGCCTCACTCGCATTCGCCCAGGCTCCAGCCGCGGCTCCCGCGCCGCAGATCCCCGCAGCCGTCCCGAGCCTCAATGCGCCCCCCTCGGCACCCGCAGCTCAAGCCGATCCGCTTCCTCGCGCCAACCCGAAGCTCTTTACCGCAGCCTCGCCTACGATCGAAACTGTGAACGCCTTCCTGCACCAGATATGGGGCTTTGACCCCAACCGCCTCTACCGCGCTATGGCCATCATGCCCACGGCCGCGCCTGGCATCACCAAGGTGGTCGTCTATGTGACCGAAAGGGCTCCCGGCGCCAAGATCCAGGCCGCCACTTTCTTCGTCACTCCCGACGGCAAGCACGCCATCGGCGAGGGCTCCCTCGTCGTCCCTTTCGGCGCAACTCCGTTTGCCGACGTCCGTGATCTGCTCAAGACGCACGCCGACGGAGCCTCCCGTGGTGCCGCCAGCAAGGACCTCGAACTCGTCGAGTTCGCCGACCTTCAGTGTCCCCACTGTAAAGAAGCGCAAGCCACCATGGACCAGATCGTAAAGGACTTTCCCAAAGCTCACGTCGTCTTCCAGCTCTTCCCGCTGGTCGAGATCCACCCCTCAGCCTTCAAGGCGGCCGCTTACGGCATCTGCGTCCAGAAGCAGTCCAATGACGCCTTCTTCAAATACGCGGACGGCGTCTTCGATACCCAGGGCGGACTCTCGCCCCTCACCGAGGACACTCTCCTCAAGGCAGCGGCCAAGCGCGCCGGCCTGGACAGTGACGCCATCGCCGCCTGCGCCGCAACACAGGCCACGAAAGACATCGTCAACGCAGACATCAAGCTCGCCGAGGACGCCGGCGTCGATCAGACGCCTCTGCTGTCGGTCAACGGCCGCATGCTTCCGCTCGGCGGCAACATCACCTACGAGCAGATCAAGCAACTCATCCAGTACCAGGCCACGCTCGACGGCGTCGACTCCGGCGCAACCGCGGAAACCCTCGCTCCCAAGCCGGTCCAGCCTACCCTCAATAGCCTCCCCAAATAGGCGCGCCGATTCAGACCCACTCCCCAGGATGTGGGGTGCCCCAGGTCTCGCTTCTGAGAACTGGGTTCGCAGAAGCGTCCGCAGCTTTCCGTTGGCACATTCCTTGCCTGTCATTCCGCAGCGGAGCCGAGGCTGCTTCTGTTTTGACCTCGCGCGGCCCCCACGCAAGTGATGCGCGCTCATACATCGAAAGAGTCATTGGGCGATCCGCCGCGTCCAGCTAACCTTCGTGCAGCATGCGCGCCCTCAAATCACTGTTCAACTGGTCCTTCGCATTGGCGGCCATGCTCCTGGCACCCGCAAGTATTATCGCCCCCGTCCAGATGCTGCGTTTGGGGTACATCCCATTCTCCTTCTCTACTTGTGCAATCTTCGCAGTCCCACTCGCCATCTCTGGGTTGTATGCCGCAGCGTGGTGGACCACCCGTAAGTCCCGGGCCACTCGAAGCCCGCTGGCCATCGCAGCATGTTTCGTAACCATTGGCATCATTGTGTTCCAGCTAGGGTTGACCCGCCCTTCTAGCTTCACCGTCGGCGCCGTCAATATGCTGCTGATCAGCGTCAGCATCGCAGGAATGGTCGTCTTCGCACGCCTCGACACCCTGCCCATTGCATCCCCTGGATCGACAAAGCGCGCCCGCGTCCCTGGCGACCGCACCCATCCTTGGATGGATAAAGCGTCCACCATCATCTTCATTGCCGCGCTATGGCCACTCATGGGTCACTGGTATCGCTGGGCCCACACTCACCATCTGGCGAAGGCCACCTTACTCCCGTCGCTGATTCTATTAGGCCTCGCGATCCTCGCCACCCTGGTGGTCCACGAGTGCGGCCACATCCTCGCCGGATATCCCTTCAAGATGAAGGTCCTCAGTATTGCCGGGGGCCCATTCCGATGGAAAAAAGTAAACGGGAAGTGGGGGTTCAAGTTCACGCGTGCGCGCCTCCTTAACTTCAATGGAGCTGTCGGCATCGTCCCTACCCACCCCGATCAGCCTCGCTGGCAAGACATCTGCATGGTCGCCGGCGGCCCTTCCGCCAACATCTGTGTCGGCCTGCTTGCTGGGTGGGCAGCATCGAGGGCCCAGGGAACTTTCTATCAGCCCGCATGGGAGTACCTTACCATGACGTCCTCCATCTGCCTCGCCGCGGCTTTCTGCAATCTCGTCCCGTTTCTAACCACCGAAGGTTCCTACTCGGACGGGGCCAGAATCCTGCAACTCGTAACCAATAGCCCTATGGTCGAACTCCAGCGAACTATTATTCGCATCCAGTCCACGCTCGTCACCTCACTGCGCCCCAGGGATATGGACATCGACGCAATTCAGCGTGCGGCCCGCCGTTTTCCGCAGGAACTCACAGGTCTCGGGTTGCATCTCTGTGCGGCGAAGTCCTTCGAAGACCTCGGCCAATTTGGCGAAGCCCGCGCATCCCTCGCCGAAGCCGAAGCCGTCTACAGCGATTCAATCGATCTTCCTGTCTCGACGCACACCATATTCGTCTTCCAACACGCTTGCCTGAACTGCGATGCCACAGCCGCGCGCCTGTGGTGGAACCGTATGATCGAAAAGAAACCCGAGCGCCTCGATGTCGACTACTGGCTTGCGCGAACCGCTCTCCTATGGATCGAAGGCCGCATCCACGAAGCCGAGCAAGCCTGGCAGAATGCCGCCGCCGAGGCCCAAGCACTTCCGTCGTTCGGAGCCTACGACCTCGACCGCGCCCGTTGCGCCCTCCTGCGCCAGCAACTCGATCAGCCCTCACAAGCTCTTGAAGATCACGATATTCCGAACCATCGTAATCTCATCATCCCGCCGTACCCCGAAACGGTTTCAGCATAAATAACGCCGCAAACAGCGCCATTCACTCATCCGCCCGCCGAAACGCTTTTTCCGACTACGACATAAGAGGCATGTACTGCTCTCCGCGTTCAGGCTACCCTTCGCTCATCATGCGACTGTTCAAAAGACGAATCCGCGGCTTCTTTGCCCTCCAGGCCCTTCTGCTCCTTGCCGCAATCGTGATAAGTCTGAGCAATCCAACCTATGTAAGCCGTGGCATCTCCCCACTCCGGCACTACACATTTCTCGCAGCATATTGCTTGCTCTGCGTGATTTTCGCAACAGCGTGGTGGTCGACCCGCAAGCCCGGCCCTTTCCGAAACCTATGGGCTATTGCCGCAAGTCTCGTATCCATTGCGGCGGGCGGCTACATTCTGTGGCTCGATCATTCCATCGTCACCTTTTCCGCTTATGGACTGATCGCAATTGCGGTTGGCCTGGGCGGTCTCTTTATTTACGGACAGGGCGGATCGCCGAACTCCCAAACCGAGACGTCGCCCACAACAGTGGTACAGGTCAGGAAACCCGTGTCCGTCGCCGGCGACCGAACCAGCCCCTGGGTCAATCGCGCCTTCACCGTCCTCTCTGTCGCAGCGCAGTTCGCTGCCATCTTCCTCTGGTCGCTGTGGGCACGCTCCCACGGCCTCACGCATAGCGGGCGTCTCCCATGGTTCATTCTGTTCACCGTCGCCGTTCTCTCCTCCACGGTGCTGCATGAGTGCGGCCACGCCATCGTCGCGTGGGGCTTCCACATGAAGCTCCTCAGCTTCAACGCAGGCCCCTTCCAATGGCGAAAGCTCGAAGGCAAATGGAAGTTCAAATTCGACCTGACCGGGTTCGACAACCTCGGCGGAGCGGTGCGCACAATCCCCACCAATCCCAAACAGCCTCGCGCCCACGACCTGTGGATGATCGCGGCCGGCCCGCTCGCCAACATCTTCACCGGACTCCTCTTTCTCTGGGCCGTCCTCCACTCTGGCCTGCCGTTCTATCAGCACACGTGGAGACTGGTTGCCTATACCGCGTCGTTCTCCTTCATCGCCGCAATAACAAACATGCTCCCGTTCATGACCGAAGACGGCGGCTACTCCGACGGAGCGCAAATCCTCCAGATCCTTACAAAAAGTCCGATTTATGACTACCGCCGCACCATGAACAGCCTCGCGTCCACGTTGGTCACCGAGCGGCGTTACAGGGATCTCGACATCGACGCGATCGAGCGTGCAGCCAACCAGTTTCCGCAGGAGTTCAGAGGGATGAACCTCCAGCTCTGCGCCTCAAACTTCTACCTGGATTGCGGTCGCATTCGCGAGGCGCGTCTCGCCTTGGCTGCCGCCGAAGCCATCCAAAGCAACTTTGCCATCGATCTTTCAGCCTCGCTGCATACCCCATTCGTGATCGGCCACGCCTATCTGAACCACGACGCGACCGCCGCCCGCCGCTGGTGGGACAGGATGGAGGCAAAAAATCCCAAGCGCCAGAACGTCGACTACTGGCTCGCACAGACCGCGCTCCTCTGGATTGAAGGGCACCCCAAGGAAGCCGACGAAGCATGGCAGAAGGCCGACGCCGAGGCGCAAAAGCTTCCCCATTTCGGCTCCTGCGAATTCGACCGCTCCCGCTGCGCGCTGTTGCGCCATGAACTTGACAACCCATCGTCAGGTCCGGTTGCCCGGTTGGAGGTCGAAAAAGCTGCGGCAGCCCCGGCCTTTGCCCCCGCAAGGGCGGTCCGTGACCTGGTCGATCCACTTCGTTTCGATCCCCTGGCGTTCATCCGGACGGCGGCGACCATGGAAAAGCTGCGAGGCTAGTGGGGCCACTCACCGGATGTAAATGAACCGCAGAAGGAACAGCGTCGCCAGCAGGTACAGCATCCAGTGCTCGCGCCGCGCGCGTCCAGTCGCGGGCTCCAGCGATGCGAAGCTGATCATCCCGAACGACAGGCCGGTCGCAATCGAGTAGGTCAGCGGAATCATAACGATGGTAAGAAAGCTCGGAATCGCAATGCGCGGCTCCTGCCGGCTGGCGTCCCTCGTGGTGTGAGAGTCCTGCTTTCCGTGCGCCAACATAGGATTCTGGCAGCGTTGTGAACTTTCCGATAGTGTGCCCCTTGGTAACGCGGCAAAATCAGATAATTGTGATAGTTGTCCGGATATCCTCAGGGGATTGCGTCTGGAGGCAAAAAGCGTCGCTACGGGAGCAAGAAAAAGCGGTAGTCTTCTGGTACAGCCGTATCAATCTTGATTCCTCCCTGCGTCGGGCAGCGCAAATAACAATGATGAAGGCGTGTGTAATCCGGTTATGGGCCCCTGCGATTCTGTTTGGCGCTATCGCTGTGGCGGGCTCTCAGGATCGTTCGGATGCGCAGGCTCCTTCCTCTGCCACGCACGCTTCTCCGTTGCCGACGCAATCGTTACTGGACAAGGCTCGCGGGTTTGAAGCCCGTGGCCGCATCGACCTTGCGGTGCAGACCTGGCAACAGGTGTTGCTGACCGATCCCAAGAATGCCGAGGCGCTGGGCGAGCTAGCGCGCGCGGCTGCGCTGGATGGCAACGCGACGATGTCGAGAAGTTATCTGGAGCGGCTGCGCGCAATCAACCCGAACGACCCGAACATCGCCCGGGTCGAAAAGATGAGCATGCAGCACGCAACAGAGTCGCAGACGCATGCGAATGCCGGGTCTGCGAGCAGCGAGACAACGGGCTCAACGGTGAGCGCAGAACTTTCGGCAGCCCGCGCCCGGTCGTTGGCGGAGATGGCTGCATACCAGGCGCTGAACGCGAAGCGCATCGACGAGGCGGAGACCCGTTTCAAGGCGATCCTGGCGAAGGAACCCGGCGACTCAAACGCGCTTGCGGGTATGGGATACGTGCGCATGCAACAAGGCAATTTTATGGGCGCGGTCAGTTTTCTCGAACAGGCAAAGCAGGACCGCCCGAATGACAAAGCGCTGGCGGCGGCATTGGATACAGCGCGGTTCTGGTTCATCGTGGGCGAAGGCCAGAACGCTCTCAACGCAAATGATCTGACCACGGCGGAAAAACGCTTCCGGGCCGCGCTGGAGCTTCGCGCCGACAGTCCTAACGCGCTCGAAGGGCTGGGCAATACACTACTCAACGCACAGCAGCCGCGACCCGCCATTGCGCTCTTCCAGCGAGTGGTGGACCTAGACCCAGCGTCGGCGCATGGCTGGCGCGGCCTCTTCATCGCGCAGTACCGGGCGGGAAATGTGCCCCTCGCGCTGACCACGGACCGTCGAATTTCTGCAGGCGTCCATGTCCAACTGATGAGTGACCCATTGTTCCTGCAGACGCTGGCTTCGGCGTACTCCGCAATGGGGCGCGTTGGAGACGCACAGAGGGTGTTGGAGAGCGCCGTCAAGCTGGCGTTTCCCGCGGACGCTAAGGCCCTGAAGGCCGATATCGAGGTTCAACTCGCGGGTGTCCTGTTTACGTCGAACCAACTAGGGCAGGCAGCTGGGCTGTACGCCCAGTTGCTGGCGGACGACAGCGGGAATATCTCGGCGCGGCAGGGGCTGGCGCAGGTTCAACACGCGATGGGACATGATGAGGAGGCGCTGCAGACTATTGAAAAAATGCCTCCCGCAAGCTATGCGGAGGCGATGCGGGACCCAGGCTTTGTGGTTACCGTCGCGACGATTTACCAGGCTGAGAAGAAGCTGGGCGTGGCGCAGGACCTATTGCAAAAGGCAGCGACGCAGCAGACAAACGCGGGACAGAAGCCGTCCGTCGCGATTGAGTTGCAGCTTGCGGGTATCTACATCGAACGCGGCAGTCCTCAGCTTGCCTACCCGATCTATAAGCAGGTCCTCAGCGAAAATCCAGACCGTGCGGATGCGTGGGCCGGTCTGCTCTCAACGTTGCATTTGACTGGCCACGACAATGAGGCGATCTCCCAGGTGGAGTTGATCCCGGCTGGCGTGCGCAAGCAGCTTGAGACCAATGCAGGCTATCTGCAGACGATGGCGTCAGTGTACGGGACGCAGGGCCGATCACGGGAGGCGACACTATTCCTCGGCCGCGTCGAGCAGGGTTATGCTGCGCAGCGCGCCGCTCCGCCAGCGGACGTGGAGATACAGAACGCATGGCTGCTTTATAACGGGATGGACGACTCTGGTCTCTATCGCCAGTTGATGGGCCTTGGCGGACGGTCGGATCTTACAGAGCAGCAACGCCGGACCGTGCAAACAATCTGGACAGACTGGGCGATGCGTCGCGCCAACCAGGCAGCTGCGGCGGGGAATTCGCCTCGCGCGCTGGCGATTCTGAATGCGGCCGCGCAGTCCTTTTCTGATGATCCTGCGGTAGTGAAGGCCCTGGCCAACGGATACGCCCAGGCAGGACAGCCCGAGCAGGCGGTGCAGATCTACAAACAGCAAGACATGGCGTCGGCGAGCGCCGCCGACTACGAGACCGCAGTGGGGGCTGCGCTGGCCGCGAACGACAGTAAAGATGCGGAGATATGGCTCCGCTACGCGTTGACCAAATATCCCTCTAACCCGAAGATATTGATCCTCGGTGCGAGGTTCGAGCAGACGCGCGGAGACACGTCACGGGCCATGGAATACTATCGCGCATCGTTGAAGGCGATGCCGCCGCCCCGTGCCGGTGCGCTTCCTACCCTGTCGACGCCGACGAGTTTGCCGAACGCGATGCAGGCGCAAGACCTTTCTATATTGCTTGCCCCTGAACCCAACGATCTGACTCGGCCAGCCGTCGTGCAGAGTGAGCCTTATCCGCCGAGCTACAGGGGTTCTGCCCAGCTGCCCCCGTATGACGGCACGGCAACGGCGGTTGTACCGCCTTACATGACCAATCCCGCCGCCCAACCCACCAACAGTGTGCGAGATTCTGTGCCACAATCTGCTGCGGGCCAGGGAGTTGCCAACACACCCAGCCAGGCGGAGGTCGAGTCCGCCGTGCGGAATGCGACAGCCGGAGCACTCAGTCAAGCACAGCCTGTGTCACAGCAAGCAGTCCAGTCCGCGAACCAGAACCCTACGGCTCCGGCGGTCGGTTCCACGCCGCAGGCAGATCAGCAGCAGGTTGCGCGGCTGACCGAGCCAACTGCCGCACAGACGCCTCCGGTCTCGGGATCTGCCGGGTCCAATGAAGACACCTATCGCCCATTCGTCCCGTACGTAGCGCCGCCGCGTTCCGTACCACCGGTCTCAAGTGCAGACCCCCGGCTGTCGAATCCTTCTGCGGTCGCGGTGCAGCTTGGCAACAATACGCCGCCCCCGGTACAGCCACAGAGCGAGATGACGGATGTCTTTCCCACTGCGCGTTACGTTCCGAACACCGGCGCAAACCGACCGGCTTCAGACCCCAACGCGGCTGCCGAGCAGGCGGCACGCATACGCCGGCTTCAGGCGGAATCGGCCGCGCCTCGGACCGGGCAAAGCCATCCGCCACCCGAGGAGTCGATCACCGGTAAGGCGCAGGTTACCCAGCCCTCGACGGTTCCTCCGAGCCAGGCCAGCAGCGTTCCAGATACGGGCTCGCAACAGTACCCGCAGCCACGCACTCAGCCGCCACCCATCGCACAGAGTACGCGCAGCCAGGTTCGCCTTACGCCTGCTCCCGCCGTGGCTGCTGCGGCGAGTACGCCGAAGTTAGCCCCTGAGCCGACTTCGCCCGAATTGGCCCCGCCCGTTTCAGCAGATCCGGGAGTGAATTCCTCTGGCCTCGGGCAGCCGCTCAGCGCCCCGCCGTATCCGCTTGCTCCGCCACCTACCGACGCAGAGCTTGCGGCCCGGAATCTTCCGCCGCTGCACGGTTATTACTCGGGGCAGACTCCCATTCCCCTGACTCCGCGCCAGTCTGCGGAGAACGCATTGGCCTCGCTGGAAGGCTCCTACAGTGGGTGGCTCGGCGCGACGGGCGTCGGCCGGTATCGCAGCGGAACGCCGGGTCTGGATCGCCTTTTCGACGTCGAGGCGCCGGTCGAGGCGTCGGTCGCCATCGGCAGGTTGGTGCGGCTGACTGCGGTTGCGCGGCCTGTGTTTCTGAACTCCGGCGTCCTCAATACCTCCAGCTTCACCACAACCTATGTGCCTTACCTCGGCACGTTACCCGCCAATTCGCTGAACCCTCCGGCGCAGCAGTTCTCAAATGGCATCGGAGGCGAGCTTCAGTTGACGACGCGGAACATGGGACTGGCCGCCGGTTATAGTCCCTCCGGCTTCCTTGTGCGGAACATAACAGGCCGCTTTGGTTGGCATCCGCTTGGAGGCCACCTTTCACTCTTCGCAGACCGCGATTCGGTGAAGGACACACAGCTCTCCTACGCTGGGCTGCGCGACCCTGGTGTCTCGTCGCTCGGCCCGATCTGGGGCGGCGTCATCTCGAATACAGGCGGTGTGCGGCTCGACATCGGAAACGGCAGCGCAAGCTTTTACGTCTCTGGAGAGGGCGGCGTCCTCACCGGCCGTCACGTCCTCAACAACACGAAATTCGGAGGTGCGACGGGCGCGAATTTCCGGGTTAAGAACTGGCCTGGTTACGGCAACCTCACCCTCGGCGGCGCGCTTTCCGGGATGCACTACGCCAACAACGAACTTGGGTTGAGCTACGGCCAGGGCGGATATTTCAGCCCCATATTTGACTTCCTCGCTTCAGTCCCCGTCACCTTCAACGGTGCTTACAAGTCGAACTTCCACTACTCCGTCGCGGGGGAGCTTGGGGTGCAGACCTTTGAGCAGGATAAGGCGCCGTTCTATCCGCTCGATCCGTCGCTCCAGGCTACATTCGTGCCCTGCACCACTGGGCAGGTGGCCTCTTATTACTGCGGAGTGTATCCCCTGACAGTCACTACCAGCTTCGACTATGCGATCAACGCCCAGGTGTCCTACCGGTTTGCGGAGCACTGGTATGGCGGAGGATTCCTTTCGGGCAACAATACCAACAACTACAATACGGTCTCGGCCGGATTCTTCTTCCGGTATGTCTTCCGAGCCCAGCACTCCTGGGAAGGCCGCCCCACGGGTCTATTTCCGGTCGAGGGCTTCCGTCCGCTCCAGATTCCTTAACTGCGTCGGTTGGGTGACAGACGTCCTCCGAATAATCTGCAAAATTCTGGTTACGATCTGAATTGACTGACATCTAACAAGTCGGTCAGGTAGAACCCGTGTCGGCCGGATCTATGCAACGTTGCAAATCGGCGCGGGCGATGGAGCCTTGGCGAGCGAGGATTTGGTGACATGCGGCAGCAACTCCGGATCCCGGCTTATGAAGACGCATTCGTCGACGTGCTTGGCGCTCGCGTGCATTATCTTCACGCGGGAACGGGCAGACCGATACTCCTCATCCATGGCCTGGTGGGCTCGTGCTCCAACTGGCGCAGGAACATTGACTCACTGGCCCAGGAAGCCAGCGTCTATGCGATAGACCAGGTGAACATGGGGCGATCGGATCGAGTGGCGGGACTCGACGCGGGCCTCGAGGCCACTGCCGACCGCATTGCATTGATCATGACCGCGCTCGGTCTGGAGGAGGCCGACATCGCAGGCCACTCGCATGGCGGTGCCGTTGCGTTGATGCTCGCCGCGCGCCATCCGAAGCGAGTGCGCAGCCTCATACTCTTCGCGCCTGCCAACCCTTACAGCAACGCGAGCGACTTCCTTGTCGGGTTCTATAGCACCTTTCCGGGAAGGCTGGCTGCAAGGATCGGGCCATACCTGCCGCGGCGCGTCCAACTTATCGCGCTCGGGCGGATGTACGGAGATCCGGCCCGCATCGCGGATGGGTCCCTGGAGGGATACGTAAACGGACTGCGCGTCCCGGGCACGGTCGGTCACGTTCTTTTGGCTGTTCGTGGATGGTTCAGCGACATGGCAAAGCTGAAGAGCTCGCTGCCTCGGTTAGCGGCAACTCCAACGTTGCTGGTGTGGGGAGATTGCGATCGCGCAATCGATCTAGATTCGGCCTCGCGGTTGCGCCGCGTTCTGCGGCGGTCCGAGCTTTGCATCGTGGAGGGCGGTGGCCACGTGGTTTTCGAAGAGATGCCGGAGCAATCGAATCGCATCATGCTCGAATGGCTGCGCGGCGATCTGGCGGCCATAGATACCGACCAAGGCAGCCCCGCTGCATGGGGACGTGAGCTGCCGCGACCAGCTTCGGCGGTGGCGCGACCCAGGACCGCTGCTGCCATGCAGCGGCTCCCGACCGGAACCTAAGGCGATTTCGGAGCCCCTTCGAGTCCAAACGTATCGTGGATCCACGAACGGATCTCGGCCTGCATGACGTAGAGTTTTGCCCCGGGCGAACCCGCCGCACCCTGAAAGAAGTGGTCCGCGCCCTCGATCCACACCAGCCGTTTTGGCTCCGGCGCGCGTTCCCATATCTCGGCAAGCATTTTGCGTGGGCCGAACTCATCATGGTCCCCGCTGATGAATAGCTTCGGCGCAACGCAGCTCGACAGGAAGCCGTACTTGTAGTCGCGCCCGGCAGCATGGACGGGAAGACCGAGCCCAATCAGCCCCTTTACGCGCGCATCGCCGCAGCATGCGCGAAGGCCAACCTGTGAACCGAACGAGAACCCGGCGAAAAGAATCGGCCGCTTGAAGTTCTCTTCAAGCCAGCTCAGCGCCGCACGAACATCCTCTTGCTCTCCGTGCCCATTGTCGTGCTCGCCCTCGCTCAGGCCGGTACCGCGAAAGTTGAAGCGCAACACCGGAAGACCGAACGACGAAAGGGCCTTCATCGCGTGGTAGACAACCTTATTGTGCATCGTTCCACCGCCTGCGGGGTGCGGGTGGCAGACCAGCGCCGAGTACGGGGGATCGCTATGGCCGCTGTTGAGTAGTGCTTCAAGCCGCCCCGCCGGACCATGCAAATTGTCGATGGAGCAAATCGGGGATGAGGGTGTTAGCGTAGCCGGTGCGGATCTTTCGGGTGCAGGCGTCATCTTCTCCAGTGTAATGTGTCAGCCGGGCGGCTCTGTCGCTATGCACCCGCGCTGCCGGGTTATCCTGTACTTCCATGCCCATCGACGCAATCGGCCTGACGCGCAAGCTCGTCAACATCGAGTCCATCTCGTATCACGAGGGCGTGGCCGGCGCATTTTTAGCCGGCTTCCTCGCCGCGGAGCATTTTGCGGTAGAGCGCATGGCCGTCGAACAGCCCGACATTGCGCTCACTCCTGGCGGTGGCGCGGGTGAGCGCTTCAACGTCTACGCCACGTTGCCCGGCGTCACGCCCGACGTCGTTCTTTCGACACACATGGACACCGTGCCGCCCTTTTTCGGCTGCACTGAGGACGACGAATTCCTCTACGGCCGCGGTACGTGCGACGCCAAGGGCATCATCGCCGCGCAGGTGGCCGCAGCGGACCGGCTGCGCGAGGCCGGCGTCAAGGTTGGCCTGCTTTTCGTTGTCGGCGAGGAGCGCGACTCGGCCGGCGCGAAGGTCGCCAACCGCAATCCGCGCGGCTCGCGCTTCCTCATCAATGGCGAGCCTACCGACAACCGCCTGGCCCTGGCCACCAAAGGCGCGCTCCGTGTCGAACTCCGCGCGCATGGGCGGATGGCGCATTCTGCCTACCCGGAACTCGGCGAGTCGGCGATCGAGAAACTGGTCGAAGCGCTGCATGATGTGCTTGCTATGCCCCTGCCGGTTGAGCCGGAAATTGGCCCGTCGACCGTGAACATCGGCCTCATCTCCGGCGGCCGCGCGCCCAACGTCGTCGCCGACAAGGCCGAGGCGCACTTGCTCATCCGCACCGTCGGGCCGTCGCGAGTGGTCAAGGATGCGGTCACACGCGTGGTCGCGGGCCGCGCGGAGGTCAGCTTCTCGCTCGACCTCTCCTATGTGCGCATGCGCAAGGTCGGTGAACTGCCCACAATGATTGCCAAGTTCGCCACTGATATTCCTTCGCTCACCGCCTGGGGTGAGCCTTTCCTGCTCGGCCCCGGCTCCATCCACGTCGCCCACACGCCGGACGAAAAGATCAGCAAGAAGGAATTGTTGGAGTGCGTGGACCTTTACGTGGGCCTCGCGACAAGTTTGGTGAGCTGAGTTACTGCCTCCTTTTCCTCAGCCGCACGCGACTTCCAGCAGGCTTAAACTAGAAGTATGTCTTCTGAGTTCACCCATCTTCATCTGCATACTGATTATTCGCTGCTGGACGGTGCCTGCGACGTGGACAAGCTGGTGCAGCATGTCCATTCGCTGGGCCAGACCGCCGTCGCAATGACCGACCACGGCAATATCTATGGGGCGGTGCATTTCTTCAATGCAGCGAAGCAGCAGGGAATCAAGCCCATCCTCGGATGTGAGCTTTACATTTGCAAGGAAGACGACCACCGCGCCAAGCCCAATCCTGACTGGAAGTACAACCACCTGCTCGTCCTCGCCGAAAACGAAGAGGGCTATCGCAACCTCGTTCGGCTCACGTCAGAGGCGGCGCTGCACGGCTTCTATCGCAAGCCGCGCGTCAGCAAGGATTTCCTCGCCAAACATTCCGCCGGGCTCATCGGCTTCTCCGGCTGCCTCGCCGGCGAGGTTTCTCAGCACATCATGGAAGGGAACTACGACAAGGCTAAGGCGACCGCCGGACAATATCACGACATCTTTGGCCGCGGCAATTTCTTCCTGGAGATTCAGGATCATCAACTCGGTCCGGACAAGGCGGTATGCGACGCGATGTTCCGGCTTGAGAAGGACCTGGACATCCCGTTGATCGCCACCAACGATTCGCACTACATCGCCGCCGACGACAGCCGCGCGCACGAGATCCTGCTGTGCGTCCAGACCGCCGGCTCAATGAACGACCCCAAGCGCTTCAAGTTCGACACCAACGAGTTCTATATCAAGTCCGCTGACGAGATGGCACGGCTCTTCGCGCACGCGCCGCATGTTGTCAGTGGCACTATGCAGTTTCCTGAGCGCTGCAATCTGAAGCTCAGCAAGGTCGATAACCCCTTCCCGGCGTTTCCCGTGCCGGAGGGCGAGACGCTCGATAGCTACTTCGAAAAAGTGTGCCGCGAAGGGTTACAAAAGCGTCTCGCCACATCGATCGAACACCTGCGCGCGACCGGCCTGCTGAAGAAGACCGTCCCGGACTATCAGGCGCGGCTCGACCGGGAAATCGACTGCATCAAGCAGATGCAGTTCCCCGGCTACTTCATGATTGTGTGGGACTTCATCCGCTACGCGCGCGAACAGTCAATCCCGGTCGGCCCGGGTCGTGGCTCTGCTGCCGGTTCGCTGGTCGCGTACTGCATGGAGATCACCGACGTCGATCCACTGCAGAACGATCTGCTTTTCGAGCGCTTCCTCAACCCGGAACGCGTCTCCATGCCGGATATAGACATCGACTTCTGCATGAACCGTCGTGGAGAAGTGATCAAATACGTGCAGCACAAGTACGGCGAAGACCAGGTCGCGCAGATCATCACCTTCAACACCATGGCTGCCAAGGCCGCTATCAAGGACGTAGGCCGCGCTCTCGACATGCCCTACGGCGAAGTTGACCGCATCGCCAAACTTATCCCCACGACCATTGGCATTACCATCGAGCGCGCACTTAAAGACTCGCCGCCGCTCGCCGACGCGTATGCAGACCCCAGGATACGCGAACTGATCGACACGGCCATGCGCCTCGAAGGCCTGGTGCGCGGCGCAGGTGTGCATGCCGCGGGCGTCGTTATTGCGCCCAAGCCGCTCACGGAATTGGTCCCTGTCACCCGTACCAAAGACGAGGCCATCGTCACGTCGTATGACATGAAGTCGATTGAGAAGATGGGCCTGCTGAAGATGGACTTCCTCGGCCTGACCACCCTCACCGTCATCGACGACGCGCTCAAGCTGATCAAGTCCACGAAGGGCATCGAGGTCGATCTCGCCACCATCGCGCTCGACGACGCGACGACGTATGAGCAGGTCTTCCATCGCGCGCTCACCTCGGGCGTCTTCCAATTTGAGTCAAGCGGCATGCGCGATGTGCTGCGCCGCTACAAGCCGAGCGCTATCGAGCACCTCACCGCGCTCAACGCGCTCTATCGCCCCGGCCCTATGAACATGATCGACGACTTCATCGAGCGCAAGTGGGGCCGCCGGGCGGTCGAGTACTTGCTGCCTGAACTCGAACCACTGCTCCGCGAGACGCTAGGCGTCATCGTCTACCAGGAACAGGTGATGCAAATCTCGAATGTCATCGGAGGCTACTCCCTTGGTGGCGCCGATCTGCTGCGCCGTGCCATGGGTAAGAAGGACGCCGGCGAGATGGCGAAACAGCGTGAGATCTTCATGACCGGTGCGGCTGAGCGCAAATTTCCCAAGGCCACGGCGGGCGAACTCTTCGACCTGATGGAGAAATTCGCCGGTTATGGCTTCAACAAATCGCACTCAGCGGCATACTCCCTGCTCGCGTATCACACCGCATGGCTCAAGACTCATTACCCCGTTGAGTTCATGGCGGCGCTGCTGACCAGCGAAACCTCGAAGCCGGAGAATGTCGTGAAGTACATCTCCGAGTGCCGCGAGATGAACATCCCCGTTGTACCGCCGAATGTGCAGGTTTCCGACGCCAACTTTACGCCCGTGCGCACAGGCGCTGGTGAAGCGATTGGTTTTGGCTTGGCGGCGATCAAGAATGTTGGCCACAACGCTATCGTCTCGATCACCGAGGCGCGCAATGCTTTGCGTGCCGAAGGGAAGCCGGGGTTTGCCAGTCTTTGGGAGTTCTGCGACAAGGTCGACTTGCGCCTGCTTAACAAGCGCGTACTAGAGTCGCTGATCAAGGCCGGCGCGATGGACGCGTTCGGTCGCCGAGGTGAGGTCTTCGCAGCCCTCGACAAGGCCATGGAACGTGCGCAGAAGTCGCAGAAGGACACGGCCGCCGGCCAGAGTGGGCTCTTCGGCGGAATCTTCGATGCAGACCTCTCGCCCGCACAGAATCAGGAGAACGATGCGCTTCCTTCCGCGCCCGAGTGGGACGAACACACGCGCCTGCAGAACGAGAAGGAAGTCCTCGGCTTCTTCGTCTCCGGTCATCCGCTCGACAAGTACCGAGAGAAGCTGCGCAACCTAAAGGTCGTCGACACGGCAACGGCGTGCGAGATGAAGCCAGAGCCGCAAGTGTTTCGGCGCGGCTCCAATGAGCAACAGAACGAGATCCAGATCGCCGGTGTGATCACCGGACTCAAGGTCGCGAAGTCGAAACGCTCGGGCGAAATGTACGCGCAGGCTTGTCTGGAAGACAGCGTCGGCAAGATTGAGCTGATCGCGTTCGCGCAGTCCTACGCCAAGCTCGCCGAAAAACTCAAGATCGATGTGCCGGTGCTGGTTCGCGGCATGTTGCGGGGTGAAGAGGACTCTGCCCCGAAGCTCTCCGTCTCCAATATTCAGGCGCTCGAGGACGTTGTGCTCAAGCTCCCCGAGTCGCTCCGCATCAAGGTCCCGCTGCACAACCCGGACGCCGCGCTGCTGGAAAAGCTCCACGCCGTAGTCCTCGCCGCGCCCGGCAAGGGCAGGCTTCTGCTCGACCTTGAAGAGCCGGGCGAGTTCTGCGCCGTCCTCGAGCCACACAACGTTACCGTCACCGCCGACCGGCTCTTCATCGACCGCGTCGAAGAGCTTGTCGGCCGCGGCGGCGTCCGTGTCATCGCCTGACAGCCCTGCGCTCTACCACGCCTTTGCCACATCGCTCTTTTTGTTCTTCGGCGGAGGTAGCATGTGGATATACGCCGGCGCATTGCGGTCCACTGTCAATACGCTGTCCTTCTCATGCAGTTCGGTCACCTGCAGGTCGGTGTGACGCCTCCAGTTTGGATCTTCGGGCTTGTCATCCGCGCCGCCCTGGTGGGTGAAGTAAAAGAGCCAGGCGCGGCCGCTGGTATCCACCACCACATCCGCGTGATTTCCCATCGCGCGGTCAGTTGGGCGCGTGCCTGGTTCACGAAGCAGGTTCTGCGGCTGCTGCTGCCAAGTCGTCAAATCGCTTGAACGAAACACGCCAAGCCCACTGTGTGGGTCATTGATCAGCCAGTATGAGCCGTGCCATTGAAACACCACCGGCCCTTCGCCGTGGTTGTTCGTAGCGATGCCCTTTGCCGTCCAGTGCATCAGATCGGACGAGTCGCTGAAGTAGACCTTTGAACTGTCGGCTTCATTCTTATACCAAAGGCGCCAATTGCCATCCGGCAGTCGGAAGACGCATGCGTCGATTGTTCGGTCCGACGTCAGGTTCACGTTATCGAGCGGCTTCCAGTGCAGCAGGTCCTTGCTGGTCAGGTGCAGCAAGTGACGCGGATGGTTCCAGTCGCTGAACGTGCCCGGCACCACGGTCAAGAACATGTGATACGTCCCCTGCGTATCGATGACCTCGGGCGCCCAGAACGTGTAGTCCGGCGTGCCGTAAGGAATGTCCGCCTCGCCGACGTACTTCCAGTGCGCGCCGCCGTCGGCCGATTCCGCGATACCGATGTGCGTTCCATGTACCCACTCCACACCGCCCCCTCCTGCGAGATCGGCGCGCCGATTGGTGTAGAGCATCCACCACGTCTTGCGTGCGCGATTCCACACCACCACCGGATCGGCTGCACCATCATGCACGGGATCGCGAAACAGCGGTACGGAGGCGGTCTGCACTGCGCCTGACTTCGTCGCCGACGGGGTTGCGGACTGCCCGCTCGTTGTACCGGCCGCCAGACCCACAGTCAGCACCGCCACCATAAAACTACATACCAGACCACGCATCTTGATCTCTCGCCTCCACTAAGCAAGGCCAGTGTAGCGGACAGCGCAATCCGCGGCCCTCGTTACTTCCTGCCGACCTTCAGAGGAAGCTCCAGCGTCCCCACCTTGTTCGACGTCCGGTCGAGCACACCTACCCGAAGAAACAACTGGCCCGGTGGCAGGTCGATCTGCTGAAAGAATCGGATCGGCTCTTTGTCGGCCAGCATCTGTTGATACTTGCCGTCGCTCAGCGGTATCTTCACTATCTGGCTTAGCCCCGTCAGCAACTTATCTTCCGAGTCATAAACCGCAATGTCGAAGTCGAGCGCGATCTTGTGCGTCTGATTCGGCGCATTGGTGAAGGCGATCTGCTGAGCCGGCACCGTGTATTGGAAGCCATACCGCGTCAGGCGTTTGCCCGCGAGCTTCGCATCGAGGGTTCCCAACACCGGCGGATCGCCCGGCTTTGGCGCGACGGTACTCGGCTCGACGCCCACGTCAAAGAGTATCTGCTCCGAAGTCGACAAGCCACGGCTCATCGGCGCCTTCATATTGCCTGCATACGCGGGTGGCAGAGTGAGCGAAAGCGTCAGCCCCGGCTGCAGTTTGTCCTTCGTCAGATCGTCCGCATAGTAACCCTGGCGGAAGACCACGTTGACGCCTGGGCGGTCCACCCTTACGTCGATCTTGTGATACGCCCCATCATATTTCTCCCGCGGAGGAATGTATGCGATCGAATAGTAGTTGGCGCCGTTGTCGATCGCCTTCAGCACCGCGCTCGCCATGTCGTTGGTGCCTGCGTAAGCTACCCCGCCGGTCGCCTGCGCCACGTCGTTCTCCGACAGTTGCCGCTCTCCAAGCCTGTCGACGCCGATAGCGTCGATCGGATACACGGAGACCTGCGCGGCCGTAAGCAGGTCATATGCCAGGCTCAATTCGTGGGAATAGTCCGGCAGACACTGCGGCCGGCTACTGGGATCGGTGATGGCCGGAATACCGACCGTGAACCAGATGAGGTTCTTCCTTCCTTTGATTGTGGCGGAAGAGACGGCTACCTGCTGCAGCGCCTCCAGCACCATCCGGTTGCGGTTGTTCGACTGCACGCACTGCTTATCACCGTGGCCCTCCAGATCGAATGGCGGCGCGGCATTGATTGCGGCGGTAAGCAGCGCCCGGTTGGAGGTAAAGCTCTGCAGAACGCGCAAGGTGTTCGTCATCGAGATAACCGCGACGCGTGTACCCAGCGGCATCTGCTGGAACGCCTGCATCGCGGCGTCCTTCACCCTCTTTTGAAGATTGGTCGACTGCGACAGTTGCCGTGCATCCGTCCAGTCGTCTGGCGCCATGTTGGCAAAGTCCAGCAGCAGGATGTTCACCGCGCTGCTCGGTGCAGCCGGCTGCAGATTGGTGTACACATTGGGCGGCATCTCGCGGGTGGGTATCACCGGGCGCAGACCCACCTCCTCAAAGTTTTGGATCGTCTGCGGCTTGCCATCTTCGAGTATTTTGAAGTCCGACTGCTGCAGCCCGTAGATTGGCATCCCGTCCGCATCGGTTGCGGTGACATCCACGACGGTCAGCCGCGAGTACATCTGGAGAGTCGCCGTGCCGCCCGGATCCTGTTGGGCCTCTGCGCTGAGTCGTTCCCACGCCAATGCCGACGCGATTGCGGCGATGCCGAGAATCGGCACAACTATCCTGCGGAATCGCATTCGGCAAAGTCTCCCATACTCTTCGAAACCGTTTGGCGAGTCTCCACTCGCAAATAGTTGAAAGATATTGGCGCAATCGTACGCGGCCATGGGTTCGTCAGGCAAAGGCAATTCATCGTCCCCGCGAATCGCTCACACAAACAAACAGTGGCTCACATCAGGCCCCTTCCCGCTTCTTCGATACAATGATCCAGATGGCCGAACAAGAAGCAGGCAAGCTCGCGCAGGTTCAGGCAGCATCAACCGCCATGCCCGAAGCCT